>Ga0307414_10001135_pt1 | contig 13621 bp, 5 predicted proteins | sample DK1Ometagenome_FD_203804 | JGI IMG/M metagenome (GOLD analysis project Ga0307414, IMG submission 203804) | Maize rhizosphere microbial communities from greenhouse at UC Davis, California, United States - DK15-O-3 | ecosystem: Host-associated > Plants > Roots > Rhizosphere > Soil | place: USA... | reverse complement strand
ATCATCTTCAGTAAGGGATATCGAATTGGCTGACCCGGTCACTTTTATGAAGCAGGCCAACGAAGCAGTATTGACTCGCAATCCTTTAGGACAGGTTTTGTACAGCGACGAAAAAATTGCAAATACGGCTGCTGGCGTGAACCCGTATATCTATCCTGCAAATGATTGGAGAGAACTGGTATTTAAAGACTACACCACAAATCAACGCTATAACTTAAACGTGAGTGGAGGCGGCCAGGTTGCGAGATATTTTGTTTCCGGAGCCTTAAACAAAGACAATGGATTGCTAAAGGTAGATCCACGAAATAACTTTAATAACAATATTGACTTAACTAGTTATTCACTCCGCTCTAACGTTAACATTAATCTGACGAAAACTACCGAGATGGTGGTTCGCTTAAGCGGTAGTTTTGACGAATATACTGGGCCCAGAGACGGTGGCGCAGATATGTATAAAAAGGTAGTACGATCTAACCCTGTGCTTTTTCCACAGTATTACCCTCTTGATGAACAACACCAGTTCGTCAAACACATTATGTTTGGAAATTCGGACGTAGGCGGTAAGAACTACTTAAATCCATATGCGGATTTGGTAAGTGGTTACAAGGACTCATCAAGATCACTAATGCTTGCACAATTGGAACTTAAGCAAGACCTGTCTTTCGTGACCCAAGGCCTTAATTTTCAAATGATGGCAAACACCAACCGTGCAGCCTTTTTTGATGTTAGCCGGGCCTACAATCCCTACTACTATGATCTAATCGGTTACAACCCTGAGGACAATACCTATTCTATTGATGGAATGAATGAAGATACTGGGACGGAATATTTAGATTATCGTCCAGGGGAAAGGGTGCTGAATTCTGTCTTTTATGCGCAATCACAATTAAATTACAGTCGTACTTTTAATAAACACGGAGTGAGTGCGCTACTAGTTACCATGCTGCAGAACAATCTTAGCGCAAACGGACGTGACCTGCAGGAATCGCTGCCCTCGAGAAACATGGGCCTTTCTGGCAGGGCAACTTATAACTATGACAGCCGGTATTATTTAGAATACAACTTTGGCTATAATGGATCAGAAAGATTTGCAGAGAAACGCAGATTTGGTTATTTCCCATCTGCCGGTGTGGCCTGGACGGTCTCAAACGAGAAGTTCTTCAGTAAGATGAAATCAGTCGTAAATAGTCTTAGACTGCGAGCAACATATGGCTTGATCGGTAATGATGCTATAGGTACTGACCGTGACCGTTTCTTTTACCTTTCTAACGTTAATATGAACGCATTTGAAAGAGCTGCTTACTTCGGTAATGGGCTGGGAGCGGGCCATTCTCTGCCTGGAGTAAACATTTCCAGATATGCCAATGAGGACATAAGCTGGGAAAAATCTACTAAAACCAACTTAGCCCTGGAAGTAGGGTTTTTTGATAAATTAAAAATAACTGCCGAAGTTTATTCAGAACAACGTAAAAACATATTAATGACTCGTGCAGCCATTCCTGTAACGATGGGCTTAACTGCCGAGGTCAGGGCAAATGTTGGTGAGGCTTCGGGAAAGGGAACAGATCTCTCTTTTGAATATACTCAAAACGTTGGTCAGGATTTTTGGATTACCGGAACCGGGAACTTTACCTATGCACGAAGTAAGTTTACCGTTTATGAGGAACCTGTATATAACGAGAAATATCGCAGCCGGATTGGACACCCCATTTTTCAGGAATATGGATTTATTGCCGAGCGTTTGTTTGTTGATGATGTTGAAGCACGAAACTCTCCCAGACAGAACTTTGGTCCTTACGGCGGCGGAGATATAAAATACACGGACGTAAATCGCGATGGCCAGATCACAGGTGCAGACATGGTTCCCATCGGTAACCCAACCTTACCAGAAATAGTTTATGGTTTTGGTTTCTCTTCTGGATTTAAAAGTTTCGACTTTTCTGCCTTCTTCCAGGGATTGTCAAATGAATCGTTTTGGATTGATTCGCGCAAGACCTCACCATTCGATAACGAGACGCAATTAATAAAGGCTTACGCTGACAGTCACTGGTCTGAAGATTCTAGGGATGTATATGCGTTATGGCCGCGACTAAGCCCGACTATAAATGAAAATAATAACCAAAGAAGTACCTGGTTTATGCGCGATGGAGGTTTTCTGCGGCTGAAGCAGGTTGAAATAGGTTACAAACTTCCCGAAAGCATCCAGAGAAGACTTCATACTAGAAATTTCAGAATATATGCTAACGCAACTAATCTGTTCAACATTAGCAAGTTCGACTTATGGGATGTAGAGATGGGCGGGGAAGGTCTGGGTTATCCGATTCAAAGGGTGTTTAATTTTGGCATCAACCTATCATTTAAATAAGATGGATTTTGGAACAATGGTGTTTCTAAAATCAATAATTGACAATTTATGAGAAAATATATAATAATCGGAGTTTTTGCACCGTTCATTTTGATCATTTTAAACTCCTGTAAGAAATTTTTGGATGTAGTACCTGACAATGTCGCAACTATTGATAACGCTTTTACAATGCGTACGCAGGCCATGAAATTCCTCTATACTTGCTATTCATTTATGCCTAGGCAGGGACAATTGGGAGATGATCCGGCAATGGTCGGAGGAGATGAGCTTTGGCAGATACCTGAAAGAGGTGCCTATTTGGATATGGCAAAGGGTTTTCAAAGTAAAGTAGGCCCATTGGGCGATAGATGGCAGCCGATGTATCAAGGGATTAGAGATTGTAATATTTTTCTTGAAAATATTGGAAAAGTTCCTGATATGCAGCCTGAGGAAAAGACCCGATGGATTTCAGAAGTAAAATTTCTTAAAGCGTATTACCACTTCAACCTGGTCAGGATGTACGGACCAATACCGCTGATTAAAACGAATCTACCTATTTCAGCAGACGTTAATGAAGTTAAAGTCTTTCGTGACCCAGTAGATTCCTGCTTTAATTACATTTCCACTTTACTTGAGGAGGCTGCGGCAGGGCTTCCGCAAACTATTAGCAGCCCGGCGACCGAGGCAGGTCGTATAACCCAACCAATAGCGTTGTCGTTAAAAGCGAAAGTACTGGTTACTGCTGCAAGTCCATTATTCAACGGCAATACTGATCAGTCTGCATTAAAAAACCCGGATGGAGCTCAGTTGTTCAATACTACTTATTCCCAGGAAAAATGGAATCGGGCTGCAGTTGCTTGTAAGCAGGCCATAGATGCCTGCAGTGATGTCGGTATGAAACTATATGTATACAATCCGTCCTTTCAGCAATTTGACGTTAGTGACACCATCAAAACGCAATTGAGCATCAGTGGAGCAGTTACCGAAAAATGGAATTCCGAAATAATTTGGGCGAATACACAATCAAACACAGATGGTTTGCAGCAATTAATATCCAATTGGTGGGATCCAAGGTATCTGGATGGCGTAATTACCAGAGGTGAGCTGTCGCCTCCATTGAAAATGGCAGAGCTTTTTTATTCCTCCAACGGTGTGCCTATCAATGAGGATAAGACCTACGATTATACCGGTCGCTATAACCTCCGTGTTTCAGGAGATGCCGACAAGTTGTACATACATAAAGGATATACAACGGTAGGACTGCATTTTGATCGGGAACCACGATTTTATGCTGATTTGGGATTTGATGGTGCTGTGTATTATGGCCATGGAAGATATGATGACAATGACCACATGGGGCTTTTTTATTTGGAGAGTAAATTTAAACAGCGCAATGGCAAGGGAAAATATGGTTACAATACCGTAACGGGATATAACCTAAAAAAGCTTATACATTTTCAAAATGTGATTAACTCACAAAATGATTATTCTGTAGTCAGCTATCCTTATCCCATTATGCGTTTGTCTGACTTGTATTTATTGTATGCAGAGGCTTTGAATGAGTCTGAAGGACCTAGTGAAGAGGTAAATAAATATGTTGATTTAGTTCGGGTACGTGCAGGTCTGCCGAAGGTGGCGGTATCTTGGGGAAATTTTTCAACCAATCCTGTTAAATTTCAGAATAAGGATGGTATGCGTACAATCATCCACCAGGAAAGGTTAATTGAATTGGCATTTGAGTCGCACCGGCTTTGGGATCTCCGAAGGTGGAAAGAATCTGCGACTGAGTTGAATAAGCAAATCTTAGGCTGGGATCTTTCACAAACAGAACCAATTTCTTATTACAGAACTACAGTAGTTTACAACCAATCATTTGGATCAAAGGATTATTTCTGGCCGATAGATGAAAATTACATTATCAATAATAGAAACCTGGTGCAAAATCTCGGGTGGTAATCGTCGGCTTAAATACTAATCATTTAATAAAGTATAAAATGAAGAACATATATGTTATCAGCGCAATATTGATCGCGTTTTTGGGGTACGGATGTGCTAAAGAAGGGAGGCTGGATTTTGTAGATGAAAATTCTCCGGCCCCAATGCAGGTAAGTGATGTAAAAGTAGAGGCCACACCTGGCGGTGGTATATTGACCTACAAGCTACCATCCGACGTAAACCTGGCCTATGTAAAGGCCGTATACGAAATCCAAAAAGGCGTATTTAGGGAAGCGAAGTCATCAAAATACACCGATACATTGCGCCTGGTGGGTTTTGGTGATGAGATGGTCCATACTGTGAAGGTTTATAGCGTGGCTGCCAATGAGAAAGAATCAGAGCCGATCCTGGTAGAAGTCCAGCCAAAAACGCCTCCGGTAAAGTCGGTTTTCGAATCTTCTGTTTTCAAAGAGACCTTTGGTGGAGTAAATGTACAAATAGCAAACCCGGTAAAAGCTGATCTTGCGATTGTTATTCTGAAAGACTCCACCGGAAATGGCAATTGGGTCACGGTAAGAACTTTTTATACTGCAGCTACTACTGGTGATTTTGCTGCGCGTGGTTTTGATGCGACACCTCAGAAGTTTGCAATGTACATACGTGACCGTTGGAATAATAAGTCGGATACGATCATTAAAGAACTCACACCTAAACCAGAGATTGAAATACCAAGCGACACCTATAAGAAATTAGTATTACCAACGGATCAAGTTGCATTAGCGGATCCTGGGTTTAATATCGAAAATCTATGGAATGGGTTACCTGATAGACGGATCTATGCTTCATCAAATGCTTCTTCCCTTCCGCAATGGATCACAATTGATTTTGGCAAAAAGGTATTGATGAGCAGATTCAAGCAATATATGGAACCAAATGATCATTGTTACACAGCTTCAGGGCTCAAAGATTTTGAATTGTATGGTTCAAATTCACCAAACCCTGACGGCAGCTGGGGGAGTTGGACACTTTTAGGCAAATTTACAACATTAAAGCCCTCAAATCTACCGTTAGGTCAAAAAACGAATGAGGATATAAATTATGCAACGAATTTGGGTGCTGATTTTTATTTTGAAAAGCAGCCGGAAGCTGTAAGGTACATTCGACTAAAGGCGATAGAAACTTATAGTAGTCCTGGCCAGGTGGTTATTATGGAGCTAAAATTTTTCGGCCAAATAGTTCCTTAACATTATATAATTCAATGCAAAATATAGTATTATGAAAAAAATAATTTATATCACATTGATCTGGTTAGCAGTGATCTCTATGGTTACTGCCTGCAGAAAAATGGAAGCTCCTTATAAGCAATATGTTGTAACCGGTGGACTGGTATATCCAGGAAAAGCAATTGCTGTCGCAAAGTCTGGAAAAAATAGAGTACAAATTGTCTGGCCAAAGGGGGTAGACAAGTCTGTGGTAAAAGCCAAACTTTATTGGAATAGTTTTGCTGATTCGATTATAGTTGACGTGGCTGCTATCCAGGGCGATACCATTAAAGTAATGGTGGAAGATCTTGACGAAAAAAACTACACATTCGTGATTCGTACCTTTGATGCCCAGGGAAATATGTCTGTGCCAGTGGAGGTCAATGGCGGTTCTTTCGGGGACAGGTATCAGTCGCAATTGTTGACCAGACCGGTTAATTCAACCTTAATAAATGCAGCAGGCAAATTAACGATTAATTGGGGCGGAGCAGATGTTGCTAACGGTGCTTATGCATCTGAAGTTAAATACACCGATGTTTCTGGTACGGTTAAAACCGAAGTTTTCCCGGTAATCATAGATACCAAAGAAGTAAAGACAACAGAAATAACAGATATGTTGGCAAATACAAACTACCAGTTCAGGACGATTTTTCGCCCAGATTCCCTCAGCATAGACAAGTTTTACACTACGTTCAGTGATGGAGGGTTATTCTCGATAGACAAGCGGGATTGGAAGGTTGTTTCATTCTCCTCAGAGCATCCTGGTGGTGAAAATGCCGCAGTAAATGTAATTGACGGTACAGAACACACCCGTTGGCATGCTTGCGCCGGCTGCTCAAGTTATCCCCATTGGGTCGTGATAGACATGGGGGCGCCAAGAATACTTACCCAATTTGGGGTATGGAGAACTGATTATGCTATGCCCGAAGGGGACAACCGGGGACCGAATAAATTCGAGTTCTTTACCAGTGTAGATAATGTAAGTTGGGTTAGCCAAGGCGCTTTTGATTTTGATAGGAATCTAAACGGCGAGCAACGGTATTTGCTGCCAAATAGCCCAAAAGCGAGATATTTTAAATTCGTAGGTACTCAGGGACCGGAAAGTTACATGGTACTTGGTGAACTTAGCGCCTACGGTCTTTAGGTTAAACGTACGTTTTCAGATTTATTCATACTGCCGACAGTGTTATCGCTGTTGGCAGTTAATATCCATCCCAAGTTTGAATCACCAGGAAAATCAGAATGAATCATTATAAAAATCTTCTTAATACTACATCTATATTTATCCTGATTGCAGGATTTGTGGCGCCGTTGAATACGAGCGCTCAAAATAGTTCATTGCATAGTCGGTGGGGTAAAAACGCATATATTTCCAAAACTACATCAACTTTGGATGGAGTAAAGCCAATCGCCAAGTGGATATGGGACTCGGGATCTGAAAATCCCCGAAACTATTATTTACTGGTTAGAAAGACCTTCAATATTGATAAGATTCCACTTGATGCGATTACTTACATTTCGGCCTTTGCTTATGCCGATGTGTATATCAACGGTAAATTATTCGAGCGTTGCCCGGTGAACGGTGATCCTGAGTATCAGAATTACGACAAGTTTGACATTACGGGCTATTTAAAAAAGGGCAAAAATTGTATAGCTGCAGTAATCCACAATTTTGGTGTTGGTCTTCACTCACAAATGAATGCCAGGGGTGGATTCTTTTTACAGGCAAAGCTTAATTTTCCAGGTGCGACTATTGATCTTTTGAGCGATAGCACATGGCGGGTGACCCAGGCCAAAGCATGGAATTCCAAAGCTGCCTTACGGGATACAAATGCCCACCTAATCGGTTTTATAGAGGAATTCGACGCCCGATTGTGGCCTGAGAACTGGTTGAACGTTGATTTCAATGACGCTAGCTGGGAGCTGGCAAAGATGATCGGCGTTCCTCCTGTTGATCCGTGGAAAAACTTGACAGTGATTGAGCGGCCCCGTTTAACCCGAAAAATCGTGAAGCCTGTAAAGCATTGGAAAAGTGCCGGTAAAATGGTGTTTGATTTCGGGGTTGAACTGGTGGGTTACCCCCAATTTACGATCAATGCCCATAAAGAAGGTGTCCAATTTGAAATTGGGACTGGTGAACGGCTGGACAGCAATCGAACACCTCTGCTGCGTGTTAGCGTTGATCATTCTGAAAAATATATCACAAGAAAGGGGGCACAAAGCTGGCGGCCGTATACCTGGAGTGGGTTTCGCTATTTTTCAATTGAAACGAATCCGGATGTTGATATCCGGGATGTAAGTGCCGAATTCGCATGTTACGATTATGAAATGGAAAGTTCTTTTTCTTGTTCCGATCCACAGCTAAATCAATTTTGGGAAATTGGAAGGCATACTATGCGGATTAACTCGATTGATACTTATCAGGACCCATGGCGCGAACATACTCAATACATCGCCGGTGATTCGCGATACATGATGATTTATGGTAATTATGCCTTTGGTAAAAGTTCCAGACTGCTTTCGGCATACAACATTTTATCCGGAGCGCAATCACAGCGCTGGCGTACGGATGGAGCGGTCAGAAGCCGGTATCCAACGGATTATTTCATGCAACCGGGTAGTTCTGCTTACCTAGCTGATTATCAGCTCGAGTGGATACTAATGATGTATGAATATTTTCGGTATTACGGGCGTGATGAATTGATAGAGAATCTTTATCCGAACATGAAAAGGGCGATGAATTATTATCAAACCTTCCAGGATTCGAAAACAGGCTTACTTGCGAACTTGCCAGGATGGATAGTGCTCGATTGGCCAAGTACTTATCCCATAGAACAAAAGAAGATCATCACAGGAACAAACTGCTTATATTACGGAGCGCTGAAGGCAGCAGCCGTTATGGCTATAGATTTTGGCAAAGATACTCTGCAGGCCCGGTCATGGATCAAGCAAGCAGCTCAACTGAGAGCGGACATTAACAGGCAATTATGGTCAGAAAAAGATCAGGCATATCTTGACAGTTATGCTGGGACCAGAGTTGCCCAGCAATCTCAGGTCTATGCCTTAGAGCATGGGCTTGCTGACCTAAGTCGCCATGACACGATGGTCGAATTGATCGAGAAAAGTGGAAAGGCAAGCGAGCAATCCTTTGCTTACCGGATGTTGTCAACTATGTTCCTGAAAGGCAAGGATCAGTGGGCTTTAGATTATATCCGGAAAAACTGGGGTGCGCAAACCAAACTTTCTTCGTTTAACGGCGCCTGGCATGAAGGTTGGGATCTTTCCTGGGGGGCGACCTCTCATGCCTGGTCATCTGGTCCGACTGCTCTGCTTATGGAAAAAGTACTTGGAATAGAACCTACGGGATATGGCTGGAAAACCTTTTCGGTAAAACCGCATTTAGGCGATTTGGCATGGGCCAAGGGGAAGGTTGCTACAGTTGCTGGCGATATTAGTGCGAGCTGGAGGAAACTTTCAGGACAACAGTTTAGCTTAAAGATAAGCATACCTCCGGGAACCTTAGCCAAGGTATATTTGCCCACAATTAATCAACAATCAGTCACCGTTAACGGTAAATCGGTATCGGATGAAAAATATGAGTTATACCTGGAAGACGGCAGATGGTGCGTATTGACGGTAGAGGAAGGCGAGTATCATTTTCGGCTTACGCTATAAATTAATTTATCGGGAGGGGTTCAAATAAACTAATAGCCAGTCTCCAAAAGACCAATCTGTTTTCCGGGTATATAGCAGATCACAAGTTGGGAGACGAATTTCTCAATTAGATTTTTTTTCCAGTCGGCCATCGCACTAACTAATTTATTAAAAAACTTTGACTGGCGGTTCTCCCTGCTTTTTCAATTAAAAAATGCCAGTGGGAACCACCCCGCTGGCAACCAAATCTACTTATTGAATCTTCGCAAGCCAATGCTAAAACTCATACATAAAACAAATGTAGTTGTAAGCAGGATTTTACTACTTACACTAACTGTTTTATTGTTTGTCTATTTTGATACATTTTTGATTAGTAACGATCTTTATATTAGTGTGTTAAAATAATATTCCTGATTTAGTGATTAATAAACCTGCTGGCTCCACTATAATATTGGTTGCAGGAGACTACCTGACCATCAATTATGGCTTCACCACTTTTGTAATCCCAAAAAGGGTAAAAAAAGTCCTGTTTGTGACAAACTGTCCCCGGATCATAAGCATATTTTTGAATGCTTTAATATGCTGTACGATAAATATAAATATTATGTACCCACCTTTTAATGCAATTGCTGCTTTCCATACATTCATTCTTAAGAAACACAAGCAATTTCTATGCTTGCTGATAACTGTTTTTTGTGCAGGTTTACTTCATTCTTTTTCTGCCATAGCTCAATATCAAATATATAAACCGGTAACTGGTTTGTTTACCGGAAAACCCGTGCCGTTGTCTCCCGATCCTCTGGTGAATATGGAATGGTCTTTACCAAAAGCGACGGATGATCTGGAAACCTATCAGTTACGCCCCGTGTCATTTAGTTTGAGTCCGAGCAATAGCTTTAATATGGAGAGTTTTCAAAAAAGTAACGTGATCATTGTCAATGGCAAAGGTAGTATTAGGTTTGACTTTGGAAGGGTAAGTGCAGGCTGGCTGGAATTTGACTCTGATGATCTTGGAGATTCGGTTTTAATGAGTATCAGTGAATACAATGAACCGGCTAAACTAAATATCGGCACTGCTCATCAATTCAAAACTGCTGTAGCCATTAAATATGGGAAAACTTATCGCTTAGAATTAAACCCCCTTTTATATGAGGGGGTTAGGTTTGGCTGGATACATGTCGTTTCATATAAGAAAAAATGGCACATCAGGAATGTGAGGCTGGTGTGCCAAGTTAAGCCCACAAATTATCGTGGAAGCTTTAGCTGTAGTGATCCGGAACTAACAAAGATCTGGTATACCGGGGCCTATACAGTTAAACTTAACTTGCTAAAAGATTATTTTGGGGCTATTCTAATGGACAGGAGTGATCGCCATTCCTGGACAGGAGATGCATATCCCGCCCAGGCAGCGTCCATGGTGGCCTTCGGCAACTTTGACTTCGTAAAGTTGAATCTTCACAATACTGCAAACCTCAGCAATGACATTGCCAGTTATGCACTTTACTGGGTATTGAGTCTGGTAGATTATGTAAATTATACAGGGGATACCACGCTTGCAAATCAATACATTGAAAATGCCATTAAAAAATTAGACCTTGCCTACCTGCATTTCGGTAAGTCGCCTCGTTTAAACTTCTATGGCTGGGACGAGCGCCTAGGGGCAGGATTCGAAAATCCGAATAGGGAGGCACAAAATGCGTATTCTATGCTATCTATTAGGGCATGGAAAGAGTTTAGCGAGTTAATGCTTGGTATGGGAAAGTTTAATGAGGCAAAAAAATATCAACAGTATGCCATAGAGAAAATGAACTTAGTTAGGCAAGAGAATAATTGGCTAAATACTTTTGGGTTACATGCAGCGGCTGATGCGATCAACACCGGTTTAATCAAGGAAGATGAATACAACTTCTTATTCGAAAGAAATTTTACTGATAGGGTGAATCGAATTTCATACTCCTCCTTTAATGAGTGGTTCGTCATTTCTGCAATGGCCAAAATAGGGCGTTATGATGAGGCGATCAGTGCAATTAAAGACAGTTGGGGCGGCCAGATTAAATACGGAGGAACTACTTTTTTTGAGGTTTTTAGACCACAATGGAATGAAGTTTTAAAAAACAACGACGCTCCCCCAAATAACCAGGCGGGTTATACAAGCTTAACGCATCCATGGAGTGCTGGAGTTGTGAAATGGCTCTCCGAAGAAATACTTGGCATTAGACCTTTAGTACCAGGATTTAAGAAATTTTCTGTTATGCCCCATTTGGGACGATCACTCACTTCGGTATCTGGTGAGGTTCCCACCGAATATGGAAATATATCAGCTAGCTTTGATACCCAGACAGGAGTTGGTCGTGTAAAAATACCGGTTGGAACGTTGGCTGAGCGTCTCCTTATTCCACTCGGTAAAAATTCACCGATGTCGCTAAAAATCAACGGGAAATTGGAATGGAAATCAGATGGAACAGGAAATCGTGATATTTTATTTCAGGCAACCGGATATGAAGATTTTCTGGTATTAAAAAATTTAAAGGCAGGAGTGTATGCATTTGAAATCAAGTATAAAAGAAGGATTAAGCAACCAACACTGCAGGAACGCCCATGGATTTATCAAGTTAATGGTATTCGTCAGGATAGTGTTACAGGTGGAAACTGGAAAGATAAGTACGGTAGCGAGGGTGTGGTTTTATTCAATGCACTGAAAAATGGCCAGCATATTCAAAAATTACCACCGTACCTCAATGACTTTAAATTATCACGTTATAAAGACGTACATACTCATGTCCCAACATCTAAGGGGCTCCTCGTTTATAACGGTAGTAACAAAAACATCTTAGGCGCTGTCGCGACAAAAGATTATAATATTTGTGAGCAGTCAATGACCATTGACTTACCAACAAACGACAAGAACCGGCATAGGATATCTTTATACTTTTTAGATCATGAAAACGAGGGCCGTCGATCTGCAATCGAAATTTTTAACATGAATTCACTAGATCTGATTTCTCCAATGATTTATGTAAGGAATTATAAAGAGGGAAAATATGTCAGCTTTGAGTTTGAAGGCCCGATCAGAATAAGGATTAATCAAGTCAGAGGCACCAATGTTACTTTGAGTGGTCTGTTTTTTGATAAAATCAAATAGCGCCGGATGTCGATTTCCAACCGAATAGTGGGGAATTAACAAAATTTTAGGTATTGAGCATACCGACATTCAAATTGATTATCTCGTAAGTGCCGTCTTGCTACCGCTTATTCAATACCTAGCTGAAAGCAAGCAGCGATTGGCAATTGGCATAGGCCCTTGACTCATTAAATATTGCTGCATTTTCGAAGCAGTATCATTTTACGCAGAGGTAGCGAACGATTTGTTTTAAAATTGTGTTGATCAGCAGGTCCCTGGAATATTTATCAAAAAGTATAAAATATTCACCGGTTTAAACATTTTCTTTCGGATGAACACTATCTAATTTTGTTTCTGCCTCAATACCAAACTAACCAAATTATCCAGAGGCCATGAACCAAAAAGTTCATGAATTCACTTTCGATTATAATCGTAACGTGAATTGTACATCAATGCCAGAATGCAACCTTTAACCAAATATTATGAAAAAAAAACTATTACTTTTTAGATCATTAAGGTACTATTCAGCCTTGTTCTTGTTGTTGGCCTTTTACCTTCCATCAGCCGCGCAAACTCAGCTTGCTGTTACAGGTACACTGATTGATTCAGTGGATGCGTCGCCCATACCCGGTGCTACGATATCTCTGGAAGGGACAACCGTTCGCGTCCAAACGGATGCAAACGGTAAATTTTCGATTAATGTCCCTTCTGGGGGCATTCTGTCAGTAAGTTATGTTGGATATTCCAACAAGAAGGTCACAGTTCAGCAAGCGGGTGCACTAACCATTAGGCTCGGTGCTTCTTTACAGAATTTAAAGGAAGTAGTCGTTGTCAGCTATGGTACCCAAAACAGGAGGGAAGTTACAGGGGCCATAAGCCAGATCAAAGCTTCTGAAGTGAAAGACATGCCTGTCCCAAATATTGGCCAGAAACTGCAGGGAAAGCTTGCTGGTGTACAGATCAATCACAATTCCGGTACGCCAGGATCGGAGATGACTTTCAGAATACGCGGCGCCGCATCGATAAATGCTGGTAATAATCCTCTAATCGTCATTGATGGTTTTCCGTCTCAAAGTGGCCTGCAGTCCCTCAGCCCTGACGAAATTGAGACAATCACTGTATTGAAAGACGCGTCTTCAGCTGCGCTGTATGGTTCCCGCGCTGCCAACGGTGTGATTCTGGTCACCACAAAGCAAGCTAAAGCGGGTCAGAAATCTTTGGACTTTAGCGCTTATTACGGTGCGCATTCAGTACCTGATCGGGGTAAACCGGATTTGATGAATGCCCAGGAGTTCGCCCAATATA
>Ga0307414_10001134_pt1 | contig 13626 bp, 19 predicted proteins | sample DK1Ometagenome_FD_203804 | JGI IMG/M metagenome (GOLD analysis project Ga0307414, IMG submission 203804) | Maize rhizosphere microbial communities from greenhouse at UC Davis, California, United States - DK15-O-3 | ecosystem: Host-associated > Plants > Roots > Rhizosphere > Soil | place: USA... | reverse complement strand
GGCCCGCGGCGAGAGCCTTCTTTAAGATCACTGGCAGGTCACCTTCCCGACCGACGCAAAGTCGTTGCGGATGTGAAGCTCGGGAAGCCCGATCTTGCATGCTTCGCGCCCGCTCCTGGAAATCGTGATCGGATCGCTCTTGCGGACATCGACCTGGAAATAGCCTTGTCCGTCGGTTTCGGCGATGCCCCGCGGCGTTTCGACGAGCGCGCCGGCGATCGGCTGACCTTCCCGGTTGAGAGCCTGGGCGAAGATCGTGACGATCCTGTCGGCCTGCCAGCCGAGCGCCCGGACGTTGCCGGGATAAAGGGTGACGTCCCGCGCCGCCGTATCGTAGCTGACGGCCGAGGCCGCGGTCGGCATCAGCCGAACCTTGTAGGTCCGATAGGACGGAACGAAGAGGGAGAGGCGTCCACCGGACCGGACGCGGCCGCGTATCACCTCGTCGACGAGGACGTCGAACATCGCGTCGGGGGCATCGCCGCCGACCGAAACGATCATGGCGCTCTGCTCCATGTCCCGGGCGCCGAGGGCCGCGGCATCGGGACCGATCGCAATCCCCGACTGGAAGGCGACGTCATATTGGGTTTGGGCCCGCCCTTCGAAATTGTGCAGGAGTTCTGCACGAAAATTGCCCAGCGAACTGTTGAGCGTCGCCGCTCCGCGAGCGGTCGAAGAATCGAAGTTGCGGTCATAGCCTCCTTCGAGGCCGACAAGGGCGTCCCCGCCTGTCTGATGCGAATATTGGGCTGTCATGCTGTTAACGACGCGCGCCTCCGTTCCGGAGGCTCCGCCGCCCTTCTGGAAGCCTCCTCCAACCCGGCTTTGCATGGAGAGCGATCCCGAGGTGAGCTGGAGTCGAAGCCCGGCAAATCCCGCCGTGGTGGTGCGCGTCTTCTGGGCCGACGCTTCCAGCACGACCTGGACCTGCTTGCGGGTGAGGATGGGCCAGTTGATGCCCGGCCCGACCGTGTATTCGGCGCTCCGATCGTCGTCCTTACGGTAGGAGCCCACGACCGAAAGGAAGCCGTCGCCGAGGCGAAGACCGATGCTTGCGGTTCCTTGCGTATAGGATCCGCTTGCGAGCTGGACTCCGGTCGGCGGATCGATGTCGAAGCTAGTGGCATAGGATGGCAAAGGAATAAGCGGCTGGCCCTCGTTCGACCAGATCCGGCGAAGGTCGAGGCTGACCGACAGCGGGCCATAGCCGCTGGTGCTCCCTTGAAGGAGCGCGCCGGTATCGCCTGCGCTCGACACGAGGGCGGCAGCGCGGATCCGCCCCGGCCCCTTGATGAGCCATCCGCCCGCCTCGAGAATGGCCTTGTGCTGGGTACCAAGCAAAGCGACGTCGAGCGCCACACTGTTGGAGAGCCGCCAGGCCGTGCCTGCCTGATAGTAAAGGGTCTTCGAGGCGCTGATCGGCCGGTGCCGGCGGGTGTTGGCGAGAAGGCCTCCATAAGCATAGAAAATGGGATGGCCTTCGGGAGCGATCTGGTCGCTCTTCACGAAGAAGCGGCGCTCTTCGCGGACAGTCCCGTTCGCCTCGTGAATTCGAAGGAGAATTGGGTAGGAGCCCGAAGCCAATCCGGACGTGTCGATGGCGTTATTACCCGCCCCATAGGAGCGTGAGGTCATCAGCCGCCCGTCGACGAGGATCTCGACCCGCGCCGGCTGGGCGAGAAAGAGGATGAGCGGCGTTCCCTGGATCGAATCCTCTTCAAGATAGGTGTCAAACTGCGTTCCGAGGCCGGCGCCAATGATCCGGCGCTGGCCGATGAACTCGTTGCCCGGGCCCCAGAACAGGCCGGCCGAATAGCGAAGGCCCCTAGTATCGACCTCAGCTACCAGATCGTCGACCACAAGCCCGAGCCGCGATGCGACGGAGGTATTCGCCCGCAACCGCGCGTTGCTGAACCCAACGATGGTCCGGTTCTGCAGATTGTAAACCGACGAGCCGGCAAGCGAACCCGAGGCGTTGAACCCGAGAGCGTTGGTCAGCGACAATGAGGCGTCGGGGTTGGGGAGATAGAGATCCCGGCCGGAGCCGATCGTCCGAAGATATTCGGGATTGACGAAGACATCGACCCGGAAACGCTCTTCATCGTAAATGATCCCGATGATTTGCGGATCGATTTTTCCGCAGTCCGTACCATTGGACAATGAGCAGACCGCTTGGGCATTAGTCGCGAGCTCGCCGGCGAGAATGGCCTTGAGTTCAGGTGCGTCGACAATATCTGGCAGCTTCGCGGCAACGTCGCCGGGATTGCGAAAGCGAAGCGCGCCGGGGCGCACTTCGGCGACCGTGTCGCCGATCTTGCGGCCGCCATAATAGAGATCGACGAGGCTGACCCTCGGGCCGGCGATCTCGCTGAAGCCGTCGGGCGTGCCGGCCGTTTCGAAATGGATCTTATCTGAAGTCGCGGCGCGCGCCGGTGAAATCATGGTTAACGCCATGAGCCAAAAAAAAGGACGGTGGGCGATGCTCATGGCCGTTCCGCTCACTCAGGCCCGACGATGAGCGTCAGGGTGCCGTTATAGGTTCCGGCCCTGGCGCTCGAGAGCGCGCTCGAGCGAAGCAGGAGGATCAGGCTGGCGGAGGTTGCCGGCCCGTTCGCGCAGGTCTGGTGCGTGGCCGGGCTGACTTGGCCTGTGAGCGGCATGTTGGGTGCAAGGCTCGCGCCGCCGCTCTGGCCGGCCGAGCTGCTCCATTGCACCTCATAGTCCATGGCGGCGGCCCCGGACGTCAGCTGGAAGGCTCCAGACGGCCCGGTTCCCGTGGCCGTAATCGAATAACCGTTGGTATTGGTGTCGGCGTAGAGGCAGACGCTCTGGCTGCGCACGGCGTCGACCGATAGGTTGGCGAGCGACCCGAAGGCGACATCGGTGAGATTGGTGATCCGTACCTTGTTGCTTGCCGCCATCGCCGCCGCTGGAATGAGCAGGGTAGAGGCAAGGCCGACCGCGACCGCAATCAGGCGCGGCAGAGCGCGCGCGCGCGGCGAGCGCCCGCGCTTCATCAAGCCTGCCCCGCTCTTTCCTTCGACAAAAGCGGTGGCAGCTTTCTGGTTCGCCGCCACGAGCCCGCAATCACTCTGGCGCGACGACCAGAGTGAGGGTGCCGGTGTAGCTCGTCGCTGCCTGCATGGTCTGCAGATTGGCCGACGAAATCCGCACGATCAGGCTGGCCGAGCTTGCCGGGCCGGACGCGCAATTCGCGTTTGTCGCGGTGGATGTCAGGCCGGTCAGGGCAGAACCGCTGGTCAGAGCGGAGCCCGACGATTGGCCTGAGCTTCCCGACCACTCGACGCTATAGGGCACCGTCGACGCGCCGCTCGCAAGCGTGAAGGCGCTGCCGGCGCCGCTGCCCGAGGCCGTGACGTTGTAGCCCTTGGTGCTGGTGTTGCTCCAAACGCAGACGTTCTGCGCATTGGCGGCCGCGGTCGCCGGATCCTGGTTTGTAAAGGAGACGTCCGAAAGGCCGCCGATCTGCACGCGATTGGGCACCGACGCGTTGATCGAGACCGATCCCGTCGACGTCGCGCCAAGCGTACCCTGGGTCGCGCCAAGCGCGGTCCCGCTGGCCAGCAGCGCCCCTGCGCAACCCGCCGTGAATTTCAAAAGCCGAGCATTCATTGTCCTGTCCCTCAAGCCCAATGGACGGAAATCCATCCGTTTTGGAGGTAACCCTTGTTCCGTAAAAAAGGCGTTAAACCTATTCGGTAAAAGGCTGGGGACAGCGCGCCTCCGCTAAGCCGCCGAAGGTTTGGAGATGCGGCCGCGCCTATGTAACGCTTGAAGAATGATCAGTCGGGAACGACGAGCAGCAGGCGCGGGCCTGGGGATCCCTCTTTGGCGGGGTCTAGCCGGACCACCGAATAACGAAGTTTCGGAGCATTGATCGCAAGAACCGAGATCCCTCCAGCATCGTTGCTTGCGACTTCGCGCCCGGAAACCGTCTTGGCCTCGAAGCGGGGGAGGACGCTGATACTAATCCGAACCTCGGCGCGGGATCGCGATCCCATCGCGCCGCCGGACGCCTGGGCCGCGGCCTCGGATCCGTTAAGAAGAGACCGGAGACCGACAAGGGCGATAAATGCTGTCGCTAGGCGCATGGTCGCTCCAGGCATTCTGCCAGAAGCGGTGAACCCGAGCTTACGTTTCCATCCGGAATGGACCGGTTTCTCCTTGCCACACCGCAGGTGCAATGGAAGATCGGGCGCGAGAATCTCGCATACGACTTATAACGGTGACGAAACGGGAGTCCCATAGCCCGTGACGATGACCAACAAGACAGAGACGAGGGCGGGCATGCTGAACGATGCGCTCCGCCACCTCCGATCAGGGTTGGAGCTTCTAGACGAAGCCTCGGCGCCCGGTCAGATCGGCGCGAACGTCGATCTCGCCATCCATCAGCTCACGCGTGCAATTGCAGCCATCGTCGAGGAGGTGGAATCCGCCTGAAACCGCGGCGGCGCTTCCGGCCGCCAGGCCTCGATAATGGAAAGGCGAGTGCCCGAGCTGCACTCGCCGATCCGGCATCGCTGATGAAGGCTCTTCAACAAAAATTCCGGCCGAATGCAATGCGTCGCCGAAAAGATCGCGAGCCCGTTGCGCTCCGGACGCACTTCGCTCCGTTTCGGACCCAAGGTTAACCACAAGATCACCTCTTTGCGCGACCCTTACGGCTAGGGATTTTCTCAAGGGCGAACAACGGTGCAGGCCGCGATCGGCAAAAGTGACACGCGGTCGGATCCGCGCTCCAACGTCTTCCTCATTGCAACCTGCTCGGCCGAGGATTCGAGCGAGCCGGTCAAGGTGCGTAACCTGTCGGTCCACGGCGCTTTGCTTGAGGGAAAGGGCCTGCCGGCGAAGAACGTGGCGGTCTCCCTTCGGCGCGGAAGCCTGAGGGTCCAAGGGATCGTCGCCTGGCGCGACGAAACCCATTGCGGAATTCGGTTCGACAAGCCGATCGAAGTCGAGGACTGGGTCAAGCGCATCGGTAGCCAGGGACAGCAGAAAGTCGATGCGACCATCGCCGATCTGCGGGGCGGGCTCGCGACTTACGACCGGATCATTCCCAGAAGTTCGAACGACCTCGTCGCCAGGGCAAGCGAACAGCTTCTCGAGATTTGCGAGCGGATCGCGGCGCTCCCCGGCATGTCGATCGGGCTTGCCGAGGAGCTCGTCAAACTCGATGCCATCGCCCATTCGCTCAAGAGCAAGCGCTAGGGCGCCTCGCCAATGACCAAGAGCAGGGAGATTGGATCGCGGACGCTTTCGCGCGCGCCTCATCGATTGGACGAGGACGAAGATCTGACCTCGGCCGAGTGCGTGGCCGAGGCCATCCGCAAGGCTTTCCCGCTCCCGCCGAGCGGAGCATTTACGGACCTGCTCGCCGCGATCGATGGTCCGCGATCGTCCCCACGGCGTCCGTAAGACGCAGGTAGAAAAAGCCGTTCCGTCCAATTCGGAGCGAAGTGCAAGGCTTTGGCAGGGGAACGAGCGTAATCCGGCCCTGCACGTGTTTGTTCCCTACTTGGCGTGCACAAGCCGAAGGCCCGTCGGCGATCCACCCGGCGGGCCTTCATCTGTTGCCCTTCTTGGCATCGCGGTCACGAATCCGGCGGATAGCGGCATGCGCTTCGCCGACAACGAGCATCGCGAGCGGGATGAAGAAGCCCCAGGAGATCGACCGGATCAGGGCCTGGGTCGCTTCCTTCCTGGCCTGCTCGAGCTGATAGGCGGAGGCCCAGTCCCGGCGGCTCTCTGCCTCGACCTCGGCCGCCTCGGCCCGGTCATGGGCCCTCGCACTCACGTAAGCCGCATGTCCCCAGTGGAGAAACCAGGCGAGGGACACGAGGAGCGCGGTCTGCCGCAATTGCTTTCTATGATTCCGGGCCGTCACCATCGTCGTCCGTGCTATCTGTTTGAAAAGCTCTCACCACGCCTTCGAGAGTCCAGCCAGCCGTTAGCACCCGGTGAGGCGAACTTGGAGGGGGCCGGAAAGGGGCCCTTTGGCGCGCTTTTTGCGCGGACGGCGGATGCGCCTTGAAGGCTTTCCGCGGCGCCGCACAGACCCTTTCCAGACCAATGAAGCAGCTTGTCATCTTCTTCGCCTTCATGGCGTTTGTCGTGGTCGTTCGGCTGGCAAGCCGCCAGGGGCATCGCTGAAAGAGCGGCGTCACACCTTTCGTATCAAGCGCCTCCGTCCGAAATGGTGCAATCATTGACGGTTCCTTCGCGAAATTCGGTTTAGGTCTCGCGTCAGTGGGGCACCCAGAAAAACTGGGCTGCTCTTAAAGGGAGTCCGGATTTTTCGAATGGGGATGGTCTTCAACAGGTTGGTCCGAAGACTTCTCGACGTGGACCCCCTAACCGCGTCGGGCCGGGCCTTGCTCGAGGAGCGCTATCATTCGCTCCGGCGGCAGGTCCCGATCGTTTATCTCCTCGGTTTCGTGAATCTCTCCGGCATGGAGCTTGCGACCGTCGGCAAGCTCTCGATGGGCGCCAATCTCCCGACGTTCATCGCCGCCTGCGCGCTGATCCGGCTCTGGACATGGTTCATGCCGGGCAAGGCCGTCACCCATGAAGTGATGGCCCGCAGGATGATTCAGACGGTGGTGTTCGCATCGGCGGTCTGCCTCGCCGTCTGCTGGCGCTGCATGATCCTCCTCAATACCTCCGATCCCGCATCGCACATGGCGGTGCTCCTGTTCGGCGGTCTCACCGCAATCGGCGTATCGTATGGCTTGACCGCCCTTCCGGCGGCCGGCCGGATCCCGCTCTTGCTGATCATCTTCCCGCTTGCCGGAATGGCGCTCCTATCGCGAGATCCGCAGTTTCAATGGGCAGCCTTCAGCCTGGTCGTCGTTGCGGCGCTCACCATGCGTCTCCTCGCCGTGCACAACGGCCACATGGCCGACGTCATCCGATCGCGCTCGCTCATTGCACGCCAGATCGAGCGCGCCGAGCATGCGCATCATGAAGCGGTCTTCGCGGCAACGACGGATTTCCTGACGGGCCTCCCGAACCGGCGCGCCTTTGTCGCGGCGCTCGAGGAGGAGGTCGCGCGGGACAGTTGCTGGGGCCCGTTCGGTCTCGCGATCCTCGACCTCGACCGGTTCAAGCCGGTGAACGACACGTTCGGGCATGGCGCGGGTGACGCCTTGTTGAAGGAGGTCGCCCAGCGCTTGCTTCGCGCCGTGGGGCGCCGCGGATTGGTCGCGCGCCTTGGCGGCGACGAGTTCGCGATCCTGCTGCCCGGACTCGAGAACCCGGCGGAAGCCGGCTTCGTCGGGGCCCACATCCTTAGCGAGGTCAATCGTCCGATGACGTTCGGAGGCCGCAAGCTCGAGGTGTCGGCCTGCTGCGGTTTCGCGATTTCGGAGCGCGGCGGGCAGAACAGTCCCTCACGGGTGATGGCCGACGCGGACCTTGCGCTCTACGAGGCGAAGGACGGCCCTCCGGGCGGCTTTTGCGTCTTCGAGGCTCGGATGGAGGCCCCGCGGCGGAGGCGCGCCCAGATCGAGCGGGCGCTCCAGGTCCCCAAGATCGAGGAGCAGTTCCGGCTGAATTTCCAGGCCATCGTTCAATTGGAAACTGGCCGGATCATTGCTTATGAGGCGCTTGCCCGCTGGACCACGCCCGAGCTCCGCTCGGTATCGCCGGCCGAATTCGTTCCGATCGCCGAGCAATTGCATCTGATCGACGACATCAACACCTATCTCATGGCCAGGGCATTCGAAGAAGCGGCCAATTGGCCCGAACCCATCCGCCTGTCGTTTAACCTCAGCGCCATCCAACTGTGCGCTGGAGGTTCGGCCGAGATCCTGCTCGAGGCTCTTGCGGCATCCGGCCTTCGACCGGACCGGCTGCAGGTCGAAGTGACGGAAACGGCCTTGCTCGCCGACCTCGATACGGCCAGAGCCAATCTCGCTTCTCTTCGCGAGGCCGGAGTGACCATCGTCCTAGACGATTTCGGCGCAGGGTTCGCATCGATCGGCTATTTGCGCGAGCTTCGCTTCGATCAGATCAAGCTCGACGGAGCGATCGTCACCGCGGCCAAGGACAGTGCCGACGGCAGGCGCCTCTTAAGCGCGGTCATCGCGCTCTGTGACATCCTCGGCGTCATGACCGTCGCCGAGCACATCGAAAGCGAAGACCTCCTCGATTTGTTGAAGGAGCTCGGCTGCACGGCAGGGCAGGGCTTCTGGCTGCACAAGCCGGCACCCGCCGAAAGCCTCGCCGCGCTTCATGAGGGCGGGCCTGGCAATGTCCTGCCCTTAAGATTGCCGTGGAGGCGCCGGGCCGCCTAGATTTTTGCCCCCCCCAAACGGGCTTCCGCATCGCAAGTCGGACGCCGGGACGGTGGCCGCGCCGCATGGCCCCCGCTTGTAAGACGATCGCTCGGTTCCTATCCCCTTCGCGGGGATCATAGTAGCAAAGCTCCATCGAATGTCAGGTAAGTCGGCTGAGCGTCATCGAGGAGCGCATGCGGTCAAGCTTTCACTGAGCAGGCAGGAAGCGGACACGGCGAGGCGCATCTTGTCCCAGCTCGTCAACAATGGCCGCGAGCCGGACGTGGACCTGCTCCACCTTGCGACCGTTCTTCGCAATTCCCACAAGGAGCGGCCTCATTTCTTCGCAGCCGATTTCTTTGGCGATCCCGGCTGGGACATCATCCTCAGCCTGTACTGCGCACAAGGCCGCGGAGAGCGGCTCAGCGTCACCGTCCTTGGGCGTTCCGCGGGCTTGCCCCAGTCGACGGTCTCCCGCTGGTTGCCTGAACTCATCGACAAGGGCCTGATCGAGCGTTTCAAGGGGGAGGGCGATCAAAGAAGGGTGTTCCTCCGGCTGACGCGGTCCGGCCATGGTCAAGTAAACCTCTGGCTGAGGCACGTCGCGTCGCAGCTCGCGCTCATCTGGCCAATGGCCTGAAGGTCCCTGGATCGAGCGAATAGCCGGCTCCGGCCGCCGGTCGGTCACGTCGGACGCGGCGGCCCGAAGCGCTCGCTTACAGGCGGATCTTTATCCGTTTCGGATGGAGACTTAAAGACTGCGCAAGGATGATTGTATTCTAATCAAGCATCGGAGACGTCCTATGCTTCAAGATAATATCCGCGCGCGTGCCATCACTCCCCCGGTGGCCCGATCGAGGCCTCAAGCCGGCAAATCGGAGCGTCGGTCCGAGAAGCGTCACATGGCGCTTTTGAGGGTCGCGCTTCTCCACGTAGCAGGGGAGAGGGACCTCTGCGTCGTCAAGAACATTTCTTCGCACGGGCTTTCGGCCCGGGTCTATCGGGACCTTGAGAGCGGAGCCGAGGTCGAGGTGGAATTCCGATCCGGCGAGCGGCTTAAAGGCTCGGTCGTCTGGAATGAGGACCGGGAAGTCGGAATCCGCTTTCCACGGACCATCGACGTTGAAAAGGTGCTGGCAAGCCGCTGGCTAGTGGAAAGCGGTCGCCGCCGGAACTTGCCGCGGATCGAACTAAGTTGCGAGGCGCGGCTGAAGAAGGGCACCAAGCACCATCCCGTTGAGCTCCAGGATATCTCCCAAGGTGGGGCGCGAGTTCGGATCGATCGCCCGATCGAGCTTGGACGGATCCTTTTGACCCTTCCGAGAATGCCTGCCATTGCCGGCGTCGTTCGCTGGACCGCCGACGGGATTGCCGGAATCTCGTTCGATGAATGCGTTGCGTTCGACCAGCTGGCCGGGTGGATCGAACATCGCCGGCGCGACGTCGCCTGAATCGAATAAAGCGGGTTCTTGCGGGCTCGGCCAGTGCTCGAACTTTAAGCGGCAAAGCCGTCAGAGACTCCTGATCCCGGTCAGGCGAAGGACGATCGTGGACGGTGGCTCGGGGTGCCGTGGCCACCGACGAAGGGTTATTCGTGCTCGATGATGCGAATGACGATGGTCCGGCCGTCCGCCTCCTTGCGCACGATCTCGCGGCGTTTGAGGGGAGGAGTCTCCTCCCACAGATCCTTCCGCGCGATCGCTGAAGAGCGAAGAATGCGCACGGACGCTCTTGCGGGGGCCCCGCTCTCAACTGGAGGACGGGTGGCAACTTCGGCAAGGACGAGGAGGAAAAGCATGTCATGCTTGTCGCGGCGGCCCCCTTTCCCGAACCCTGCATCTTGCTCCGTTCCGGAGGGAATAATGAACTCGGGCGAACCGCTTCAGGGCAAATTGCGGAGCGGGATTACACGACCCCTCCGGCACCACTCCTTTAGGCAAAGTCGAGCGGATCAGAGGAATAAGGTTCCGGCCGGCAGGTCTTCGAAATATGCCGACATGGCATTCTCGCCCTCTTCCGAAAGGGTGAGAAATATCCGGCGTCCGTCGAGACGGTCATGGCTGCGCTCAACGAGGCGCGCTCCCTCGAGCGTGGCGATCCACCTCAGCGCGGTCGTCATCGGCACGCCGGAGCGCTCGCCCAGCCTCGAGACGGTGAGCTTGCGTTGAGTGAGCGCGGCCGCATAGAGTTCGAGAAGCATATCCCAGGCAGGATCTGCGAAAAGCTCCGAATTGAAGTGGCGCCGCCGCGCGGTCCGGGCCTGGATGGCGCTGCGGACCGACAGGACGTCGGCATATTGGCAGCGCGAGCGAAATTCCTGGACGGCACCGTCGAGCTTTTGGCCCTCGTCGCCGGTTGCGGCTCGGCTGCGCTCATCGAACGCGGATGGAGTGCTGAGATGGGTCATGGCGGTCCCCCGTCGTGTTACATTCACGAAGGCGGGATTAACCAAGCTTGGTACACCGACTGTTAACTATTGTCCCAAAGTGGACTGATAACCGGTCCACATTGAACCGATCTCTTGGCGTTCAGCGCCTCCCCCGGCGCTCGTCGACGCAGTCGATAACATGCTGGAGACGCGCTCCGATGTCGGGGCAGTCATCCCAATCGTCGATGATGGACAGAGCATCTCCCAAGAGAAGAAGCACGTGTTCGACGGTGCGATCCTGGTTCGGACCGGCGGCATCCGGACTGGCGAGCATTCAAATTACCCCCGAGCAAAAGGACATGGCCAGCCGTGCAGCAAGCCAGGTCCCTCGGCGGCCCCAATAACATGAAAGCAAGAAAAGGCTAACTCTGTCGGCTCAGCGACATGTCTCGGAAAGATACAGCTCGAGAAGATGACGGCCCTTGTCGCTCAGGGAGATGAAGTTGCGGCGCCTGTCGGTCGGATGTTCCTCGCGCTTTGCGAGCTCCTTTCGAACCAGATGATCGACCCAGCGCTGGCCGGTCGAGCGCGACGCTCCGGACAATTCGACGAGGCGAGCCTGCGCCTGCCGCTCGCCGCTGTCCTCGAGATAGAGAATGAGAAGAATTTCCCAGGCAGGCTCGCCAAACATCTGGGAACCGAAATGCAGATTGCGCCTCTGACGTTCTTCATAAAGCCGCCGGGCACAGGCTTTGAGGCGATCCTTGCCGGCTTGGGATTCATCCGGCGCCTGGGGAGGAGGCGTGGCCTGGGGCTCCGGCTTGCCGCCCGCAATCAGGGACAGCAATCGTGCCGCATCCTCACGGTCGCGTCCGCTTAAAAGGACGACCTGAACATCGGTTTGGAGAGGTGGCGGAGAGCGATGGGGTGACCCGGTCACAATGTCTCCTTCCTGACGAGGCGGCCGCCAACCGGCGGATCGTCCCATCTTGAGCAGTAACCGAGCACCTAGGCGTTAATCGCCATCCGACAGCATCGCAAGCGCACGATCGTCGATTAGCAAATGTTATGTGCCCGCATCGGTTCCTTGGTGAAAAACTCTAAAGATTGCGACTTGCTACCTCCAGCGTTGGCCCGGCGGCCTCACTGATCGCCCATGAATATTGGTTCGCGATTGCAATCGTTCGGGGCTTGGGCCAGACAGGCTTGTCAGGTGCCGAATCCGGTGGGAGCAGCTCGGGCTCCCGCCATAATTTGGCTCTTCGGCCGGCGAGTATCGTTGTTTCCCTTAGATGTCGGGATCATGGCCGAGCATAACCCTTTTCCTTTCTCGTCCGCCGATAATGAAAAGACCGTCTTGCAAATCATTCTCGCACGGCGGGCGCGGGCGCGGGTCTTCGGTACGGAATTATTTTCCGATCCGGGCTGGGACGTTCTTCTTGCGCTTTTCCTGGCCCGGCTTCGGCAGCAGAGAATGACCCTCGTGCAACTCGGCAGGGACGTCGTTTTGTCCCCAAACCTTGCCGGCCGGTGGATCGATGCCCTGGATCAACATGGTCTCGTACGCCGGAGATCCGATCCCGGCGATCGCCGGCGAACGTTCGTCGAGCTCTCGGAAAAAGGAACCGAAGCGATGCGGGAATGGCTCGATGCATCCCGTGACATCGAAAAAGACAGCGGCGACCGTGTCATCGACCTCTTGTCACGCATCAGGAACGATCGAGGCTAGGGCGGCCCGTAGGGGGTGATGGGGTTTCGGCGAGAAATCGAGTGCTTGGCCGCACGATGTACGCCGGATAGGGTACACTAGTCATCATGAAGCCCGATGCCCTCACGCAAGCCGCGCTCCTGGAGCTTCAGTGCAGCTGGCCGATCGTCGATAAGGCGCGGCATTTCGAGCTGGACAGCCTCCTGAGCTGCGCGCTCATCGACATGATCGGGCCCGACAAAATTGGCGATCTCGGTCTCCATCATGCCGGTTGCTGGGAATGCGACCTTGCCGAAAATGTCCTTACTTGGTCCGGCGGCGTTTTCGACATCTTTGGATTGCCGAGGAATACGGTCATTTCGCGCGAGGAAGCCGCAGGATTCTACGCTGAAGAGTCGCGCGCAGCGATGGAACGGTTGCGCAGCTATGCCATCCGCCACAAGCGCGGCTTCACGTTGGACGCAGAGATTTGTCCGGCGACCGGCGGGAGGCGCTCGATGCGGCTGGTTGCCTATCCCGTGGTCCAGGACGGCCGTACCGTCCGCTTGCACGGGCTGAAGATGATCATCTGAAGGCTGGATCGGCTGCTGCATCAAGCTCGCACAGCCGTTAAGGACGCCAAATGCCTGCCAATCGAAACTCTGGCCGCGCGGACGAGGAAAGCCTCTATCTTGCGCTCCTGAACGCCCTCTCCGAGATCGAATATGACATGCCGAGGCGCGACGTGCCTAAAGACGCGCGAGACCTGCTCGGCCAGGTCATCGGACTTTGCCGATTGGACTACCACAGCCGCTTCGGCTGAAATGACTATCGTCGAGGGGCAGCCGGGCACTGCCTTGCCGGAGGCTTAGTGCAGCGCTTTGCGGACCTGGGCCAGCGGATCGGCAAGCGCTTGTTCGACGGCGCCGAACGCCGTCATGGCGATCGTTCCGGCGGCCAGCGCGAGGCAGGCGAACTCAATGCTTCTCGATTTCAGGCGGCTGAGTTCGTGGCGTTCCTCAGCCGAGCGTTGAAACCGCCGGCGCTCGACCGGCTTTCCCCCGAAGACAGGCCGTTTCGCATCCGCGTCCGCCAGATCATTGGCAAAGGCGGCGACGGACACGGCATCCTGCGCTCGAAGCCCTGCCCGGTGCCCCTTGGCCCAGGCGACTCGGGCGATGATGCTCTGCCGTCCACGGCAAATTTCGACATAGGTTCCGCGCTCGGGGGGCCAGGCGGTCTGGATGCCGAGCCCATGCGCAGACATGTTGAGA
>Ga0307414_10001133_pt1 | contig 13637 bp, 11 predicted proteins | sample DK1Ometagenome_FD_203804 | JGI IMG/M metagenome (GOLD analysis project Ga0307414, IMG submission 203804) | Maize rhizosphere microbial communities from greenhouse at UC Davis, California, United States - DK15-O-3 | ecosystem: Host-associated > Plants > Roots > Rhizosphere > Soil | place: USA... | reverse complement strand
TCGCGCCGCCATGCGCGCCGCGAATCAGGAGCATCTGATCGCGCCGACGACCGCCGCCGAAGAGCATGAAGCCGAACTGGCGCAAGGCCCCGAAGCCGCGATGGGCGACGATCCGCTGGGCGCCGTCCAGGGCAGCTCGTCGGGTGAAGCCGACGTGATGGTCGAAGAGCGCCCCGAAGGCGACGGCGAGGAATAAGCTTCCTTACGCCTTTGGCCGACAGAAATGAGCCCCGCCGGAGGATCCGGCGGGGCTTTTTCTTTAGGAAACCCGGCCCGCCACCCGTGCCGCCACCCACCGCCCGTTTGCCGATTGCCTGTCCCCGCCCCCCGCTCTAGACCTTGGGAAAGGCTTTCGAATGGAGGACAGTGGGTGAGCGACGGCAGCGCGGTGAGCGAAATCTATATCGGCCTTGGCGGCGGCGGAGCGGCCGACGGGCCACGCCAGTCGCTAGTACTCAAACGCGCAAACCGTCACGGGCTGATCGCCGGCGCCACCGGCACCGGCAAGACGGTGACCTTGCAGGGGCTCGCCGAGGGTTTTTCGGCTGTTGGCGTCCCGGTGTTTGTCGCCGATGTGAAGGGCGACCTCGCCGGTATGGCGATGGCGGGCAGCCCGACGGCGAAGGTCCATGAACCCTTTTCGAAGCGTGCCGCCGAAATCGGCGACACGACATGGACTTATCGCGACAATCCGGTGATCTTCTGGGACCTGTTCGGCGAGCAGGGGCACCCGATCCGCACCACCATCTCCGAAATGGGTCCGCTGCTGCTCGCGCGGCTGATGGGCTTGAACGAAGTTCAGGAAGGCGTCCTCGCGATCGCCTTCCGCATCGCCGACGAGCAGAATCTGCTACTGCTCGATCTGGGCGACTTGCAGGCGATGCTCGCCTGGTGCGCCGAAAACGCTGATGAGCTCACGACCAAATATGGCAATGTTTCGAAGGCCACCGTCGGCACGATCCAGCGGCAGTTGCTAACGCTTGAAAGCCAGGGCGGCGACCATTTCTTCGGCGAGCCCGCGCTCGACATACAGGACATGATCCGCACCGATGAGAGCGGCCGGGGCTATGTCAACATCCTCGCCGCCGACAAATTGATGGCGAGCCCGAAGCTCTATGCGACCTTCCTGCTCTGGCTCTTGTCGGAGATGTTCGAGACGCTTCCCGAGGTCGGCGATCCCGACAAGCCGAAGCTCGTCTTCTTCTTCGACGAGGCGCACCTGCTCTTCGACGATGCGCCGCCCGCGCTCACGGAAAAGATCGAGCAGGTGGTGCGCCTGATCCGCTCGAAGGGTGTCGGCGTCTATTTCGTGACGCAGAACCCGATCGACGTGCCCGAAGCGGTCGCGGGCCAGCTCGGCAACCGCGTCCAGCATGCGCTCCGCGCCTTTACCCCGCGCGATCAGAAAGCGGTGAAGGCCGCCGCCGAAACCTTCCGCCCCAATCCCAAGATCGACGTCGCGCGCGAGATCACCGAGCTGAAGGTCGGCGAAGCGCTTGTATCGCTGCTGATGGCCGATGGCGCTCCCTCGCCGGTCGAGCGCACGTTGATCAAGCCGCCCTGTTCGCGCGCGGGGCCCTTGGAAGCCAAGGAACGCGCGATCATCCAGTCGATCTCTCCGGTCGAGGGCAAATATGACACCCCCGTCGACCGCGAAAGCGCCGAGGAATTGCTCGCGGCCAAGGCCGAGCAGGCGCAGGCGGCTGCGATCGAGGCGAAAGCGCAAGCCGAAGCCGACAAGCAGGCCGCGATCGCCGCGAAGGAAGAGGCGAAACGCAAGGCGGCCGAGGAGCGCGAGCGCATCCGGCTTGAAAAGGCGGCCGCGCGCGAAGCGGCAAAACCCTCGATGGCCGAGAAGATGATGCAGTCGGCGGCGCGCTCGGCGGCGACGAGCCTCGGCAGGCAGGTCGCGGGCAAGTTTGGCGGCCAGCTGATGCGCGGCATATTGGGCAGCCTGTTCAAGTGAACGACGCCGATGCCGCGGCGATGGAGGCGAGCCTCGCCGCCGTCGCCGATGCCTGCGTCGATATCCGTCACGCGCTGTTCGACCGCTTTTTCGCCGCCTTCCCCGATCGCCGCGCGAGCTTCATGATCGTCGAGGCCTCATCGCGGCGGATGACCGACGAGACGCTACAGATGATGCTCGGGCTGGCGAAGGGTGAGGGCTGGGTGTGGCCGCTCGTCGCCGAACTCGTCTTCACCCATCGCGCCTATGGGCCGCTGCCAATCGCCGAATATGATGCCTTCATCGACATGACGGTCGACGTGCTGGCCGTTGCGGCGGGCACGGCGTGGACCCCCGAAACGGCTACGGCGTGGCAGTGTCACGCCGATGCGTTGAAGGTGATGATCCGCAAGGCGCGCGCCGAATGGGAAAGCGCGATGCCGGCCGGGGTGCCGCAACGCGCCGAATAAGAATCTTCGTCACCCCGCGAGGGCGGGGATGACGGGAGAAGGATGGCCCTATTTTTCCTTCAGCCAGCTTTCGACTTCGCGCTTGATGCGCGGGCGGCTGGCGCTGCGTTCCTTCAGGCTCGCCAGCGTCTTGTCATAGGGTTTGCGCACATCGGCGGCCAGCGGTGCCGCGATTCGCTCGAGCTTCGCGATCATCGCGGGATCGTTCGACGAAGCCGCGAGCCCTGCGAGGAAGCGGGCGCGTGCCGAGGCGTCGATGAGCCGGTCGACCGCGGCCTGATTGGCCTGCGCGAAATCGACCGCCAGTTCGGCATGGTTGGCGGCGACCGCGCCGATGATCGCGGCGCTGACGGTCTTGCCGGGTTCGTCGGTTAGCGCGAGCGCGAGTGCGCGCTTGGCAAGCGCTTCGTCTTTCGCCGACCCGAGCAATGTATAGAAAGTGCTGCGCTCGACCGCCGATTTCGATGCCTTGGCCATGGCACGCAGCTTGTCCCATTCGGCCTTGCCCGCATTCGCCGCGACGATGCCAAGCCAACGCGATTTCAACGGACCGTCGAGCGCGGCGGGATCGCTGTCCAGCAGCGCGAAGCGGCGCCGTGCTTCGGCGAGCACCTCCGCATCGCCCAACGTCCCGAGCGCCCCGAGCGTTTCCGAACGCAGGATGCTGTCGAGCGCGGGCTCGTCGGCGCGGGCGTCGAAGCCGAGCCGCCCCATCGCCGGGGCGAGCGCCGCGGTGCCGCGCGCTGCGATCTGCTCCTGCACCGCCGGCTGGTCGTCGAACAGCTTGTAGAGCGCCGCATAACGCCCGGCGGCGTCGCCGAGCAGCTTCTGGTTGGCATCCTTGGGCACCGCCGCCAACAGGTTGAGCGCCGCGCCCATCGGCTGGTATCCGGCATAGGCGAGCGCGAAATTGTCGCCGAGCAGCCCCAATTGGTCGATTGGGGCCAGCTTTGCATAATCGGTGCGAAGCGCGGTCAGCGCAGCGGACGAATAGAGAGTGCGGTAATAGCCAGCCTGGCCCGCGTTGATCAGCACCGGGCCGCAGCCGGGCAGGGTCAACGTCCCCGTCCCGCCCGCGACCACCTGCCGCGCGACCGCACCATCGCCGGCGCGCGCGAGGACGGGCACCTGCCAGCGGCGGTTTTCGGCGTCGATGCCCTGCTTGCGATCGCGGGAAAATTCACTCTGTGTCAGCGCGACGGTCGTGTTGCCGCCCGCGCAGGTCACGCCGCCGACGCGGAGCAGCGGAATGCCCGGCTGGTTCGTGAAATCATGCGCGATCGCCGTCAGCCCCTTGGCGCCCGCCGCTTCGACCGCGCCCCACAGATCGTCGGTGCGCGTATTCGCATATTTATGCTTTTCCATGTAGTTGCGCAGCCCCTCGCGCCACACATCCTCGCCAGCGTAGGATTCGAGCATCGTGATGACCGCTTCGCCCTTCTGGTAGGTGATCGCATCGAACGCCTGGTTGGTATCCTCGACCGTGCGGATCGTCTGGACGATCGGGTGCGTCGTCGCGAAAGCGTCGAGCCCCATCGCGCGCTCGCGACCATCGACGCGGTCGAGCAAAGGCTGCCAGTCGGGGTGGAAATGGTCGCTCGCCTTGGTTTCCATCCAGCTCGCGAAGCCTTCGTTGAGCCAGAGGTCGTCCCACCACGCCATGGTGACGAGATCGCCGAACCATTGGTGTGCGACCTCGTGCGCCTGCGTTGAATAGATCTGCTGGCGCGTCGCATCGCTCGTGATCTTCGGATCGTCGAGCAGGATGCGCTCGAAGGTGAAGATCGCGCCCCAATTTTCCATCGCGCCGAAAAATTGCGACTGGCCCGGGCCTGCGACATTGTCGAGCTTGGGCAGCGGATAGGGCTGGCCGAAATAATCGCTGTAATAGCCGAGCAGGGGGCCGAGGCTGTCTAGCGCGAAGCGCGCCTGCTCGCCCGATCCCTTGGGCGACACGATGCCGACATCGGCGCCGCTGTCGCTCTTCGCCGCGAGCCGCTCGAAATTGCCGGTCGCGAAGAAGAGCAGGTAGGACGACATTTTGGGCGAGATATGGAAGGTCACCTTCTTCTTGCCGCCGTCGACAGGCGTTTCGCTCGTCACGGGCATGTTGCTGACCGCAAGGTCGCCCGCGGGAACGGTCGCCGAGAGGGTGAAGGTCGCCTTGTAGCTCGGCTCGTCGAAGCTGGGCACGAAGCGTCGGGCGTCGGGCGCCTCGAACTGGGTGAACAGCCCGCGCACCTCCTTGCCGCTGAGCTTGTCGGGATAGTCGAGCGCGAAAAGCCCGTTCGCCTGCGTATTGATCGTGCCGGTGTAGCGGATAGCAAGGCGATATTTGCCCGGCGCGAGAGGCGCGGGGGCGGTGAAGATTACCGTCTGCGCGGCGGCATCGGTCGCTGCGGTCAGCGCGATAGCCTTGCCGTCCGCACCTATGAGACTGGCGCTCGCGAAGTCGAGGTCGAGCGCGTTCAACGTCAGCGTCGCTGAGGGCTCGTATAGTTCGATGTCGATGCCCGCCTCGCCGGTGAAGGTCAGGGCTTGGGCGTCCGGGGTGACGCTGATGTCATAATGCAGCGGTCGCGCGATCCGTGGCAGCTGGCTCGGGATGCTTGCATCGAGCGGGGCGCCGGCCAGCGCAGGCGCCGCTGCGACGGGTGACGCCGGCGCAACTCCGGGCTGCGTGGCGCAGGCGGCGAGGCTCAGCGACGAAACGGCGCTGAAAAGGAAATGACGTGCAGTTGTTTTCATGATGCGATCCCCGGTAATTTTCTGCCATGCTACGCCTGCAGGGCCATCTTGCGGGCGCCGCTTCGACCGGCGGTCATAGCCTATCGACAGACGACGCGATTCACGGCAGCTTGGTTGCATGACAAAACCTATATTGCCTGGAGAGGTAGCCGCCGCCGTCGTCGATCCCGTCGCCTATGGCAATTGGGACCCGCTGCACGAACAGCTCGCCTGGGCGCGGGCGAACGCGCCGCTTGCGGTGGCCGAAAGTCCCGAGATCGACCCCTTCTGGCTCGTGACGCGCCACGCCGACATCATGGCGATCAGCCGCGATCCGCAGCGCTTCGCGAACGGCTTGCGCCCGACCGTGCTCACCAATCGCGACGGCGAGGCGATCGCGCGCGCCGCGACGCCGAACAACGACGGACACCTGATTCGGTCGCTCGTGCAGATGGATGCCCCCGACCATATGAAATACCGGCTGCTCACGCAGAGCTGGTTCATGCCGAAGAATCTCAAGATCGTCGAAGACCGCATCCGTCATCACGCGCGCAATGCGGTCGAACAGATGCTGTCGATGGACGGGACATGCGATTTCGCGCGCGACGTTGCGGCGCATTATCCGCTGCGCGTGATCATGGACATATTGGGCGTCCCGCCCGATGACGAGCCGCGCATGCTGATGCTGACGCAGCAATTGTTCGGATCGACCGACCCCGAGCTGAACCGCAGCCGCGAGGCAATCACCAGCGCCGAGCAGGCGATCGCGATGCTCAATTTTGTGATCGCCGACTTCGAACAATATTTCGGCGCGCTCACCGCCGACCGCCGCGCCAGCCCGCGCGAGGATATCGCGACGGTGATCGCCAATGCCATGGTCGGCGGCGCGCCGATTCCGGAACGCGAGCTTGCGGGCTATTATATGATCATCGCGACCGCGGGCCATGACACGACGAGCGCCTCGACCGCGGGCGCGATCATGGAACTGGCGAAGAACCCCGATCTGTTCGCCCGTTTTCGCGATGCGGAGAGCGACAAGGCGGGGTTGATCGAAGAGGCGATCCGCTGGACGACACCCGTCCAGCATTTCATGCGCAGCGCGCGGGAAGATGTCGAGATCGGCGGGCAGACGATCCGCGAGGGCGACTGGCTGATGCTGAACTATGTTTCGGGCAACCGCGACGAGCAGGCGTTCGGCGATGCCTTCGTCTTCGACCCCGATCGCGAAAAGAACCAGCAGATCGCTTTTGGCTTCGGCGCGCACGTCTGCCTCGGCCAGCATCTCGCTCGCATGGAAATGCGGATATTGATGGAGGAATTGCTGCCGCGCCTCGCCAGTGTCGAACTTGCGGGTGAGCCGAAGCGCGTCGAATCGGTGTTCGTTGGCGGGCTGAAACGCCTGCCTATCCGCTTCACACTTGCCTAGCCCGGCAGATCGTAAACGTCTTTATTTACAATGGAACAATCGCTCCCGAGCTGCGTTTCACCGCAGATAAGGAGTATGTGATGAAAAAATGGAAAAAGGGCGCGGTCGCGTTCGCAATGGCTTCGATGGTTCTTTCGCCGGTTGCGGCTTCGGCGGCATCCGCGATTGATGGCGCGCGCGCGACCTCGACTGTTCGCGGCGAAAATGATCTTGAAGGTGGAAGCTGGATTGCCATCGTGCTGGGCCTCGCCATCGTGGCCGGCGGCGTCTGGCTGGCCGTCGATGGCGACAACGACGATCCAGTAAGCCCGTAAGCCAAGCCGAGCCCGTCCCTGCGGACGGGCTCTAGCTTTTCTCGCTTATGAAAAAGCGGGCCACGACCTCGCTCGCCAGCCTTGCGGGGCGCAGCGTTTCCGCGTCGATGCAGCACCAGCTCGACTTGACTTCGGCGAGCACCTCTTCGCCGCGTTTGATAATCGTTTCATAAAAGGCCCGCGCGCCCTGAACCTTCTCGAGAATGACCGTCGCGATGACCTGGTCGTCGAGAAAGGCAGGTCGGCGATATGTGATTTCGTGCTTGAGCGCGACCCACAGATGCGCCGCCACCGCCTCGGGCGGCGCGATATGGCGCCAGTGCGCGAGAACCGCTTCCTGTACCCAGCTCAGATAATGGGCATTGTTGACGTGCCCCATGAAATCGATCGCATCGGGACCGACCTTGATGTCATGGTCATGGGGTAGCGCGGCTGAGTTCATATCGTTGACACTAGTGTCAACAAACTGTGACGGAAAGATGAATCTCGAAACTCGCGGGCGATTTCGGCGCAAGCATCCAATCGCTCCTCTCCGCAACATGATAGGAAGGTTGGGCCTGTCACGCGGGAGGGGATGTCATGGAGCATGTTTTCGTTGCCTTGCCGGGCCGCGCCGATGGTGATGGCTTGTATGAAAAAACCTTCCTGCGCGACGAGGCTGGCAGGAAAGAGCGGCAGGTTCTGTGGGGCGATTGGCTGACGCTCGACCCCGACATGCCGCAGACCGGCGAATGGCGCTGGGTCCGCTGGGCCTGGAAGGATCCTGCGAAGCGCAAGCTGCTGAAGATACGCGCAAGCGAGGTTTCCGATCGTCGTCCGCTCGAAATGATCTTCCTCGACGTCGGAATCGGCGACGGATCGGTCCTGATCACGCCCGAGCGCGCGACCGATCCCGACCTGCCGCCGGGGCAGCAGGAGCGCGTCATCGTCGTCGATGCGGGCAAGGGGCGGGCGATGCGCGATTTCCTCGATGCGCGTTTTGGCACCTACCGTGCGGGCATGGCCTTTCACGCAGCGGTCATCAGCCACGCCGACCTCGACCATTATGGCGGTTTTCGCAACATTTTTTCGAACAAGGACATCAGTTTCGAGCATGTCTATCACAATGGCGCGCTCGAACTGCCGACGGGCACCGAGCTCGAGGGCATGGGCGGCATCACCGAACCCGATGCGAGCGGTGTGCGCTACCTCAAGCAGATCGTCGAAAGCGACGCCGCGGCGCGCGCCACCTATGATCCCGAAACCAATCCGTCGAACCGGACCTTCGCCAGGCTGATCGCGACGGCGATCGCGAAAGGCAATGTCGGCAGCTTTTCGATGCTGTCGACCGAACATGGCCATTTCGCGCAGGGCGCGCGGTGGATGCCCGGATTCGCGCCCGGCGACCGCGAAGGTTATACGATCGAGGTCCTCGGCCCGTGGGCCGAGCGTGATGCGGCGGGCAAGCTGCGGCTTCGCAGTTTCGGCGATGCCGCGAAGACGAAGAATGGGCATTCGGTGATTCTGCGCCTGCGCTTCGGTGAATTTTCGATCCTGTTCGGCGGTGATCTCAACACGCCGTCCGAACGTTTCCTCCTGACCCGCTATGCCGGTCTCGACGCCTGGCCGCAGGACGAGGCGGGCCGCGAGGCGATGATCGCCGCGGCGCGCAGTCGCTTTCGCTCGGACGTGATGAAGGCGTGCCACCACGGCGCGTCGGACGTCACCGACGAATTCCTGCGCGCTGTGAACCCGGCCGCGTTCGTGATCTCTTCGGGTGACGACGATGTGAACTACGTCCACCCGCGGCCCGATTTGCTCGGCCGGCTGGGCAAGGCGGGGCGTGGCGCGGCACCGGTGCTGCTATCGACCGAATTGCAACGCTCGACGCGCGAACAGGAGGATGCGGCGCTTGTCCGGCGGTTGAAGCGCGGCATCGACCTGCTGGCGGCGGGCGGCCCCGATGCGGACGAAGAGGGCGCTCCCCTGTCGGACGCCGCGCGCGCGGCGGCGCGTGAAACGCTGGCCAACGCCCTGAATGCCGACGTCGACACGCTGAGCCGGTCCAACGTCAGCGTCGATGGCGCGATCTATGTGAAGACCGACGGAAAGCGGCTGATCGCGGCGTTCAAGAAGGAAACGCAGGATCCCAACAATAAATGGTTCTGGTACAGCTATGCGCTGAAAGTCGATCAGACGATGGATCTGGTGCCGCGCCCCGAGCATTGAGGCGGGCGCGTCAGCCGCGCCCGCGATACGGCGCGACGCCCTGGTCGGGGAGCCACAGCCCTTCGGGCGGCGGCCCCGATTGCCAGAAGACGTCGATCGGAATCCCCCCGCGCGGATACCAGTAACCGCCGATGCGCAGCCAGCGGGGCCGCATCTCGTCGAACAGGCGACGACCGATGCCGACGGTGCAATCCTCGTGAAAGCCGGCGTGGTTACGGAACGACCCGAGAAAGAGCTTGAGGCTCTTCGATTCGACGATCGTTTCGCTGGGGGCGTAATCGATGACGAGGTGTGCGAAATCTGGCTGGCCCGTCACCGGGCAGAGCGAGGTGAATTCGGGCGCGGCAAAGCGGACGAGATAAAGCTCTCCGGCGCGTGGATTGGGCACATAGTCGAGGACGGCCGCCTCGGGCGAGGCAGGCAGTTCGCTGGACTGGCCAAGATGTTTCGGTGTGAGCGGGGTAGGGCTGGAATCGGTCATGGAAAGGCTCTAGTGCGCAGCGGCGCCGATGTCACCGACTGGTGGATCGGGATCGGCCGGGTTCAGCGCCAATTCAGCGGCGCGGACGACATATGGGTAGTGTGGGATCGCGGACAAGATGACGGTGCGTAACTTCGGGCGACAACAGGCGGCGGCATTGGCGCTGGCGGCGGCAACGCTGGCCGCAGGCGTTCCCGTCGCCGCGCAGGATACAACGACGCCGTCCCGTCCGATCGACTTCCGCCTGCCGCCGCCCGCCGACGACGGTCGCGAGCCCGGCGTGCAGGGACCATCGGACAATGGCTTGCCGCCGGTGGCACCGGGCGAGCGGCGGGGTCAACCGACACCGGCCCCGACCCCCGCGCCTACCCCGACCCCGACATCGCCGCAGGCCGTTACGCCGCCGCGCGTGACGCCGACTCAGCCCGCGACCCCGGCGCCGGATCCTGCGCGGCGCGATACGCCCGCGATTGCGACGCCGCGCCCGGCTCAGCCGGAAGCGACAAATCCGGTTCAGCCCGCGACGGCCGATAATCCCGAATTACCGCCGCTCGATACGGCCGCGTCGGCGCCCGCCGCAACCGTCAACGCGGCTCCGGCAGCCGCCGACGAAACGCCGGGCGTCTCCGCGCCGAACGGCACGCCGTCGGGCACCCCGATCTGGGCCTGGGTGCTCGCGGCGCTGGCGGCCGCGGCGGCTGCTTTCTGGTACTGGCGTCGCCGCAGCGCGCCGGCCGGTCCGGCGGCAGAAGAGATCGACGAAATCCCGCGGCCGGCGACACGCGCGGTCGCCCCGCCGCCCCGGGCCGCGGCTCCGCCAGCCCCGCGTCCGGCGCCCGCTCCGCCGCCGGCACCCGCATCGCGGCCCGAGCCGGCTTCCGCCCACCCGCTCGTCACCCGCGCCGCGGGCGAGAAGCGTGCCGTGGTCGGCATGGCGCTCGACATTCGCAGCATCCGTTTTGCGCCCGATCATGTCGCGGTCGGCTTTGCGCTCGACCTGATGAATCAAGGTTCCGTGCCGGCGACCGGACTGATGGTGCGCATCGCGCTCAACCAGGGCTCGGCGATGACCGAGCCGGTGCTCAGCCGCTTCTTCGATGGAGCGGGGGGCAGCGTGCTGCGCGACGATATGGCGTTGGCGGTCGGCGCGGGCGAAGAGCTCTCGACCGAAGTGATGCTGCCGCGCGCAGCGATCGAACCGCTGATGATCGGCGGTAGACCGATGATCGTCCCGGTGATCGCGTTCGACGTCACCTATCACTGGGACGGCGATGGCGAGGCCTTCGGACAGAATGCGGGCAGCTTCGTCATTGGCCGCGAACAGGGTGCCAGTGGCAGCGAAAAGCTCGCGCCGCTGCCGCTCGACCGCGCCGCCTATCAGGTCGATCGTCCCGGCGCGCGCGCGACCGCGATCAAGCGCAGTCAATAATTCGGCTCAAAACGGCGCTGCTTTTCTGTTGCGGTGCAGCATCGGCTGAGGCAGGACTGACCCTGCTTGAAAAAGCGCAGGTGGGGGCATAGGCTGGCTATCCCCGGAAAGAAGCCACAGCAGGATGGCCGGGCGAGGGACAGGCAAACAAGGTTCCCGACCGGTCGTAACAGGAGCATGACATGGACGCCTTGGTCTCAACCGACTGGCTGGAACGCGAACTGGGGGCATCGGACCTGCGGGTCGTCGATGCGACGAAATTTCTGGACGCCGGCCGCGATGCGCGCGCCGAATATGAAGCGGGACACATTCCGGGCGCGGTGTTCATGGATCTTGCCGAACTGACCGACGCCTCGAACGCGGTCGAAAACATGGCTCCGTCGGCGGAAAAATTCGCGAGCCGGATGCAGTCGCTCGGGCTCGGCGACGGCAGCCGCATCGTGCTGTACGACGACAGCCCGCTGAAGAGCGCGGCGCGCGCCTGGTGGCTCCTGAAGCTGTTCGGTGCGCACGACGTCGCGTTGCTCGACGGCGGCCTCGCCAAATGGAAAGCCGAAGGCCGCGCGCTCGAAATGGGCAAGCAGACGCTGCGCCACCGCCATTTTACCGTGTGGCGCGATGCGAAGGCGGTGCGCACCAAGGAACAGATGCTCGCGAATGTTGACAGCCGCGCCGAACAGGTCGTCGATGCGCGCCCGGCCGCGCGCTTCACCGGCGAGGAGCGCGATCCGCGCCCCGGCCTTGCGCCCGGCCACATCCCGAACTCGCGCAGCCTGCCGCACGGGGAATTGTTCAACGCCGATGGCACGTGGAAGCGGGGCGACGATCTGAAAGCCGCCTTCGATGCCGCCGGGGTCGATCTCGACAAACCGCTCGTCACCACCTGCGGCAGCGGCATGACCGCAACCGTCGTCGCCTTTGGCGCGCACCTGCTCGGCAAGGACGACGTCGCGGTCTATGACGGCAGCTGGACCGAATGGGGGGGCGACGCCGCGACGCCGAAGGCGACCGGCGCAGCCTGAACCAGGCAGGTCGGATTCCTCCTCGTGTCGGGGTGGCTTTTGGCCGGTGCTCCGCTAACAAGGCGGCGATGAGCAACAGCAACGACGACAGCCTCCGCCCTGCGACCAAGCTCGTGCAGGGCGGACGGCGCGCCGAATGGACCGGCGACCCGCGGCTCGGCGGCGGGATCGTCAATCCGCCGGTCTGGCGTGCCTCGACGATCCTTTACGACAATATCGCCGACCTCAAGGCGCGCGGCCATGCCACGCACGACAAGCTCTATTACGGCCGGCGCGGGACGCCGACGGTGTGGGCGCTCGCCGATGCGCTGACCGGAATGGAGGCCGGCGCCGAAGGGACGCTGCTCTATCCATCGGGGGTCGCGGCGATTTCGGCCGGACTGCTGGCGCTCCTCTCGCCGGGTGACCACCTGTTGATGGTCGATAGCGCCTATGAACCCACCCGCGCCTTCTGCAACGGCATGCTCGCGCGCCTCGGCGTTGAAACGACCTATTATGATCCGCTGGTGGGGGCACGGATCGCCGAGCTGATCCGGCCCGAAACGAAGCTCATCTTCCTCGAATCGCCCGGCAGTCTGACCTTCGAGGTCCAGGATATCCCCGCCATCACGCGAATCGCCCGCGAACGCGGCGTGTTGACGATGCTCGACAACACCTGGGCGACGCCCTTGCTCTTTCCGGCTATCGCGCACGGCATCGACGTGACGATGATGAGCCTCACCAAATATGTCGGCGGGCACAGCGACGCGATGATGGGTTCGCTCACCGCGACGCGCGCCGTGTGGCCGAAGCTTCGCAGCGCCGCCTACCAGCTCGGCCAGTCGGTTTCGCCCGACGATTGCGCGCTGATGCTGCGCGGGCTGCGCACGCTCGACGTGCGGATGCAGCGGCAGGGCGAAAACGGCCTCGCCGTCGCGAACTGGCTCGCGGGCCGGGCGGAGGTCGGCCGCGTGCTGCACCCCGCGCTGCCGGACGATCGCGGCCATGCGATCTGGTCGCGCGACTTTTCGGGCGCCAGCGGGCTGTTCGGCTTCACGCTGAAGGGCGTCGATGAAGCGGCGCGGACGCGCTTCATCGATTCGCTCGCCCATTTCGGGATCGGATTCAGCTGGGGCGGCTATGAAAGCCTCGTCGTGCCGGCCGACCCGGCGACCATCCGCACCGCGACCCGCTGGACCGACCCCGATCCGCTCGTTCGCCTGTCGATCGGGCTTGAGGACCCCGCCGACCTGATCGCCGATCTCGAACGCGGCCTTGCCGCGATGGCGGGATGATCGCGTTGGGCGGGTTGGGCGAAGCTGTCGTCGGCGCGGTCGATACGCTGAAGGCGATCGGCATCGACGTCGGATCGTACCGGCTCTCGCTCTATGGTCTGTTTTCGACGGTCATCGTCGCGATCCTGCTCTATATCGCGGTACGGATCGCGCTGCGCTCGACCAAATGGCTGCTGCGCCGCAACACCCAGATCGACGCGACGCAGCGACTGCTCGCCGAAAAGCTGATCGCGATCGCGCTTTTCGTCTTCGCGATGCTGTTCGGTATCGACCTGCTCGGCATCGACCTGACCGCTCTGGCGGTCTTTTCAGGCGCTGCCGGCCTCGCGATCGGTTTCGGG
>Ga0307414_10001131_pt1 | contig 13651 bp, 7 predicted proteins | sample DK1Ometagenome_FD_203804 | JGI IMG/M metagenome (GOLD analysis project Ga0307414, IMG submission 203804) | Maize rhizosphere microbial communities from greenhouse at UC Davis, California, United States - DK15-O-3 | ecosystem: Host-associated > Plants > Roots > Rhizosphere > Soil | place: USA... | reverse complement strand
TTCATTTATTAAAAATCAAATTACAGACCTGCATGGTATCGGCCCAATTATTCGCGGTGCAACTTTCAGACAGGTTGGTTATCCTGTTGACGGATTTTACGGTTATCTTTCTGATGGTATTTTTCAGACTCAGGCAGAAGTGGATGCACATGCCAAACAATCCGGAGGTGTTATTGCTCCAGGGGATCTAAAATATCGTGACGTTAATGGCGATGGTGTCATTAATGGAACCGACAGGGTATACCTTGGTTCAAACTTTCCAAAAGCTACTTTCGGGTTCAACCTGAATGCAGGCTGGAAAGGTTTTGACCTGACCGTCTTCCTACAGGGTGCCGCCAGTGTGAAAAATTACGTTCAGGGTATTATGTTAGGCCAAGTGAGCAGCAGTACGGGTAAACCGACTTCAGCTCTAAGGGATTCATGGACGCCGGAAAATACCGATGCGACTTTTCCAAGGTTATGGACCACTTTTAAACAAAATGATCCTTCAGGTATGCCTTCTTCTTTTTGGATGAGAGATGCCTCGTACCTTAGGTTAAAAAACCTTCAGTTGGGGTATACCTTACCTGAAAAATATACCAAAAAGATTGGTTTAAGTCGCGCCCGAATTTATTATAGCGGTCAGAATTTATTTACAGTAACCAATTTTTACAAATGGGTAGATCCTGAGGCGCCAAGAGGAGATAGTGGATATACCTATCCTCAGGTATTGGTGAATTCTATTGGTCTTAATATTACCTTCTAAAATGCAAATTGTAATGAAAAAATTAGCAATGATATGCTTTGCCGGTGTTCTGATTTCCTTGTCAGCCTGCAAAAAATCAATACTAGACAAGGAACCCCTGGATAAATACTCAACCTCTGCACTTTGGAAATCTTCCAGTGATGCTTTGGCCGTGGTAAATGGATGCTATAACAATTGGGAAGATGGCGCAAATGTCATGTATATGGACTGTGCTTCCGATAATGCTTATGGTCAGTTTATATGGGAAGGATATACAGCAGTTGGAAATGGTTTTCTTTCTGCTACAGATACCGACGTCATTAATCGCTGGAAATATGTGAACATACAACGTTGCAACTGGTTTTTGGCAAATATTGATCCTACACCAATGGATGAGGTATTAAAACGCCGGTTTAAAGCTGAGGTCCGCTTTCTCCGCGCTTATCAATATTTTATTTTGAGCCAGTTATATGGTGATGTGCCTATGGTGACCACCATACTCGACATTGAAGCATCCAATACGGTCGCCAGAACGCCAAAAGCAGAAATTACAAAGTTCATATTGGATGAACTTAAAACGATTGCTCCGGATCTGCCAACCAGTTATTCAGGAAATGATATTGGGCGTATCACCCGTGGCGCTGCTTTGACTTTAAAAGCAAGAGTAGAATTGTTCAACAAAGACTACGCAAACGCAATCGCCGATTACCAGACAATTATGGGTCTTAGTTACAATTTATTTTCCAATTACCAGGATCTGTTTCGCATTCAAAAGGAGAATAACAGTGAAGTAATTCTCGATGTGCAGTATAAAGAAAATGATTTTGCCAATGGCAATTTGGGGGTGATGCTTTCTTCATCTATGGGAGGGTATTCTTCCATAGATCCAACACAAGCTTTAGTTGATGATTATGAAATGGAAAATGGTAAAACCATTTCCGATCCAACTTCAGGTTATGATGCCAATAATCCTTATGTAAACCGTGATCCACGTTTGGCAGCTACCGTTGTTTTCCCAGGTCAGTTATACAATGACAGTTATTTTAATTCCATTGATAAAGATGCCTCAGATTATTATTTGGGAGAGAACAATTCAAAAACAGGTTACATCGTAAAGAAATATACTTCAAACTTAGCTGATTTTCAGGACATCTGGAATAACGGTTTAAATATGATTGTGATGCGTTATGCCGAGGTGTTACTCTCTTATGCTGAAGCTAAAATTGAAATCAATCAGATCGATGCCACCGTTTACGATGCGATTAATAAAGTACGTCACCGTGCAGGAATGCCTGATGTAGATCAAACTGTTTACAACACTCAAGCCTCACTGAGAACGCTGGTTCGTCGTGAACGCCGCGTGGAATTTGCAATGGAAGGGTTACGCTGGTTCGACATTCAACGTTGGGAAATTGGCCCTCAGGTAAGATCAGGTGATGTTTTTGGAGCCCGTTTAGGTACTGTAGATGAAAATACAGGAGCATTGACCTTGACTGCAGACCGGATTTTCGTAGAGAAAAGAAACTTCGATCCTGCGAAACATTACCTATGGCCTGTTCCTCAAAAACAACGGGATATTAATAAAAATTTAACTCAGAATAAGGGCTATTAATTGCTTATTTTAGATTAAATAACTGTTTATCATAAAGATGCTGTGTGCTGATGCCCAATCAACATACAGCATCTTTCTTTTATAAAAGTTAACCTATGCGTACAATCCATTGCAATTCTTTTTTAATTTGCTGCAGCTTATTGTTATTGGTTCAAACAAAAATGCTCGCCTTTGGCCTGCAGGAACCCCGGCAAAAACTGAATTTTAACACGAACTGGGCCTTTCACCGGGGAGAAGTAAACCATGCGGAAACGCTGGCATTTGATGATAAAGATTGGGAAGAGATAACGATTCCCCATGTGATGCGTCTGGAAAAAAAACACAACGGCGGAGGGGCTGTTTATCAGGGAACCGGCTGGTATAGAAGATATTTCAATCTTCCGGCCGGACTAAAAAACAAACGCCTCAGCATTCATTTTGAAGGGGTACAAATGAATTGTGATGTTTATTTAAATGGGAAGAAAATCGCCAGTCATTTCGGTGGATATATGGGCTTTTCTGTAGATATATCCAAAGGAGCGAAGTTTGGACAGGATAATTTAATCGCGCTAAGAGTGGTCAATACCGACGACCCGCTAACTCCACCGGGTAAGCCAATGCAGAAATTGGATTTCAATTACTATGGTGGCATTTACCGGAATGTCTTCTTACTGGCGACAGAAAAAATTTATGTATCAGATGTACTGGAGGCCAATAAAGTTGCAGGAGGCGGTCTGCTGCTTAGTTATCCCCAGGTAGATAAAAGGCGGGCTACGCTGACTATTCAAAGCCATATTGTGAACCAATCGGGTCAATTTGCCAAGGTAAAGTTGCTGAGCATATTAAAAGATAAAAACAATAGAGAAGTTGCAAGGGCAACGGTTCAAAACCATATTAATGCGCATGGAGCACATACTTTTCATCAGCAACTGAAAATTTCAGACCCTAAGCTTTGGCATCCTGAACATCCTTACCTTTATCATTTAGAAACGCTGGTCTATCAGGAAGGAATGTTAACCGACCGGTTAATTACAAATACCGGAATTCGTTCTCTTTCCTTTAAATCTGCTGCTGGAAAAGCAGATGGCTTTTACCTGAACGGAGAGAAACTCTATCTGAGAGGTGCCAACAGACACCAGGCTTACCAATATGTAGGTGATGCAGCAAGTGATGGGATGCAATATAGAGATGCAAAGCTGATCAAGGCAGGCGGATTTAACTCGGTTAGAGCGGCTCATTATCCGGCTTCACCAGCATTTCTGGATGCCTGTGATGAAATAGGTTTGCTGGTGATCCAGTGCCAGCCGGGATGGCAGTTTTACAATCAGGACCCGGTTTTTGTAAGCCGTTCTTTCCAGGACATTAGAGAAATGGTACGCAGAGACCGTAACCGTCCTTCTGTTTTTCTTTGGGAAACCTCGTTAAATGAATCTCCAACTCCTGGAGCATGGATGAAAGAGGCAGTGGTGATTGCACACCAGGAAATGCCGGGAAACCAATTTTACACGGCAGATGATATGAATAGCCGCAGTAAAGGTGTTTATGATGTCTTATACAAGGTGGTAAATCCCGACGGAACCGATCCTATGCCAAATAGCCCTTCTCTTACCCGGGAATGGGGAGATGCCTGGTTTTCAGATGCAAGTAAAGAAAACAGCCTTAGGGCATCCAGAATATATTCAGAAAAAGGAATGATCAACCAGGCCAGATTAAGACAAAATGCGCTTAATGGAGAAACAAGTGAAGCCAAGGGTGGTTACTGGGATCATGCAGGCCTGGATGCAAATCCAAGAATGGGCGGTTATTTTTTATGGAGCTTTAATGATTATACCCGTGGCTCTGATGCCATTACTGCCTTTAGCGGGGTAGTAGACATAGATCGGGCAGCGAAATTTGGCTATTATCAGATGCAATCCATGGAAAGACCCAATAAAAGCAATCCGGCCATGGTGTTTATTGCCAGCTATAACAACCGCTCAGACCTGGATTCTTCCATCATGGTATTCTCAAATTGTGACGCAGTAAAGCTGTATCGTAATGGTCAGCTTGTCGGGGAAATGACCAGGACTGAGAATGCCAAAACAGCCCCTCATATTTTTTCAAAGGGAGGAAGCCCTTACTATATTTTTCATTTGGGCAGTTATCAGGCAGGAGAACTGAAAGCCGAAGGTCTGATGAATGGAAAAGTGGTTACGCAACATCAGATTGGTACACCGGAAAAACCAGATCATTTAGAAATTGTACTTGCAGATGAAGGGATCCCAATGCTGGCAGACGGCTCTGAAATGATTCCCGTTTACATTAAAGTAGTTGACCATAAGGGGACAATTATTGCCAATAAAATGGGTTTGGAGTCCTTTAACATTGAGATGGAGGTTACCGGAGAAGGGCGTCTGATTGCGGAAACAATTCCGGAAGTTAAATTACAGCCTACGGAAGGTGGATTGGCTTATGCACTGATTCGCAGCACTAAAAAGGCTGGTAAAATCAACATCAAAGCAAAGAGTAAAAACCTGAAACCTGCCACATTGAGTTTTAACAGCTTAGCCAGTCCTGCTAATTTTGTACCGGACGGCAGGCATCCGGTTTGGAACAATATCCGGGAACAAACTGCTGATACTCCAGCAAATGTTGATGTTCAGGGCCCTGATGCCCGCAAGAAACTGAACCTGAAAAATGCAATGGTTTCCGCTGTAAATTCTCCCTCAGAGCAAGCAAAACAAATTTTAGATGATGATCTGAATACCGTATGGCAGGCGGAAAAGATGGAGTTACCGATTACTTTGCTAATCGATTTAAAGCAGGAATACCAGTTGTCGGATTACCAGATTTTCTGGGGTAAGGATAGCGATTGGTACCAGCATTCTATTATGGTTTCTGAAAATAACCTGAACTGGATTTCGCAAGTAGAAAACAGCGAGATCTCGGGTCAGGATTACGCGCCTAAAAAAATGAAGTCATCAAAAGTAAGGTATTTGAAATTGACCATTTCAGCCATCAGACCCGAAAAAAGCAAGGTGGCCATAAGGGAAGTTCTACTATTTACGAAGACCCCTTAAATTATTTAAAAATAAACACATCACGCAAATTATAAAGTAAAGACTATGGATTTTTAACCTAAAATGGCGCCATTTAATCTGACAACTGATCAGATAGCATATTTTTTTATATAAATAACAGTTGAATGGCAGGCCTGTAGTGATGTAAATTTAGAACTGAAAATAATATTTTCTAACCAAATCAGCTATTCCAATTGATGTCGTATTTCAGAATACTAAGCAGGTATATTTTTAACCTGTCTGTTCTCATTTTCCTTTTTTCTGTTGTAACAACAAATGCACAGCAGGTGATTACAGCCCATTACAACATGGGGCGTTCAGGATCAATAACCTATGCCAGTGCTCCCGATATTCTGAAGGGCCTCAGTGGCCGGGAGCCTGAACTTAAAAAAAGCGGACAGCCGGTTTTCTTTGCAGATGCACCGGCCGATAAAAAACTAAACGGCGAAGGGGCAATTTCATTTAAAGATCAGGGAAGCTATAGTGTTTCCGGAACTTTTGCTAAGCCAGCATTACCATTTATTCTGGAAGGATGGTTTCAGGCAAATAGCCGTCAGCGGGGACAGCAGGAGAACGAAAAAATGGGCACAGCGATGGCCTATGGCAATGATAAGGCAGGCTATGTGCTGATGCAAAAAGCAGACCGGTGGATATTGTTAACCGATGGAAAAGAGGCCCCTGATGCAATTGCAACAGTGAGGCCAGGCGAATGGATTCATATCGCGTTAGTTACCGATGGTAAAGCAGTGTCCGTTTTGGCCAATGGCCTGAAAGTACTGGACAGGTTGCCTCAGGCTAAAACAATAGCCGCCGGTTTCTCTATAGGTGCTGTGGCCAGCCAACATTATTTTGATGGATTAGTTTATGAAGTCAGACTGAGCACTTTGAATAACTTGAAGTTTGATGCGGCTAAACATCTCTTGTTTAATGCAAAGCAGCTTGCAAAAAAACAAAAAGAAGCAAGCAATGAACAGCGGAGGTTGATCGCCGAGCTGGAAAAAAACAGCGCCCTTGTCAAGGTAAAGGAGTTTCCGCAGACAGGGCTAAATTCAAAAGACTGGCTGGTTCATCAGGGAAATACTCCTGTCCAACTGTTCATGCAAAAAGGGGCTGATGAGTTGTCAGCAAAACTATTACTTAGCAATGGCTTGCTCAGCAGGGAATTTTATATTGCAGAGAACCTGGCCTGTGTGGGATTGAAAAACGAATACAATGATGCCCAGTTTTTACGGGCGATAAAGCCTGAGGCAAGGGTGATGATTGACAGCACCTGGTATGACATCGGTGGATTGGCCGGGCAACCGGAGAAATCCTATCTCCTGGAAAGCTGGTATTCAGATTTAATAGCTGAGCCTTCCGCTTTTCGCTTCACAGGCATTGAGGTAACTAAGCCGGTTGCACGCTATCCATGGCAGCAAAAGTATAATGCAGCTCATGCCGACTGGCCGCCAAAAGGCCTTCATGTTTTAATGCATTATCAGGCACCACGTAATAAAAATAATTGGAAAAATAAGCTGCAGGTAACGGTTCATTACGAGCTGTATGAGGGAATGCCGGTCATCGCCAAATGGCTAACCATCACCAATAAAACCGATTCCTCATTTGTAGTCAGGGAAACAGAATGTGAGGTTTTGGCCATCAATCAGGATCAGCTGAAGCGGATTCATATAGAAAGCGATTATTCGTTTGCGTTGGCCAATGCAGATAGGGAAGGAGGAGCACTCATGCATTATAAGGAAGTGCCACCAGCCTATCAAACCGGCGAAAGCACTACTTCATGGAGAATAGACGTGGAATACCATACCTGGGCATCACATAACCAGGCAGAAGATAAGTTCCTTGGCTTTCCTCATCATAATCTGTTGGTAAGCAGGGTACCTATGGGACCTGCTGAAACCTTAAAAAGCAACACACAATTTACTTCATTTACCACTTTTGAGCTCCTTCATGACAATGACGACCGGGAACGTCAGAGTCTGGCACACCGTAAGTTTTACAGGAAACTGGCACCACAGGTAACCGAATCTTTAGTCACTGCCGGGATTACCTCCCATGATAAACCATTGCTTAAAAACTTCATTGACCAAATGGGCCAGCTTGGTTTTGAAAGGCTGGACATTATGGCCTGGCCAGGGATTGCTCATGACAACCTAGATACTGCTTATGTTGCCTTGTGGAAAGACATTGCTGCTTATGCAGCTGCTAAAGGAATTGTGATGGGAGGATATGAGCTTCAGGTTGCTTCAAGAGGCAGAGGAGTGCAATACGATTGTATTGATCCGGTAAGCCGGAAACCTGGAAGCCTGTTTGGACAAAGTGTATGCATTGCCAGCGACTGGCAAGATCTCTATTATCCGAAAATGTGGGAGTTTTTCGATAAAACCGGACTGATGACTTACAATATGGATGGGCCATATCATGGGGATGTATGCGCCGCTGTTACGCATAAATATCATCAGAACTTATACGATTCCCAATGGCAACAATGGAAACAACAGGTAAGTGTGCTCCATGAATTGCAGCGCAGGAATATGTATGTCCCAATTCCGGATTGGTATTTTCTGAATGGACAGTCTGCAACTGGCATGGGCTATCGGGAAGCGAGTGCTAATTTAACACCACAACAGCAATTGCTTTTAGGCCGACAGTATATTTATGATGGGACCTGGCATAAAACCCCAACGATGGGGTGGATGTCCTTACAATTGGTGGGTTTTTATACCAATGATGCCAGAGTAGGTTTAGAACCTCTTGCGGAAAACATTGACCGCTATGAACTTGCATTATTCCAGCATCTTGCGAGCGGATGCCAGTTCACGGTCAGAGGAAACCGGCTCTATGACACCCCACAAACCAAAACGATGGTGGCGAAATGGCTAAACTGGTTTAAGAAATACAGAGCAATCCTGACCTCCGATATCATTCATATCGCCCGCCCAACCGGACGGGACCTGGATGCCATGCTTCATGTGAATCCCGATCTGGAGGAAAAGGGGATGCTGGTGGTATTTAACCCAACTGACAAACCCATTTCGAAACAGATGAAACTGCCTTTGTATTATACAGGAATCAAAGGAGAAACGAAATTAACAGACCAAAATGGTCTGGAACATAGCTTACCATTAAATGAAAAACAAGAAACCTTCATTGAGCTGAGTATTCCTGCCGGCGGCTTTACCTGGTTTACGATAAAACAATAAGAGGAAAATACCTGATGAGGAAGAAGAAGTTAACCCTGTTTTGTATAGCTCTCCTATGCTTAGGTCATGGAATGCGTTCATTGGCGCAAGAGCCCCTGGCATCGATTGATCAATTTTTAAAACAGTTAAATGGCTCAGTAAAATGCGCTGTAAAAGAATTCAATGGAACTGAACTACGCGTGGAACACTTGTTTCATGGAAATTCTCTGAAAACTAAAACAGGCGACTGGAACCTTCGGCTTAATGCCAATCCCGTTTCGGGACATCCTGAAATGATGGATGTTTCCGCTTTATTTCAATTGAAGAGCGGAGTAGCTAAAGCATCCGCAGTTTCCCTCTCCTTTGATTTTAGTCGCTGGAATCCTAAAAATTATGTGCTGGTACCTGCCGCGGTTTACAACGGAAACCGTTACCGCTCCATTGGAAATGGCTACGATCCTCCATATCCAAAAGATATGTATTACAACCCTTCCGTACCACTTACAATTTCCAACAATCCCAGACTTTCAAATCAGCCAGGAGAAGCGTCATTAATTGAGCTGGAAACCGGTAATGCGGCAACGCCTGCAATGTGTTTTTTTTCAGAAAAAGAAAAGAAGGGTTTTATTGTACTGACCACACAGCAGACGAGGTTGGGAGGAAATGGATTAACCATTTTTGAGAATAGCAAAAAGGATAGCTGTGCTTTCCGTATTTCTGCGCCGGCAGTTCGTAAAATGGCCGCCGGCTTTGGTGATTTTCATTTAAGTAATGACCTGGCGCCGGATTGGAATACCGGTGATGAGCTGAACCTTACTTTCAGGGTCTGCGTTTTCAATGCATCTAACATTCCTGAGCTGTTAAAGAAATTCATGGAGCTGCGTAAAGTGCTTTCAGGAGAAAATAATCCAAGAAATATATTACCCATGAGTAAGTTATTCGAGACTGCCACTGAAATATGTAAGGGAAACTTTATTGAGGTTCCGGCAGGCGCCTATTACAAGCCTGAAAACAATATGGATTTCCAGTTGGGCTGGGTGAGCGGGATGATGAATACTTACCCTATGCTAGCCCTTAATGATAAAAAGGAGCGGGATCGGGTCATTGCTGAACTGGATTTCGTAGTAAAGAAGCTGCAAGGAAAAAGCGGGTATTTCTATGGCGGGATTAAAGCCGGTGGTGAGCTGAGACCAGAAAAGATGAATACTGATTTTAAACCCGATCAGGCTATGGTCAGGAAAAATGCAGATGTGTTATTATGGCTGATGAAACATATACAGTTGTTAAAAGCTCAGGGGAATCGGGAAAGTGTTAAAGCAACATGGGAAAATGCAGCATCAAAGCTCGCTGCTGCTTTCGTTCGGACCTGGAAAAAGGATGGGGAATTTGGCCAGTATATTGTCCCGGAAACAGGCGAAATTGCGGTATTTAACTCTACGGCAGGAGCAATTGTGCCTGCAGGCCTGGCAATGGCGTCCGATTATTTTCAAAAGAAAGAATGGATGAAAGTTGCCCAGGATGCCGCTAAATTTTATTACAAACGGGACGTTGAAAATCAGGGACTAACCGGCGGACATTGTGGCGATATCTCACAAGATGCGGATTCAGAATCGGCATTTGGCTTCCTGGAATCGTTAATGGCTTTGTATTATTATACAGGCCGGCAGGAATGGTTAGATAGGGCAGAAGTTCAAATTGCATTGGGCGCGACCTGGGTATTTTCTTATGATCCGGTTTTTCCGGCAACGAGTGCAATCGGGAAGCTTAAATGCAATATGGCAGGAGCGATCTGGGCAAGTATTCAGAATAAACATGCAGCTCCGGGCATTTGCACGGCTTCAGGTGATTATATCTTTAAGCTATTCCGCGCTACAGGTAAAGTCAGCTATGCTGATTTGATCAGAGATATCCAGCATGCACATGCGGAAGCGGTGAATATGCCTGGACATCTGACCACAAATGGTCAGATTGGCTCTTCTATGGAAAGGATTCAGCTCAGCGATGCTGAAGGAAAAAGTAGCATAGGTAATTTCATCAACACCCGAAATTCATGGACGGAAACCAACGGGATGCTGATGGCTATGGAATTGCCGGGTATTTACCTAAATATGGACCAGCAAAAAGTTTATGTTTTTGATCATGTTACCGCCAGGATCGAATCCGGTAATCCATCCGGAACAACCATTCAACTTAGCAACCCCACAGCTTATGATGCAGAGGTATCTGTCATGGCGGAAACAAACAGGCGGGCCTTAAAACCGCTGAGCTATACTGCCTTTTTAACCTGGCCTAAAGTGAAACTGAAAGCAGGGGAATCTGTTAAGATACTGGTTCGTCCGGATGCTAATATCAGTACGCTCTAAATAAATTCTGTATAGCATCTTTAGCATCGGTATATTTTTATCAAAGTTATCATCTTAAACAATTTGTATTGATATGAATACAACCTATTTCTAAATCACGTTTTAAGATAGTACTTTAGTGAAATTTCCATGATTTAAGTGATCAGGAGCAGGCTAATCTCTAAAAAAGACACTTCTCTTAGAGATTCATAAAAAGAACAAAACAATGATCAAGCTGAACTACATAAATATCTTAAAAAAAACTGATGGAAGAACTAAAGCCCAATCTTTCCGGATATGATGAAGCCATTGTAAACCAGAATGAAATGCGGAAGGCAATTCTAAAAGCATATGGTGCCATTTCCCTCTTCCTAATCGCAGATATAATCGCTTATTGCTGCGACAAAATAAGCCTGCGTGGATATTACAGCGACGTCATCCTGTTCTGGCTCTGGTTTTTTGGAAGTATTGTGATCATTGTCTTATTTTGGAAAAAGATCATGGCGAAACTCCTTTTGGGGGCAATGATACTGGCTTTGATAGGGAGCATTTTGCCAATGATGATGCCGTTTTTTGCAATCGTATTTTCGACCACGCCATTTGGATTGCGGATGACTAAAGACCTGAATAAAAACTATCGGGCACAAATTGTAGGATATAGTGTAATGGCCTATCCTGTATTGCAAATCATAGCAAAAAAGGGAATTATCGAAAGACAAATCATTCAATGTGATGATACCCAATTGCAGAATAATAATTTGGATCTGAAGATCCGTTCGGCAAAAGACATCATCTTTGATCAGGAAACTGATCGTACCCTCAGTATTACTTTGTTTTATGGTGGCCCAAACATAAAGTTAACGTTTGACAAAGCAACCGGAAACATCATCAAGCAACAAAATACGACCAATGACAATCAGCGATAAAAAGATCAGAATAGGGGCTAAGGCATTAGCTGCTTTTTTATTTGCCTTATTCTGGGGTCTTTACCTATTTTACGTGATGCCTTTTGCAGATCAGGTAACCGGACCTTGCGAAGGTACTCCAGGACATGATTACAAGGGAGCCATAATTGTGCTGCCACTTTATTTTGTGTTATTTGGTTACTTGCTTTTTTACATTGCTCGGGCCTGGAAAAGCACACTAATCAAAATAGGGTTAGCCGTACTGATATTGGTTGTACTTCCGTTGATGTTCAGCCTTGCAATACTCTCATTCTTTTTAAATGATGGAGTGATTACCTTTATCCGGGAGCATAATGGTTTTGATGCTTTTTATAAATATGGGTGTTATGGAGATATTGATGTACAGGACAGATGCTTAACTATGATTACTGCCTTGTTGCTGGGACTCTCCGTTTTCGGCATCCGGTATGCTAAATAAATTACAATACAGCTCATGACATTATTTCAGAAACTAATTCTAGCATTCATAATCATACTTGTTGCGATTAATATATTTTATGAAAGTGGAACCAATACTTCAGAAAGATTACTAAATAAAAGTACCTGGACAAAATTCAGCAAAGATGAAGAATGGGCAAAACTGGGCAGCCTGGAATTTAAACCATACCTGGTAAAGGTATCTCCCAGATTAGAGAACTGGAAGTTCGGATGGCAATTTGTTTACCTGCTGGAAACACGTTACCTGAGAACCGACACCTTACTTTCAAAGAAAATCAAAACAGATTTCAGGCCATTTTCCAAAGCGGATGTCTGGTGGCTGAGCAACGATAAATATGGGCTGCATCATCTGGAAAACATGATTACTATTGATAATGACGGAGCTGAATTTTACAATAGTAAAATGCCCGAATATGCTTTTTTAAATGAAACAAAACTATCCTTCATCACGTCATTCCTGCCTCCTAAAGCGATCAGGATTACTACGAGCGACAATCATTCTTTAATGATACGCAGCAATCCGTTATTGATTTTTCAAGAGGATACCTTTAATGCTTTCTTTTGGGTTGCCACTTCACTGCTTAGTTTATTTGTGGGTTTTTCAGGTAGAGGAACCTACTTTGTCCCAATGTTAGCACTTGGATTTGCAAGTATAGGTTTAGACTTTAGCATCTGGTATTTCCTGGTTTTTGTATTTATTTTCAGTGTAATTATGACCATAAAAATGGAAGGTACAGCATTTAGCGGCCTTATCGATCTAACCATAGAAAAACCATTATTATCTAAAGTACTGGGAATTGCTATATACGCGCTTATAGTTGGCTATCTGTTCAACTGGAAGCTACCCTCAACACTCAATTTCGCTGTCTTTTTACCTTTTATTTTTGCTTTATTTATTGAATTTGCTGCACTTCTAATACTCTTCCTTTCGGCGAACTTATTCCATACGTTGTACCTTTATTTCAAATACAAAAAGCAACTCATCTCCACCATAAGTTTTAGTAACATCAGTAGTAACTTTGATAAGGATTCCAGAGAAACAGGAAAAAGAATTCCTATGTTTTATGCTGACATTCTATTAAATAATGTCATTAAAATAAAACAAGCAAATGTCAGTATGGTCATCTACAAAAGATTAAAGAAGGGAAAACAAGTTTCTGTTAGATATTTCAAAACAGATGATAAAGGGAATTACCTGTTCACTAATTAATAAAAGATTTATTATTTCGGCTAAAAACACCTGCGGAAAATAATAACTCATCTGGTCTGGTAGGAGGGTGATAGGTATGGTTTAAACCGTTGTAAAAGCAGCTCGCTGGCAATTAAAAATATCCAACAACAACCCTTAAAAGT
>Ga0307414_10001130_pt1 | contig 13654 bp, 11 predicted proteins | sample DK1Ometagenome_FD_203804 | JGI IMG/M metagenome (GOLD analysis project Ga0307414, IMG submission 203804) | Maize rhizosphere microbial communities from greenhouse at UC Davis, California, United States - DK15-O-3 | ecosystem: Host-associated > Plants > Roots > Rhizosphere > Soil | place: USA... | reverse complement strand
AGATATCCAGCCCCTGGAGCTTTTCCAACGCACGGCGCCACAACTGGCCCAGATTGCACTGCCTATAGTTGATCCACTTCGCAAAACGTGCGGTAAAATCGGGATCATCCGTGGGGAAGTCCGCATGGAGCTTCGAACGCTCAAGGGCCTCCTCTCCGAAGGAGCCAGGAGGGAGCCCGAAGGCCACCTCGATTTCCCGCCCATACGGTTTGAGTTCCCGATAATCCAGTGGCCAGCCTTCCAGGCCAAGATGGTCTCGTTTTGCGGTCTCATGCCCGTAGATCGGGACAAGGCGCCCACCCCATCGCGAAGAAGAGCCACCAAGTCCGCGATACCGGCCGTCTAGAGCCCTGCTGTAGTACCCATATGAATCGACAATTGTATTGAGTTCATGGATTTGCTGATCAAATCCAAGCCTACCGCTTTCCAGCACAGCGACCCGGCGGCCTGCTTCGGCAAGCCGTCGCGCTATGAACAGGCCCGCCATGCCACCGCCAATGATGCAGTATTCGTAGTTGGTTGAGCCCAAGCCTTCTGCCGCATCCGACAGGTCGCGTATTGTCATGACATTATCTTCCCTCGGTAGGGCAAGATCGACCCAGCCAGCAATCGCCAAGCGAAGGCCCCAACACCAGCGCGCGATTCAAGCGTGATTATTCACTCAGGCAAATCCATGCCGCGGTCCCTGACTGTCCAACTAGATGGCCCGGTACTGGAATATACCGAACGGACTATGGCCCGGTGCGGCGGGTTTTCGCATCCTCGTCATGCAAGAGGAGCCTGCGCGGCTGTGGCGACGCGGCCCGAGCTCTCCTTGGCAAGACAGGGGAGGCTGAGATCGGCAAGTCGCGGCACATACTCATTCTGGTCGAAAACCTGCCCGTGCCATTTGACCGGCGGGTCTGGCAAGAAGCCCTCGCGCTCAAGTCTGCGGGTCATGTCGTCTCGGTCATATGCCCGAAGGGAAAAGGCTACACCGCACAATACGAAGTGTTGGAAGGCGTCCATGTCTACCGCCACGACCTGATCGAGGCCACATCGGCGCGCGGCTACCCAGCGGAATATACGACGGCCCTAATCAGCCAGTTCCGACTTTCGCTTCGCGTTCGGGAACGTCAGCACATCGACGTCATTCAGGCGTGCAACCCACCTGACCTGCTGTTCCTGATCGCTCTGGTGCATCGGGTCCTGTTCGGTACACGTTTCCTGTTCGATCACCATGACCTCAGCCCGGAACTCTACTTCAGCCGCTTCGGCCGCCGGGACCTGCTGTTCAAGTTCTTGACCTTGCTGGAGCGTCAGACCTTTCGGCTGGCTGATGCCAGCATTGCCACGAACGAAACCTTCCGGGATATCGCCGTAGAGCGTGGGGGCATGCCGGCCGACCGAGTGTTTGTCGTCAAGAGCTACCCCGATCCCGCCAAGATGCACCGTCAGGCGCCAGAGCCTGCGCTGGTGGGCGATGGGAAATGCATTGTTGGCTACATCGGGATCATGGGCATCCAGGATGGGGTCGAGACCCTGGTGCGCGCGATGGATCACATCGTTTATGCGCGGGGTCGCGCCGACATCAAGGCTGTGCTGATCGGAGACGGGCCGGAGCTCGAGCGGCTGCGGGGACTAGCCGAAACCTTGAAGTTGGGCAACGCCGTGCAGTTCACTGGCTATCTCAGCGGCACGGCGCTGATGCGCCACCTCTCCGCTCTGGAGATCGGCGTCATCCCCGACCCGCCTGATGGCTGCAACGAGAAACTCTCCATGAACAAGGTGTTCGAGTACATGATGCTCGGGATCCCGATTGTGCAGTTCGACCTGAAGCAGGCGCGCAGCGAAGCTGGTGGAGCGGCACTCGTCGCCCATGACCACAGCGCCTCAGCTCTGGCAGACAGCATCATCTCCCTTGCCGACGACAGCTTTCGCCGCAAGCAGATGGCAGGTGCGGCCCGCGATATCGCCGGGCGTGAATTCCAATGGTCCACCCAGGCGCAGCGCTATCTCAGCGCCATCGACTCCATCTTCGCCCTTCGGGAGGCACGCACATGATTAGCGTTATCATACCGCACTTGAACCAACCCGAAGCCCTGAGGCGCGGTTTGGCGGCACTGCAGAGGCAGGAAGGGTGTTCTCTGCCCTTCGAAATCATCGTTGTCGACAATGGTTCGCACCAGCTGCCAACCCAGATTTGCGCTTCCTATGATCAAGTATCGTTGCTGAGCCAACCGGTCCCGGGACCCGGGCCCGCGCGGAACCTGGGCGTTGCCTCGGCGAAAGGCGACATCCTGGCCTTTATCGACGCCGACTGCGTGGCGGGCCCAGGCTGGCTTGCAGCGATCGAAGGGCACTTCCGCAACGCGCCCGACGCCTCGGTCATCGGTGGTGACGTGCGGATCCTGCAGCAGCAGCCAGGCCGTCCCACCATGCTGGAAGCGTATGAAAGCGTCTTCGCCTTCCGCATGAAGAAGTACATCGATGAGAAGGGCTTTACAGGCGGCGGCAACCTTGCCGTACGTGCCTGGGTGTTCCGCAAAGTCGGCGGCTTTCTGGGCATCAACATCGCCGAGGATACCGAATGGGGTCAACGCGCCAGCGCCATGGGCTATCGCGTCCGCTACGAACCCAAGATGATCGTGCAGCATCCCGCTCGCAGGAACTTTGCCGAACTCGTCGACAAGTGGGACCGCCACATCGCGCATGACCTCCGCGAAATCCGGCAATCCGCCAACTGGCGCTCGCGCTGGACCTTGCGCGCCTTTGCGGTGCTGGTTTCCCCCCTCACCGAAATTCCTCGTATTGCCGCCTCTGATCGCCTGAGCGGATTGCGCGCCCGTACCCTGGCCATGCTCGGCGTCACGCGCATCCGCTTCTATCGCGGCATCGCCATGCTGAACGAAGCGAAAAATGCGGGGGGATCAGGCGCTGCGGCAAGGTGGAACAGGTCCTGAATGGATAGGTGTATGAGTGTTTCGGAACACACCGGTCAAACTTCCGGACTGGCGAGCCAGGCGCTACTAGGCGTGGTAATCGTGACCTATAATAGTGCCGATGTCCTCCCTGACCTGCTGGACTCGCTTGCAGCGGGGCTGGACGGCGCCGGACAATACAAGGTTGTTGTCGTGGACAACAAATCCAGCGACCAGTCAGTAGCGATCGCCCAGGCTCATTCGATTGGCGCTCATGTTATTCGCAATAGTTCCAATGCAGGCTATGCGGCCGGCATAAATCTGGCTGCCACCACGCTGCCGGCCGATGCCAACATGCTTATACTCAATCCCGACATAAGGCTGCTGCCTGGCTCGGTGGAGAAGCTGGTCGAACGCGCTACTGGCGAAAGTATCGGAGTAGTGGTGCCCCTGATCCTCAACGCAGACGGATCTCGCGCCAACTCTCTGCGACGCGAACCAACGCTTTCGACAACCTGGTGGCAGGCGCTGCTCGGTCCGACCTTTGCCAGCCGGCTGGGTCTGGGCGAAATGATCACGGACAACACTGCATACGGTCAGAGCAGGTCCGTCGACTGGGCGACCGGAGCAATCCTTCTCGTGACGGCTCGTGCCCGCAGGCGCATCGGCGACTGGGACGAGAGCTTTTTTTTATACAGCGAGGAGGTAGACTATCAGCGTCGCGTCCGAAGCGCGAACCTGCAAGTCGTCTTCGTACCCGAGGCACAGGTCTTTCACGCCGGCGGTGACTACAAGCAGAGTTCCGCCCTTACCTCCATCATGGCCAGCAACCAGATCCGCTACTTTGCCCGCCATCATCGCCCCATGAGTACAGCGATGTTTCGCGGCGCGCTTGCAACTTTTGGGCTGCTGCGGGTTTGGCGCAGCAGCGCCCATCGGGCAGTACTGAAAGTAGCGCTGTCACCCCTGCAACCGGCGCGGAATTATGTTCGTGCGGAAAGCGGAAAGTGAGCTAGGCGTGCAATGCAGATCATCAATTTTCACGGTGTAGGGCGTCCGGAGCGCGTGCTCGAGCCAGGCGAAGGCCCTTTCTGGCTGGGAACAGAACAATTCCGCCTCTTGCTCGACCGAATTGCCGGCCACGCCGATCGGGGAAACCTGGCCATTACTTTCGACGACAGCAACATTTCGGACCTGACTATAGCCCTTCCCGAACTATTGAAACGCGGACTTTCCGCATCCTTCTTCGTTCTCACCGGGCGACTGGGCCACCCCGGCTCACTGGCGGCAGCAGACGTCGCCGAGCTACATGCCTCTGGCATGGCCATCGGTAGCCACGGGGTTGATCACTCCGACCTCACAAAGCTTTCCGCCACGCGGCTTACCACCGAACTGGCACAGTCCAGGGCAATGCTGGAGGAAATTTGCGGTTCGGAGGTGAACACTTTTGCCATTCCCTTCGGACGCTACAATCGAGAGGTGTTGCACTCCATACGCAGAGCCGGTTTTAGCGCCGCGTTCACTTCGGATGGCGGCATAGCTCGCGAACAAAGTTTTCTCAAGCCGCGCCGCTCGGTCCGCAACCAAATGTCACCACAGGAGATCGAGAGTGCTCTGAGCGGCCGACTGCCGGTCCTGAAGCGCTTACGACGTGCTGCCGGCATGCAACTCAAACAATTGAGCTAGACAGAATCCGATCAGTCTGCATCGTATCCAGCGGCAGCGAAGTAATTTGCGCATTCGGTGGGCGTAAAGGTTTCGATCAATCTGCCAATCCTGTTCCAGAGCGCGTCGACTGTTCGTTCGGCAGCTTTTCGCAGCATCGCCTTGAGTTTTGCGAAGGCGTTCTCAATCGGGTTGAAGTTGGGGCTGTATGGCGGCAGGAACATCAGCATGGCGCCAGCTGCCTCGATCAACTCTCGGGTCTGCATTCCCTTGTGGCTTGAGAGATTGTCCATGATGACGATGTCGCCGGGCTGCAATTCCGGCACCAGCACCTGCTCGACATAGGCCTCAAACGCCTTGCGGTTGATCGGCCCGTTGAGCACGAAGGGCGCAACCATGCCGCAGAGCGTGAGCGCGCCAACGAAAGTGGTTGTGCGCCAATGGCCATGAGGTGCGCCTGCCCGCAGCCGTTCACCTCGAGGTGCCCGACCGTGAGTGCGAACCATGTTGGTCTTCGCCCAGGTCTCATCAATGAAGACCAGCTTGGCCGGATCAAGATCGAGCTGACCTTCGAACCAGTCCTGCCGCTGCTTCAGAATGTCTGGTCGGTCCTGCTCGGTCGCGTGGAGCGTTTTTTTTCGAGTGATGGCATGGCGCGCGGAAAAGCGCTGAATCGTCCCAAAGCCAAAGTGGTGGCCTTGCCTGGCGAGCGCCTGGCGCATCTCTTCAAGGGTGATGTCGGGGGTCTCCTCGAGCAGCGACAGGATCAGGGCCTTGCAGGCGTCGATACGACCGGACCGACGGTCGCCACCCAGCACCTTTGGACGAGGCTCGCCCTCCTCGCGTTCACGCGCTCTCCAGCGGCTCACGCTGGCTGCGCTGACGCCAAAGCGTTCACCAGCTTGGCGGTGCCTGAGGCCGTCAGCTACGGCGCCAAGAACACGTGTGCGAAGATCGAGCGAAAGGGCTTTCGACATGTCCACCGGCCTCCCTCACCGGCGAACACCGTGAATCAGATTACTCCTGATTTGGAAACCTCACCCGATTCACTCAGCTCGGGTTCCGCTCTAGCGGCCGCAAGCCATTGTGCAGCCTGCTTGGTAGCTCTACCTCGAGCATCATGGGAGTGCCCCCATGTTGAGGCGCACCACCGATCATGTCAGGCGGCGTTCCTGAGCATTATCAGTTCATCAAAAATTTCGCTCATGCGACCGATCTTGTGCTTCCACAATGCCGTGCGCTGAACATGCTCCCATGCAGCCTGCCCCATGCGATGCCGCAACTCCCTGTCAAGAACGAGCTTGCGAAGCGCTTCGGCCACATCGCGCGCGAGTGCGTCAGGCGTTGTCACCGGCAGCCGGAAACCGCCCGCATCGCTGACCGCCGCCCCGGGCCCTCCGCGGTCGCAGACGATGAGGGGAAGACCGTAGCTCATTGCTTCCAATACGACGCTGCCGCCTGGCTCCCGGTAGCTGGGAAAGACGAAGATATCGGCCCGGTCGTAGAACCGGTCCACATCGGCCCGTGGAACCCGGCCGTGAAATGTCACCCTGGAGCCCAGTCCAAGTCTGGCGACGAGTTCCTCGCAATGCTGCCGATCTGTGCCTTCGCCAACAATATCAAGTTCCACCGGCAGGTCCCGGCACATGGCTAGGGCGCTGATGGCTTCTCTCGCGCCCTTGGTGCGCACCACGCGGCCGACGAACAGCGCGCGCAATGTCTCCCCTCCGGTGCGGTCCTGGCGATCCACCGCTTCGGGGAGGCGATCGATGGCCACATCCGGCATGGTCTCGAAACGACGAATCTTCAGTCCGTCCAAATTGTCCTCGACATAGGATGCAATTCCGAGCACGCAATCTGCCCTTTCATAGGTTCGGCGCAGCAGCGGATCGTGGCGCAGGCGGAACCTATCCAGCCCGCGAAGCCGCACGAACCAGGGGTCGCTCCCCTCGCTTGCGGCAAAGGCGGGGGGCGATCGCAGGCCACCACCTATCGGCCCCACGACCACGGGGATTCCAAAACCTATCGCGGGGCATGGATAGCGCATCGCCACCGGCACCGGCTGGAAGGCTATATCGAAACCTTCGCCCCGTTGCAGCGCCGCCGCTATCCACTGGCGAGCCTGGAAATAAAACGGGATATAGCCGGGCGCCAGCATGCTGTTGAGGCGCTCGGCTCTGCCCAACAATGGTGGCTCGGTCCATTCGAGCACGCGGCAGTTTTCGAGCTGGTCGCGCGCCGAGGGTCGGTTGCGCTTGCGATAGGTCAACAGCGTGACGTCATGATGTTCGCCAAGGCCGGACGCCCATCGGTGCGCAATCCAGGATTCCCCCACATCACTGCCGTCACAGGTCGGCGCAACCAGAAGCACTCTCATTGCAGCTCCTTGCGCTTGTATCGATCCGCCCCCGGCCGGGAGGGAGTTCGAAGTGGACGCCGGACAGATCGCGTCGCCGGCTCCGGCGGCGCCGCCGCCTCGTCCTGGGGCGCATCGAGAAGCCACATACCGCTGCCCAGGAGGAAGGTGAACAGCACATAGGTCGCGCCCCAGAAGTGAACGGTCCAGCCGACCAGATGGAAACCGGTCATGGAGATCAGATAGGCCGTGCGGCACGCGACCAGCTTCTGGTCGTGGCAAGGCCTCAGGCTCACCGCCAAAACAGCCGCAAAAAACGCCAGCAGAAACAGGCCGCCCCCCGGTATCCCATAGCGCACGGCCGGAACCAGCCAGAACATGTCGATGCTGGGCGGCATCCAGCTAGGCCGAAGCCATTCGTTGAAGCCGGTGCCGAACAGGGGATGGGCCATCACCGATCCCCAGCCATATTCCCAGATCAACAGCCGGTAAAAGGCCGTCCAGGGGTCGAAGGCGAACCGGGTGAGCAATTGCGGAGCCGATTGGTTGGACCCCAGCTCAAGCACCACATAGGCCGCCAGCACGATCGCCCAGAGAATGTGCCACCGTGCATGCACTTTGGCCAACAGCCAGTTCCAGCCGACCAATCCCAGTTGCACCGTCATCGTAGCCATGGGCCCCGAGGACAGCGAAAGCGTCGCGGTCGCTGCAACGATGGCCGTCATGATCCAGCGCTGGCCGGTACTGACCTGTTCCCCTAGCACCAGATGGGTCAAGGCCACCGCCCCCCCGCAAAAGACGCCAAACAGAATGGGATGCTCGAACGGCCCCTGTACCCGCGTTAGGCCCCAGCGCAGGCCGGTCGAGGTGCCCTCGAGGCTCGGCAGGATCAGTCGAAACAGGTTGAGCGTCACCGTCTGCCGGGTGACCGCCTCCATCACCGCCAGCGGCAGCAACAGCAACACGAGCACGAACAATAGTTTGACGGCAGCCACCAGATCCTGACGGGTGCGGATGTAGCAGCGCGCCACCAGATAGGCGCTGAACGTCTCGATGAACAATATGCCGCTCGGCTCGATGGCTTCGGCCGGCCCATGCACCACCGCCGTGGCAATGCTTGCCCAGATGCAGAAAAGAACGAGCAGGATATCCGCCGCCCTGATCCGCCCCGCTTTGCCCGACAGCCAGAAGATGAGGGTAGGTAAGGCGAGCGCAATCAACGCGAGCCGATAGAGCGATACGGCCACGGGCCCGAACGAAACGGTCCAGGGGACGATAAGCGCCACCAGCAAAATGAAGACGGGCTTGCCAGGCCACCCAACGGGCGCGACACTTTCCGGCGGCGACACCGTCCGCCTGACCCGCTGCTCTGGGGCGGTCAAAATTATCGTCATCCGATGTCCAAAGATAAACCAGCCTGGCGTCGCAACAGCTTAGGATCGATGCATCGACCCCAACCATAGCTCCTTCGATCACCTCCAGCCCCAACCCCCGGGCCCAGCGTCCCCTCGCCCCTTCTAGCTCCTTGGGTTGAGCCGAACTAACTCGCCTCCGTGCTAGCTTGCCCCCGGGAGCCCATTGGACAGCAGGCCGTTTGTGCCTCAGCGAGGAATTCCATGAACGCAGCCTGGCCCGGCCGAGACGGCCAGTTTCTCGTGGCACGAGGCGAAACGCCCGTACCACCCAGAGCCGTGCGGCATTTATTGGCCAGCCAGGCCGTGGATATCTTTGGCGATATCCCCCTCGTTTCGGTGCACGAAAAGACCGGGCGCGTCGTCGGCGCACTGCTGGGCACCCCGATCGATCGGGAAACCGGCCTGCTTGCCGGCTCTCTGCGCATCGACCAGAACGTCGACCCCCAGACGGTGGAGGACTGGGTGGAACGACACATCTATTCGTTGGCAGGCAGCTTCATTTTCATCCTCGACATCCCCGGCTGCCGCCGCATCTATCTCGACGCAGACGGCAGCAAGTCCCTCGTATACGACCCATCGGAGAAAATCGCCGCCGCCACGGCCATGACGATGCTAGACGCGCGTGAATATAATGACCGGCTGCAAACCGACCTGCACCACAGGCTCGGCGTCGTGCAGACCGGCTGGTTTCCTGCGGGCCTGACCGCTCACAGGGGCATCTCGCGCCTTATCTGCAACCACTATCTCGACCTCGACGACTGGACGGCCCGGCGCCATTGGCCCACCGAACCCATCGCCCCTGCGACGGACCCCGCCGTGGTGTTCGACACCATGCTCGCCCGCATTCGCCAGATGACCGAGGCGCTGCAGCGATCCGGCCCCGTCAATATCGCCCTGACCGCTGGCACGGATTCCCGCTTCATCTTGTCCGCCCTGCGCCCCATCGCCGAGGCGCTGCAAATGGTGACGGTTGCGGCGCGGACCGGCGCGCTCGACGTGAGCACGGCACGCCGCCTGGCCCGCGCCTTTAACCTGCGCCACGAGGTGCTGCCCTATCGTGGCGCCAGCCCCGCCCAAATCCATGCCTGGCAAATCCGCGCCGGGCACTGCATCACCGGGTCAAACATGACCATGCATCCCAGCGTCCACCCTCTCCGGGGCACCTATTTTCTGGGCGGGCTTGGTGGCGAAGTCGGGCGTGGTTTTCTCTGGCTCGGCGCCACCGCACAGACCCCCATCGACGCCCGCGGCATCATCGCCCGTCTGAAACTCCCCCGTGAGCCCGAGATCGTCGAAGCCGTGGCGCGCTGGCTCGAGCCGATCGCCCATTTCGATACGCTCTTGAAGCTCGACCTGGCCTATCTCGAACTGCGCATGAGCAGCTGGGCTTTCGCCGACAGCTACGCCAACCCGGTTCAAACCGAGCTGCACCCCATGCTCTCGCGCGCGAACTTCACGGCCATGCTGTCGATCCCCCCCGAGATGCGGCGCGATGGCGCGATATTCCGCGACGCCATCGCCCGCGCCTGGCCGGAACTGCTCGAGCTGCCGATCAACCGCTACGGCGACTGGCGCGACACCACCATGCGCGTGACGGATATCGTTTCGAACCCTCGCCGGGTCGCCCGCAAGCTGCGCCAGATCGTTCTCAGCCGCCCGCAGGCGATGTGAACCGGGCCATGGGCGAAAGGGCCGGAAGAATGGATGCGTCACAGGTGGCAAGGCGAGGCCGGCAGGTCCTTCCCGGTTTCCGCAAACCGACCGGCGGCGTTGTGACGCTTGCCCGCTCGGCCTTGGAGCAATGGCGCCAAAAAGCGCGCCTGCGGCAACGCGCTGCGATCGTCATCCCGCCATTCGACGCGTCGATCCGCAGTCGCAAGGTGTATTTTCTGGCCCCGGACTACCCCACGCCCTCGGGGGGCGTGCGTGTCCTCTATCGCCATGCCGACATTCTCAATGCCGCCGGCATTCCGGCCTTGATCCTGCACCAGCAAGCCGGCTTCCGGTGCGCCTGGTTCGAAAACAGCACGCCGGTCGCCGCGGCCGCTTCGGTCCAGCTGGGTCCCGACGATCTATTGGTCGTCTCGGAACTGGACGTGGACCTGCTCGATCGGCTTGCGCCGGAAGCCCGCTACATCATCTTCAATCAAAACACCCATTTGACCTGGCAGCGCGCCAGCATCGCCCCCACGCCTCCCCAGGCGATGTTCACCGTCTCGGACCACAATGCCCGCATGTTGAGCTTTGCCTACCCCCACCACACGGTCGAACGCCTCCGGCTGGGTATAAACGCCACCCTGTTCCATCCCGGCAGCGATCACAGACCCAGACGCATCACCTACATGCCGCGTCGGGGCGCCGGGGACGCCGATCAGGTGCTCGCCATGCTACGTGGGCGCGATGCGCTGCAGGGCTGGGACGTGGTCCCCCTCCGCGACCTCTCCCATGAGCAGGTGGCCGCCCAGATGCAGTCCAGCCGCATCTACCTGGCCTTTACCTACCAGGAAGGGTTCGGTCTGCCTGCCGCCGAGGCCATGGCGGCGGGCAACTATGTGATCGGCTATTCCGGGTTTGGCGGCGAAGAATTTTTTCGCCCAGAGTTCAGCGCCGCCATCGCCCTGGGCGACGTCATGGCCTTCGCGCAAGCCGTCGAAGCTGCTATCGCGCACGAAACGACAACCCCCGGATGGTGCCGGGAGCGAGGTCAGGCCGCCTCCGGTTTTGTTCTCGCCAATTATCCCCGGGAGCAGGAAGCCCGTGAGGTCGCGGCGCTCTACCGCAAATATCTCTACGCGAGCCCGGGGGCGCCATGAGCAGCCAGATGATCCAGCACGGTATCGCCGTAAAACGCCGCGTCCGACCAGTCGCTTCGAGCCAAGGCCCGTGGCCTACCGTCAGCGTGGTCATCCCCTGCTACAACTACGCGGAATATTTGCCCCTTGCGATTGAGAGCGTGCTGTCCCAACAGGATGTCGAGGTCAACATCATCATCGTGGACGATGCCTCGACGGACCATAGCCTGGCCGTCGCACGGGCAGCGGCAGCAGCCGATTCCCGCATTGCGGCGATTGCGCACCAACGCAATCAGGGCCCCGTCGACACCTTCAACGACGGCCTTGCCCAGGCGCGCGGCGAGTTTGTGGTGCGCCTCGATGCCGATGACCTGCTCACGCCCGGAGCCTTGGCGCGCGCCACGGCGGTGATGCGCCAACATCCCTCCGTGGGACTGGTCTATGGCCATCCGCTGCATTTCGAGGGCGAAAAACTTCCCAGACCCCGACAGCGCCCCAGCGCCTGGACCCTCTGGCCCGGCCTGGTCTGGCTCACCGACCGATGCCGGACCGGCTTCAACGTCATAACCTCGCCCGAAGTGGTCATGCGCAGCTCGGTGGTGGCAAAAGTCGGCGGACAACGCCCGCTTGCCCATACGCACGACATGGAAATGTGGCTCAGGATTTCCGCTGTGTCCGACATCGCCTATATCCATGGCGTCGACCAGGCTTGGCACCGCGAGCATCCGAAAAGCCTTTCGGCCCGAAAGGTCGACAACTACCGCGACATCGTGGAACGTCATCTTGCCTTCGAAACCCTGTTTTCGGACCCTGTCTGCAGCAGGCTGGAACTCGCCGGCTTGCGGGAAATCGCGGCGGCGGCGGTTGCCCGAAGCGCCGTCCGGGCGGCAATTCATTGCTGCTACCATGGTCAGGCCGGTTCACCTCTGGCCGACAGCTATCTCGGCCTTGCCGGATCCATGGTTGCGGACGTCATGGCCCTTCCCGAATGGCGGACCCTCGCCCGGCGCGCCCTGGCCGATCCCCGCAAGGTTTCTCGCAATCCCGCCGTGCTTTTCGATCGCGTCGCCGGACGCATGGCCTCCGCATGGCGGTGGCGTCGCTGGCACCGTGAAGGCGTTTTCTAGCGGAACTGGAGGTCAGTGGGGCACCCCATGAATATTCTCGTCTATCCGCACCAGATGATCATCGGCGGCAGCCAGATCAACGCGCTGGAGCTAGCTGCAAAGGTGCGGGATCGCGGGCATGACGTGACCATCATCGCCCCGGACGGCCCCCTGGTGGACATGGCCAGGAATCTCAATCTCACCTATCATTGCACGGCATCGGACAGTGAAGACGTGTCCCCCCGCAACGCCCTGCAAATGTCCCATCTCGTGCGCGAGCTGGAAATCGAGGTGCTCCACGCCTATGAGTGGCGCCCGGCGATGGAAATGAGCTTTGGCCCCCATTTGCTCAGGCAGACCCCACTCGTGGTTACGGTGCTCTCGATGTACGTATCGGGCTTCATTCCCAGGCACCTGCCGCTGATCGTCGGCACCCGCGAACTCGCCGAAGACATGGAACGCAAGAAACGCCCCGCGGTGCACGTGATCGAGCCGCCGATCGACGCCGGATTGAACCGCCGGTCGGACGCGGTTGCGGCGCGCCGGCAATGGTCGTTCTCGGACGAGGAAATCGTGTTGTCCATTGTCTGTCGGATGAGTCACGACCTGCAAAAGCTCGAGGGGGTTCTGCAGGCCATGACAGTCATTGGCCATATCGCCCAGACCCAGGCCGTGCGCTTTCTCGTGGTTGGCGGGGGCGAAGGCCTGGAAGACGTTCTTGGCCGGGCCCAGGCGATAAACTCCCGGCTGAATCGGGAAGTGATCCTGGTCACCGGCCCCATGGCCGATCCTCGCCTGGCCTACGAAGCCAGCGATATCGTCCTGGGGATGGGAAGCTCGATCCTGCGCGGCATGGCGTTCGGCAACGCCGTTGTCGTGCAGGGCGCCAACGGCTTCTGGCGGTTGCTGGACGAGCGATCCGTAAAGACGTTCCTCTGGCAGGGCTGGTACGGCGATGGTGGGGCCGGCGCCCCCGAACTCGACGACATCCTGCGCCGCCTGATCGCGGATCGGCCACGAATGGCTACCCTGGGGCAATACGGCCGCAGCCTTGTCGAAGATCACTTCGATCTCGAACGCGCGGCCGATCGACTTCTCGCCATCTATACCGCCGCCACCTCCGGCAAGACGAACACGGGTTCCTGGCCATCCTTGCTCGGGTCGGCAGCATCCTTCGCCAAGTGCGAAGCCCATATTGCCCATTCCCGCCTGGCATCGATCCTGACGCCCCAGCGCCGACGCTCCTGAATGCCGTCAGAGCGCACTGTTTCCATAGGGTATGCGCCCACCTCACCTCGCCCCTTGTATGTTTCCTTTGAGGCCGTGATTGACGATGATCGGCCTTGGAGCGTGGTCATGTGCCATGGTCCGGGCCGGATAGCCTGTAGCCCCTCAGAGCCAGCCAAGCTCGCCCCTGAGC
>Ga0307414_10001128_pt1 | contig 13663 bp, 18 predicted proteins | sample DK1Ometagenome_FD_203804 | JGI IMG/M metagenome (GOLD analysis project Ga0307414, IMG submission 203804) | Maize rhizosphere microbial communities from greenhouse at UC Davis, California, United States - DK15-O-3 | ecosystem: Host-associated > Plants > Roots > Rhizosphere > Soil | place: USA... | reverse complement strand
GTTTCCTGCTGATTGGGAAAAGAATCCGGCTTGGGACAAGCCAGTTGATAATGAAGTATAAAAATTGGATATCTAATCATTGAAGCAAACAGCTATCTTAGTGGAAAGAGACTAGGAGAAGTCCTACATTCAGAGATAAAGCGCTTACTGTAAATTAATATGAGTATGAATCAAGAAACGGTAAATTATATAGTCAAGTATTACTCCTTTCTTTACAACGCGATAGAGAAGCAGGCCATAGAGCAGGAAATAATTATGATGTCGTTGGCTACCCCGGAGGATGTTGAGAATTATAAGAAGCTTTTCCCTAATGGGTTATCAGATGATGAGGATATGCTCGAATTAGTTGGCTTAAGTGTTGATGATTTTAACTTTAAAGTCGCGGAGAGATTGTTAGATGAGCATAGTGATGTGATATACTTAAATTTTTGTGAAAGATGCGAATCATTAGCTAGAACACCATTGGCAAAACAATGTCGACATTGTGGTTATGACTGGCATTGAAACTCATATCCATAATTTAGTAATGATGGCTGGAGTTTTGTAAAGAAATATTCAAACTACCTTATCGAACCAATTACAAATTCAGTTGTTATATCAGCAAGAGATTAGATATAAGGGTATGAAAAGCAGAATATTTATGATAGCAGTAGCAACAGTAGTGATGGCATCCTGTTCCTCACCTGAAAAACGTGCCGAAACTGTAACCGATACCACGCAAAATACGGCAGTCAATGACACTATAAAAACCGACAGTACAGCGGCCGGTACTCTTAAGGCCACTGGCAGCATGAATGGCAGTAACAACAGCGGGGTAAACTCCAGTGATGGCGTAGGTCAGAAGGCAGATAAGTCCAGGGGCAACAAATAGTGAGCAAATTGTCCACGCACTGCATGGACAATTGAGCTGGACACATTTCTATATTGAGATGTGTAAGCTTGATCCATGCTGTTTGAACGCACTACGATAAGCAAGAAACCAGGCGAACTTATTGAGAAGGAGTTAAGAGAACTGAGGGATGAGAATAAAGTTATACCTGATTTGGTTTTATGTTTCAAATGTGGAAAGGGCGGCGGGGTGATCAGCTTCGTTCAGGAGATTGAGAAAAAATCATTCCCTGCGGCGATCCGGTTTTTAGCGGATAAACTTGGTCTGGAAGTTGCAGAGACAGAAGATTAATATTTTCAAAAATACCCACAGAGATAAACAACGGACACTATAACACTTGAATGGCTGCCGATGAGCCAATACCGTATTTTAAAACACATCGTCGTGATTACTGACCGAAATTACAACGACAGCGAGTTGGGAAGCATTTCTGTACAAGAGAACTGACTGCTGATTATAAATTTACCTATCAGAAGGAAAGCAATCAGGAAAAGGGGAAGATCGGAAATATCCTGAATGGTCCCTCACAAAAAAACTATCCCACTGATGAAGCGGATCAAATTATCCTACAGGCTGTGCAAGAACAATATCCAAAATCCTATATACGTAACGAAACACTTTTGTTCAATATCGATCTGCAAAGGCTTTCCGTAATGAAGAACAGAAATGCACGTTACTTATCAAACTTGCTGAAATTCAGAAATTGTCAATCCTAATTTAATCACCATCTTTGTGATAGTAGATTATCGACTATGATTGAGTTATTTCAAAAATATCTTCTTGATAAAATATCCCTTTCCCCGGTGGAATTAACACTCATTACCTCTGTAATCAAAGTTAAGAAACTCAGAAAAAAGCAGTTCCTGCTACAGGAAGGTGATATCTGGCAGTATAACGCTTTTGTAAGCAGGGGATTTTTGAAGACATTTTCCATTGATAGGGATGGCAGGGAACACATTATGAACTTTTCCCCTGAAAATTACTGGGCTGGAGATCGTGAGAGTCTCATTAATGGAACACCCTCGAAATTTAATATTGATGCCATTGAGGACTCGGAAATCATCCTGATCAGAAAAGATGATTTTGAAATGTTATGCAGAGAAATAGCGCAGTTAAAAGATTTGGTCAATACAATACTTCAGAAAAGTTTTGTTGTTTCACAGACCCGAATCCATGCCTCCATTAGTTTGACCGCGGAAGACAAATACCAATATTTCCTAGAACGTTTCTCCTCACTAACTAACCGCATTCCCCAGCATATGATAGCTTCTTACATTGGCGTAACACCAGAAACGCTAACGCGCATTCGCAGAAATTCTGCAAGAAACAAATAGTGTTACCATCATTGACATTTGTTTGCTTAATTTTAAAACAAATGTCAATGAAATTTAGCTGGTGATACCGGCAACTTTGTATCGTCAAAAAGAACATTAAAATTTAAAACGATGACAAAGACAATCTTCATTACAGGTACAAGTACCGGATTTGGTAAACTAACAGCAATTACACTTGCGAAGGCCGGATATACAGTCATCGCAGGGATGCGAGGCGTAAACGGTAAAAATAAAGCAGTCGCTGAGGAACTTTTTAATCTGCCCAACATTGATGTGGTCGAGATCGACGTTACAGAGCAGGATTCTGTAAATAACGCATTTGATAAATCACTTACAAAGTACGGCCAAATTGACGTGCTGGTTAACAATGCAGGAATCGCGGGCTTTGGATTGGTAGAAGCCTTTTCAATTGATCAGATTAAAAACTTTTTTGAAGTCAATTTCTATGGCGTGATCCGCACTTATCAGGCGGTTTTGCCATCTATGCGCGCAGCAAAAAGTGGGCTGATCATTAATCTTACGTCGGGTGCAAGCGGACATTCCTTACCCTTTATGGGGCCTTATCTTGCTTCAAAATTTAGTGTGGAGGCAGTCACCGAATCTTTACAAGATGAGCTTAAACAGTTCAATATCGAAAATGTAACGATCCAGCCCGGGGTTTATCCTACGGAAATGAATACCGGGGTAAAAACCGGAAATAATGCAGATTTATCTGAAGTAGCGAAAAGTTATGATCCAATAGCCAGCGAAATGTTTAATGCAATCGGTGCTGGTTTGTTTGGCAAGATGCAGGAATTTAGCATGGATCCCCAAACAATTGCCGATGGTATCCTGGAGCTCATCACTATGCAAAATGGTACACGCCCGCTGCGTTTCCCTCTCGATGCCATAGCGCAGGGAACGGATGTTGATTTCATTAACAGTCGTGCGGAACACAAAGAAAAATGGGTTTCCAAGTATACAGGATAGATACGTCTTATCACTTCGAAGGTCTAGCCGGTTTGTGTGTAATCAGACCGGCTAACTGAAGATAATTCCACCGAAGTTTGAAATAATATATTTCTATTGATTTCCCTTGGATCGCTGGGCATATCATTCTTAGAAATAACATTTATAATATTAACAATATGGATGTTACGGTAGTAGAGCCTTTACTTAAGGATCACTTGTCGATTTGGCCGAACCGAGATGAACAGGAAAGAAAATCTTTAATCCGCAAAATTTACGATAAAGATGTTCAGATCGTTGACCCTTTTTTTGTTTTGAACGGATGGGATGAACTCAATCAGTTTATACAAAAATTACAGCAGGAGCATCCAAATTCTATCTTTCAAATAACACAGACTATCAATAGTCATCACGAAATCGTCAGACTACATTGGCAGTTTGGGCCATCCTCAGATCCAGGTGAAATTCCCGTGGAAGACGTTTTTGTTTTCAAAGACGGTAAAATAAAGCTATTAATGGTTTTCATTGATAACCCAAAATAGTTAGAGTTCTTAATAAAAAAGTATGGATTTAATAAAAGCATTAGAGTGGCGTTACGCTACAAAAAGGATGAATGGTGAGGTGGTTCCTCAAAAAAAAGTAGATGTAATTCTTGGTGCCGCGCATCTGGCTCCATCAGGAATTGGTCTGCAACCCTATGAAATTATAGTGATCACTGATCAAAACCTGAAAGCACAAATTCTTCCTATTGCAATGAATCAGATGCAGGTCATCGAATCTTCCCATCTGCTAGTTTTTGCAGCCTGGGACGAGTATAGTAATGAAAGAATCGATAAAGTCTTTGATTATTTGAACGATGCACGTGGTTTCGTGCATCAGACCTCTGATCGTCAGCGAAATTTTGCAAAAAAGTATTTTGGTGAGAAAAGCCTTGAAGAAAATTTCCACCATGCAGCAAAACAGGCAAATATCGCTTTGGGACTGGCTGTGGCAGCCGCTGCATTAGAAAGGGTGGATAGCTCTCCTATGGAAGGCTTCGATGCACAGGCACTTGACATTTTTTTAGGTTTACCCGCAAAAGGATTACGAAGTTCAATGTTGTTGGCCTTAGGTTACAGGCATCAGAAAAATGATTGGTGCCTCGAACTTAAAAAAGTGCGTAAACCGTTTGCAGATTTTATAACAGAACTGAAATAATAATTTATTCACTCTTTTCTGGCATGAATTCAAGAACGCAGGTTCTCGTCTGGTATCTGCGGCTAATTTTTACTCCGGCATTGATTAAATGCCGTTTTCAGTTTTCTTCTTTAAATTAATCAATACGACAGCACTAAGTATAAGTATAACTCCGGCCCATTGAATGGGACTTACTACCTCACCAAGAAGAAAGTGCGCAAAAAGAATGGCTACAGGAATTTCAAGTGAAGTACAAATAGCACCTAAACTCATTCCTGTAAGGGGCATTCCCTTGGTAAACAATATGGGAGGGAGCACAGTTCCAAAAAGTGAAACCATTAATCCCCATTTAAGAAATATGTTCAGAGAAAATCCGTTAAGTAAAACCGGAATAAAAACAAGGAGAACTACAATGAAACCACCGGTTACCATCAAAAAGCTTCGCTTTAGTGGCGGAAACTGTAGCCCAATGTTGTTAGAGGAATACATTGTCACAGTGTAGGAGGATGCCGCAAGAATTCCCCAGGCTATCCCTTTCCAATTGAGCTGGTCATGTTGGAACATTACGTCAGTTGCGAATACGGTACCAATTAATATTATAAGTACAGCAACTATTTTTTTTCCATCCGGTCGCTTCTTAGATAAAAAAGCTTCAAGGACTATACTCATCCACACAGCTTGTACCAGCAGTATAATACCAATGCTTACCGAGATATATCTAACTGCCAAGTAATAAAATATGCTGGTAAGTCCTAAAGACGCGCCACCAGCAATCATTTTAATATAGCTTTTCCCGGAGTATTCTTTCTGGCCTAAATCAGAAACCGGTTTTCTTTTATAACAACTTATAAACAGAAGTGAAATAAAGCCAATTGTGAATTGGGAAACGGTAACCTCTGCGGTATTAAAACCGTCAAGATACGCCATTTTGACAAAGGTGCCCAGCATACCATAGCAACAGGCGGCAAGTGAAATCAATAGACTTCCTTTCAGGATACTATTTTTCATTGGTAATATAATATTAAGTTGTAGCGGGCTATATGTGATTTTACCATTGAGATTATTTCGACAAAAATAATCAGCATTGAAATGAGCATTACATACCACTTTTAATAAAATAGGTGACCCAGGAAGAGCTTGACACACCGAGAATATGAGCGTTGAATGGTAACAATAAATGCCTGCTGGAGCATATGCTTTAGGAAAACTGGTACCAAAAACACAATCAAACAACTAATACTTTTGGTGCGATTTATTCAGCGGGGAGAATATCACATCTACGCTTTTTTGGATTCTTTCTTTTGTGTTTTTGGTTTTAGAACTCCTTTACAGCGGGGAATCTATTAAGCACTTCCAGCCATTCAAAATGAAAAATATAATCAGTACGTATCTAAATATGGCTAGGTCTGGTGACTTTGCTATTGGGTTGCTAATTGTCGGAGTATGTTTCGGAGTAGTAGTTACGTACAGTTTATCGAGTCCTTTTATTATCGAAAAAGCCTTTGGTTTTTCCGCTGTAGTAACTGGTTATGGATCACTTCTTTCAGGATTTTCAATAATGGTAGGAGGAATAATAGCGAAAAGCCTAATTAAAAAGCCGTTAATTAAAAAGGTCGTGACAGCTCTTGTAATTCAGGTAATCTTAGTGCTGCTTATGATATTTACAGTTCCATTAGCGAGCAATATATTTTCCCTGATTGGGTTTACAATGTGTATTCACATCTCAGGAGGTTTTATTTTCAACATCATATACGGCTATTGCATGAGCCGCTTTACGAAGAACGCAGGTGTTGCAAGTGGAATTACAGGTGGCTCAATGTATATGCTCAGTTCTTTATTTAGTTATGGTTTCGCGAATCTTTATGCGATTAAAAGTCAGTTTTTACTTGGTGTCGCAAATGCTTCTCTCATCACTATGATTATTGTGCTTTTTGCATTCTTCGTTCCCGCAATGAAACTCGCAAAGCGCTAATTGACAATAAGAATACCATATTCTGTAGACAGTCTCTGGGCCCTATACTTTGCTAAATCTGGGTACATAAATAGGTGCAGCAAGTCAATATCTTTGTTTAAATATTAAATTAAACTTTATGGAAGAAAAATTCAAAATCCCTCAGCTTTTATTAAGGCTCGCATTGGGTATTACATTTTTAACACCTGTACTTGACAGGTTAGGTTTACTTGGCCAGGCAGGTACAGGAAATATTGAATGGGGAAACTGGGGTAATTTTATTGATTACACAGCCACCCTAATGCCAATATTCGATCGTCCTGTGGTTAATATTATGGGTGGCATCGCAACGATATCTGAATTATTGATTGCAATCAGCCTAATCCTCGGTTTCAGGACAAAATATGCGGCGCTGGGAAGCTGCCTGTTAACGCTCACCTTTATCATTTTTATGACACTTTCAGTTGGCATTCAAAAGCCGATTAATTACGGAGTTTTTACGGCTTCTGCTGCGAGTTTTTTACTTTCATTTATACCCAATTATAACTGGAGTATAGATAGCCTGTTGTTTGGAAGTAAGAACGAAAAGATATAAGTGGCCATTACAATGGCAAAGAATATTCTGATCATAAATGCAAGTTCAAAGACAAAAGGCTCATTTAGCAGAGAAATTAGTCTGACATTTGCAGAGCATCTGCAAAAATCCGAGTACAAGGGGCAGGTACTCTACCGTGATTTAGCGCAGAGTTATATCCCTCACGTAGACCAGAATTGGATAGACGCTGATAGCAAACCAGTCGCTAACAGAAATGCTCAGGATATTGATATACTCAAAATTAGTAACGTCCTTATTCAGGAAATTCGGGATGCCGATATTGTTGTTCTTTCGACACCTATGTATAATTGGTCTATTCCTAGCAGCCTAAAAGCATATCTGGATCAGATTATGCGTTTTGATGAAACTTTTACCGCGAATCCTAATAAAGACGGTAGCAGATATTCGGGACTTCTGAGAGGAAAAACTTTATTTCTGCTCTTGTCCAGGGGGAGTCTCGGGTACGGAAAAGGTGAAAGGAATGAATATATGGATTTTCAGAGCAGTTATTTAAAGATGGTATTTGGTATCATGGGCTTTGAAAAAATACATGAGCTGTCCATCAACGGAACAAAACGAACAACCCCCGAACTGGGTCAGGAACTGTCAATATTAAAGCGGAAATTAGCATCACTCTTAGACAACGAAGTACACATAAAATAATATACGGGGAAATTACTGAATTAAACTGGGCCCTGTAAAGTTTTCAATCTGGGACTAAAACATGATCCAACGAGGATGTAGCTTTGTTGCTGTTAAAATAAAAAAGAATACAAAATGGATATAGATAATATTAAATAAAATGGCAACACGTATTAAAATAGACCAGGTTGAACCCAATGGATATAAAGCGATCCTTGGACTTGAAAAATTTATTGAAAGCACTCCGCTTAAAAGAACCCATAAAGATTTGATCAAAATAAGGGCCTCGCAAATTAACGGTTGTGCTTTCTGCATCGACATGCATACCAAGGAGGCACGCAAGGCCGGTGAGACTGAACAACGCATCTATGCATTGAGTGCCTGGCGTGATACGCCCTTCTTTAATGATGAGGAGAGGGTCATACTGGCATTGACAGAAGAAGTCACACTGATTGCCGGCCATGTAAAAGACCAGACTTATTCAGAAGCACTGAATATCTTGGGAGAGACATACCTGGCGCAGACTATCATGGCCATCATCACCATTAACACCTGGAACAGGGTGGGTATTGCCACACAACTTGTACCAGGAGTCGGTTAAGGATTTATTTTTAAATTACTTATTTTGGATTAGCTGCCTTGTTACAAGGTGGCTTTTTTAATTTCTTTTTAAAACCCAGTTTACTTTAAATTTACGTACCCCTGAATAATATTATTAATTCATAGATTCAACCTATGCTACCATATAAGTCTCTGATACAGCTCAATAAGGAATCAAATGTATCGCTGTACGTCCAGTTGTGTAATTATTTCATCAGTTTGATTACTAGCGGGATGCTCCAGCCTTCTGATGCCCTTCCAAGTAGCAGAGTGTTGTCTGTCTTGATTGGTATCAGCCGAAACACCATTAAACTCGCGTATGAAGAACTCATTACCCAGGGATGGGCTGAATCGATTGAGCGTAAAGGACTTTTCGTACTCTCAAAATTGCCTGTTGTGCCCCGTGCAGGAAAAATACCGGCCTTTGCGGAACCAGCCCAGAATGGCAGTTCTTTCACATGGAATAATGTATTTAAAAACCAGCCACAAAATGATAATTTCCAAAAATCTGTTTTAACGATAGATGACGGCTTTCCTGATGTGCGCCTCACGCCTGTTGACCTGCTGATGCGAGAGTATCGCAGTATTTCAAGAAAATTCTACGGAAAAAATTTCCTAAAATACGGTAGTGCAACAGGCTCGGAAAGGCTTCGGTCAGCTCTTTGCGCTTATCTTTCTGATACCAGGGGATTAAGTCTGGAACCGGAAAATATAATGATCACCAAAGGCAGTCAAATGGGTATTTACCTTGCTACGCAGCTTTTGCTTAAACGCGGTGACAAGATTGCCGTTGGATTATCTAATTATCCTTCCGCTGATGAAATATTCAGGTATTCCGGAGCTCAGCTGGTCAGAATTCCTGTAGATGAGTACGGAATGGACATAGACTTGCTGGAACAGCAGTTAAGTACCGAGAAGATCAAAGCTGTGTACATTATTCCGCATCATCATTTTCCAACTACGGTAACCATGAGTGTGGAGAGAAGGCTAAAGTTGTTAAAGCTTGCCAAAGAATATAGTTTTGCCGTGATCGAGGATGATTATGATTTTGACTTTCACTACAATAATAAACCTTATATACCGCTTGCAAGCATTGACCATAATCACAATGTAATTTATATTGGTTCTATTACTAAAACATTTGCGCCAGCTTTACGCGTAGGGTTTTTAATTGCGGAGCCTGATTTTGTACGGGCTTGCACCTCACTCCGACAACTGATCGATAAGCAAGGGGATTCATTGCTTGAAGAAGCATTCTCTTCGCTTTACGAAAATGGTGAAATGGATAGACATTTCCGTAAATCATTAAAAATTTATCAGCAGCGCCGAGACTTATTCTGTGATATATTAAGGTCTAATTTCAGCGATATGATATCCTTTAAGATTCCAGAGGGTGGACTTGCAGTATGGTCTTTATTTGATAAAAACATTAATCTTTTGCATCTGTCGCAAAAAGCTTCAGGAAAAGGGATGAAAATCCCTGATGGTTCATTCTATAAGAATGAAGCCGATAATCCCAATGGGTTAAGGCTTGGATTTGCATCATTAAACGAGGTAGAGATTGAACGATGTTTAGGACTACTTCGGGCACTTATTTAATTATCTATCCTTTTGATTGTGCTGCAAGCCCGATCTTACATCTGTAGATTGATTCCTGCCATACATCTGGCAACCTTTTGCTCATGATCATAAGCGGGCATTAACCAGATTGTGGATTGGACTCCAGTGATCGTATACCGAAAGTTGGGCCCCAAACCATGATAGCGCCAATCCATCACACCTGCGGTAAACTTGTCAGAATATTTATGAAAGATACTTGCCTTGTAGAGATAGTTTCCATGCCCGCTTCCGAGCTCGCCCAGAAGCAAATACGCATTACGATTTTTCCGTACGGAAACACTTGCGGTATACCTAGGATCATGTTGACCGTGTTCTATCCCGGCCCCTGCGGATAAAGTGACATTATTAGATGGCAAATAGGAGATTCCGATAAGTGCCTGGCTCCATTTTTGACGTACCAGGCCAAAAAAGTTAACAGCAAATTTATCAGAGACTTTTTGAAGGCCGTAGTAGTTAATAACAGGCTCTACTGAACCGTCCTTGTTGAATTTACCATACAATTCCAACTGGGCCTGAGCTGCCACTGGAATAGACAGCATAGCCACTCCGATTAGTATTGTGTTAACATTTCGTTTTAAAGAACCTACTTTTTCTAAAAGATCAGTCAGCCGTTTTCTTAAGATGTTCATATTGATGTAAATAGACATTTGGTCTATGGAATCAAAACTAGAACAACACATTTGTATTAATCCTGCCCAGATTTCAGAAAGCTATAGTACCAGCGTTATCCGTCCAATAATAAATGACGGTAAAGTAATCTATGCTGTTATCTCTCCAAAACACTTTATCAAAATCGAGCTGCAACAAAAGGATAAACGGACTCAGTATAGAAGTAAGTAGGATGCTTGGAATATAGAAGGATACTTCGGAAAATAATTGAAAATACAGATAGGGTTATCGCTCATGGCGAGGTAATCATGTTGGAAAAAATTCAGAAGTCTAAGATGTGGCAAAAAAAGATAAAAATTTAGGCACTTTAACATAAAGTCCTTTTGCGCTTAAAAAATACTTAATGATTTCTATGGTTAAAGCAAGGGAAAGTATATATTTTTTTGCAGTTGTTTTAAAAACGAAGTGGTCAAGATAGATTTGTGATAAACACCGTGCTAACTTACTACTAACACAAATAATTCTGCTCATTTATTTAACAGACTTCTATATATTTATTTAAGATTAGAGAAACGCAGATAATTTCCTTACTCCAGACACTTGTTTTCATCTTAAGCCTCTTTTATGAACAACATCTTTCGCGCACCTAACAAAGATACCGAATATCAAAGTTATTTGGTTTATGCTTTGACCCTCGTCTGGTTTTTGACAACGGCAGCAGTCGTTGTTATAGAGCTATTTTATTTTCCGGACCTGTGGTACCGTTGGCTACTGTTGTTAGGGGTTATGTTTTTTATTGCAGCATTTAATCTCAGCCTGAACTTTTTCCGGCGTAGCCGGGAGGCCAGCTGGTCATTTACCATAATGTTGTGGCTGTATATTACCATTCACTGTTACACGGCAGGTGGGATTTTTGCACCCGGTATCCTATCACAAACGAGTGTTATACTCACTGCCGGATTTTTACTGGGTCGCAGGGGAGGCCTTGCCATCGGCTTATTGACCATCGTTGCAGACTTTGGGTTAGCTTATCTGGAAATAAACGGCCTTTTGCCAACTGCTGCGGTTGCACATGATCCTATCAGCCGCTGGTTTAGTGCTATTATCCCGTTTGGTACCATCTTGGTATTGCAATATTATGCGGTCAATCACATGCGCAACAGTTTAGTAAGCTTACAAAGGGAAATTATAGGGCGTAAAGATGCGGAAGCCATAAAAGACAAAACCGTTCTTGACCTTAGCGAGCGGGAAAAGGAACTGAGAGATTACAAGTACGCGTTAGATATTTCTTCCATTGTAAGTATTACAGATGTAGAGGGCAACTTCACCTTCGTTAATGAGAATTTCTGTAAGATAAGTAAATACAGCGCCACTGAATTACTTGGCCAGTCTCATAGCCTCCTGTGGTCGGGTGAGCATCCTCCAGAGTATTTCACCGGGCTGGTATCCGCGATGCAGGAAGGAAAGTCTTATAGAGGTGAATTTTGCAATAAGGCCAAGGATGGTTCCTTTTACTGGATGGATACTAATATTGTTCCTTTTTTGAATGAGGAAGGTAAAGTCTATCAATATATGTCCATTAACCGCGATATCACACAAAAAAAAGAGGCCCTGGAACAACTACGGGCCAGCGAGGAACGCTATAAGTCTATTATTACCGTTTCAAATACCGGCGCTTGGGAATACGAACTTGATACTGATCGGGTATGGTACAGTGCTCAATATTTTGCTATGCTTGGCATGGATAGGCCAGATGGTTTTTGGGATGAGACTATGGCTACGACCTGGATGGACAGGCTCCATCCGGAAGACCGGGACCGTTCAATAAAGAAATTTGATGACTTTTTAAAGAGCGGCTCTTTGGACTTATATGAAAGTTTTTTTAGGATGCGCCATGAGAACGGAAATTGGGTGTGGATTTGGTCGCGTGCCAGAAGACTCCATGACCGCCATGGTAATATTACCAATATCACACTAGGTACACACACCGACATCTCAGAGCGCATTAACACAGAGGAAAAGATTAGGGAAAGTGAACGTCTGATCAAAAAAATCACCAGCCAGGTTCCGGGGAACACCTATATGTTCGAGATAGAAGAAAGCGGCAAACCAAATATCCTTTTCGTTAACCGCGGTAATGAAGATTTCAATTTTACCACCAGTCTGGAAGATATTTCGCAGGATGGGAACAAAGTATTGGAGGTTTGGCATGAAAGCGACCGGGCCCTTCTTCATGAAAAGATGAAAGAGGCTTACCAATCGGAAGCCTCAATAAGCTTTCAATACCGTATTGTCGTCAATGACACAATCAGGTGGCGCTGGCTGCAGGCGGTTCCCGAGAAAAACGAGCAGGGTAAGGTCATCTGGTACGGCGCAACCCGGGACATTACAACTCTGGTGGATTACATCGTTTCGTCAGAACAGATCCTGTTCGATATTTCGCATGTCTTGCGTAGACCGATTTCGTCCATGTTGGGCATTACTTCAATCATCAACCAAGGCGATCTTGATCATGAGGAATTAATGTATTTTGCCCGGCAATTGCACCCAGTCGCTAAAGAACTGGATAAGTTTATGGTCGAATTAAACCGGGTATATGAACAGAAACGACAAATTAACTCACTTAATATTGACTTTTCTTCACTGGTAGATAAGCGTAATTTATTATTTAAGCAGGCAGACTAGTGTTAATCGTCCATTACGATTTTAATCAGTGAATACAAAATTTAATGTTCTGGGCAGGATTTTATGACGAGCCGCAATTAAAAAATGTTCTTTTTTGCATTTTTACATTTAGTCAAATTTTTTGCTGGTATTGCTTTTCAACGACCATAGGAGCTATATGCCTTTCGTCTTTTGTACGATATAGCCTGTCTTCCTTGACACAACTGAATAGGCGTTGGATCAATTTGTTTCTTACCGCATTTACAACGCTCATTTTGTTCTTCCCTTGTTCAGTCTTTCGCTCAAAGTACCGCTTAAACGGAGTATTGGAGGGAAAGAGGTACTTACTTATGGTAAGAATGAATATCCTGGGGAGATTGATGCTGAGGGCAGTGCTGCGTTTGATGTGATTTGTACGGACACTAATGGGGTCAAATGATTTTCTTAAAACACCTGGACTTGACTACTTTTTTGAATTGGCTAAATTTTCTAATCTAACACCGGAGGAAAGAAATATGTACAGAACTAAACAACAAGTAAGATGGGACAATCAAAATGCTTTTGATTTTGCCAGAGAAGAGGGGATTGAAATTGGGGTTGGGCAAGGGGCTTTGGCTGAGAAAAAGGCGATTGCC
>Ga0307414_10001127_pt1 | contig 13668 bp, 10 predicted proteins | sample DK1Ometagenome_FD_203804 | JGI IMG/M metagenome (GOLD analysis project Ga0307414, IMG submission 203804) | Maize rhizosphere microbial communities from greenhouse at UC Davis, California, United States - DK15-O-3 | ecosystem: Host-associated > Plants > Roots > Rhizosphere > Soil | place: USA... | reverse complement strand
CGGGCGACGTTTACCTATGACTTTGCAACAAAGGTAGCCACAGTGAATCCAACCTCAGTTGCACCTGCGTTACCGGCAACCATCAGTTCGTTTACATTGCCAATTCCTGCATCGGAGTTGACAGCTGATCCAAAATTGGCAAATCCACCTGTTCCATATTATTAATCAACTATTAAAAAATACTGTTATGAAAAGAAATTCACACATATGCCTGTATTTTTTGCTACTTCTTTTTGCTGTATCGGCCATATTGCCCGCTTGTAAAAAAGACTTAACAACAAACAGCGCTCCGCCTTCCATCACAAGCGTAAGGCTATATAATCCGTCACCTAAGGATACGCTGTTGAGTACCGGTGATGCTAAAACTGACCCTTCCTGGTCTATTAAAGCAGGAAGATATGTGGTTATACTCGGGCAGAATTTGCAAAATGCAACTCAAATTTCAATTAATGGGGTTCCTGCCAATTTTAACCCCACTTTATTTGCGCCAGGCAGCGCAGTAGTGCAGATACCTGACATTCAGTTTTCAACAGTTGATACTGCTAAACTATATATGCTGCAGTATACCACACAAGCAGGTTCTACAACATTTTCTTTTAAACTAGGTCCGGAAGCGCCGATTATCAGTGCCATATCCGATGTATTTGCCGCACCTGGCGATTCGGTTTATATTTATGGTAGTAACTTGGTGTTGGTTCAAAACTTTCAATACGGCGGTACTGAAATTAACTCGTTCAAATATAACGCCTGGGGAACTGCTCTTGGTTTTCTGATGCCGGCAACAATCTCCAGTAAGCTGATAACAATAATTACTAAATCTGGTACTGCCATAGATACAATAAATGCGAAACCTACCATTATAGGGGTTTCCTATGAACATGCCAATCCGGGCGATTCGGTTTATATTTATGGTACCTATCTTAAAAATCTTCAATCGCTAACTTATTCCGGTACCGAGATCACTTCATTTGTATCATCTAAAAATGGCAGTTGGGTTGGTTTCGTTTTGCCCACGTTAACGCAAAGCGGGCCTGTATCACTTACAACAAGTTTTGGTTCAATAACCACGGAATACAATGTGAACGACTATGCGGGTATAATAGCCAATATGGAATGGAGCTCAGATTTCGGTTGGAGCTGGAATGGAGGAAGTTTGGTAAATAATGATGCTATTTTTTACGGAATTACAAAAAATACGTCACAATATGTTGTTATGAATACACCGGTTCTGAAAGCCGGAGAAGGAAATGCCGGGTGGCCTCCTACTTATGCAATGATGTTTAACGGTGGAAACCGGTGGGTACCAACAGCCAATGTTGCTGATAATCCAGGTAATTGGGCCTTAAAATTTGACATAAGTGTACCAAAAGCCTGGAATGGTGGTGCACTTAATATCGTAACAGGAATTGGCGGTTTTATAGCCAGATGGGAACCATGGCAAATATCTGCAACCAAAACGGCGCCGTTCACTACGAAAGGCTGGATTACTGTAACCGTTCCCTTTTCATCGTTTCGTGCAAAAGATGGTACGCTTGGCGAAGGTATGGGAGCTCCCCTATCTAAAATCGTCGATTTGATCGGGGTAAACGGAAATCCAAATTGGACGGTATATATCCATAACTATAATGGTTCGGCTACATCAACGGGCTTTAAGGGTGCCTTTGACAATTTTAGAGTTGTAAAAATAAAATAAGCTAAAGCCCCGCGGCAGCATATGCCGTGGGCTTTTTAACTATCGAAAATTAAAGACAAAATGAAAATTAAGTATTCTTTTACCATACTCTTAGCTGTCATTACAGTTGTATCTTTATTCTCGTGTAAAAAAACGAAGAATGAAGACCCGCTACTTGCAGTTAGTGCATCCACAATAACTTTTACGGGTGATAGCGGCGGTACCCAGGACATATCCGTTTCGGGTAATGCTGATTGGAACATCAGCAATCCTGCTTATTCATGGCTGCAAATCAGTACAACATCTGGCAGCAGCGGCAGCACCGTTATTCATTTAACAACATTATCTGAGAATGCTACAGGGGCAACCCGCTCAGGCATTTTATACATAAGTTCTTCCAACGGCCAGGGAAGAAGGCTGACGGTTTCTCAGACCCCCAATTTATATCCGAATTATAATACATCGCCGATAGCGCCGGACATGACTGGAATGACCAGCACTCCGGTGGAACTGGCGGCAAAAATGAAAATGGGAATAAACATTGGCAATACCATGGAATCGCCAAACGAAGCTGATTGGGTGAATAGTAAAGTTACCGAATCGTATATAAAATTTGTAAAAGGTTTAGGTTTCAATGCTGTACGGCTTCCCGTTAACTGGGTTTGGAGTCATTTAAGCGATCGTGGAAAAGCAAAAATTGACCCTGCGTGGCTTGAACGGGTGAAACAAGTGGTTGGTTGGTGTGTGGCCAATGAGGTGTATGTGATATTGAATGCTCACGGCGATAGCGGCTGGCTGGAAAGTAATGTTAATCTGGCAAAGAAAGATTCCGTTAATGCCATGCAAAAAGCGATTTGGGAGCAGATAGCTACAACGATGCGTGATTTTGATGAGCACGTTATGTTTGCCGGTGCGAATGAACCTACGGCTGAAAATGCCGGACAGATGGCCATACTCAATACTTACCACGAAACGTTTATCAAGGCAGTTCGCTCTACCGGGGGCAGAAACAGCACCCGTGTTCTGGTTGTACAGGGGCCCAGAACTGACAGTCATTTAACTTCTGATCTGATGACTACTCTTCCTGCAGACCCGGCGCCTAATCGTTTGATGCTTGAGGTACATAGCTACTCGCCTTCTACATTCAATTTACTAACTGAAGATGTAAGTTGGGGTAACATGGCTTTCTACTGGGGAGCCGGGAATCATTCAACTATTGAGCCGGAGCGCAACGCCACTTTTGGCGAGGAGGCTGCGCTTGTTGAAGAATATGGAAAGATGAAAAAGTTTGTGGATAAGGGTATCCCTGTGATACTGGGTGAATATGCATCCTGGAGGCGAATTGCCGGCCTCGGCAAACCTGTTCCCAAGGATACGGATATGCACAACAAGTCTGTAGATTACTGGGCAACTTTTGCGACCAAAACGGCCAGAGCGAATGGTATGATACCATTCTGGTGGGAGATAGGTTTTATGTTAGACAGAAAAGACAATGTGATAAAGGACCAGCGTATGTATGATGCCATTATTGCAGGCTCGCACTAATTTAAACACCAGCTTGCAGATATGAACAAAATGAAAAATGGGGGGCTTTTATTTGAACCCCATTTTCACGGGCGAATAATGCAGCAGACATGTCCTATGGTACAAAGAGCGTTAAATGGAACAAAATCGACTAGGTGCGATAGGGGAAGGGAAGTGACGTTTAAGAACTTTAAATATACTCCGGTAAAATAAGTGTAACTTCGCTATGCCAAGTATTACGCAACCATTATATATGTCTCGGTTTTTAGCTTTGATCTGCGCATTCGTACTGTGTAATTCTGTTTTTGCTCAGAAAAGTGCGTATCAGTTCTCGCATCTGGACATATCTAATGGGTTGTCCGACAACCAGGTAAATACGATTTATAAAGACCACAAGGGGTTTATGTGGTTTGGCACCCTGGCGGGCCTCTGTCGCTACGATGGGTATGAATTCAAGGCATTTAAGCACAATTCAAAAGACAGCGCGAGCATACCTGATGGTTATATTGTCAATTTGTTTGAGGGGCCGCAAAGAACGCTGTGGATTAAGTCCGGTACCGGCTTCGGGATTTATGATCATCTGACCGGGAAAATTGAGCGTTTCAGTGATAAACATTTTAAAAAATATCAAATTCCCGGAGGCTACCTCAGAGATATAAAAACCGATAACGGGCGTAGTCTTTATTTTTACATTGTAAACGAAGGTATCTTTCGTTACGATTCAAAAACTGGTTTTACCGTCCGGTACTCTCATAGGCCTGGCATTTTGAATTCACTGTACCCTGATCAGATCAGCGATTTTATCGATGATCTGAAAGGTAATTTATGGATTATCTACGACGATGGCATTCTTGATAAATTTAACTTAAAACAGCAGCAGGTCACCAACAGATATTTTGCGGTAAACAAACGTTTCGGGACGCCGCAAAACTCTTACAGCCTCAGCCGTGACGCCGAAGGCAACATTTTTATTTATAGCATGCGCAACCCATTCGGACTATATTACCTGAATGCATCAAATAACACGTTTAGCTTTTTTTCCAAAAAGGAAGACCATTCGGGACTGAGCTCAAATAATGTAACACAGGTCATCCAGAATGATGATGGCAATATCTGGATTGCCACCGATCATGGCGGGATTAATATCCTGGACAAACGGACCCATAAATTAACCTATATTTTAAGTAAAGAAAGCGACCCGAGAGATTTAAAGGACAACAGCATATCTGCTTTATATAAAGACAACAACGGCATTATCTGGATCGGTACTTATAAGAAAGGAATCAGTTATTATCATCAAAACCTCTATAAATTTCCCAGGAATAACCTTTTGACGGGAAATAATTCAATACATAAAGATGTCAATGCATTTGCAGAAGACAGCCAGGGGAATTTATGGGTCGGAACAAACGGAGCAGGTTTATCCTATCTGAACAGAAAGACCGGCGAAATCAGGACATACCGTAACAACCCCGCGAATGACAATTCGCTGAGCAGTGATATTGTGGTTAGCCTATTGGTTGATCATAAGGGCGTTTTATGGATCGGGACTTATTTAGGGGGGCTTGATTCGTTTGACGGAAAAACTTTCAGGCATTATAAGCCAACTATAGATTCTTTTAGTATTTCAGACAACCGGATTTATGCACTGCTTGAAGACTCGTCTAACAGGCTTTGGATTGGTACCTTAAATGGAGGACTGGATTTATTTGACAGGAGTACCGGAAAATTCAGACATTTTAATCCATCGGTTGAAAACACATTAAATGCTTACGTAGTTTCCTGTCTATATGAAGATAAAAATAAAAATATCTGGGTTGGCACTACGGCAGGTGTCAGCGTTCTGAATCCCAAAACTCTTCGGTTTAAAAATTTACAAACTGATAGTAAAGATTCAAACAGCCTGATCCAGAATAACATCCATTCAATTGTGGAGGATGCCAGAGGGTGGATGTGGATAGGGACAAAAGAAGGCATAAGTGTATATGATCCCGCAAATGGCAGGTTTAACAATTTGAGCGAGGAAAATGGTCTGCCAGAGAACACGGTCTTTGCGCTTCTGGAAGATGACGATCATCACATCTGGTACAGTTCCAGGAAGGGGCTCTATAAGATTTCAGTAATTGCTGATGGGAAAGCCCACAAATTTGTATACAGCAAATACAACAAATCCGACGGGTTGGAAAATACGCAGTTTAATGTCAACGCGGTATATAAAACAAAAACCGGCGATTTAATTTTTGGAGGTCCCAATGGATTCAATATATTCAAGCCGGGCCAAATCAAGAACAATCAGTTTCCCGCTGCCCTGGTGATGACTGACTTAGAGGTCTTTTACCGTAAAGTAAGCGTCGGCGAAAGTGTAAACAGGCACGTCATCCTGCCCGAAACCATTACAGCACTTAAAAAATTGACCCTTACCTATAAGGAGAACATTTTTTCAGTTCAATTTGCTTTACTCAATTACCTTGCTCCCCATAAGGTAACCTATAAATATAATCTGGAGGGATTTGATGGAAGATGGATTACAGTCCCTTCTGAACTGCGCAAGGCTACTTTTACAAACCTTGATCCGGGAGAATATGTATTGCATGTAAGGGCATTTAATGAAAACGACGCCGTACCATTGGCTGGGTCACAACTGAAAATTACCGTTTTGCCACCGTTCTGGCGCACGACATGGGCATATGTCGGGTATGTTTTAGCAGCCGGCGGGTTGCTGCTGTTTATTCGGAGCAGGGGAATTAACAGGTTAAGACGGGAATTTGCTTTGGCGCAGGAAAGGATTCAGGCGAGGCAGTCACGTGAACAGGACCGTATAGAGGCTGAAAGGCTGAGAGAACTTGATTTATTGAAAATTAAATTTTTAACCAATCTGAGCCACGAATTTAGAACACCCATTTCTCTGATCCTGGCACCAGTAGACGAACTTATAACGGAAGCCAGGGGGACCCAGCGGCATGGACAGTTGGCCATGATGAAAAGAAATGCAAGACGTTTATTAAACCTGGTCAACCAGTTGCTTGATTTCCGCAAAATGGAGGAACGTGAGTTGCAACTGAATAAAAGTGAAGGTGAAATCGTATCTTTTATTAAAGATGCAACAGATTCTTTTTATGACCTGGCAGAGCGAAAGCAGATCAAGCTTATTTTCGGCAGCGCAGTAGAAAAAGCAAACGTATCATTTGACCATGATAAGATAGAGCGGATATTATTCAATTTGCTTTCGAATGCATTTAAATTTACACCCTCCGGCGGAACGGTAAGTGTTGAACTGCAAAAGCTGCCTGATCAACCAGCAGATGGCAGCGTTGCACTGGAGTTAAAAGTGAGAGACTCTGGAATTGGGATTCCAAAAGATAAACAGGAAAAGATCTTCGAGCGCTTTTTTCAAAATGAAACCTCTTCCTCTATTCTTAACCAGGGTTCAGGAATCGGGCTTTCCATTACAAAAGAGTTTGTCAAAATGCACAGAGGCGAAATTATTGTAGAAAGTGAACATGGTTTGGGCAGTTGTTTTACCTTACAGATGACCCTTGCCTCCGCGGCGTCCGGGGAGCCTGATCCAGCGGAGTTTGATAGTCCGGGCCGGCAGGACAAAAAAACAGTTAAGGAAGAAAAAGAATCCAGCCTTAAACGTCTGCGCGCAAAAGATGCAGCTGTTATTTTGCTGGTTGAAGATAATGAAGACTTCAGATTTTATCTTAAAGATAACCTACGCGTTTTCTATAAGATTGAAGAAGCCTGTAATGGCAGGGAGGGGTGGCAAAAAGCGCTTTTACTGCATCCGGATTTGATTGTTTCTGACATAAGTATGCCTGAGATGAACGGTAACGAACTGTGCAAAAAGTTAAAATCAGATGTTAGAACAAAACATATTCCCATTATTTTGTTAACGGCACTGACAGCTGAAGAAGAACAACTTAAGGGCTTGAAGACAGGGGCAAATGATTACATGACCAAGCCTTTTAATTTTGAAATCTTACATTCCAAAATCAAGAATCTGCTTACCCTCCACCAAAACTTCAAAAGGACTTATTCCAGGCAAATCAGTATGACCTCACCCGGTATGGAAATAGAATCGGATGACGCTAAATTCTTAAATTCGGCCTTGCTTTACATTGAAGAGAATCTTCACAAACCGCAGTTATCTGTAGAGGATTTGAGCAGGCACATCGGTATGAGCAGGGTATCCCTTTACAAAAAATGCTTAAAGATAACGGGCAAAACGCCAGTAGACTTTATCAGATCTGTTAAGCTTGAAAAGGCAGCAGTGTTACTGGAAAAAAGCAGCAAAACCGTTGCTGAGATCTGCTATATGGTAGGTTTCAGTACGCCCAATTATTTTGCCAAGGCTTTCAAAGCAAAATACAATGTAGTCCCTTCCGAATATATAGCAAATAAAAGAGACTCAGATGCATATACTGGTGTTGATGTCAATAAAAATATATGAAAGGTTTATTGGAGTTTGTTACTTTTGCAGGGAAAGAAAGACTGAATTTTATATTCTTAAATCCTGGTTGTACAAACACCGGATATTTGAATGGAATTCTGTTAGCGGAAGCACTTTAAACAAATAAAATAATGAAACATTGGTTAGTCAAATCAGAACCTTTTAAATACAGCTGGGACAAATTCAACAAGGACGGAAGGACGTTTTGGGATGGAGTGCGCAACTACCAGGCTAGAAATAACCTCAGGGAAATGAGAGAAGGCGACCTGGTTTTGTTCTATCATAGTAATGATGGTAAGAATGTAGTAGGGATTGCCAAAGTCGTCAAAGAATTTTACCAGGATCCGACTACTGATGACGCCAATTGGGTAGTAGTGGACCTGGCTCCTGTGGAAGCGCTAAAGAATCCCGTTTCACTGGAACAAATCAAGGCTGAAGAAAGCCTGAAAGACATTTCACTGGTCAAACAAGGCAGGTTGTCTGTAATGCCGTTAAGGGCGGCAGAATTTGACAAAATCCTGGAAATGGGAAGCTGATCTTTAAAAATAACTACACCGCTTTATGAACTTCTTTTCTTTTTCTTTTGGAAGTCAGCAGTCCTATGCTCATCACGAGGCTTGTACCCAGCACCACCACAAACAAAAAAGGTGTGCCTATTTCAGGTAATTTGATGGCTTCGGGAAGGTTAAAATAAAGAAGAATGCTAATTAGTCCCCTGGGCGCAATGAAAATTTCCTGTCCGCTGTTTTCTTTTCTGAACAGTTTTAAATAAACCAGCCGTATCACAAAAATGCTTACCAGCAGGATAAATCCGTTGGCAAGTACAATCTGATCGTCCAGCTGGTAAATATTTATGGTAAAACCAAAGATCACGAAGAAGAAAGTCCTGATGATAAAAGCGCTCTCCGCACTCAGTTGATGCAACTGTGTTAAGTCGGTAGATAGATTCTTATAAATAAATATACCCCTGAACCAGGCGTGGCGTATGGTATCGGCATTGTTTAAAAATAGTCCAAACGAGAGTACCAGCACCAGGGAGGAAAGATGGTAAGACTGGCCGATGGCATATACCATGATCAATATAGAAATGATCAGGAAAAACTTGATGTGGTGAGCAATCTTACCCATTACATACAGCAGCAGGACACATGAGACCACCGATACCAAAAGGATCAGGAAAGTACTTAGCGCCAGTCCCGTAAATGAGGAAACAGAAATATGAGGGTTGGATACAGTAAAATTGAACAATACGATTCCGAGGATATCCGAAAAGGATGACTCATAAATGATGAACTCTTTACTTTTTTTATTTAGCAGCCCTGCTGTTGGTATTGCTATTGCGGAACTGATCACACTAAATGGTATGGCATTTGAAAAACAGGTATGGAAGTCTTTTCCCGTGATCTGGTAAATGATAAAAGTGATGACCGAAACTGTAATAAGAAGGATAACGGCGGCTGAAGCGAATGCGCCTTTGATCACTTTATTTTTGCCGGGATCGTATTTGAGTTCGAGTGAGCCTTCAAACACAATCAGTATCAGACCAACGGTTCCCAGTGCTGGCAGGATCTTTAAAAAATCAAAAGTTTGAACCTGCAGGTTATCTACCAGCAGGCGCAGTCCGATGCCCAGCAATAATAGAAGCATTACAGAAGGTAATTTCGTCTTGCTGGCAACAAGGTCAAACAAGTAAGAAAAAATGACCAGTCCGCTTAAAACGATCAAAGTGGTGTAAGTCGTCATCGAAACTTCTTTTGTTTACTAATCTTTAAAGAACAATGCTTTCAATTCCAGTGCATCATTCGGCTGCATTTTCCCGCTGAGTATCAATCTCAGCTGCCTTCTGCGAAGGGCTCCGGCAAACAAATCTTTTTCTTCCGGCGTTACAGGTTCCAGCTGGGGGACGGGTACCGTTTTTCCTTCCTTGTCCAGCGCCACAAAGGTATAATAGGCCTCATTGGATTTTGCTCTGCTGCCGGAAGGAATGTTCTCTGCCCACACATCCAGCCTTACTTCAACGGAAGTATTAAACGATCTGGTTACTTTAGCCTCGATGGTAATTACATCGCCAAGCTTAATGGGATGTTTAAAAGAAACATTGTCTACAGAGGCAGTCACCACAATGCGGTTGCAATGTTTTTGAGCAGAAATAGCAGCCGCAATATCCATCCAGTGCAGTAGTCTTCCCCCCATTAAATTGTTCAGGGTATTGGTGTCATTTGGCAATACCAGTTCATTCATGATGGTATGGGAATCCTCCGGTTTTTTTACTTTTATACTCATAGCGTTGCAAAAGTAACTAATATTGAGGAGAGAAACCTAAACTAGCGCTTCAATGTATTATTGACATCGCCGTAGCCGATCAGTTCCTGCCAGCGTGAGCCTGGTTTTTTATAATAGGCAAATACCTGGTAGGTATTGCCGGTTTCAAAAAAAGAGCCTTCAAATATCGTCTGATCTATTTTATTCGTCTCTTTATTCAGCCATATGTACTTATAATCATACAGACCCTGTTTTAACTTGATGTTGGTGTAGAAGCGTTTTCTGGAGGAATCAAAATGGAGTTTTGAGGCTTCGCTGAGCTGATAATCGTTGAAGCGGCCCACTACATAAGCATCGCCGTCCGGGGTTGGGGGAACGGCATTCAGGGTAAAAGCGATATTGGCATAATCGCTTTCTGTGCCATTGTCCCTGCCGTCCTGATTCCTGATGAAAAAGCTTCCGTTTTCATCTATCTGGTTGCTGTATTTCGCCTTATTGGTGTTGACGTCCTGGAACAATATGACATTGACCGCAGTATCTCTGATAATATCCTGTACGTTTTCTGCCTTAAAGCGCAGGCTGCGGATGTCAAACTTCCTGAATTCATTTCCCGCAGGAAAATCATTGCTGTTGAGTTCATTATATATCAATGATCCTGGCTTGATAAACTGAGGTTTGGTATTCAGGATAGCCGTCTGGGGGTTGCCGTTTTGCATCACCACAGCCTTCAGGTCAGTATAAGGGTTCTGTATGGGGGTTTTATGGAAAATTGTAAAGTTGATTTTTTGATTGCTGAAGCGAAGTGATACCTGCGTGCTTGCCACCACGTCAATACCAATATTTACTATCTGCTCCACTACATAAAACCGCTGGGAAATTACCGGCTTTTGCTGATTCCCTTCTTCATAGACCTTCAACAAATAATTGCCTGATATCTTAGGTTTAATCTGGTTATTGGGAAGGCTGAGCCGGTAATGCGTATATTTTTGCAGCGTACCAAAGGAATATTTATAATCCGTAATCCGGTCTTCAGAAAGACTTTCCAGGTAATCAAGAGTTGACAGTTGTGACGACTTCCAGTCAGATGTACAATGCTCTACCGTATACCAGTAGTTCTTGCTGCTGCCGTTCAGGTCATCAAAAGAAAATATGAGCTGCTCATTTGATTTAAGTGTAACAACTGGTATGGATTGTTCTTTCTGTGCATTATAGCATTGTACCGTTTTGATATTTGGCTGGTATACTTTGTTGTCATATACAAATTGCTGGTTCTGTGCCACAGCAATTTGTACACTAAAACACAACAGTAGTATATAGCCAGCCTTTATCATTTGCTTTCCAGGTCCATGATCTCAGATGCAAGGCCTTCCCAGCTATTCTGAGCCGCATCCAACTGCTGTTTGGCAACTTTGTATTTGTTGTTTGCTTCGGCAAGCTTACCGGCGTCAGAATAAATAGTCTCATCGGCAAGCAAAGTTTCAATTGCTTTCAGATTTTCTTCAAAAGCCGTGATCTCCGATTCGATCTTTTTCAGCTGATCGTTCAGTTTTTTCAGTTGCTGCTGCTGGTTTGCCGGAGCCGGGGCGGGCGCAGGCTTTTTTTCCTCTACCTTTTTTACTTCCTTGTCCGGCCTCACCGGGATGTTTGAAGGTTTTGCAGGAGGTCTCTTGCTGTTCCATTCCTCATATTCTGCATAAGTCCCCGGATATTCTTTAATGTCCTGGTCTTCAATGAACCAGATTTTGTTGGCTACATTGTCCAGGAAATACCTGTCATGGGAAACCGCAATAAAAGTCCCTTCATATTGCTGCAATGCCTGGATCAGGATATTTACAGATTGGATATCAAGGTGGTTGGTCGGCTCATCCAGGATCAGGAAATTGGAATCAGTGGTCAGCGATTTGGCAAGTGCCACCCTTGATTTTTCACCACCGGAAAGTACCCTTATTTTTTTAAATACATCATCACCGGTAAACAGGAAGCAACCCAATATACCGCGCAATTCCGTGTCTGTATGTTTAGGCGCAAAAGCCTGAAGTTCTTCCAGTATGGTATTTTCCAGGTGCAGGGATTCCAGCTGGTGCTGGGCAAAGAAAGTCGTGGTCACATTGTGCCCGGTCTCGCACGTTCCTTTGAAATCTTCGGTGCCCGCAATAATTCTGAGCAAAGTAGATTTACCTTTACCATTGGCGCCGATCAGCGCAATCTTGTCACCCTTTTCAATAACGCCTTCCGCGTTGGCCAGGATGTCAATGTTCGGATAGCTTTTGTAGGCGTTTTCAATCCTGACAACGTGACGCCCCGAAGGTTTGGAAAACTTAAACTGAAAGTTAACTGTGGGATTATCGTCGTCGACATCTTCCACACGTTCCAGTTTATCCAGCGCTTTCATTCTTGACTGCGCCATTTTAGCTTTGGAAGCCTTCGCTTTAAAACGCTCGATGAGACGTTCCTCTTGTTTGATCTTGGCCTGCTGATTTTTGAATTCTCCCTTTTGGATTTCGCCTCTCAATGCTTTTTCCTCAAGATAGAAGCTGTAATTCCCTGCATAAGGTGTTAGTTTTCCTTTGCGGGATTCTACGATTTTGTTCACCACTTTATCCAGGAAATACCTGTCATGGGAAACGATCACTATGGCACCTTCAAAACTGCCCAGATAAGTTTCCAGCCATTTGATAGAAGGCAAGTCCATGTGGTTGGTCGGCTCATCCAGCAGTAAAATATCAGGAGTCTGCAACAGGATCTTAGCCAGCATCACACGCATCCGCCACCCTCCTGAAAAGGTATTGAGCGGCCTGTGCTGATCCTGTGTACTGAAACCCAGACCTGCCAGGATCTCATTGGCCCTGTATTCGATGTTGTAACCATCCAGGGATTCAAATTCCTGTTGTTTGTCGCTCAGTTTATTTAAAACCTCTTCTGAATAATCGGTCTCAATTTTCTTTAATAATTCTTCGATTTCATCATGCAGCTGGTTCTGACGCTCAAAAGCCTCCATGGCGACATGTAAAATGCTATGGTGGGAATCGTAAGAAAGCAGATCCTGGTTCAGGTACCCGATTTTTACGTCCTTAGACATAGAGATGTTGCCGGAAGTTGGAGCGTATTCTCCGACAATTATTTTAAGCAATGTGGATTTTCCGGTTCCGTTGGCGCCTATTAATCCAACCCTGTCGCCTGGCTTTATGTGCCAGTCTGCTTCGTCGTATAACGCCCTTGCGCCTATAAGAAATGTTAAGTCGTTTATTGAAATCATTTGGGCGCAAAAATACGTTTTTTTCCTATCTTCGTAGCTATGTATCGTTTGATTAAGCCCATATTCTTCAAATTTGACCCGGAAAAAGTACACTATTTTGTGGTGAAGCGCCTGAAATGGTTTCATGATCATTTTCCGTTGGGTAGCACAATTCTGAGAGGCAGTTTTGATGTAAACATTAAAGGGCTTGAACGTGAAGTGTTTGGCGTTAAATTTAAAAATCCTGTTGGCCTTGCTGCCGGGTTTGATAAGAACGGTGAATATGTAGAGGCGCTTAGTGATCTGGGCTTTGGATTCATCGAGGTCGGTACGGTTACCCCATTACCCCAGCCGGGTAATGATAAGCCGCGAATGTTTAGACTTGAGGCAGACAGTGCGCTCATTAACCGGATGGGTTTCAACAATAAAGGGGTAGATACATTAGCAGAACGCCTGAGATTGCTGCGGTCAAAGAACACTGACATTGTCATAGGCGGGAATATCGGTAAGAACAAAAGTACA
>Ga0307414_10001126_pt1 | contig 13671 bp, 12 predicted proteins | sample DK1Ometagenome_FD_203804 | JGI IMG/M metagenome (GOLD analysis project Ga0307414, IMG submission 203804) | Maize rhizosphere microbial communities from greenhouse at UC Davis, California, United States - DK15-O-3 | ecosystem: Host-associated > Plants > Roots > Rhizosphere > Soil | place: USA... | reverse complement strand
TCGTTCGCGGATCCAGCCGGCGACGCTAGAAGGTCAGGTTCCCGCCGCCGCTGGTGCAGGTGTCCAGCGTCGTGGTGTAGCCGCTGATGCGGTTGCCGATGCAGAGGCTGGGCGGCGCGCCGTCGTTGGAGCCGTCCACCGCCGTCGTGCCGCCACCCGCCGCGTTCAGGACCACGTTGCCCTGGACCAGGGCATGGGCGACGGCCAGCGCGCGGGCCGAACCGGTGCCCCGCGGGATCAGCGCCAGGATGTGGTTGTCCTGGAACACGTTGCCGCGCCCGGTGACCGCGACGATGCCGTACGCGCTGCCATTGCCGTTGTTCGCGGTATCCGAGACCCACACGCCGGCGATGGTGTTGCCTTGCACCACGACGTGGTCGCCGGTGATGGACATGCCGAACGAGCCGGCCCATCCCGGCGAACCCCCGGTGTCGTTGAGCTGGTTGCCGACGACGCGGTGGTTGTCGCCGGCGAGGTGGATGCCGACATGGGTGTTGCCGTCGAAGCGGTTGTTCTCGATCGCGTGGTACGCGTCGCCTCCACCGTTGGCATTGAGTCCGTATTCGAAGCCACGGATGCTGCAGTTGCGCACGGTGATGTTGTTGCGGTTGATCCACCCGATGCCGTTCGCGCCGGTGTCCAGGCCGGCAGCCAGGCCCCCGAGCTTGAAACCGTTGCAATCCAGGGTGACGTTGTTGGCCTGGATCGAGATCGCCGTGCCGCTGGCCATCGCCGTCGACACGTCCTTGCGCAGGCACCATGTCCCTTGGGTCGAGACGACGGCAGGCAACGCGTCGATGAAGCCGGTGCAGTTGTCGTAGCTCTCGGCCGCGGTGGCTGGCGTCGCGGCGAGCCACCAGGCGAAGGCGATCAGGGCGAGCGGGCGCAGGGTCATGGCGAAGGTTTCCCGGAAGTCAGCCTGGGTCCACGCAGGCAGGCGGCCGGGGCCGACATCGCCCCCGGATCAGGGTTGCAGGTCGTTGCCGCCGGCGCTGCCGCAACCCAGCAGCGCGTCGCTGAAGCCGATGACGTTGTTGTCCTTGGCGCGCGCGGTCTCGTCGTCGCAACGCAGCCCCGTGCCCGTGCCCGTGCCCGCCCCCGAGTCGCCGTCGAGCTGGTTGCCACGCACCACCGCGCGGCTGCCGGTCACGCGGATGCCATCGATCGACCCGGTGGATCCTCCGGCCAGTTCCATGATCCGGTTGCCGCCGATGCTGCCGGCCGGCGCCCCCGCGGCCAGGATCCCGGTGCCGTCGCCAGCGCCGACCGGATTCGCGCTGACGCCCGCGACCAAGTTGCCGAGCACGTCCACGCTGCCGTTGACGGAGATGGCGACGGCATTCGCCGTTTGCGTCGAGCCGCCGGTCGCGGTCGCCACGTTGCGGCGCACCATCGAGCCATCGCCATCCACCCGGATCGCGTTGTAGGTGTTGCCGTCCATCCGGTTGTCCTCGACCAGGTGGCCGCTGCCCGCCATGCCGGACAGGAACACGCCGCGGTAGAACCCGCGCACGTTGCAGTTGCGCACCGTGACGTTGTGGCGTTCGACGGCGGCGACGCCCACCGCGGCGGTGCCGGCCCCGGCGGACAGGCCGCCGACCTTGAAGCCGTTGCAGTCGATGGTGACGTTGTTGGCCAGGACCCGGATCGCTTCGCCGGAGCCGGCCGCGAAGTTCAGGTCGTGGCGCAGGCACCACATGCCCTGGCTGGAGATCACGGCGGGCAGCGCGTCGACGAAGCCGGCGCAGTTGTCGTAGGACTCGGCGGCGTGCGCCGCCAGCGGCGATGCCAGCCCGGCCGCGAGGAGGAAAGCGAAGTTGCGATGCATGTCGGGATCCTCGCTCAGGGCTGGTGGTTGTTGCCGCCGGCACTGCCGCAACCGGCGAAGCCGGTGCCCAGCCCGGTGACGACGTTGTCGCGGGTGCGGTTGCGGACGTCGGAGCACTCGATGCCGATGCCGCTGGGGTCGCCGACGCTGGCGATGTCGTTGCCCTGGATCAGCGCCGGCGCGCTTCCGGACTTGTGGATGCCGCGGGTGGTGCCATCGCCGTCCGACACCAGGCCGCGGACACGGTTGCCGACGATGCTGCCGGGGCCGGAAAACATGCGGATGCCGATCGCCGACCCGCCCGAAGCCACGGCCGGCACGACGCCGCTGACCGTGTTGTCCTCGAGATGGATGCCGTCGAAGGCCACGATGCCGACCGCCCCGGGCGAAACCGTCGAACCACCGGTATCGACCACCAGGTTGCCGCGCGCGATCGCGCCGCTGCCGTTGATCGAAAAGCCCGTGTAGGTGTTGCCGTCGAAGCGGTTGCCTTCGATGAGATGCCCCGGGCCGGCGAACATGCCGCCGTAGTGGAACCCGCGCACGGTGCAGTTGCGCACGGTGATGTTCGAGCGGTCGTACGCCTTGATGCCGACGGCGTCGGTCGCCGAACCGGCGGCGAGCCCGCCGAGCTTGAAGCCGTTGCAGTCGATGGTGACGTTGTTGGTGGCCACGCTGATCGCGTTGCCCGTGGTCATCGCGGTCGCCAGGTCCTTGCGCAGGCACCAGGTGCCTTGCGTTGAAATCGTGGCCGGCACCGAATCGATGAATCCGGTGCAGTTGTCGTAGCTCTCGGCGGCGATGGACTGCGTGGCTGCGAGGCAGACGCATGCGCCCGCGAGCACCTGCAGCGACGCGGCGGGACGGTGGTGGATGGATGGCATGGAGGCTCCCCTGGACGGTGGCTTGCGATGGCATCGCCGGTCGTCGATGCCGCGGCTTGATCCTGTCCCTCGCAGGACAGGCCCGGAACCCGACACGCCACGCGGGCGCGAATCGTTGCGAGTCGATGCGGCTGTTCAGTGGCTGGAGTTGCCGCCGGCGTCGGTGCAGTCGAAACCCGCCTCGAAACCCACCGCGGTGTTGTCCTTGCAGATCGCGATGGTGGGGCCCCCGCTCGTCAATGCGTCGCCCGGCGTGGTCGTGCGATTGATCAGTGCGTTGTCGCGGACGACGACGCGGGTCGCGGCCGGTGACGGGTTCTGGAACAGCTGGATGCCCCTGGCCGTGCCGCTGCCATCCGGCAGCAGGTTGCTGATCTGGTTGTCCTGGATGTCGCCGCTCGAGTCCGTGGCGCTGACGCCAACCACGCTGCAGTCGCACTGCTCGGTCGCGAACACGTTGCCGATGCTGTTCTGCTCCAGCACGAACGCATGCGCGCCGCTGATGGAAATCGCATTGGCGCTGCCGAAGGGCAGTTCGTTCAACGGCAGGTTGCCGCCGGTGTCGACGACCTGGTTGCGGCGCACGGTGACCGTATCGGCGAAGCTGGTGGCTATGCCCGTCCACGTGTTGCCATCGAAGCGGTTGTGCTCGATGACATGGCCTGCGCCGCCCCGCAGCCAGACGCCCTTGGAGAAGCCGCGCACGGAGCAGTTGCGCACCACGATGTTGCTGCGTTCCAGCGAGCCGATGCCGGTCGTGCGGGTTTCCGCGCCGGCGGCCAGTCCACCCAGCTTGAAGTGGTTGCAGTCGATGGTGACGTTGTTGGCATTCACCGTGATCGCGTTGCCGGTGGCGACCGCGGTCGACACGTCGTCGCGCAGGCACCAGGTGCCCTGCGTACTGATCGTGGCCGGCAGCGAATCGATGAAACCGGTGCAATTGTCGTAGCTCTCGGCGGCGATGGCCGGCGAGGTCGTCCACCACAGGCAGGTCACGAGCAGTGGCAGGAGGTTTCGGGCGGTCATGGCGGGGTCCGGGTCGGGCTGGCGATTTGGAATGTCTGGATCGAAGTTCTGAATTGATGAAGCACTACAGGCTGTTGCCGTCATCGCGGCATCCCACGATGGCGTTGCTGAACCCGTTGATGGAGTTGCCCAGAGCCCGGCCGTCGTCGTTGCCGCAGTACAGGCCGTAGCCCGGGCCACCGCCGCCGACCAGGTCGTTGTCGCGCAACTGGATCCGGCCACTCACCGCGTTGTAGATGCCATACGCCCCGCCGGTGCCCAGCCCCACCGTCCCGCGCACTGCGTTGCGATGGATGCGGCCGCCTGCATTGACGCCGGTGCGGATGCCGAATGCCGAGCCATTGCCGGAACTGTTGCCGTACGGCAGCACGCCATCGACGATGTTGTCGAGGACGTCGACGCTCGCGGACGTGGTGATCCCGTACGCGTTGTTCCTCTCGTAAGTGGAACGACCGGTATCGCGCACCAGGTTGCCGCGGACCAGCGACCCGTCGCCTGCGACATGGATGCCGGTGCGGGTGCTGCCTTCGACGCGGTTGTCCTCGACCAGGTGCCCGCCTGCATCGCCGCCCAGGAAGACCCCCTGGTAGAACCCGCGGACATTGCAATGCCGCACGGTGATGTTCGCGCGGGAATTGGCCAGGATCCCGTCCGTCAGGGTCCCGGCCCCTGCCTGGAGCCCGCCCAGCTTGAAGTCGTTGCAGTCGAGGGTGACGTTGTTGGTGGCGACGGTGACCGCGGCGCCGCTGGCCATCGCCGTCGACAGGTCCTTGCGCAGGCACCAGGTGCCCTGGGTGGAAATCGTCGCCGGCACGCTGTCGATGAAGCCCATGCAGTTGTCGTAGCTTTCGGCGGCGCGGGCATGGCCGGCGGCGAGCCACAGGCCGGCGCAGGCAAGCAGCGCGGAGCATCGAAGGAGCATTGGCGACGTTCCATCCGGGATTGCCACGGTCCACGCAGGAACGCGGCCGCCGCCGACATCGTCCCTGGCCTCGACGCCGCCGGCGGCACCCGGATGCGCCGGGTCCGGCCGATCAGGGCGGGCTGTCGTTGCCGCCGGCGTCGCCGCAATCGTGGCCGGCCAGGAACCCGGCGATGATGTTGTCCTTGACGCGGGTCTGGGTGCTGCCGCCGCAGTAGATTCCGATGCTGCCGGGCAGCAGGCTGCCGGAACCGCGCAACTGGTTGCCGACGAGCATCGGGTTGCCTTGCGATTGGGTGTCGATGCCGTATTCCTCGCCGGACGGCGCCAGGCCGCGCACGCGGTTGCCGCTGATGCTGCCGGTGCCGCCGTCGACACGGATGCCGACCGGGACCCGCCCGGCGTTGGGCACCGTGACTCCGCTGACGGTGTTGTCGAGCACGTCGACGCCGTCCCAGACATGGATGCCGATCGTCTCGAGGACGTCGAGCGTCGTGCCTCCCGTGTCCAGCACCTGATTGCGGCGCACCATCGAACCGTCGCCATTGACCAGGAAGCCTACGTACGTGTTTCCCTCGAAGCGGTTGTCCTCGACCACGTGGCCGCCGCTGCCGTTGAGGTAGAGCCCGTACAGGAAGCCGCGGATGGTGCAGTTGCGCACGGTGGCGTTGAGCCGGCCGCCCGTAGAGATGCCGACCGTCTGCGTTCCCGCCCCGGCCGCCAGGCCGCCGAGCTTGAAGCCGTTGCAATCGATGGTGGCGTTGTTGGTGGCGATGGCAATCGCCTCGCCGCTGGCCTGCGCGGTGCTCAGGTCCTTGCGCAGGCACCACACGCCCTGCGTGGAGATGACGGCGGGCAAGGAATCGATGAAGTTGTTGCAGTTGTCGTAGCTCCCGGCGGCGCGGGTCTGCGCCGGAGCAATGACGAGGATAGCCAAGCCGGCGAGCAGGCTGGGCCGCAGCCGCACGTTCATGGGGGAACCTCCTATCCGGGCGGACGCAAGGCACAACGGGGTTGTGAACGCGGGCAAGGTCTGGCGCATGGGCGGATCCCCTGGCCGCCGACAGACAGCCTTGTGGGGACGGACGCAGTCCGGCGGCGAACGGGCCGCGGCGCCTGGTCTGCGCCGAGGGACGGCTGCCTTGCCCCGCGGGCGCCCATGCGCGAGGCTTGCGGTCGGATCCGCCCGGGGAGGGCGCGTGTTGCCGGATTCGGTCACCCAGTTGCTGCAGCAGGCCCGCGCAGGCGATGCCGCGGCGGGCGACCTCGCCTACGCCCAGATCCACGACCAGCTGCGCCACGTCGCCCACCGGCAGCTGCGCGGTCGGCGCGGCCAGACCCTGTGCACGACCGCGCTGGTCAGCGAAGCCTGGCTGAAGCTGGCCGGCGCCGAGCGCTTCGACGTGCGCGACCGCGAGCACTACCTGGCGCTGGCGACGCGCGCGATGCGCCAGATCATCGTCGACCAGGCGCGGCGTGCGCTGGCCGACAAGCGTGGCGGCAGCCAGCAGCTGCGGGTCACGCTCGAGCCCGGCGTCGCCCTGGCCGAAGGCCCGGGCGAGGACGTGCTGGCGCTGGAAGCAGCGTTGCAGCGCCTGTCGCGGATCGACGAGCGCCTGGCCAAGGTGGTCGAGTGGCGCTACTTCGGCGGCCTCACCGATGGCGAGATCGCCACCCTGCTGGGCGTCACCGAACGCACCGTCAACCGCGACTGGCGCAAGGCGCGCGCGTTCCTTTACGGGCAAGTCGCCGACGACGCAGCGTCGCCATGATCGATACCGAACGCAACCGGCAGGCGCTCGCCCTGTTCGACGAGTTGCTCGACCTGACGCCCGACGCCCAGGCCGCGCGGCTGGCGGCGCTGGCGGTGGCCGAACCGGAGTTGCATGCGCGGGTCGTGCGCCTGCTGGCCGGCGACGCGGTCGACCGCGGGCTGCTGGAACAGGATCCGACCCGGTTGTTCCCCGACGATGCGACCGAACCCGAGGACGATCCGCTGCTGGGGCAACGCATCGGCCCGTGGCGGATCGCCGGCATCGTCGGCCGCGGCGGCATGGGCGCGGTGTACCGCGGCGAACGCGAGGCCGGCGAGTTCCGCCAGCAGGCCGCGATCAAGCTGATCCGGCTGGGCCTGGACCAGCCCGAACTGCGCCGCCGCTTCCTGCGCGAGCGCCAGATCCTGGCGCAGCTGCAGCACCCGAACATCGCCACCCTGCTCGACGGCGGCGTCGACGAGCGCGGCGCGCCGTACTTCGCGATGGAGCTGGTCGACGGCCTGCCGATCGATCAATGGTGCGACAGGCAACGGCTGGAAGTGCGCGAGCGGGTGCGGCTGTTCCTGCAGGTCTGCAGCGCGGTGCAGCACGCGCACCAGCACCTGGCGGTGCACCGAGACCTCAAGCCCGGCAACATCCTGGTCACCGCGAGCGGGCAGACCAAGCTGCTCGATTTCGGCATCGCCAAGCTGCTGGCCGATGCCGAAGGCGACACCCAGACCCGCGACCGCCCGCTGACGCCGGAATTCGCAGCGCCGGAGCAGTTGCACGGACAACCCATCACCACCGCCACCGACCAGTACGCGCTGGGCGTGGTGCTGTACCAGCTGCTGTCGGCGGCGCACCCGTTCGCGGCCGACGATGGCGATTCCTGGCGGCGTCGGCTGGCCGCGCCCGACCGCGTTCCCGAACCGATCAGCCGCGTCGCCGCGCGCGCCACGCTCGCACAGGCGCAGGCGCGTCGGCTGTCGGCGTCGTCGGTGCTGGCCTCGACCTTGCGCGGCGACCTGGCGGCGATCGTGCACCGCGTCCTGCAGGCCGAGCCGGCGCGGCGCTATCCCTCGATCGATGCGCTGACCGCCGACCTCAAGGCCTGGCTCGACGGGCGCCCGGTCAACGCCCGGTTGGGGCATCGCGGCTACCGGCTGCGCAAGTTCGTCGCCCGGCATCGCTGGGGCGTGGCCGCGGGCGTGGCCGCGCTGCTGGCGATCAGCGGCGCACTGGTGGTGGCGTTGCAGCAGGCGGCCGAGGCGCGGCACCAGGCCACGCTCGCCGATGCCAACGCGCTCCGCGCCGAGGCCAGCGCGGCACGCGCGGTGAGCACGCGCGACTTCGCGGTGTCGCTGCTGAACAGTGCCAACGCCGTCAAGAATGCCCGCGGCACCCAGACCACCGCCGCCGAACTGCTGGCGGCCGCCGCGCAGCGGGTCGACACCGAGTTGGCGGATGCGCCGGCAGCACAGGCCGAACTGCGGACCACGATCGGCAGCGGGCTGTACCAACAGGGCGAGCAGGAGCGCGGCCTCGAACTGCTCGACAGCGGCATCGCGCAGATGCAGCGACTGGGCATCGCCGGCGTGCCGCTGGTGGAGGCGCTGCAGTCGCGCGCCATCGCCGAACGCGAGCGCGGCGACGATGACGGCGCCGAACGGGACATTCGCGCGGCGCTGGCGCTGTTGCCGCAGTTGCCTGGCGACCAGCGCCTGCGCGCGATCAAGCTGCGCACTTCCATGGCGACCATCGCCAACCAGCGCGGCGAGCTGCGCGACGCCCTCGCGATCAACCAAGCCAACCTGCGCGACCGCACCGCGCTGCTGGGCGAAGGCCACGAGGACACCGCGGTCGACTGGAACAACCTCGGTTACGCGCATCTGCTGCTGGACCAGTTTCCCGACGCGGAAGCCGCGTTCCAGCGCGCGGACGACATCCTGGCGACCGCCAAGGGCCAGGATTTCCCGCGCAGGGTATGGACACTGCAGGGCGTGGGTGCCGCTCGCCTGGGACAGGGCGAGCGCCTGGCGATGGCCGGGGCGGCCTTCGACGAGGCCGAGCGGGTGATGCGTGCCAGCCTGGGCGCCGGGCACCCGATGGGATTCATCCTGCAGACCAACCGCGCCACGATGCAGGTGCGGCATGGTCGCTGCGGAGCGGCCATTCCCGTCTACACGGCCGCCCTGGCGCGCGCGCGGGGGCTCGGGCATCCGCAGTCGGACCAGATCGAAGGTGCGCTGGGCGCCTGCCTGTCGGAGCAGGGCGACACCCGCGCCGCACTCCCCCATCTGGAAACCGCAGTGGCGGGCCTGGCGCGCGAACGCGCCGCCAGCGAACCGACGCTCAACCGGATGCAGTCGGCCCTGGGCCTGGCGCGCTTCCGCACCGGCCAGCGCGAGCGGGGCGAACGCGAGATCCGCGCCGCGCTCGCCCGGCTCGAAACCGCCGGCTTCGACAACACCGAGGACTATGCCGAGGTCGCCACCGATCTGGCGTTGCTGCTGGAAGCCAGCGACCGCCGCCGGGACGCGCGCGAATGGCGGACTCGTTCTCTCCAGGTGTTCACCAGCGTGTACGGCACGGACCATCCGCGCACGCGGATTGCGCGGGCCGCGCTGGATGCCGCGCCGGCGCTGGCGGCCAGCGCCGGCGCGCAGGCAAGCGCGCGTCGCTGACCTGCGCGCATCGTTCGCACCGGCGTTGCCGCCGCCACCGCGCAAACCGGCAAGCGGACGCGACCGCTCGTACCCACCGGATGCCGGCGTGGCGCACGCTCTGGCCGCGGATACCCGGCACGGCCCGGTACGCACCACCCGTTACGCCACCAATGGCAGCGTCGTCTTCGAGTTGTGCGGTACGGCCCTGTCGACCCGGCTGTAGCAGGGACGGCGCGGGCAGCGCCGGGAAGGCTGCCAACCTCGCCGCGCGCCTGTTCCGCCCATCGCCGAGGAAGACGACGAGGCGCGCCCCGGTGCGCCTCGTCGCCTGCCCGGTGAACCGATCCCGACGATCCGCACTTGATCCCGCGGCGCGACGACATAGATTTCACGTGTCGTCATTGCTTCCGCCGGGATACTGAACAGATGCGTCCGATCGCCACCCTGCTCGCCCTGACCCTCGCCGCCGGCTTCGGCGGCTTCATCGCCACCGCCTGCCAGGCCGCCATCGACGCGCCGGCCACGGCCAATCCGTTGCCCGCGGCGACCGCCCCCGCCGTCGGCGCCTTGCCGGCCGCGGTCGACGGCGTGCCGGTGCCGTCGCTGGCGCCGATGCTGCAGAAGGTCACGCCGGCGGTGGTCAGCGTGCACACCAAGCAGCGGGTGCGGATCCAGAACCCGTTCGCCAACGATCCGTTCTTCCGCCGCATGTTCCCGAACGTGCCGCAGGAGCGGATCAACCAGTCGCTGGGTTCGGGCGTGATCGTCGATGCCGCGCGCGGCCTGGTGCTGACCAACCACCACGTGATCGAGGGCGCCGACGAGGTCTCGGTGACGCTCTCGGACGGGCGCACGCTGACCGCCGAGTTCGTGGGTTCCGATCCCGATACCGACATCGCGCTGATGCGCGTCCCGGCGCAGGACCTGGTCGCGCTGCCGCTGGCGAACTCCGACCAGCTGCGCGTCGGCGACTTCGTGGTCGCGGTCGGCAATCCGTTCGGCTTCAGCCAGACGGTGACCTCGGGGATTGTTTCCGCGGTCGGCCGCAGCGGCCTGCCGGGGCTGGGCTACCAGAACTTCATCCAGACCGACGCCTCGATCAACCCGGGCAATTCCGGCGGCGCGCTGGTCAACCTGCGCGGCGAGCTGGTCGGCATCAACACCGCGACCTTCAATCCGCAGGGCAGCCGCGCCGGCGACATCGGCCTGGGCTTCGCCATTCCCGCCAACCTCGCCAACAACGTGATGCAGCAACTGGCGAGCACCGGCGAAGTGCGGCGCGGCGCGCTCGGCCTCGATGCGCAGACCATCGATGAGCGCCTGGCGCAGGCGCTGGACCTGGACACGCCGCGCGGCGCGGTGGTGACGCGCGTGTACCCGGGTTCGGCCGCGGCCGCCGCGGGCGTGCGCACCGGCGACGTGATCCTGTCGGCCAACGGCCAGCGCATCGACAGCCGCGAGGCGCTGCACAACTTCGAGGGGCTGCAGGCGGTCGGCGCGCGCATCGACCTGGAGCTGCAGCGCGATGGCCAGCCGCTGCGCGTGCAGGCGACCCTGCGCGAGCAGCCGCGCGCGTTCGAGGGCGAGGCGCTGGACCCGCGCCTGGCCGGCGCGACCTTCGCCGAACTGCCCGAGCGCCTGCGCCAGGGCGGCCTCGCCGGCGTGGTGGTCGAGTCGGTAGAGCGCGGCAGCCGCGCCGCGCAGAACGGCCTGCAGAAGGACGACGTGGTGCTGGCCGCGACCAGCGGGCAGTTCAGCGACCTGTCCGGTTTTCGCGCCAGCTTCGCGGAGCGTCCGCCACAACTGGTGCTGCGCGTGCTGCGCGGCAGCCGCCGTGGCGACATTCCGATGCAATGAAGCATGCGATGGAGCGCATGCGGCGAGGCACACCCCACCACAACAGGAGCGATGCGATGACCATGCCCGACAACAACGGCCGCGCCGGCGACGCGATGAAGGCCCACCTCGGCGAAGCCGGAACCCACTTCAAGCAGGCGGCGGTCGCCGCCGGCGACGCGGTCAAGGGTGCCGCGCGCGCGGCCGGCGACGAGGCGCGCCTCGGCAAGGCGCAGATGAAATCCGAACTGGCCGACGGTGCGCTCGAAGGCATCGCCGCGGTCGAGAACCTCGGCGCGGCGAGCCGCGAGCAGGTCGACGCGCTGATGGACAAGGGCCGCGACCTGGTCGACAGCGCCGCCGAACTGATCCGCGAGCGTCCGCTGGCGTCGTTCGGCGTCGCCTTCGCCGCCGGCTGGATCATCGCCAAGCTGGCGCGCAGCGGCGACAAGTAAGCTGCCTCGATGCGCGAGGCAGGGGACGGCCGCCACCAGGACGACGAGCGGGATCCACCCACGGATCCCGGGCGGGATGGCGTGCAGGACGAGGCTGCGGCGGAAGCGCGGGCGGCCGACATCGCCGAAGCGCTGCGCCAGTTCGGCGCGACCGGCCGCGCCACCTGGAGCGCCGGACGCGAAGCGGCGACCGCGCTGCGGGTGCTGGTGTCGGCCGACATCTCGCTGGCGCGCAGCGCGTTCGGGCGCACGCTGGCGTTTACCGCGGTCGGGATCGCGTTCGGCGCATCGGCCTGGCTGCTGTTGATGGCGACGCTGATCGTGTGGCTCAGCCTCGGCCTGGGTTGGGCCTGGTCGCTGTCGCTGCTGCTGGCGGCTGCGCTGAGCACCGCGGCGTGCGGCTTCGCCGGCTGGCGCGCGATGCGTTATTTCGAACACACCCGGCTGCAGGCCACGCGCCGGCAGCTGGCACGGCTGGGCATCGGCGAATTGTCGGGGCTGATGCCTGACGCGGGTTCCGGCGCGTCCAGCGAGGCGGCGGCCGAGCAGGTTGCGGCGGCCGCCGACGCGCAGCCGGTGAAGAAGGGACTCGGGGTCGACATCACCCCGCCCTGAGCGGAGCAAGGCGATGGCGAACGACGCTTCCGTCCACGATGCTTCCATCCAGGCTGCTTCCATCCAGGATGTTTCCGTCCACGATGCGATGCACGCATCCCACCACTCCGCGGGGCACCACGTGAGTTTCGAAGCACTGCTCGACAAAGTGAAACAGGCCGAAACCGCGCTCGAGGCGCGCGAGCGCCAGGCCGCCGCCGACTGGCGCCAGGTCAAGGCCAGCTGGCGCGAGGGCTGGACGCCGTGGCGGATCGTGCTGGCCGGCCTGATCAGCGGCTTCGTGGTCGGCAAGGTCGAACCGATGCGCAAGGTCGCGCGCAGCGGCGGCGTGCTGCAGCTCGCCAGCGCGCTGGCGGGCCTGTTCGCAGGCGGCAGCGCACAGGCCGCGGCGGGCGAGGCCGAGCACGCGGCCCGCACCGCCGAACAGACGGCGGCCGCGGTGTCGCCCGAGGCGGCGCTGGCCAGCGCCGCGCACGACGCGGCGGCGCCGGGATCGGGCGCGTGAGCGTGTCGCCTCCCGGCGATCCGGACGACGCGGCATCGGCACCGGGCGTCGCGCCGACATCGGCCGCGCCGCCAGGCGCGCCGCGCGACGACACGCCGCCCGCGGCGCCCGTCGATCCCGCCCTCGCCGACCCCGCTCTCGCCGCCCCCACCGCCATCGATCCCGCCCTCGCCGTCCGCCCGCGGCCACGCGCGCCCACCGCCGTCGTGCTGCTGGCGGTGCTCGCGGTCGGCTACACGCTGTGGATCGCCCAGGGACTGATCCTGCCGGTGCTGCTGGCGATGTTCTTCGCGATGGTCGGCAATCCGATCATCCGGCTCCTGCAGCGGCTGCAGGTGCCGCGCTTCGTCGGCGCGTTGATGGTGCTGGTGCTCGGCATCTACTCCGCCGTGATGCTCGGCCGCGAACTGGCGGCGCCGGCCGGCGAGTGGATGCGCGAAGTCCCGCGCGAGATGGCCGACATCGCGCCCAAGCTGCGCAAGCTGACCCAGCCGGTGCAGCAGGCCAACGAGGCGGCCGAGAACATCGCCCGCGCCGCCGGCGGCGAGACCGGGCGCAAGGTCGAGGTGGTGCGCACCGAGGCCGACGATCCGTACAAGGCGCTGACCAACACGCCGAAGATGATCGCGGCGGTGCTGGCGGTGGTGCTGCTGACGTTCTTCTTCATGGTTTATGGCGCCAGCCTGCAGCGGAACGCGCTGGCGCTGCTGCCCGGGCGCCAGCAGAAGAAGCTGACCGTGGAAATCCTGCAGGCGATCGAGCACGAGGTCTCGCGCTACGTGCTGACCATCAGCCTGATCAACGTGCTGGTCGGCATGCTGTACGCGCTGATCCTGCACTTCGGCCTCGACGTTCCGGCCGACGAGGCGCTGCTGTGGGGCACGATGGCGACGCTGCTCAACTTCGCGCCCTACGTCGGCCCGCTGATCGGGATGATCGCGATGCTGGCGATGGGCCTGCTCAGCTACGACGGACTGTGGCAGTCGCTGCTGCCGGCGGGGATCTACCTCGCCCTGCACACGCTGGAAGGACAGCTGCTCACGCCGATCGTGCTCGGCCGGCGGATGGCGCTGTCGCCGCTGGTGCTGATCCTGGCGCTGATGCTGTTCGGCTGGCTGTGGGGCATCGTCGGCCTGCTGCTGGCGGTGCCGCTGCTGGTCTGCGTCAAGATCGTGCT
>Ga0307414_10001125_pt1 | contig 13677 bp, 15 predicted proteins | sample DK1Ometagenome_FD_203804 | JGI IMG/M metagenome (GOLD analysis project Ga0307414, IMG submission 203804) | Maize rhizosphere microbial communities from greenhouse at UC Davis, California, United States - DK15-O-3 | ecosystem: Host-associated > Plants > Roots > Rhizosphere > Soil | place: USA... | reverse complement strand
GTCAGGACGTGATAGGCATCGTCCCCGTAAAGCAGCATCACCCAGCGGCTGCTGGCCTCGTGCCAGAAAACCTTCGGGTCGCGCTCCGGGAGGGTGAGGATGGGGTTCTTGTCGTAGTGTTTCCAGGTGCGGCCCTTGTCGAGGCTGTAGGAAAGGCACTGGCTGCGATTGTCGTTCCGGGACCAGAAGGCGATCATGGGTGGCGTGGCCTTGTCGAGGGAGAGGCCCGAGCTGTTCTGGTAGTCGATCACGCAGGTGCCGGATTGCACGCCGCTGTCCAGTTCCTCTTCCCAGAAGGCGGGCTCGAGCTCCGTCCAGTGCACCAGATCGCGGCTCACCGCGTGGATCCAGCACTTGTTCCAGCGTTGGGCGAAGAGGTGATACTCGCCTTCGTAGTAGATCAGTCCGTTCAGGTCGTTCAGCCAGCCCTCCTGCCGCATCCCGGGATTCAGTCGGTCGGTCGTCCACTGGCGCGCCGTGAAATGGAATCCCGGGCGGTGGTGCTCTTGGTAGAGCGGAGCCGCCGGGGCAGGCATGAAGGCGGGATGGTCGGTCTGCACGATAGCATCCACGTTGATGTGGCCCCAGTTTCCGCTCGCGGCATCGACGATTTCCAGACGAGCCGTTTTCCCCGTGTAGGAGCCGAGATCCCAGGTGATCGGAACCATGCGGTCGCTGTTCCAGCCGGTAGCGCTGCGCACGGTCTTGCCGCCGATCCGGAGATTCACGCAGGTCGAGTGTTCGTAGTCTCCGCCGGCAATCAGAAACGTTAGATACTTCCGTTCGATCGCGAATTCCGGGGAAACGAGCTTTCCTCGGGGCCCGTCTCCCTTGATCTCGCTGCTTGCCACACCGTTGCCGGAGGAGTTTTCGATTTCCAGTTTGCCGAGCAGGTGCCCTGAAGCCGGGCCATTCTGAAAGGCGTCTCCACTGAACTCCCATCCGGGACCATAGCCGTTTTCGAAATCAGCGAGCGTCAGATCTTCGCCGCTCGCCACTGCGGCGAGGCTCAGAAGGCAGCCTAAGAGGGCGGCCGGGAAGTTTGGGGTTTGCGAAAAGCGGTTCACGATCCGGCCTCTACCGGCGTGAAGCGGACATTCTTGCGTCGCGGTGTTCGCGTTCAGCGCAGCGTGGCGGCGATCTCTCCGGCGAGCCTCGCGAGCAGACGGCTCTCGGCGGCGGCCATTTCGTCGTAGCCGTCTGCGGCCAGCGGTTCCACGCCGGACCACGACTTCGAGGCGATCATCCGGCGGTCCGGCAGCGAATAGACGCGCCATGCGGCATCCAGCACGGCATCGCCATCGGCTGTCCCGTGGAGCTGCCGGATATCGAGCGAGACCTGGTAACGCAGCTCGCCGTCGGCACCCCATGGGTACACGCGCACGTTCCCCGTGCCGAGCTTGCGGCCGAGATTGGTCGCGGTCACGCGGGCGATGTTTTCCTCCAGATCCCCCGCCCAACGGTGGGACTCCGCGATCGACATCCGGTTGCCGCCTTCCTGGAAAACCAGGTTCGGCCGGTCGAGGTAGCCTGCCAGGGAGACGGGGCCCACCCCGACCCCGGTTCCGCCTCCGGAAGGCGGCGGTCCCTCGGCGTTCAGCACGTAGAAGGATTTCGGCGACGCGCAGGAGGCGACGACGAGGGCGATGAGAAAGTGGGGGCGCATGGAGGAGAGGAAATGTCGAAGTGCGGGGCTCATTTCTTCCGGGCTTTCGGTTCCGAATTTCCCGAACTCTCCCGGCCGAATAGCAGGGAGTTCGGCTTTTCTTCAATGGAGTCGGAAAGCGTCTTGAAGGCCCGCAAGGCGGCGCGGAGCTCGTCGAGCGTCCTGCCCAGGTCGCCCTGCACGGCACCGTTCGGGCCGAGGCTCTCGACGGAGCTGCGCACCTCCTTCAGCGTTGCGTCCAGCTCCGCGGTGAGGTTTTGCGTCTCCTCGCGGGAGAGAAGTTTCCGGGCCTCCGCGAGCGCCGCTTCGGCTTCATCAAGCGCGCCGCGCACGTCTTTCACGGTGATGGCGATTTCGTCCGCGGCATTGCCGAACTTGTGCAGGGTTTCGTCCAGCGGCAGCCCTTCGATTTTGGTGAGGATCGCGTTCACCTTGTCCTGAAGCTGGGCGAACCCCGACGACTCCGTGGGAATCACTTCGTACTCCCCGAAAGTGGTAAGTTCCGCGGGAGCGGCATCCGGCGCGAAATCGAGATCAATATAGAGCGCCCCGGTGAGGAGGGAGCCGGTGCTCAAGGTGGCGCGCAGGCCGCGGCGGACGCATTCGGCGAGCACCTCCTGGGGGTTCTCGATGTTCTCCACCGCCTTTCCCAAGGTGTCGGAGTCGATTTCGATGACCACGGGTACGCGGGAGTCCCCGGGCGGCGAGTGCCGGAAGCTGATCTCCACCACCCGCCCGAGCGGAATGCCCCGGAATTCCACGGGCGCGCCGGTGGTGAGGCCGCGCACGGATTGGTCGAAAAACAGGAGGCACTTGTGATCCGGCACGAAAATCGACTTCCTCGCGGTGTCCTCGTCGGGAAACAGGTTGAATACCCTGCCGTCGGTTACCAGCGGCCCCGCGGTTCCGCCCTTCGGCACGGCGAAGGAAGCGCCGCCGGATACCATCGCCTGGAAGGAGGGGGTGCTCAGCTTGAAACCATCGGCACCGGCAGTGACGTCGATCCCGCTCGTATTCCAGAAGCAGGTGCCCTCCCGGACGAGGCTCGCGTAGTCTTCATCGATGAAAACATCGAAGCGGATACGGCGGTTCTCGAGATCGAGGGTACGGCGTTCCACGCGGCCGACTTCAAAGCCGCGGTAGTAGATGGGGGATCCCGCGGTGAGCGATCCCGCGTCCTCCGCGACCAAGGTCAGGCGCAGGCCGGGCACGTTCGCGCTGGTTACCGGGGGCTCTTCCAGGCCGTCGAAATGGTTCACCGGAGCGGGACCGTCGCCGGGCTCCAGCTCGATATAGGCTCCCGTGATGAGCGTGCTGAGGCCGGAAATGGTGGAAGCGGATACCCGCGGGCGCACGACCCAGAAACGGCTGTCGCGCTTCAGGAGATCCTCGGAATCGGGATCGATGCGTACTTCCGCGACCACGGATTGCAGGTCGTCGGCGAGTTCGATCTTTTCGACCAGGCCCACGCGGACCGAGCGGCAGCGCACTTCGGTCTTCCCGGCTTCGATGCTATCGGCGGTGGAGAAGCGCACGTAAGCCAGCGGGCCCTTGTCATGGTAGTGCTTCCACACCAGCCATCCGGCCAGCGCCAGTGCCACGGCAGGTACCACCCACACGCTGCTCCAGCGGCGGCGGTGGCGCACCACGGCCCGCGGCTCATCGATGTTTTCCTCTTCGGTCATTTGGTGTCGGGAGAATCGGCGGCTTCATCGACGTAGCGGTCCCAGAGCAGGCGGGGATCGAAACTCATCGCCGCGAACATGGTCAGAACCACCACCGATGCAAAAGAAAGGATCGCGGGCCCGGGGGTGACGGTGGAGATCACCCCGAGCTGCACCAGGGCGACGAGCACCGCGACCACGAAGACATCGACCATCGACCAGCGTCCCACGAGTTCGGTGACATGATAAAGCCGGGCAAGGTTCTTCGGTGAGGCGGAGGTGAACCCCGCGGCAGCGAGGCAGAGCCAGACGAGGGCGATCATTTTGAGGATCGGGATCACGATGCTGGCGCAGAAGATGATGCCACCCACGAGGAAGTCCCCCGTCTTCCAGAAATTGATGACGCCGGACATGATGGTGTCGCTGCTATTCCCCGCGATGCCCGTGATGTTCATCATCGGCAGCAGGTTCGCGGGGAAGTAGAAGGCGATGGCGGCGATGAGGAAGCACCAGGTGCGCTCCAGGCTGTGAGGCTTCCGCAGGTGGAGCTTGCTGTGGCAGCGCGGGCAACGGACCTCCGCGACGGGGCTGACCTTCCCGCACATGTGGCAGGAGGCCAGGCCTTCGGAGGCGGCGGTGCGGATCTGTTCCATCGTCACGTATCCTTGCGAAGCGCGATTTCGAGGCGATCCCATAGCTCCAGCCGGTCGATTCCCGACATGGCGGAGGCGGTGCAGAATACCAGCCCCACCAGTGCCCACAGGCCGGTGCCGAGATGAACGTCTCCCACGGCCCCCAATTTCAAGAGGCTCACCAGGATCCCCACCAGGAAGACCTCCAGCATGCTCCAGGGCTCGGATATCTGGAAAAGCCGGGTGACGGTTACCGCGCCGGGCAGGGCCATGCCGAAGCGGAGCGGGGCCGCTACGTAGAGAAGGCCGCCCATCAGGATCAGCGGGGCGATGATGGTGAAGACAATGGCCACGATGCCGATCAGCGGATTGCCCTCCTGGAACAGTGCGTCCGCCGCTTCCATGATGGTGAGTTCTTTCCGCATGCCGCCGGAATCGACGGTGATCGACGGGAAGAGATGGGCAAGCGCCATGAAAATGAGCGCCGAGGATGAGAAGGCGGTGGCGCGGGCAAGCGAGCGCGGCCGGTTCTGGTAGAGCATTTCCCCGCAGCGGCAGCAATAGGCTGCGTTCCCCTCAAGCAAGCGGGGGGCCTCCTGAAGCGCGTCGCAAAAGTGACAGCTCACCCGGATCGGCTCGTCGCTCAGGCGCGGCCAGGAAAGTCCGGGGAGGTGTCGCTTCATGAATGGGGGCCTCTCAGAGCGGGCGAGCGTAGGTGTTGCACCGGTTGTGCCAGCCTTCCCGCCAGCGCGCTTCACCGCGGGCGGGCGGGGCATTGGCGATCCGGCGGTCCAGCAGGCGTTTGGCGCTAGCGGCGAATTCGGCGGCGGCGGGCTGACCCGCGGGCACTTCCTTCATGCTGCCGAGGACTTGCAGCAAGCCCCAGCCCTTGCCCTTGTAGGTTTCCGAAGCCTGGGTGCCATCGCCCTTGAAGTTCACGTAGTCGATCAGCGCATAGGTGCCGTTCGGCGTGGAGGCCACCTTGTTATAGTTCGCCTGGAGGCGGCCGCGGTCGCTCCCCGGGGCGGCGGCGAGGATTTTCGGCAGGGCGGCCCGGGAGCGGGCGATGATGAAATCGGTCTGCAGGGGCACGGTATTGGCCAGCCACTGGCGCAGCGCGGTCAGACGGGGGCCGCGGAACTCCGCTTGGAAGGCGGCGCGGCTTGCCCACGGCGCATTCCTCTCCAGCGCGATGGCGGGGGGGCGGGCACCCTGTTGGCGGGCGAAGGCCACGAACTGTGGCCAGCTTTCCTCGAAACGGCCGTTGAAACCGGCGGGGTACCAGATGAAGTGGCCGATTCCCAGCGAAGGAAACTCTTCTCCGGCATTCCACGCCGTGAGACCGTCCACCGAGCCGCCAGACTCATTTTGCCAGATTTTCCGGCCGATCGCGGCTTTTTGCGCCCCCGTCAGGTGGGAGGCCGCCGGCTTCGCGGCGGCTTGGGACGGAAGCGATACCGGCCCGCACGCGGCGAGGACGAGGCTGGCAAGGAGCGCGTAGCGGAAAGTTTGCACAAAGGCGTATTTCCACGACTTTTTCACCCGCCGCAAGCAGGACTATCGGAAGTATCCGGTGAAAACCGGGGCTTGTCCGGCCCGTCTATCGGGAGACACTGCGCCGACGACATGGACAAGATCCCTTGGGACCAGATTCTCCGTTTCACCCCTCAGGACGGGGTCAAGCTCTTCGTTTCCGCGGCCGTGATCGTGCTGGTGACCAAAATCCAGCTTTTCAACGACAAGCTTTCCGCCCTGTTGATCGCGCTGCCTTTCACTTCCTTGGTGGCGATGATCTGGATGCAGGCGGAAAAGCAGGCTCCGGAGCGGATCGCCAATCACGCCGTAGGGACCTTCTGGTTCGTTTTGCCCACGCTGCCGATGTTCCTGATCCTCCCGTGGATGCTCCGGCACGGCTGGGGATTCTGGCAGGCGCTTGGGTTAAATTGCCTCCTGACGACGGGATTTTTCTGGCTAACGGTGGTCGTTTTGAGGCGTTTCGGCTTCAATCTCATGTGAAATCGGCGGGCTCCGGCTTTTTGGCCTTGTCATTCGGGGGTTGATTTGATCTTTCCCGCCTTCCGGCCGCGGTAGGCCAGCAAGGAATCCGACAAGGCATGTCTCCCGACAATATCGTCCCCTTTGAGCAGCCGAAGTCTGAGTCCCGGTTTCCAGGTACACCCATGAAAAGTGATCTTGTCGAGAAGGCGTCCGAGATTGTCAGCGATCCGCTGGTCCTTATCAACATGGTCTCGAAGCGTGTCCGCCAGCTGAACAGCGGCCGTTCGCCGCTGATTCCGACCCGTCCGAGCATGGGTGCGGCCGACATCGCGCTGACCGAAATCATCGAAGGAAAGATCCGGCTGGTTGTTCCAGCTCCGGCTCCGGGCGACTCCTGATAGCCGCCGGTAAATCCCGCGCCCGCATGTGGCGCGACCTGTCATGAGCGCGGAGATCTCCAGCAACCGCAAGGCGCTCCGTGATTTCCACATCTCGGACAAGTACGAGGCGGGTATCGAGCTGCGCGGCACGGAGGTGAAGTCCATCCGCGCCGGCAAGGTGAACATTTCCGACGCCTTCGCGCGGGTCGAGAAGGGCCAGCTTTTCCTCTACGGCTGCGATATCCAACCCTGGGAGACCGCATCGCAGTGGTTCCAGCATGAGTCGAAGCGTCCGCGCCGGCTGCTGGTCCACAAGAAGGAGATCCTCAAGCTGGAACAGGCCACCGCGATCAAGGGTGCCTCGCTGCCCTGCCTGAAGATGTACTGGAAGGACCGGCGCGTGAAGGTCGAGATCGGCATCGGGAAGGGCAAGAGCCATTCCGACCAGCGCCATGATCTGAAGGAAAAGGTGGAATTGCGCGAGGCCCAGCGGGAAGTGGCGCGGTTCAACCGGCAGTAAGCCGCTGCCCGGCGGGGACTTGGAACTTCCTTGGCAGAGCGCCCCGGGCTCGTCAGCCTCCGCCGGTGCGCCGCCTGAGGAACGATCTGCCCTACAGTTTCCGCCCGCCGAAGCCGCGCGGCTGGTTCAGGCCCCTCGGCTTGTGGGCGAACCGGGCGTATCTCCAGCGGAAATTCGCGGTCACCTGTCTCGATGTCCGGGGTTTCGAGGGGGTGAAAGAGCTTTCCGCCGCCGGGCACGCGGTGTTGCTCGCCCCGAATCATGCCGATCATTCCGATCCGCACGTGATGGTCGATGTCATCGCCCGGCACGGCATGCGCTCGCATTTCATGGCCGCGCGGGAGGTGTTCGAGGTGAGTAAACCCGCCTCTTGGGCGCTGGAGAGCATGGGAGTTTTCTCCGTGGACCGGGACGGGCCGGACCTTTCGGCGATCAAGACGGCCATCAGCCTCTTGGAAAAGAGCAGCGATCCCCTGGTGATTTATCCGGAAGGGGAGATCTACCACCATCACGAACGGCTCGATCCCCTGCACGAAGGAGTTGCGTCGATCCTGCTGAAAGCAGCAGTACGCATGAATCGCGGGAAAGAGGCTTTCCTGGTGCCCGTGGGCATCCGTTTCCGGCACGACCCGGCGGTGGAGGCGACCTTCAGTGAACGCCTTTCCCGCTTGGAAGACCGGATCGGCTGGACCCCGCGCCCGGCGATGGCGCTCGACGAGCGAATCCTGCGGCTCGGCACCGGGCTGCTGGGGCTCAAGGAGATGGAATATCTGGGAGAAGCAGGCCGCGGGGCCATCCAGGAGCGTCTCTCGCTGCTCTGCGAGGGTCTGCTCTCGCAAACCGAGACCCGCCAAGGCTGGGATCCGAAGGCCGTTACCGCGCCTGAACGGGTCCGCGCCCAGCGCTACCGCATCCGCCGCCGCCTGCTGGATCTGGAGAAGCCGCCCTCGGCCGAAGAAAGGACCGCGCTCCTGGACGATTTGGACCGGGTTTTCACCGCCCTGCAGGCGCATAGCTACATCGGCGACTATTTCCTCGCCGAGCGGACCCTCGACCGCCGCGCCGAAACCATCATGAAGCTGGAGGAAGACCTTCTCGGTTTCCCGAACTATCCAGCACCGCGGACGGCGCGGGTAACGGCAGGGGAGCCGATCCCGGTCAGCAAGATGCTCGCCGCGGGGGAGCTCCCGCCCAAGGGCGGGGCGGGGGAGCTGACGGCCCTGCTGGAGAAGAGGCTGGGGGAGTTGGTCGCAGGACGCTGAGCAAGGAGGAAGGCTCTGCGGCAAGGTAGTGCTGGTAGAAGGGCGCATTTTGACCCATTGGCATCGCCGGCGAGTCTTCCCGTGGCGGAGACGCGAAGCCGTTAACGGCTCGACATGCAATCTGGACGCGGGCATAAGAGTACGGTGAGCCGAGGGTTCTGGTATTTCGCAGGACAACTGCTTCTCTTGACGCTGATCGCGTGGCTATGGCGCGAGAATCAGTCGTCGAGCAGGGAGTTTTCGGCGGTACGGATCCCGGATGGTGCGACGGCGGAGTCTCGTGACGGAGTGAGGCCTGTGACTGCCGTATCCCGCCCTCCGGGAGCAAAGGCTCCCTCGGTGAAGCCCGGAGCTTCGAGGGAATCGGCAAAGGGGAGCGACTCGGCCTCCATCTTCTCCGTCCGCCACCCGGAACCGAAGGATTCCGACAGGGTTGAGGAACCGGGACCGGCTGGGCTGCCTGGTGCAGCGGCGAATGCCGCGGGAGCGGTCCCCTTTTCACCGGGAATCCGGAGCGTTCAATCACTCTTGGAAAACGGCGGCTTCGAGGAGGGTTTGGCTCCTTGGGCCTGCGAGGAAGGGAAGGTTGTGCAAGATCCGGAGGACAGCGGGAATTCCGTGCTGGAGATCACTCCCAAGGCGGGGCAATTCCAGCTCCAACAGGGTCTCCGACGACCCCCGGTGAAAAAGGCCCTCCGTCTCTCCCTCAGGGTGAAGGCCGAACCGGCACGCGAATCGTTTCAAGGCCATCTGCGGGTTTATTTATACGATGAAAATGGCCAGCTACTCATGTCCACCATGGCGAAAAGCGAGGCCTCCGCGAAATGGGAAACTGTTTCTCTGAACCTGGGTTTGAAGTTTTCCGGTGAGCAGAAGCGTCGGGCGGCTTCTCTCGGAATTGAGAACGGCTACGGTGGAGGGAAGCTTTGGATTGACGATGTGAGCCTGGTGGAAACATCGGGTCAGCAGGGCAGCGGCGTACCCTAGCGCAACCGCAACCGCGGATTCCCGGATCCAGGCTGCTTTACCGTCTTCCCTTTTCGGGCGCGGGATGACGGTCCTCCCGTCATTTCCGTGCTTGCATTGCGCCCGGAATCCGCTTTCTTCCGCGGTCCCGACCAAGGGCGGACCGGCCAAGGTGGCTGGATCGAACAGATAATTAAAATGAGCGAAAGCACCATCAATCTCGCGGACTACAAGATCCACGAAACCGACACCGGCAGCGCCGATTACCAGGTGGCCCTGATGACCCAGCGCATCGTGCACCTGACGAGTCACCTGCAGTTGCACAAGAAGGACACCTCGTCCCGCCGCGGACTCCTGAAACTGGTCGCCCAGCGCCGCAAGCTGCTCGACTACGTGAAAGCCAACTCCGAGGAGCGCTACCAAAAGCTCCTCCAAGGGCTGAACCTCCGCAAGTAACCCTTTCCTCCGACGGCCACGGTAACCCCGTGGCCGTCGTGCATGAAACGGCGGGCATTGAGAGGGAAATGTTTTCCCTTCCGCCGCCGGACGGCCCTTCCATCTCTTTCCTGAATTTGGGGCCTGTCCGAAATCCAACACGGCCTCCGGCATGTCGCCGGTGGCACACACACTGAAAGACCGACAAGATGAACATCCACAAAGTGACGAGCCAGGTCGGCTCGAACCCGATCTCCTTCGAGACGGGAAAAATCGCAAAACTTGCCGATGGTGCCGTGATGGTAACCTGCGGCGAGACCGTGGTCCTCGTGACCGCCGTTTCCGCGACCAAGGTGAAGGCGGGCCAGACATGGTTCCCGCTCTCCGTCGAATACAAGGAGAAGGCCTCCGCGGCCGGTCAATTCCCCGGCGGCTATTTCAAGCGCGAAGGCCGCCCGACCGAAAAGGAAATCCTGACCTGCCGGATGACCGACCGCCCGCTGCGGCCGCTCTTCCCGAAGGGATACCTTTACGAGACCCAGATCATCGCGCTGCTGCTCGCCGCCGATCAAGTCAACGACTCCGATATCCTGGCGATGAACGGCGCTTCCGCCGCCCTTGCCATCTCCGACATTCCTTTCGCCGGTCCGATCGGCGCGGTGCGCGTCGGCCGCGTGGACGGTGAGTTCGTCATCAACCCCGTCTTTGAAGATCGCGAACAAAGCGACCTCGACCTCATCTACGTCGGCAACAAGACCGACGTCATCATGATCGAAGGAGCCGCCAACCAGCTCCCCGAGGAGGACTTCATCAAAGCCCTCCACTTCGCCCAGGCCGCCGTGCAGAAGCTGGTGGAAGCCCAGGAAGAACTGGTCCGTCTCGCGGGCAAGCCGAAGCGCGACTACACCCTTACCGTCGCCAAGGAAGAGCTTTTGGAAGTCGGTTACGAGATCGCCGGTTCGCGGATCGAGGACGCCATCTACGCTCCGACCAAGATGGAGCGTGCCCGCAAGGTCGGCGCCCTCCGTGATGAAGTGGAAGCCGCGATCAAGGCCCGCTACCCGGAGTCCACCGATTTCGACGTCGAGCAGGTCTTCGAATACATCCAGAAGAAGGCGTTCCGCATCTCCATCATGGAGAAGGGCCTCCGCGCCGATGGTCGTCAGATCGGGGATCTGCGCCCGCTCTTCGCGGAAGCGAATTCGCTGCCACGGGTTCATGGCTCCGCGATCTTCGCCCGCGGCGAAACGCAGGCGATGGGGCTCTGCACCCTGGCTCCGGCGGACGAGAAGCAGTTCTTCGACAACTACGCCGGTGGCGAGGACAGCAAGCGCTTCATCCTCCACTACAACTTCCCTCCATTCTCGGTGGGCGAGTGCGGCCGCATGGGTGGCATCAACCGCCGCGAGATCGGTCACGGTGCCCTCGCCGAGCGTTCCATCGCCCCGGTGATCCCGGATGTGGAAGACTTCCCTTACGCCATGCGCGTGTCATCGGAAGTGATGGAGTCGAACGGCTCCACCTCGATGGCCACGGTCTGTGCCGGCACGATGTCGCTGCTCTGCGCGGGTGTCCCGCTCAAGGCTCCGGTCGGAGGTATCTCCGTCGGTCTCGTGACCGATTGGAATGAAGACGGCACCCTGAAGTCCCACAAGGCCCTGCTCGACATCATCGGCTCCGAGGACTTCTACGGCGACATGGACTTCAAGCTCTGCGGCACCGACAGCGGCGTCACCGGCTATCAGCTCGACCTGAAGCTGCCCGGCCTGCCGATGGCAATCCTTGAGGAAGCCATCCACATGGCGAAGGCCGCCCGCACCACGATCATCGCCAAGATGACCGAGGCGGTGTCCGGTCCGCAGGACCTCAGCCCGCACGCCCCGCGCATCGTGTCCGTGAAGATCCCCGCCGACCGCATCGGCGAGCTCATCGGGCCTGGCGGCAAGAACATCAAGGGCATCCAGGCCGAGTCCGGCGCCGAGATCAACATCGAGGACGACGGCACCGTGCACATCTACGCTTCCAAGGAAGAAGGCCTGTTGCGCGCGAAGTCGCTCATCGAGCGGATGTTCCAGGAAATCGAAGTCGGCAAGATCTACACCGGCAAGGTGGTCAGCATCACGAACTTCGGTGCCTTCATGGAAGTGCTGCCCGGCAAGGACGGCCTCATCCACGTCTCCGAGCTGGCCGAAGGCCGCACCGAGCGGGTGGAAGATGTCGTCAAGAAGGGCGACGTCATCACCGCCAAGTGCCTCGGCGTGGACGAAAAGGGCCGCGTCAAGATGAGCCGCCGCGCCGTGCTCCGTGATGAAAAGGCCAAGGCTGCCGAATCCGAGATCGAAGCGGAAACGGCCCAAGGCTAATCCCGATCCAAGTTCCGAAGCCCGGCTTTCCGCGAGGAAAGCCGGGCTTTTTCTTGGGTGGTCCCCACAAAAAAGCCTCCGGTTGTCCGGAGGCTTTGAAATCAGGACGTGCAAGTCCGGATAGATCTTATTTGGCGTATTTCACGCCACAGCCGTAGGGCTTCGTCTTCGCCTTCTCGACGGTCTTGCCGCTGAGCACGGAATCGAGCGCCATCGAGATGTAGCTGTCGGCGGTTTCGATGTCGGCCACGTCGGTGGTGTCCTTGGAGTCGATCGCGCCATTGTAGGCGACCTTGCCCTCCTTATCGATCACGACGAGTTGCGGCGTGGTCTTGGCACCGTAGGCCTTGCCGACCGTGCCATCGGTATCGAGGACGATCTGGCTGGCCTTGTTGCCTTCCTTTTCGGAACGGGCGGCGAGTTCGGAGCCGGCCAAGTAGCCCTGCTGTCCTTCAGCGGCGGAATTCACGGAGAGCCAGACGACTCCCTTGCCCTTGTAGTTTTCCTGAAGCTTCGGAATGTTGCCGCTGCCGTAGTGCTTCTTCACATAGGGGCACTCGTAGTTGATCCATTCGAGTACCACGACCTTGCCCTTGTAGTCGGACAGGGAGACTTCCTCGCCCTTCGTGTTCTTGACGGTGAAGGCCGGGGCGGGTTCGCCGGGCTCGACGGCCCAGGCGGTGGCACTGCAGATCATGGCACCGACCACGGCGCCGAGGAACGTGTGTTGTTTCATGTTTTTTCGATGGGTAGGGGATTTTCGGTTCGTCGATGACCGTGCCGAGGGAGATCGAGCTGTCCAACGGAAATCCGGTCACTTTTTCGCACGCCACGAGACGGACAGGGGCGCGGAGAGCTTCCCGCCGTCGAGGACGATATCGAGTAGAGTGATGGGGCCCTCCGCATATTCATTTTTTGGCACCTCGGCGGTCCAGGTGCCATTGGTCCGGGTAAAAACGAGCTCCGCGGTGTCGGCGAGGGTCTGGGGCGTGGCGGGGTAGGCTTTCACCCCCGTCAGATCGAGGCTTTCGGGGGCCGAAATCTGGAGAGTCACGGCGTCTCCGGCCTCTTTGACGTTCAGGGAGACCTCTTCGCCGGGTGCCGCGGGGATCTTTTTCTCCGCGGCAGCCAGAACATCGGCGGCCTTGCCCGGCGAGCCGTCGCCTGCCGGGAGCGTCAGGGAGAGCTCCACGTCGCCCGGCACGCAGGCGCTGTCGTTGCAGGTCAGCCAGGACAGTTTCACCCTGCACTCGGCCGCGTCGCTCGCACCGGCGGGCGGAACGAGATCCACGAGATAAACGGCCTCACCCTCGTAGCCGAAGCCGGAGAGTTCGCCGGTCTTGAAGCTCTTGGGCACCGGGTGGCGGAGTTCACCCGCCTTCCAACCCTCGGGCAGCGTCCATTTGGCGGAGAGCGGCATGCCTGCTTCGCCCGGGTTGATCCAGTAGCCGTGCCAGCCGGGGTCGAATTTCAAGCGGATGCCGAGCGGGACCGGCTTGCCGACCTGAAACGAGGAGACCCCGCTCAGCAGTTCCGCCTCGGCATGTCCGGATTTCACCCCGGCGAAGACGTTTGAGAACAGCGGCAGCGCGGTGGCCATGAGGATCGGGAGTTTCATCGGTGCCAGCAAATATCCGATCCGGCGGGAGCGCCACCGGTTTTCGCTCACCTCGCCGCGGCCTTGGTTCCGTTGCCGCGCTTCTCGCGCCGGTAGGCGGTAGGAGCCTGTCCCATGTGCTTGCGGAACTGGCGGGAGAAATCGCTGTGGTCGTAGAAGCCGGATTCCAAGGC
>Ga0307414_10001124_pt1 | contig 13680 bp, 13 predicted proteins | sample DK1Ometagenome_FD_203804 | JGI IMG/M metagenome (GOLD analysis project Ga0307414, IMG submission 203804) | Maize rhizosphere microbial communities from greenhouse at UC Davis, California, United States - DK15-O-3 | ecosystem: Host-associated > Plants > Roots > Rhizosphere > Soil | place: USA... | reverse complement strand
ATAATTTTGGTGGTAAACAAATATTTTCTATATTTGCACCACCAAAACGGCGAGGTAGCTCAGTTGGTTAGAGCGCAGGATTCATAACCCTGAGGTCACGGGTTCAATTCCCGTCTTCGCTACAATATTAAACCGCAACTAATTGATATTCAATAGTTGCGGTTTTTGATTTGTACAGTAATTGTACGGTAACTTATTCTAAATTAATTTTCATAGCATTTCTTCTTTAATATTAGCAACTTCAATATATTTCGAAAGTGGAGAAACAAAACCTACGTGGAATCTTTTAATACATTTTGCAAATTCTGTATAAGTGACATTGAAATCAAATGATTTAATTTCAGCTTTATTTCCATTTTCTGTTAAATATTTAGAAATTTCATCAAAAGAAGATCCATACTTTTTTGTTTCCAAAACAAGTGCAAAACAATAAAAAGAATCTTGCTTTCCAACATTTGAAAGTGAGCTTGTACCAAAATGTACTCCTAATAAAAAATACTTTTTCATATCAAGTCCCTTTTCTTCGCATAACTTGTTAAAGTCATACATATCACTTCTGTCTACTTGTACTAAACCCCCATAATCTCCATATTGTGTATTGACAATATTTTCAAGGATTTCTAGATTAAATTTGTTGTAACTCATATTATTTTATAATTTTTTATATTAATATTATCATGAAAATTGGAAGCTATTATAAAAGTGATTACTTACTTTTGCAATCTAATATCTTGAGTTACAATTTAAGGATTTTTTTATTTCCCTGTAATGTGGGAAACCGTAATTATTAGGCAAATATATTTAGGAGAAACGACAAAACATGACGTATTAGTTTTAATTCTCAATCATATAGTTTATTGTAACTTTGATCCTGTTGTAAACATTTTATTTTCCTTGTTATAAAATTCAAGAACATCATTATTCAAAATAAAATATTCTCCTTGGCTTATATCTTCTTTGTAATTATACCTCACTCCATTTTTAGTACTTATTTTTTCAACTTCATTATCCATGGATTCCCCATCCTTAAAAGTCATTCTTATAAATGTTTTCCCATTATTCTCATAAATGGTGTATATGGAATATATGCGGTCTGTTTCGTTAAAAATTCCAATAATATTACCTGGAACTTTTTTGGCTTTTGTTAGTATTTGGTTGTCCTCTGTGTTAGTAGATCCATTAATTGTAATCTCCAGTTCAGGGTCAAAATGACTTGTTGCCCAAGCCATAAAAGTGTTTTCATTGTCCTTCAAATTATAAAAGATGTAAAAACGTCTTTGCTTGTCTTTGGTATTGTAAAGTTCTTCAGCTAAGGTTGCCAATTGTCCTTCTGTCAGCTTTTGGTTAATTTCTACTTGGAGTTGATTTTTTTCAATGTTGGGATTACTTTCATCCTTGATGATTCTATACTCAAAATTTTCAGGTAGGTCTTCTTTTGTGTAGTTCCCGATAGTGGCACTTGAACTCCCTCCGAAAATGAGTTTTACAAGGAAAAAAATTAAGGCGGTAAAAATAAGGAGAACAAAAATTACTGTTTTGTTTGGCTTTGAGTTGGTCGGTTTGCTAACTGTTTTTTGCATTTGTAATTTATTTATATCCACAATATCCCGAATTGGATGTTAGTATAAATAATTAGCGTGGGACATTTCCATCAGTTAGCAACGTCCGACCAAGAACGCATACAAAGAATAGAAAGCCCACGCCTTAACGTGTGGCATCTCTAATTCCCTTTGTATTTGTTATTTTTACTTGGTCGGTTTAGCTAACTAAAACAGGGACGCTAATATGTTGTTATTTTTTTGTTTTATCTCATATTGCAAATATATAGTAATTATGTCAAAGGCAATAACTTTTCAGTTGTTGTAAAAGTCTCTTGGATATATGCCATAAGTAGCCCATATTTCATGCCACTTTCTATAACGACAATTAATAGAAACATGAATCGAGTACCCTGCCTACTTGATTTCTTCATTTCAGATTCAAAGTCTTTATCCGTGTTTATGTATTTATGATTTGTAAATGCTCGTGTGGCTTCATAAATAAATGCTCTCATAAGAGTGTGTATTGGCATTGCTAACATAAGAATTTCTATATCACTTATTGTAGTGAATGATGCCTGGGTCATTAGTGCGTCATAAAGGCTTTGTTTTGTCTTGTCGTACAATTCGTATGCTTTGTCGTTGCTTTGTTGTCAGTGTGTATGCCCTAATGTCTATATGAAGTGTTGGCATTACAATGAAAGTTCTCATGTGATCGATAAGTTACTGTAAGCAAAAAGTTAAGCCCGTACAGTACGTTGCGCACTGCATTTTAAATTTACTTTACAGGGATTTAAGTTATGTTATATTTTTTGTTACTGTTTTAAAATATTTAATTCTTATTTTTACAACAAATGCAGATTAATATGAACGATAAAGCAATAAATAGACTTAAAGTTGTTCTAGCAGAAAAGAGAAAGACAAGCAAATGGCTTGCTGAAAGACTAAATAATAATATAACAACTGTATCTAGGTGGTGTACTAATGAAGTGCAGCCATCAATTGATAAATTTATATTAATTGCTGAGATATTAGAAGTAGATGTTAGAGATTTAATTAATCCTACCAAAGAAAAGAAATAAGTTATGGTGGTAGAAACTAAAGGGGATAAAATATTTGCACCATTATTAAATAAATGGGTAGATAATACGCAAGAAGAACAAATTAAACAAGAGTTCATTCTTCGTTTGATAAATGAGTATGGTTATTCAAGTAAACAGATGAAGCAAGATTTTCAAGTAAAAAAGGGACAAATTGTCGATGTCGCTATTTGGAAAGATATTGATAATGTAAAAGAAAATTTAAAACCATCCATAATTATAACAATTGATTGTAAGGCTGAATATGTTAGTATTAAGAAGGAAGACATTAAAGAAAAATATAAATTAGCTTCATTAGTTGATTCAGATTTTTTTATAGCTGTTAATCTAAAAGAAACTAAGATTTTTAGAATAATAAAAGATGAAAAAATTAAAGAATTTGAAAATTTGAAGGATTTACCTAAGGCCGAACAAATCATCAATTCTGATGCTATAAAAAGATTTGTAGAAGAAACCAAAGCTTTTTCGAGAGAAGATTTCACTAAACTTCTTAATAAATGCCATAATATTATTAGAAATAATGATAAATTATCGCCTGAAGCGGCTTTTGATGAAATAAGCAAAATATTGTTCATGAAAATTATGTATGAACGAAATCCAGATAAAGAATTAATCTTTACGTGGAATACTTTTTTGCTAAAAGAGAGATATTATAAAGAAAAAATAGAACCGTCATTAAAAAATGATAACCCTAATTATAATAAAGATTTTATACAATTTGAATTTGATGACACAAAAAGAAAATTCAAAGATCATAAGCTTTTCGAAGACAATGATATAATCAAAATAAAAAGAAACAGTTTCGAGCTGATAGTTAAAGAATTAGAAACTTACAATTTATCTTCTACTTCTGATGATATTAAAGGAATCGCTTTTGAAGAATTTTTAGGGAGGACATTTAGAGGAGAATTAGGACAGTTTTTTACTCCTAGAACAGTTGTTGATTTTATGGTTAAAATATTAGATCCACAAGAAAATGAAACAATATGTGATCCATGTTGTGGAAGTGGCGGTTTTTTAATTAAATCATTTGAATATGTTAAAGATAATATTGAAAAAAGTATTGTAGACTATCAAAACATATTACAAGAAAAATATAGTAATAATCCAAATCTCAGAGATAAATTAATTAAGAAATTACAAAAAGATCTTGAAATAAGTAATTCAAAAAGTAGACTTTATAATTTAAGCTATAATTGTATTTATGGAACAGATGCTAATCCAAGAATGGCAAGAACTGCAAAAATGAATATGATAATGCATGGAGATGGACATGGTGGAGTACATCATAATGATGGATTATTGGATGTAAATGGTATTTTTGAAGATAGGTTTGATGTTATCCTTACCAATCCTCCTTTTGGTGCCAGAGTTGATAAAAATCAATTAATTACTGAAGCTGATTTACCAACTGAAGAAAATGAAAAATTATATCAAGAGAAATATAAAGACTATAATTATGATATAAATGTAATTCAAAAATTGAAAGACTGGGCAAATAAGGAGAATAAAAAAACAGAAAGGAAAGGTACTCCTATTTTAGACACATTTGAGGTAGGCAAATTTAGTAGTCTTACAGAAGTTTTATTTATAGAAAGATGTTTAAATCTTTTAAAACCTGGTGGTAGGTTAGGAATTGTCTTACCTGATGGGGTTTTAAATAACTCTAACCTCCAAAAAGTTAGAGATTTTGTTGAAAGTAAAGCGAAAATATTACTAATTACTTCAATACCTCAAGATGTATTTATTGCTAGTGGTGCATCTGTTAAACCGAGTTTACTATTTTTTAAAAAGTTTACAGAAAAAGAACAACAACAATATGATTTTATAGTAAGAACAGAAAAAGCTGTGCAATCTACCTTATATAAATTAGAAAGTGAAAATATAACTAATACATTTTCTGGAAAACTTAATATAGAACAGAAGAAAAATTTAAAAGAAAAATTAAAACAATTAGAATTACAGTTAGAAAATAAAACTAAAGAAAAAATTAAAGAACGGTTTAATTACCAAATACTTATTGCAGAAGTTGAAAAAGCTGGAATTAGCACTACAGGTTCTGCTATAGAAAATGAATTAGAGCCACTTGAAAAAGAATTTACTGCTTATAGAAAAGCTAATGAACTTTGGGAGATTACTCAAGAAGAAATAAAATATGAAGTAATTAACCAAAACATTTTTAGAAAACAATTTGGTAAACCAGTATCTTTCTATGAATAATACTCAAATTTCAAAATATTTAACTTTTGTTTCATTTGATAAATTTAACTTATGGGATACAAAACGTTATACCTCTAGCTCAATAAACTCAACATTTCCAATTGTTAATTTAGATGAGTGTATTATTGAACAAAATAAAAAATATAAAATTTTTGAAGATTTTGAAGCCGAATTTGGAATTTTAGGAGTGAATAATAAGGAAGGGATTTTTGATGCATATACTCAAAAAGGTAAAGAAATTAATCAGCCATATAAGAAAATGCAAACTGGTTGGTTAGCCTATAATCCCTACAGAATAAATATTGGTTCTATTGGAATTAAATTAGACGAGCATCAAAATGAATATATTAGTCCTGCTTATGTAGTTTTTAGTTGCAAAGAAAATTTGATACCTGATTTTTTATTTTTTTTATTTAAAACATCTACTTTTAATAAAGTTATTAATGAAAGCACAACTGGTTCAGTACGCCAAAATTTAACTTTTGAAATACTAAAAGGCTTACAAATTCCTTTACCGACGATTGAAGAACAAAAAATTATTGTTAATAATTATAATGCTAAATTAAAACTAGCTCAACAACAAGAAGAACAGATTAATAACCTAGAGGCCGAAATTGATAAGTATTTATTGGATGAATTAGGTGTTGAATATAAGCAAGATAATTTTGAAGAAAGATTTGGGGCATTTTTGAGAATTTATAAATATTCAGAATTTGACAAATGGGGTGCAGATCAAAGAAATTCAAATAAAGTAATTTTTAATAATTCTTTTGAGGTAAAAAAGATAAAAGATATATGCACTGTAAGTAGTGGGGGAACTCCGAGTAGAGAAAAAAAAGAATACTACAATGGGGATATTCCTTGGATAAAAACAGGTGAAGTTACAAATGAAGTTATTTATGACACGGAAGAAAAAATAACAATAGAAGCTATCCAAAATAGTAATGCAAAAATCTATCCAAAAGACAGTTTAATTATTGCAATGTATGGACAAGGAGCAACAAGAGGGCGAACAGCAAAATTAGGTATTGATGCCTCAACCAATCAGGCCTGTGCTGTCTTGACCAATATTGATAATTCTGTTATTTTGACTGATTATCTATGGCTGTATTTAATGGGAGAATATGAAAGAATGAGGGAGATGGCAAGTGGTAATAATCAGCCAAACTTAAACGCTCAAATGATTAAAGATTATAATGTTATTATTCCATCATTTGAAATACAAAACAAAATAATAAATAGGATTAATTTGCTTAAAGCAAAAATAAAGGAATTAATTGATTCTAGTATTGCAAATAGAAAAAGTGCAATTATTGAGTTTGAAAAGAAAATATTTAATTAAATTATGATAGTAGAAGAAATTATAAGATTTGATGATTTACCAAACTATTCTATAGAATTCGGAATTAGTACTTGGACTGAAAACGAAAAAGAAGAGAACCAAACATTTAGTATTAGAAATAGATTTGATACAGAAGAAGGTAAATTTAATGTTCATGCATCAAGCGAATTAGATTTTTGGGATTTAGAGCAATTGATAATCGAAAGCTTGCGAAGAGATAGGATAAATAGAAATAGAATTTTAGAGATAGTTAATGCAGCAAATCAAAGTTTACAAAGAGTCTAGAATATGCAACTAATATCACTTTATATAAAGAAATATAAGAATCTTAAAGAATTTAAGTGGGAAATAACAAGTGAATTTGCCTCTCCTGCCTTAATGCTGATGGGAAAAAATGCTTCAGGTAAAACAAATCTTCTTGAAGGAATTTTAAAAATATTTGACTTCTTGTATAATTCAGAAGTACGGAGAGCAGATTTTTCCTTTGAAATAGAATATATCATCGAAGTAGTAAAAATAAAAATTGTTGGGATTGAAAATACTGCAATAGATGGTGTTTATATTGATGATAAGTTTATTAGTATTTCCGATATTATAAGAGTGAATGATACATTTAGACCTAGGAGTAAAGATTATAGTTTAGAAAATATACTTCCTGAAAACGTAGTTTTGTATTACTCTGGATTTTCGCAACGATTTAATTTAATTACATCTAATGTAAAACAAGCATATGCAAGAAAGTTTAGAAAACAAGAAAGTATTTCCTTACCTCCAATACTTATTTTAGAGCCAATACATTATAAATTTATACTACTTGCTCTATTTTCTTATGAAAATGAAAATGAGACTGTATATAAAGGCTTTTTAAAAAAATATTTTAAAATCGAAGCTCTGCATTCATTTGAGATTCATATTCAAAAACATACTGGTTGGATAGTGGACAAATCATATAAAAATTTTTTTAGTACAGAAGGAATTGTTAGAAATTTTCTTTCTCAATTAAGTATTCTTCAAGAAAAAAGCCCGAATAACTTTGAGCCTGTAAAACCTCTCCCGATAAAAATTAGTTCTAATACTAACCTTGATTTAATAAATAGAGTAGAATATCAATTTGTTGGAAATGATCCACTGATTGAATTAAGAAATATTTTTGGATATGAAAGTGATGTCTTTAAAATATTAAACATTCTATTTATAACAAAAAACTTGAACAATGTAATTATTAACGTTAAGAAAGAAGGTGTTAAAGAGCCAATTTCTTTTAACAGTTTAAGTGAGGGAGAACAACAGTTTCTAGCTATTCAAGGAATGAAATATCTACTTCAAGGTAAAGACACCTTATTTTTATTAGATGAACCTGATACATTCTTAAATCCGTCGTGGCAGTGGAATTTAATACCAGACATTGAAAACGATTATAAATTAGGAGATATACAAAGAGATCAATTTATTTTGACATCACATTCTCCAGTTTTATTAAGTACTGTTTCGAAGAGAGCATATTTTATGGAAAATGGTAATATCAATAATTTGCCAAATGTTTATGGAAGATCTGTAAATGATGTTCTTAATGAACAGGGTATAGAAAGTCAAAATAAAGAGATTATTGATGAAATAGATAATTTATTTGATATTATTGAGAACAGAGAGATTGAGAAAGCAAAACAAATTATTAGTGAATTAGAGCTTAATTATGGAAAAAATCATCCAGATATAATTAAAGCAAATTACTTAATTAAATTATATAGTAATGAAATACATTAATAAAGCTAAAGATCCCTTTGTTCTACTTAATTATGTACAGAAGCAAAATAAAGCTCAATTGCATCCATCTTATAGTTCACTTCGTTCTGATTATGGAGGAAGAACAATAAAACACATAGAAGGAAATTTATATAAAGAACAGAATGGATCTTGCTGTTACTGCAATAAATTTTTAGATAATGATTATCATATTGAACATTTTTTACCTCAAAGTAAATTTAAAGATGATGAGGTTAGATATGACAATATTTTTCTTTCCTGTAACTCTCCATTTACTTGTGGGAAAAAAAAAGGGAATCTTTTGGTATCGAAATATATTACATATAAGAACTGTATAGAATTATTTAAATATGGAACAAATGGAGAATTACTTCCAAATTGTTCTTATAAATCTATCAAGCAATGTCTTGATAATTGGACAACTTTAAATATATTGCATAAAGATATTCTAATGTATATTGAAACTTTAAATTTAAATCATCCTAGTTTAATAAATAAAAGAAAGGATATTTATAGAGATGAATATATTTCTGAAGTTGCCAGATTAAATAATGATCCTCTTTTGATAAAAGAAAGAATTGTTGAGTTAGAAGAAGAAAAAACTTCAGACATTTATTCTTCGGTACTTATTTTTTGGTTAAAAGAAAATCTAAAAAAAATAAATTAGGTATTGCCTTTACTATAATGTGTGATAGCCACGACTTTATCCGACATTTTGCACTTTCAACATTTTCAACACTTTTAGCTTTTCAAAATGCTGATAATGCAGAAAGTGCAAAGTACTTAATTTTTTTACATAATCCTTTTTTTGTAAGACCCATGCCTCATATGTATGAATAATATTTCATCTTTTAGGAATTCTTTTGTACTTCTGACTGCTAAATTATATTTCAAACCCATATTAGTAGCCTCTGCTGTAGCAAATTCATTAGGGAGAGCTTCATAAAATTTTCTTTTATTTTCAGCTATGGATTTTAAATATGTTGCGGGCTCTTGTAAAATCCCAAGCACCTTGAAAGAACAATTGAGATAGTAGTTGCATAATCTTTCAGCGCCCTCAACAGCTTTCAATTCAATAGTGCAACTTTTAGGATTTTCCATTATTTGCAATATAAGAGCTAGACGAATGAAATGATTGTCGTATTTGGATATTATTTCGCCTTTTATACTGTCTTGATGTTCGTTGACTCTGTCTGTGTTTTTTCCATGCCAATCATAGAAAAAGCTCTTAGATTCATCAGTCCATTTTAATTCTCGATTATTTAAAACTTCATTATTTTCATTAATAATATGACTATCAATGTAGTTTTTAATAAACTGCTCATAGCGATTAAGCAAATCTCTACTCATCACATTATCATTAATTGGCTGCTTAAAGGCATTGTCAGGATAAGCAAATAGAAATCTTTGATAAAAACCACTGTTCAGTTTTTGTGCAGAAAATGTAATACCCAACATTCGAGGTTGCAACCCACCTATAATTGATAGGAATGGGGTTTCAATATATAAGGATGGCTTGGTGGCTCGGTCTATTGATACAAGCTGATTACTCCAAATGGTCAAATAATTTCCGTCTTGATTTCCTCTAGAATAATTACTCATATTTTCGAATAATGTTGCCATTTCGTCGCTAACAATAGCACAACCTTTTGGGTTTTCATCTAATATTTTATGTAGAGCTTCAGTAGTGGAGTTTGTGGTTACATTTTTCCTTAATTTCGGATTTTCAATCTTTTTGACCTTTTTCTTTTTTTCTGAGGATAGTTTTTCATAATCATTAAATTTCTTTAATTGTTCATTATATATATTATAGTTAATTTTGTCTATCATTTTTAATGGAACAAATGCAGTATTGATAGGGTGTGTTTTATTCGCTCCAGCATTTCCGATAAGACAGCAATAAAGTGATGGATATTCATACCACGGTGGCTTAACTTCAACTCTTACACTAGTTCCTATGGTTACTGAAATTGCTGTAAGAAGCGCCGTTCCTGTATAATCAATAGGATAATTTAAAGATTTATTTAACTCGATTGTTAATTCTTTAAAAAATGATGGAAATATATCAATGGGAAAGGGATTTCGATCTATGTTTTCATTGTCTAACATAATGATTACTTTAATTTTGTTAGACATTCTATTATCTCTGAACGTTTGTAGTATCTGCGGCTAGAAATTCCATAAGTAATTATTTTACCGCTCTTTTGCCACTTCCATAATGTTACAGAAGAGATTTTAAGTAATTCTAATACCTGCTTTCTTGTTAGAGGTTCTTCAGAACTTTCGGTTTCTTTAGTGTGACTTGCTTGGAGGTTAGATAATTCTTCTCGAATTATGTCTCTAAGTTCTGTCTTAGAAATTTCTTGAATTTGTAGGACTTTTGTCTCCATAATTTTATCATTTAAATTATGGTGCAAACCTATCTGTATATTATCTGTACAACTGGCTGTACAGTACGAATAAAGTACGAGATTAATTAATTGAGAATAATACCATTTTCATTACATTGCTTTTTGAACTTTTCTGAAATAGTTATGTTTTTTTCTTTACAATATGATATCACTGTATTTAATTCCTTATTAGCATTAGGTCTTAGAAAAATAGATTTATTTTGGTTTTCTTTTTCAACCTTACCGAGTGAGCAAGAGATCCATGTTCTGTATGAGTCAATTTTAATTCTTCCGCTTTTAAATAATGTTCCTGCAATTTGTTCGTGACTTAATTTTTCCTTTATTAGATCATATATTTTACCATTGGCAAATTGAAATCCTACCTCAAACCAAGTTTTTTTTATAAAACTGTTCTGTGTTTTTGTACTTTCTGGAGTCACAGAAATTGCCAAATCATTTTTAGTAAGTTTGTTTAAAAATTCAGACACGAACTCAGCATTGAATTCTTTAGGATCAATAAAACTATGTTTATATTCAAAAATTTCTTGTTCTTGCCATTCAAATAATTTCCAATAATCACTTTTGTATTCAGAGTTTTCCAAATAATCAAAGAAAAGCCTGTAAAGTTCATGCAACTGTTTTATTAGAATAGGTTTCTCAATTATTGTACACTTATCAATATCAAGCAATATTATTGTTTCGTTGATTTGTATATAGAGTTTAGAGTATTTTGCGTTCACATATAGAAAGCCTTCATCTTCTCCATAATCTAATGCTGGGTTATTTTTATGGTGCAAAACTTCTTTTTCAAATTTTTCTTCAAAATTTGTTATAAGATTTTTATTCTCCCTAATTATGAAGTTGCAATTTTGTGACATATTTATATTAAAAATAATCAGCTAAACTTAATGCTTGATCCCTTTGTGTTTTTTGTATATATGCTAAGAACATTTTTTCAGAACTGTGTCCTGTAGCACTCATAATTAAACTTGTTGGGGTATTTCCAAACCTGTTAGTGGCAAAACTTCGTCTCCCAACATGGCTTGTTATTAATTCCCATTTTTCAAATATACCGCTTTCTGTTCTTTTACTTCCATCTTCATTTATTACAATTTTGCTTCCACTTACTTTTTCAACAAATTTTGCCTCTTTACAAACATCTTTTATATAATCATTATATTTTTGAGAACTTATAGGACGAGGGAAACTTCCATGTCTTTTGTCTAAAATTTCAAGAATTGTTTTGTGTAACGGTAATGTTACATGTGTTTTGGTTTTTACTTGAGTAAATTCTATAATAGTAATTTCTTCTTTTCTTGTGTTTTTTGTTTTACTGATCATGGACACATTAAATCTCATAAAATCAGAAACTCTTTGTCCACATAGGCAACTAATCACAAGCCAATCTTTTGCGTTATCTAAATGTTCTGGCAAATTTTCAAGCATATAAATCTTTTGAATTTCATCATCATTCAAATAAACAAAAGGAGTTCTGTCAACTTTCAGTTTCCAGTTTAAGACTTCTTTATTTATGGTTTTACCTTTGTTATCTGCATATCTCAAAAGAGTTTTAATATTTGTTAAATCTCTGCTAACAGTATTGATATTGTAATCAGTAAATACTTTTTGATATTTTACTCTAAAATTGTCATTTATTTCATTCAGTAATATTAAGCCACCTTTTGAAAATTCATTTTTCCTTGCAATAATTTTATTTTTTAAAGTGATAAATTTTTTAGAAGTACCATATTTCAAATTAGTATTCATCCTTAAATAGTAGTCTATGAACTCTATTAAAGTGTTTGGTATTTCGTCTTCATTATTAGGGTTGTGAAAATCATTAACAATATCTTCAAGCCACTTTTTACTTGCTTGTTCAGGGGATATATGATTAAAACAACTTAAAATATAATTTTCTAATCTATCTAGGCTATTAGATAATTCAGTTCTTTTATTAAGTGCTTCGGGATCTCTTAAACGTGGCGCATTGTGCTGTTTTTCCCAATAAAATTTGCCACTTAAACCCGAATTGATAAGTAATTCTTCTCTACTGTATATCATTATATCTGAATTTGCATCGATTGTATAGTCTTTTGAGTTATGTCTAAACCTTAGACGAATTGTAATAGGAGCATTTTCTTTAGTAGAGCGATAGTAATATTTAATTGCAGCCATATCAGAAATTATTTATTTTTGTACTGTAAATGTACGGTAAGTCTTAATTTGAACAAAATTAGATTTACTTAATTAAAATTTTATTTAATATAAGTAATTGATATGTTGTTATTTGTGTTTTATTTGAGTTGATTTAGATTTATATGGTTTAATGTGTTTGTAGTTCCGTCTTCGCTACAATAGAAGGGAAAGTAATACATATTACTTTCCCTTTTTATTTTGAATGAAATTCATCATTATACTTTTTAAGATGGATTAAAAACTATTTACTCTAAGTTTTCAGTGACATATTATCCTAATTCGGATCCTTTTTAGCTTCGGACTTTGGCCAAGGTTAGTATTAATGTGAAACTGTCCTACGGTTATGCTTCAACTTCACTCTTCGGGCTGACAACATCAAAAAGACTTATCGAACTCTATTAATATAATATTATAAATAGAAAACCGTAGCTTATAACGGCTACGGTTTTTATATGTTTAAAGGGCAGATTAACTTTGGTACCCCAGTAATTTTCTGATCTGGTAGAAAAACCTCTCAATAAGCCGCAAATCCTGTGTTACAATCTCTGCATTACCTCTAAGCTCTTTATCAAAGGTAAGATTTCTGTTATAACTTGTTTTTAGTCCCTTAGGAAGTGTGATATCTACATAATAATTTCCTTTATCATCAGGAATCAGGGAAATATTTTGTACTTTTCCTTCTACAATACCATATTCCTGGAAACGGTAGTTATCAAGTTTAATCAATACCTTTTGGCCTGTAGTTACCTTTCCTGAGTTAATAGTAGGGACAGACATTCTTCCTACCAGCTTTTCCTTGTTTGTAGGAAGTATGGAAAGAATAGGTTCTGCCACTTTTACGAATTGATTTTCTCCGAAAAACTGTTGAAAGCTGGCCATACCATCTGTAGAAGAAATAACAAGATAATTTTGTTCCCACTGCTTTAAAGATTTGCGAAGCTGTTCAAAAAGCTGTAAAGTCTGTGAAGAGTATGTAATTTTGTCTTTTTCCGTATTAATGGCTGTTCCGCTTTTAGTTTTATTTAGATTGGAAATTCCCTCATCCATTTGAGAAATGGAAATATTAAGGTTTTCAAGATTCTGCTGCGCCTGAAGATACTTTATTTTTTCATTTTCAAGTTCTACGGAAG
>Ga0307414_10001123_pt1 | contig 13682 bp, 16 predicted proteins | sample DK1Ometagenome_FD_203804 | JGI IMG/M metagenome (GOLD analysis project Ga0307414, IMG submission 203804) | Maize rhizosphere microbial communities from greenhouse at UC Davis, California, United States - DK15-O-3 | ecosystem: Host-associated > Plants > Roots > Rhizosphere > Soil | place: USA... | reverse complement strand
CAGCCTGTATGATCTTTTGGCGGCATATGGCCAGGTCAAGCTGCGGACGGAGCCGGTGGTGCATATGGTCTCGCGGCGGCCTGTCGTGACGCTTGACGCCGCGCTCCAGCATTTGCAGCGACTGATCGGGATCCAGCTCGACTGGACCGAGCTGTCCGACTTCCTGCCCGCCGATTATGATGGTCCCTTGCGCCGTTCGGCGATCGCATCGAGCTTTGTCGCTGCACTCGAACTGGCGCGGCAGGGGCGTATCGCCCTGAAGCAGGATGGGGCGTTCGAACCCCTCTATCTGAAGGCAGCCGAAGCATGAACCCGATCGACGACCGCGAACGCGCGATAGAAGCGATGCTCTTTGCCAGCGACGACCCGCTCGATGCGCGGCAGGTCGCGGCGCGAATGGGCGACGAAATGACACCGGGCGAGGTGCGTGCGATTATCCAGACAATCGCGGCGCGACACGCCGGAAGTGGAATCGAGCTGGTCGAGCGCGGCGGGAATTGGCATTTCCAGACGCCGGCGGATCTGGCCCATCTGCTCCGCCGCGAACGCGACGATCCCCGCAAATTGTCGCGCGCGGCGTCCGAAGTGCTGGCGATCGTAGCCTATCATGAGCCCGTCAGTCGCGCCGAGATCGAGGCGATCCGCGGCGTCCAGACGTCGAAAGGGACGCTCGACGTGCTAATGGAGGCCGAATGGATCGCTCCGGCCGGACGCCGCGAGGTTCCGGGACGGCCGCTGATTTACAAGACGACTGACGCGTTCCTGCAACATTTCGGTCTCAACAGCCGCAAGGATTTGCCGGGAATCGAGGATCTGCGCGCGGCAGGGCTGCTCGATCCCGTCGATCTGGCGTTTGAAGAAGCTATCGGCGAGCTTGATCTAGTAAAAGACGGCGAAGAGGCTTAGATGAAAAGCTCAAGGAGATTATAAGATGGGTAGCTTCAGCATTTGGCATTGGCTGGTTGTCGGCATTCTCGTCTTGCTGTTGTTCGGCAAGGGGCGCTTTTCCGACATGATGGGCGATGTCGCCAAGGGTATCAAAAGCTTCAAAAAAGGCATGTCGGAGGATGATGCTCCGGTCCCGCCCAAGCATATCGAAGGCCAGCGTGCCCCTGATGCCACCCCGATGTCGACGCCGACGGCCGAGCACGACAAGCTCTGATCGCGTCCGCCTGCGGGGGATAGTTTAAACGATGTTCGATGTTGCGCCCACCGAGTTGATGCTCGTCGTGGTGGTGGCCCTGGTTGTCATCGGACCCAAGGACCTGCCCAAAGCGATGCGCTTTGTCGGCAAATGGATGGGCAAGGCGCGCGGCATGGCGCGCCATTTCCGTTCGGGGCTCGACACGATGATGCGCGAGGCTGAACTGGAAGAGCTGGAAAAGCAGTGGCGCGAACAAAATGAAGCGATCATGCGCGAATTTCCCCGTGCCGATGACATGAACGCGCCGGTGAAGCCTGCGTCCACCGAGGCACCCGGCGAGCAGCCGGTCGAGGATGTCGATCAGGCTGCGGCCGCAACCAAGCCCGAAACGCATGACGTCCCGCCCAAGGATGGGCCGTTGCCATGACCGTCGAAGCTCCCGTTACGGCGGAGGAAGAGGGCGCTGGCGGTAAGATGCCGCTGCTCGATCATCTGATCGAGTTGCGTTCGCGGCTGCTCAAGTCGCTGATCGCGATCGGCCTGGCCTTCGGCGTCTGCCTCTATTACGCGAAACCGATTTTCGGTGTCCTCGTCCAGCCGCTGGTGCGCGCGGGACAGGGAAAGCTTATCTATACCCAATTGTTCGAGGCGTTTTTCGTCGAGATCAAGGTGGCGCTGTTCGCGGCGATGATGATCGCCTTTCCGGTGATCGCCAACCAATTGTGGAAATTCGTCGCCCCCGGCCTGTACCGTCAGGAAAAGCGGGCGTTGCTGCCCTTCATTCTGGCAACGCCGGTGCTGTTCACGACCGGCGCGAGCTTTGCCTATTTCATCACTGTCCCGATCGCCCTGAAATTTCTGCTCGGCTATCAGGGCGATATGGGCGGCATCCAGCAGGAAGCCCTGCCTTCGGTTGGTAACTATCTCAGCTTTATCATGCAGTTCATCATGGCGTTCGGCATCGCCTTCCTTTTGCCGATCCTGTTGATGCTGATCGAGCGTTCGGGCTTGGTAACACGCGAACAGCTGGTGTCTGCGCGGCGCTATATGATCGTCGCCGCCTTTGCGATCGCCGCGGTCTTCACACCGCCCGATATCTTGAGCCAGCTGTTGCTCGCGATCCCGCTGGTGTTTCTGTACGAAATGTCACTCTTCGCGATCTGGTTTACCCAGCGCCGACGCAAAACAGGCGCCGAAGAGGCGCCTGTCGAGCCTCTTTAAGAGGCTTTAGTTAGGGTAAGCGGGTCTGAACGCGGTCAATCGATGGCGTCTGCGCCTGCTTGACCGACTGACTCGATATCGCGACCTGCTCCCTTAACGGTATTGCAGCCAGCGACCAGAAAGCTTGCCATCAATGCCAGGATGATTGCGCGAAAGCTCGTCATCGTTCTTCACCTTGTTCGTTGTTGTCGTTGGAGCGCAAAATGGCCCGGCACGCTTTCGAGGGGGGGGAGGGAATGCGGGCCGGGCCAATGTTGCTGAGCAGCGCTGCGGGGGGGCGATGATCGCTGCTCGAAAAGGAAACGACCCAAGCGGGGAATAAGTTCCCAAAAAAAATCACTGCGGCGAAATTTTTTTCGACCCACCGAAAATAGCGGAATCGAGATCGGATTTCAGTAACTTGTCAGGCCATGCTGGTGAGGCCACTTGCCACCGCAAGGCCTAGGAACGCCAGAAAACCCATGGAGTCTGTCGTCATGGTGACAAAAATCGAACTCGCGACCGCCGGATCCTGATCAAGCCGGTCGAGCAGCAGCGGGATAGCGACCCCGGCCACACCCGCAACGAAGATGTTCACCACCATCGCCGCAGCAATCACCCCCCCGAGCTGGGGATTGGCGAACCACAGCGCGGTGGCGGTTCCGGCGATCAGCGCGATCGTCGATCCGTTCAGCAGTGCGATCTTCATTTCGCGCCAGATCGCGCGCCAGCTGTTCGAATCGGTGAGCTGATTCATCGCGAGCGCGCGGACGGTGACCGCCAGCGTCTGCGTTCCCGCGTTACCGCCGACCCCGGCGACGATCGGCATCAGCGCGGCAAGGGCGACCATATGTTCGATCGCGCCGCCGAAAAATCCGACGATGGACGACGCCACAAGAGCGGTGCCGAGATTGGCGATCAGCCAGCGCACGCGCGCGCTATAGGTTTCGCGGATCGGTTCGTTGATATCGCCGTCGCCAGCGCCCGACAGGCGCAAGATATCCTCACCCGCCTCTTCCTGAATGATGTGAACGACGTCATCAACCGTGATCATGCCCACAAGGCGCCCGGCGCGATCAATGACAGCGGCGGAGATCAGCGCATATTTCTGGAAGCGCAGCGCGACCTCTTCTTGGTCCATGTCGACCGGAATGAGCGTCTGTTCGCGCTTCATGACATCGCTGATCGCAATGTCGCGCGGGGTGCGGAGTATCCAGCTCAATTGGCAGGTGCCGACCGGGCGATGCATCGGATCGACGACGTAGATTTCCCAGAAATCGCTGGTCAGTTCGGTGTCTTCGCGCAGCCGGTCTATGACGTCGCCGACGGTGACATGCTCGGGCACCGCCACCAGATCGCGCTGCATCAGGCGGCCGGCGGATTCCTCGGGGAAAGACAGCGCATCCTCGATCGCGGCGCGATCTTCCGGCTCCATCGCGTCGAGCACCGCCTGTTGCTCGTCGGCCTCCATATCCTCGATGATCGCGACGGCGTCGTCGGTATCGAGTTCGGCGGCCAGTTCGGCCACTTGTTCCGGGGCGAGAAGATCGATGAGCTCTTCGCGCACATAATCGTTCATTTCCGCGAGCACGTCGGCGGAAAGCATGTCGCCGAGCACCGCGGCGAGCATCGGGCGTTCGTCAGTGCGGGCGAGTTCGAACAGATCGGCGATGTCGGCGGGGTGGAGGCGGCCGATACGCTCGCGCGCGGCTTCGCCTTCGCCGGCCTCGGCAAGGTCGAGGACGTCGCGGACGAATTCGGGTTTCAGCCGATCATCCTCGTCGAGTTCGGTTTCAGCCTCGCGCGAAGCCGCATCGCGGTTGTTTTCGCGATCGTCGGTGATCGGCATATCGTCGGGGGGCAGGGAATCGTCGCGTTTGTCCATCGCGTTATCCTCCCTGTCGATGTGGCGCGGGTTGCCGGCGGGTCGAGCCTTCCCCTAGTGCCGCAGCCGCCCGATGGCAACGCCGCGCGGGCCGACCGGGCAATTTATGCGTGGCTTTGCCGCCGTCGCCCGCTATGGCACGGCCAACTTTCCCACAGGAGTCCTTTATGACCGAACAGACCCTCACCCTTTCGCTGTCGACCGGCGATGTCGTCATCCGCCTGCGCCCCGATCTGGCGCCGAAGCATGTCGAGCGTATCACCCAGCTTGCGAGCGAAGGCTTTTACGATGATGTCGTTTTCCACCGCGTGATCCCCGGCTTCATGGCGCAGGGCGGCGATCCGACGGGGACCGGCATGGGCGGCAGCCAGCTTCCCGACCTTCCGCAGGAATTCAGCAGCGAACCGCATGTTCGCGGCGTGTGCTCGATGGCGCGTGCGCAGAATCCGAACAGCGCGAACAGCCAGTTCTTCATCTGCTTCGACGACGCGCGCTTCCTCGACAACCAGTATACCGTCTGGGGCGAAGTGACCGAAGGCATGGACAATGTCGACGCGCTGCCCAAGGGCGAGCCGCCGCGCGAGCCGGGCAAGATCGTCAAGGCGACGGTTGCTTAATGAGATTGTCGCCCCCGCGAAGGCGGGGGCCGCTATCGGCCTTGCACAAGGTTGCCAGCGGCCCCTGCCTTCGCAGGGGCGACGTTTTATTCGTCTAGAAACCCATTCAACCGCTCACAGGCGGCGATCCAGTCGCTCTTGAATTCCTGCACGACCTGTCCGGCGCCCATGGCCTCGTTCATCAGTCCGACGCCCTGACCGACCCAATAGGTCGCAAGCGCCCTGGCGCCTTCATGGCCGCCTTCGGACAATTTATCGATCTTGCGCAGCGCAGGTTCGCTGACCAGCGACTGGAGCGGCATTGGCAGCGGTTTGGGCGCGCCTTCGGCTTCCCAAGCATCGGTCCAAGGCGAGCGTAGCTGGCGCGACGGTTTGCCGGTGCGGCTCTTCGACCGCACCGTGTCGCGTGACGAGGCCGCGAGCATTTTTTCCTTCACGATCGGGTTGGTTTCGGCCTCCGCGGTGGTGAGCCACACCGATCCGGTCCACGCGCCATGCGCGCCCATCGCCATCGCTGCCGCCATCTGGCGCCCGGTGACGATCCCGCCTGCAGCGAGGATCGCCGTGTTCGCGCCGACTGCTTCGACTGCGGCGGCGACTTCGGGGACCAGCACCATCGTCGCGACTTCGCCGCAATGACCGCCGGCTTCACCGCCCGCGACGACGAGAATGTCGACCCCGGCGCGGACCTGAGTCAGCGCATGGTCGCGCGTGCCGACCAAGGCGGCGACGGGCACACCGTGGCGCTTGCCGAGATCGAGCATCAGTTGCGGCGGGACGCCGAGCGCGTTGGCGATCAGGCCGATCGGGTGGCGGAAGGCGACTTCGAGCAGCTTTGCTGCGCCATCCTCGTGCATATTGTCGCCAAAACTCTGCCGCCCGGCCATCGCATCGGCGAGGCCCGCGGCGTCGACGCCATGTTGTTCGAGCAGGTCGGCGGCGAAGTTCAGATGGGTTTCGGGAACCTGCGCCGGTCCCGACGCGGCGTGGCCTTTGCCGGCGAAGCTGTTGGGGACGATCAGGTCGACGCCATAGGGGCGCCCGCCGATATGCTCGTCGATCCACGCCAATTCTTCCTCGAGCCGCTCGGGCGGCAGTGAGGCGGCGCCGAACACGCCCATGCCCCCCGCCTTGGACACCGCGACGACGACGTCGCGGCAATGCGAGAAAGCCAGAAGCGGAAATTCGATGCCGAGCATCGCGCAGATCGGGGATTGCATGGGAACCTCTCCATTTTGTTATCGGGTCCATGTCAGCGCCAGTTGACGTAAACGTCAAGTTGATTTGCGCCCGCCAGCCTTTATCGCGGGGGCATGACAAATTTCACGCTCCCCGATTTCGACCTCGATGCCTTTGTTCAGGCCACTTTCGCCGAGGATCTCGGTTCGGGGGGCGATGTCACTTCGATGGCAGTGATCCCCGCCGACGCACGATTCGACGGGGTGATGGATAGCCGCGATGCGATCACCGTTGCGGGGCTTCCCATTGCCGAGCATTTTTTCCGCGCTCTCGCGCCCGACATGGATATGGAAATATTGGTTGAGGAGGGCGCCCGGGTCGCGCCGGGAACCGACCTCATCCGCCTGTCGGGCAATGCGCGCGCGATGCTGACCGCCGAGCGTTCGGCGTTGAACACCGTGCAGCATCTGTCAGGCATCGCGACGATGACGCGGCAATATGTCGATGTGATCGCAGGGACCGGCGCGGTGCTGCTGGACACGCGAAAGACCATTCCGGGCCTGCGCGTTCTCGAGAAATATGCGACGCGGATGGGCGGCGCGACGAACCACCGCATGGGTCTGTGGGACGCGGCGATGATCAAGGACAATCATGTCGCGGTCGCCGGATCGGTCGAGGAAGCGGTGCGCCGCGCCGTCGATGCCGGCATCGCGGACATCATCGTCGAAGTCGACCGGGTCGATCAGGTCGCGGGCGCTCTGGGCGCCGGGGCGACGCATCTGCTCCTCGACAATATGGACCTTGCCGCCTTGCGCGAATCGGTTGCGATCGTCGGTGGCCGGGTTCCGGTCGAGGCCTCGGGCGGGGTGCGGCTCGACACGATCCGCGCGATTGCCGAAACCGGCGTGACCTATGTTTCGGTCGGCCGCCTGACCCAGTCGGCGCCGGCCGCCGACATCGGGCTTGATTTTGCGCTGGCCTAGCGTCGCCGCACTTGGGCTGCTGATCGCCCCCACGGCGGCCGAGGCGCAGGCTTTGGCGTGCGCTATACCCGATCGCATCCCGGTCCCGCGGGTCGAACAACCCCGACGCGGCGAGCCGGTGCGGAAGCCCGAGACGGCGGGCTATCTGCTGAGCATGAGCTGGTCGCCGCAGCATTGCGCCGATGTGCGCAACCCGAAGGACGCGCGCGATCGCTTTCAATGTTCGGGTGAGAATGGGCGCTTTGGCTGGGTGCTCCACGGCCTGTGGCCCGAGGCGGCGACGCCGGGCTATCCGCAATGGTGCCGCCCTGCGAAGATCGTGCCGCAGCCGGTGCTGCGCAAGCATCTGTGCATGACGCCCTCTGCGCAGCTGCTCCAGCATGAGTGGGCGAAGCATGGCACGTGCATGAGCCCGAATCCCGCCGCCTATTTCCGCTCGGCCGAAATCCTGTTCCGTGCGGTGCGCTTTCCCGACATGTCGGCGCTCGCTGCCCGACCGCAGACTGCGGGGAGCATCCGCCGGGCTTTTGCAAAGGTCAATCCGGGGGTGGCGGAGCCGATGATCGCGGTGGCGATCGACAAGCAGGGATGGTTGAACGAGGTGCGGCTGTGCCTCGGCCCGCGGATGCGCCCGCAGCGGTGCAAGCCGTTCCAGGCGGGCGCGCGCGATAACCGGCCGGTGCAGGTGCGCCCGATGCCGGGGCGTTAGGAAGCGCAGCGCGACGCGTCCCGCGACGAGACAGCGGGGCATTAACGCTCTTTTAACCTTACCCGGAGGTTAAGATGGTCCTAGCCTGCTGGCCATGGACTCGAACGATCATATCGACATTCGCGGCCGTATGCGCGCGCATGGTGCCCGCCAGCTGACGATCGCGCGGCTGAGCGCACCGGCGGATTGGGAAGGCGAACTGCGCCGGGCACTGGTGGCGCAGCGCGAAGAGCGCGGCTTCTGGTCGCAGGGAGGCGACGCGCGCCTATTCCTGCAGAGCTTTGCGATTTTCTTTACCGCGGCGATGATGTTCCTGATTTAATCGCAGGCCTTGTGCAGCCGCCACGCGAGGAAGGCGGACACGAGGCACATTACCGCAACCATCAGCAGCGTGTCGTCGATCGTCAGCCCGAGGCCGATCAGCACGCTGAGCAACAGCGTCGCGGCAACCATGAAACCCGAATTGACGATATTGTTCGCCGCGATCGTGCGTGCGGTCTGCGACTTGGCGACGGTGGTGGTGAGGAAGGCATAGAGCGGGACGACGAACATCCCGCCCGCGATCGCGATGCCGAGCAGGGCGATGATGATGCGATCGCCCGCAGTCAGCGACAGGAATTCCAGCCAGTTCATCAGGCTGCCGTCGACGTGGACCCAGTTTTTCACCGACCACCACAGATCGAGTACGAACAGGCCCATGACGATCACCGATCCCGGCGAATAGCGCGCGGAAACCTTGCCCTTCAGCAACCGGTTGACGATGATCGAGCCGATCGCGACGCCGACCGAGAAAATGGCAGTAAAAAGGGTCGCGACGGTGTTGTCGGCGCCGAGCGCATTTTTGACCAGCGGGGGGAATTGCGCCGCGAGGATTGCGCCGATGGCCCAGAAAAAACTGATCGAGACGATCGCGAGGAACAGGCGCGGAATGTGCATCGTCGAATTGACGAGCCGCCACGACGAGCGAAAGACATTATGGTCGATGACAAGCCCTTCGGCCTCTTTTTCAGGCGGCGCGGAGGGCACGAAATTGGCGGTGAGCCGGCCGATGATGGCAACGATGATAATGCCGGGAATGGCAATATGCGTCGGGGTCAGACCGCCGACGATGGTGCCGCCAAGGATGGCGATATAGGTTCCGGCCTCGACCCAGCCGGTGCCCGCGAGAACTTCATCTTCCTGCAGATGCTGGGGCAGGATCGCATATTTGATCGGGCCGAAGAAGGTCGAGTGCGTTCCCATCGCGAACAGCGCGAGCAGCATCACGGGTACATTGTGCAGCCAGATACCGATCGCGCCGACCACCATGATGCCGATTTCCGCCGTCTTGATGATACGGATCATCTTCGTCTTGTCGCTGCTGTCGGCGAGCTGGCCGGCGAGAGCGGAAAAGAGAAAGAAGGGAAGAATGAACAACCCGCCCGCCAGTGCATTGAACCAGGCTTCGGTTTCGGGGTCTTTGTAGATGGTGAAGGTGACGAGGATCACCATCGCCATCTTGTAGAAATTGTCGTTGAAGGCGTTGAGAAATTGGGTCGCGAACAGTGGCAGGAACCGGCGTTGCTTCATCAGCGCAAAGGAACCGGTCATGCAAAGCCCATCCTGATCGTCCAACATATACGCAACCGATGCCCGGACGGGCAATTTGGTTGTCGCGCGGGGGGCTTATCGGTTAGGGGATGCAGGGTCAAAGCCCATTTTGAAACAGCGGCGCCGCGTTGGCGGGGAACAGGGGTCATGCTCAGCTTACCGAACATCTTGACGCTGTCGCGGATATTGGCGGTGCCCATATTGCTCTTTCTGCTGTGGCCGGGAGTGGTGGAAGGGTCGCATCAGCCGAAGCCGATCGACTATGCGCTCGCCTTTGGCCTTTATTGCCTGATGGGCATTACCGATTATTTTGACGGTTATGTTGCGCGCTCGCGCGGTATCGTGTCGCGGCTGGGCGCCTTTCTGGATCCGATCGCCGACAAGATCATGATTGCTGCGGTGATTTTGCTGCTCGTCTTCACCCGTGACATCACCGGATATCATGTCGTCGCGGCGCTGATGATCCTGCTGCGCGAGATTATCGTGTCGGGGCTGCGCGAATTTCTGGCGACGCTGCAGGTGTCGATGCCGGTCACCCAGCTCGCAAAATGGAAGACGACCTTTCAGCTTGTCGCCTTTGGCGCGCTGATATTGGCGGGCGCGCTGCCCGCGATGGCGTGGATCAAGACTGTCGGGCTTGCCTCCTTGTGGGGAGCGGCCGTCCTGACGCTGATCACGGGATGGGACTATCTGCGCGTCGGCCTGAAGCATATGGACTGAGGGGCGATGACGCTGCGCCTCTCCTATTTTTCCTGGGTGCGCGAACGGATGGGCGTGGCGGAAGAGGAGGTCGCACCTCCCGCAGAGACCGCGACGATCGCCGACCTTATCCGCTGGCTTGCGGAGCGCGACGAGCGGGGAGGGCTGGCCTTTGCCGACCCCGGCCGTATCCGCGTGGCGATCGACGGCCTGATGGCGACGCCCGGCACGAAACTCGCCGGAGCGGGCGAGGTCGCGCTGTTCCCCCCGGTAACTGGCGGGTGATCCGGGTTGCTGTCCAGAGCGGGGCGATCGACGTTCCCGCTGAAATGGATCTTCATGATGCGGGCGGTCATGGCGCGACCGCGAGTTTCATCGGCCGGGTACGCGGCGATGATGGACTGATCGAGCTGTTTCTGGAGCATCACCCCGTCATGACAAGCGCGGGCCTGGCCGATCTGGCGCATGTCGCGGCCGATCGCTGGCAGCTGGCGGCGATCACCCTGATCCACCGCGTTGGCGCGATGGCGCCCGGGGACACGATCGTCCTGATTCTCGCGAGCAGCCGCCACCGTGTCGAAGCACTGGCGGCTTGCGAATTTCTGATCGACCGATTGAAAACCGATGTCATGCTGTGGAAGCGCGAGACATTTGTCGATGGCCGGGCGCAGTGGGTCGAGCAGCGCGACGGCGATCATGCGCGTGCGGAGCGCTGGGACTGATATTCACCTTATTTCCCGTTTGCATCGAGCGAAGTCGAGATGCCCATCGATTTAGCGCTGACCTGCAGGATGTCTCGACTTCGCTCGACACGAACGGAAGTTAAAGGGTGGTCAACTCGCCTGATGTTTGCGGAAAATATCGGCGAGCATCTGAAACTCTTCGGCGCGCGGGCTGCCCTTGCGCCAGACGAGCGCGATCGTTCGCCAGTCATGCTCTGAATCGAGCGGGCGTGTGTCGATGTCGGTATGGTCGAGGATACCGGCGTCGATCGCCATTTGCGGCAACATGGTGATGCCGAGCCCATTGTCGACCATCTGAACAAGCGTGTGCAGCGACGTTCCCATCATCCGCGCTCCGGCGCGCAGTTCGGGGCGGTTGCATGCCGCGAGGACATGATCCTTCAGGCAATGCCCATCCTCGAGCATCAGCATTTGTGCGGGGTCGAGCTGATCGGCGCTGACCATCGCGGGCAGGTCTTCGGACTGATCGCCCGGGAAGGCAACGAACAGTGCGTCGTCGAACAGCTTTTCGCTTTCCACGTCGCCGCAGGCATAGGGAAGCGCGAGCAGCACGCAGTCGACCGTGCCATGATGCAACGACTCGCACGCCTGCGCGCTCGGCTCCTCACGCAGAAACAGCTTCAGCGACGGGCGCTCCTTGCGCAGCCGCGGGAGAAGGCTGGGCAGCAAGAAAGGGGCAATGGTCGGGATGACACTCATGCGGAGTTCGCCGACCAGAGGGGCGGCGGCAGCGGCTGCCATTTCGGCCAGTTCCTCGGCTTCGCGCAGCACACGATGGGCTTTGGCGACGATGGCGTTGCCAAGTGCGGTGAAGCGCACGACGCGTCGGGTACGTTCGACCAGCGTCTGACCAAGCAGGGTTTCGAGTTCGCGAATCCCGGCCGACAGCGTCGACTGGGTGACGTTGCACGCATCGGCGGCGCGGCCGAAATGGCCATGTTCGTGCAGCGCGACCAGATATTGCATCTGTTTGAGCGAAGGCAGATAATTTTGCATTGATCGAATATAGCAATGACGGCGGCGATTTTGAATGTCCTTGCCGATTATAATTCGCAGCCGAAATGGTGGCGTTTGTTGCTGCCATCCGGGGTATCGTGATAGCTATTCTGATCGACCGACGCGAAGGGGGCGTGGATGGCAGTTTCCCGTTTTTTGATTGGCGGTGTGGCAAGCGCTTTGCTGCTCACTGGCGGCCTGTTCATGTGGAAGGGCTATACGCAGATAGCCGAGGAGGAGGCGCTGCCCGATCCGCCGCCCGCGATGGCGGCCATTCCCGTTGCGGCAGCCGGCGCGCCCAAGCGCGGGCCGGCACCGCCCGCGTTGCCCGCGGCCAAGGAGGCGTCGCGCGAAGAACGGCGTTTCAACCGCTTCGACCGCGACCGCAATGACCGGATAAGCCGCGTCGAACTCATGTCGTCGCGGACCGCGGCGTTCCGCAAGCTCGACACCGACGGCAACAATCTGCTGACATTCGAGGAATGGGCGGCGGCAACCGGGCAGCGTTTTGCTGGCGCCGATGGCGACAAATCGGGCGATCTGACGCGCGCCGAATTTGCGACGACGGCGCCTAAGCCGGCGGCGAAGCCGAAGTGTAATTGTTGAACGGCGCAACCCTCTCCCTTGATGGGGGAGGGGGTGCGTTTCGGCCTTGGGCTACCTCGCGGCATCACCCTCATCCAACTTCGCCTAACCGCTGCGCGGCAAGGCTCCGTATCCTTCTCCCATCAAGGGAGAAGGAATCAGGACGCCGCCTTCATCCAATCCGCCAGCGAGGCTCCCGCGCGCTGGGTATAGCCGAGCTTGCGATCCTTCTTGCGTACATCCTCGGCGAGCGGCGGGAAGAGGCCGAAGTTGACATTCATCGGTTGATAACTCGCCGCATCGGCGCCGCCGGTGATATGGCCGAGCAGCGCGCCGAGCGCGGTTTCGGGCGGCGGCGGGGGCAAGCTGCGACCGCCGAGTTCGGAAGCGGCAAAGCGCGCCGCGATCAGGCCGATGGCGGCGCTTTCAACATAGCCCTCACAGCCGGTGATCTGCCCCGCAAAGCGGATGTGCGGCGCCGATTTGAGGCGCAATTGCGCGTCGAGCAGTTCGGGTGAGCGGATAAAGCTGTTGCGGTGCAGCCCGCCAAGACGTGCAAATTCGGCTTTTTCGAGGCCCGGGATGGTACGGAATAGCTCGACCTGCGCGGCGTGCTTCAGCTTGGTCTGGAAACCGACCATGTTCCACAAGGTGCCGAGCGCATTATCCTGACGCAACTGGACGACCGCATAGGGCCAGCGCCCGGTCCGCGGATTGTCGAGCCCGACGCCTTTCATCGGGCCGAAGCGCAAGGTTTCGGGGCCACGTTCGGCCATCACTTCGATCGGCATGCAGCCTTCGAAATAGGGCGTGTCCTTTTCCCAATCCTTGAAATCGGTCTTGTCGCCGTCAACCAGTCCCTGAACGAAGGCGTGATACTGGTCCTTGTCCATCGGGCAGTTGATATAGTCCTTGCCGTCGCCGATCGGCCCGACCTTGTCCCAGCGGCTCGCCATCCAGGCGATGTCCATATCGACGCTGTCGCGATAGACGATCGGGGCGATCGCGTCGAAGAAGGCGAGCGCGTCCTTGCCGGTCGCGGCGCCGATGCTGGACGCGAGGCCGGCGGCGGTGAGCGGGCCGGTGGCGACGATCGTCAGTCCGTCGGTTGGCAGCGTGTCGATGCGTTCGCGGACGATGGTGACATTGGGGTGCTCCGAAAGCGCGCGGGTGACGGCTTCCGAAAAAAGGTCACGGTCGACCGCAAGCGCTGATCCGGCGGGCACCTTATGAACATCGGCCTCGCGCATGATGATCGAGCTTAGCGTGCGCATTTCGCGGTGGAGCAGGCCGACGGCGTTGCTGTCGCCATCGTCGCTGCGAAAGCTGTTCGAACAGACCATCTCGGCGAG
>Ga0307414_10001122_pt1 | contig 13688 bp, 10 predicted proteins | sample DK1Ometagenome_FD_203804 | JGI IMG/M metagenome (GOLD analysis project Ga0307414, IMG submission 203804) | Maize rhizosphere microbial communities from greenhouse at UC Davis, California, United States - DK15-O-3 | ecosystem: Host-associated > Plants > Roots > Rhizosphere > Soil | place: USA... | reverse complement strand
CGTCGCGCCTGGCGCAAAGGAACATCAGGTCGAGGTCGCTGTAAGGCGCCATTTCCCCGCGCCCCGTCCCGCCAAGCCCGATGACCGCCACCCGTTCGCCCGACGAAGGGTTGGCGATCGGGTAGAGGCGCTGGACGACCAGGTCGTAGGCAAGCCGGACAAGCTGGTCCGACAGGAAGGCATAGGAAGCGGCGATCACGCGCCCGCGGCCGGGCTCCGCGGCGAGGCGGCGTGCAATCTCGTCGCGGCCCTTGTCGAGCGCTTCCTGCAGCACGGCCGTCGCACCCCGCTGAAGATGCCGTTCGGGGAGGCCTGCCAGCCGGTCGGCGACGGCGCGCCGGTCGATGATCGCCCGCCGGTCATCGATGAGCGCGAAGCGCGGCGGTTGCTGCATTAGCTTCGTCCCGCTCCGGTCATCGCATCAGTTGCCGATCCGGCTGACCTGGATGTGGACCGCCTTCCACTTTCCGCCGATGCGCCGGAAGGTGTCGCTGAAGCGGAACCGGCTTGAGAAGGGCTTGCCGGCGCTGGTCCCGGTGAGGGTGGTTTCCGCCGAGGTGACGAACGCCTCCTCGCCCAGCCGGGTCATGGTCCGGTCGCTCAGGGTGATTGGGTCGTAACGGTCGTCGGGGCTCATCCAGCCCTCGATGAACTGCTGCTTGCCCTGTCGCTTGCCGCTGCCGTCGATGAAGACCAGGCCGTCGTCGACCATCGACTCCAGCGCCGCCCGGTCCTGCGCCAGTTGCGCTCGGTCGAACGCATCGGCGACTTGCGTCATTCCAGCCTGCGTCAAGCCGGCGGCCAGTGCGGCAAGGATTATCATCGGCCAGTCTCCTGGGTCAGGCGCTTCAACGCATAAAGCGCGTCGAGCGCTTCTCGTGGGGTGAGCGCGTCCGGATCGATCGCCGCCAGGGCATCGGCCAGCGGGTCGCCTGCTGGTGCCTCGACCTGCTGGCTTGCGAACAATGGCAAATCGTCGAGCCCGGCGGCAATTCCGCCCGTCGCGTCGCGGCCCGCCTCCAGCCTTGCGAGCACCGATTTGGCCCGGGCGAGCACGACCGGCGGCACGCCGGCAAGCTTGGCGACTGCAATTCCGTAGCTGCGGTCAGCGGGGCCTTCCGCCACCTCGTGGAGCAGGACGAGGTCGCCTTTCCACTCGCGCGCGCGGACGTGGTGGAGCGAGAGGGCGTCCAGCCGGTCGGCGAGCCGCGTCAGCTCATGATAATGGGTGGCGAACAAGGTCCGCGCCTTCACCGTGTCGTGCATCGCCTCGACCACCGCCCAGGCGATGGCGAGCCCGTCATAAGTCGACGTGCCGCGCCCGATCTCGTCGAGGATGACCAGGCTGTTGGGCGTCGCCTGCGCCAGGATTGCCGCCGTCTCGACCATCTCGACCATGAAGGTGGAGCGCCCGCGCGCCAGATTGTCGGCGGCCCCGACCCGGCTGAACAGCCGGTCGACGATACCGATCTTCGCCCGGGCGGCCGGGACATAGCTTCCCGCCTGGGCGAGGAGCGCAGCGAGCGCGGCCTGTCGCAGGAAGGTCGACTTGCCGCCCATGTTCGGGCCGGTGATCAGCCACAGGCGATCGTTGGGCCCGAGCGCGCAGTCGTTGGCGACGAACCTTTCGCCGTCCTGGCGCAGCGCTTCCTCGACGACGGGATGGCGACTCCCCTCCAGCTCGAGGCAGGGCTGCTCGACAAGGTGCGGCAGACACCAGCCGCCTTCGGCAGCGCGCGCGGCATGGCTCGCCGCGACGTCGATCCGAGCGATGGCGTCGGCGGTCGCCGCGATGTGCGGCGCGGCGGCCACGGCCAGCGCCGACAGCTCCTCGAAATGCGCCGCCTCGGCCGCCAGCGCATGGGCCCCGGCTTCGACCACCCGGCTCGCCTCGGCATGCAGGTCGGGTGAATTGAACCGAACCACCCCGGCCAGCGTCTGCCGGTGGGTGAACCCGCTGTCCGGCGTCATCAGCCGGTCGGCATTTTTCGCACTAACTTCAATATGATAGCCAAGCACAGCATTGTGCCGGATACGGAGCGTCGCGACACCGGTCGCCTCGCGATAGCGCGCCTCCAAGGCGGCGATCGCGCGCCGGCCGTCCTGGCTGGCAAGGCGGAGCGCATCGAGCGCGGCGTCATAGCCTTCGGCGATATAGCCGCCCTTGGACGTATCAAGCGGCGGAGCCGCGACCAGCGCGATGCCCAGTCTGTCGGTCAGCGCGGCATGGCCGCCAAGGTCGGGCAGAAGCGACGCCAGCAAGTCCGGTCGGTCCGGCTCCGCTTCCAGTTCGGCTCTCAACCCGGCTGCCGCGATGAGGCCGTCGCGAAGCAAAGCGAGATCGCGCGGGCTGCCCCGTCCTGCGACCAACCGGCCAAGCGCCCGCCCGATATCCGGCATGGTCTTCAGCGCGTCGCGTAAGCGTTCGCGCCGAAGCGGTTCCTCGTGCAGCCACTGCACCAGCGCCAGCCGCGCCTCGATCGATCGTGGGTCGGTCAGCGGGGCCGACAGGTCGCCCGCCAGCAAGCGGCGCCCCGGTGCGGTGACGCAGCGGTCGATGGTCGCCAGCAGGCTGCCGGCGACACTTCCCGTCTGCGTCCGGCAAATCTCCAGGCTGTCGCGTGTGGCGGTGTCGATCGCCATATGCTGCGACCGCGCAATCCGGCGCGGCGCGGCGAGGAAGGCGGCGGCCTGCTTCTGGGTCGCATCGAGATAGGCCAGCAAACCGCTCGCCGCCGCAAGCTCGGCCCGGCCCGGCGATCCGAAACCGTCGAGGGTCGAAACTCCGAACCGGGCTTTAAGCGCCCGCTCCCCATCGATGCTGTCGAAGCCGCCCTTGCCCGCTGTCGTGGCGATGCCGGGCACCTTGTCCGCCGCGATTGTCTCGGCCGGTGACAGCCGGGCCAGCTCGGACTTCAATTCCCCTGGCGCACAGGCGACAAGTTCGAACCGCCCGGTCGAGATGTCGGCCGCTGCTATCGCCCATTCCTCGCCGGCCCGCGCGACGGCCGCGAGCCAGTTGGCGCTTCCCGAATCGAGCAATGTCTCTTCGGTCAGCGTTCCCGGCGTGACGAGGCGGATGATTGCGCGCTCGACCAATGCCTTCGACCCGCGCGCCTTGCGAGCTTCGGCCGGGCTTTCAATCTGCTCGGCGATGGCGACGCGATGACCCGCCCGGATCAATCGCGCGAGATAGCTCTCGGCGGCATGGACAGGAACGCCGCACATCGGAACCGGCTCGCCGCCATCGGCGCCGCGCTTGGTCAGCGCAATGTCGAGCGTCGCCGCGGCCGCCTTCGCATCGTCGAAGAACAGTTCGAAGAAGTCGCCCATGCGATAGAAGAGCAGCGCGTCGCCGGCCTCCGCCTTGAGGCGGTGATATTGCGCCATCATCGGCGTCTGGGTCGGGGCGTCGCTTCGGGCCATTGCGACAAGTCGTAGCGGCAAAGCCGGCGCCAAGCGAGGGTGACTCTTTGCGCAAAACCCCGCTAAAGCGCCTGCCGACAGGAGAGAGAATGAGCGAGAGCAACGTCAAGTTCACGCGCGACGAAGCGCTGGATTTCCATAGCCGCGGGCGCCCCGGAAAGATCGAGATCATCGCGTCGAAGCCGATGGCGACGCAGCGCGACCTCTCCCTCGCTTATTCGCCCGGCGTCGCGGTTCCGGTCGAGGAAATCGCGGCCGATCCGGCCAGGGCCTACGACCTCACCGCCAAGGGCAACCTCGTCGCCGTCATCTCCAACGGCACCGCCATCCTCGGTCTCGGCAACCTGGGCGCGCTGGCGTCGAAGCCGGTGATGGAAGGCAAGGCGGTGTTGTTCAAGCGTTTCGCCGACGTCGATTCGATCGATCTGGAGGTCGACACGACCGACGCGCAACGGTTCATCGAATGCGTGGAGTTGCTGGGGCCCAGCTTCGGCGGGATCAACCTGGAGGACATCGCCGCCCCAGACTGCTTCATCATCGAGCAGGCGCTGAAGGAACGGATGAACATCCCGGTCTTCCATGACGACCAGCATGGGACCGCGATCATCACCGCCGCCGGCCTGATCAATGCCTGTCATCTGACAGGACGCGAGTTCAAGGACATCAAGGTGGTGGTGAACGGCGCCGGTGCGGCGGCGATCGCCTGCACCGAGCTGATCAAGGCGATGGGCGTGCCCCACGCCAACGTCATCATGTGCGACCGCAAGGGCCCGCTTTATCCGGGCCGCGAGGGTATGGATCAGTTCAAGTCGGCCCACGCGGTACCGACCGAGGCACGCAGCCTGGCAGAGGCATTGATCGGCGCGGATGTGTTCCTTGGCCTTAGCGCGGCGGGGGCACTGAAACCGGAGATGGTCGAGGGAATGGCGCCGCAGCCGATCATCTTCGCCATGGCCAATCCGGACCCGGAAATCACGCCGCCCGACGCAAAGAAGGCGCGGCCCGACGCGATCGTCGCGACCGGCCGGTCCGACTATCCCAACCAGGTCAACAATGTCCTTGGCTTCCCCTTCATCTTCCGCGGCGCGCTCGACGTCAGGGCGACCGGCATTAACGAGGAAATGAAGATCGCCGCCGCCCAGGCATTGGCGGCCCTCGCGCGCGAGGCGGTGCCCGAGGAAGTGGCGGCGGCCTATGGCGGGGTCGTCCACAGCTTTGGGCCGGACTATATCATCCCGGCGCCGTTCGACCCGCGCCTGATCGAGATTGTTCCGGTAGCGGTCGCGAAGGCTGCGATGGACACTGGCGTGGCGCAAAAGCCAATCGCCGACATGGACGCCTATCGCGCCACCTTGCGCGCGCGCCTTAACCCGACCGCATCGGTGCTGAGCCTGGCCTTCGAGGCGGCGCGGGCGAACCCCAAGCGCGTCCTATTCGCGGAAGGCGAGGAGCCCAATGTGCTACGCGCCGCGATCGCCTTCAAGGAGGGCGGCTACGGAACTCCGGTGCTGGTTGGCCGCGAGGATGTCTATGACAAGCTGGCCGAACTCGGGGTCGACGACCCGCTGAGCTATGAAGTGCTGAACAGTCGCAACTCGCCCCTGGTCGGGCGGGCGGTCGACTATATCTACGCGAAGCACCAGCGCCACGGAATGCTCCGCCGTGCGGTCGAGCGGATGGTCAACCAGGACCGCAATACGTTCGCCGCCGCCATGCTCGCGCTGGGCGAGGGCGACGCGATGATCACCGGGACGACCCGCCCGTTCAGCCAGTCGCTCAACCAGGTGCGCTGGGTAATCGACGAAGAGGAAGGCCCGCTCCCGTTCGGCATTCACGTCATCGCGGCACGGGGCTCGACGGTGTTGATCGCCGATACCGCCGTGACCGAGCGGCCGACCGCGGAGCAATATGCGGCTATCGCCGTGCGCGCCGCCGCCTTCGCGCGGCGTATGGGCCAGGAGCCGCGCGTCGCCTTCGTCAGCTACACCACATTCGGTAACCCGCCAGGCCGCCATATCGAAGGGCTGCGCGAGGCGGTAAAGCTGCTCGACACGCTCCAGACCGACTTCGAATATGAAGGCGAAATGGGCCCCGATGTCGCGCTCAGCCATGAGGCCCAGGCCAAATTTTATCCCTTCAGCCGGCTCACCGGCCCGGCCAACATCCTGGTCATGCCGGGTCTCCAGTCGGCCAACATCTCAGCCAAGCTGGTCAAGGCGCTAGGGGGCGAGGTCGCGTTGGGGCCCTATCTGATGGGCATGGCGCTTCCGGTGCAGATCGCGCCGATGACCGCGAGTTCATCGGATCTGGTGACGCTGGCGGTGCTGGCGGCCGGCGGCGCGGACGCGATCCGTAAAGCGCCCGGCCGAAAGAATTAGCGCGGCTGCTTGCGGAGGCGTAATGAGTTTGCTCCCAAGGGGGAGACTCGAAATGATCGTCACCAGACGTCATCTGGTCGTAGGCGCTGCCGCGCTTGCCGGAGTTTCGGCGGCGCGCGGCCAGACACTTTCCGCCACTTCGTCCCAGGACCTAGGCCCATTCTACCCCGTGCTTCGGCCGACCGACCATGATGCCGACCTGACCCGGATCAAGGGGCGATCGGGGACCGCGGCGGGACAGCCGATCCAGGTCGTCGGCCGGATCGTCGATTTGCACGGCAACCCCGTCCGGGGCGCCCGGATCGACTTATGGCAATGCAACGCCGCCGGCCGCTACGATCATCCCGGCGATCGTGCCAACCCGGCCGGGCTCGACCCGAACTTCCAGGGATTCGCGAGGCTAGCCACCGATCGTGACGGCCAGTTCCGGTTCCGCTCCGTCAAGCCGAAGGACTATGACACTCCGATCGGCCGCCGGACGCCGCACATCCATTTCTCCATCGACGGCCGTCGCGAGCGGCTGGTCACCCAAATGTATTTCCCGGGCGAACCGCTCAACGACGGCGACTTCCTGCTGAAGAATGCCGCACCGAAGCAGAGCGTCATCGCAGAGACCATCGACCGCCTTTCGTCCGATCCGCAGGCGCTGGCCTTCCGCTGGAACGTGGTGCTGGCACAGGGCTGAGCGAACCCTAAATCCGCTCCACCTGGCTGACGCCGTCGGCGGACCGCAGGGCCGCGATCAGGCCGTGGAGGTGGGCGAGGTCGTGGACTTCGACGTCGACGTGGAAGGTATGGAAGCTGCCGTCGCGGTGGGCCAGGCCAAGGTTGACGATATTGGCGCCTTTCGCGCCGAGGATGCTCGCCATTTCGCCGAGCGCGCCGGCGATGTCGCGCAGAATGACCATCAACCGCGCCGTGCCGCCGTCCGACCCATCGCCCCAGGCCAGGTCGAGCCAGTCGGCGTCCACCCCGCTTGCCAGCTGGTCGCAGCCGATGACATGGACTTCGATGCCTTCGTCCTCGCGGCGAAGGCCGACGATCCGGTCGCCCGGAATCGGGTGGCAGCAGGCGGCAAGGTCGTAGGCGACGCCCGGCGTCAGGCCCCTGATCGAAATCGCCGTGCGCTGCCCGAGCGGCCGCGGAGCGACATCGCCGCCGGCCGATCCCGGCATCAGCGCTTCCATCAGCTCGACATCCGAGATCGAGCGTCGCGCGATCTTGATCATCAGCGCGTCGGCGTCCTCGGCCTTCAGCGTCTTCACCGCCCGTTTCAGCGCATCGGTGCCCAGCGGCGCGGGAAGGCGCGTGACGATCTCGTCGTAAATCTTGCGGCCAAGCTCGATCGTCTCGTCGCGTTCCTTGTGGCGGACGAAGCGCCGGATCCCGGCGCGCGCCTTGCCGGTGACGACGAAGCGCAGCCATGACGGCTGCGGGTGCTGCGCCTGGGAGGCGAGGATTTCGACCTGGTCGCCATTGTCGAGGATCGTCCTCAAGGGCACGACCCGTCCGTTGACCTTGGCCCCCACCGTCTGGTCGCCAAGATCGGTGTGGACCGCATAGGAGAAGTCGACCGGCGTCGCGCCCTTCGGTAGCTGGATCAGCTCGCCCTTGGGGGTGAAGGCGAAGATGCGGTCCTGGTACATCGCCATGCGGGTATGCTCGAGCAACTCTTCGGGGCTCGCCGCATGGTCGAGGATTTCGACCAGGTCGGAAATCCACGGGACTTTGACATCGTCGGCGGGCGCGCGCTCCTTGTAGGCCCAATGGGCGGCAAGGCCGCGCTCGGCCTGCTCATGCATTGCCTTGTCGCGGATCTGGATTTCGATCCGGGTCTTGCTGTCATGGATGACGGAGGTGTGAAGCGAGCGATAGCCGTTGCGCTTGGGCGTCGAGACATAATCCTTGTAGCGGCCGGGGACCATCGGCCAGCGCTGGTGGATCAGGCCCAGCGCGCGATAGCATTCGTCGACATTGTCGACGATGACCCGGAACGCCATCACGTCGGACAATTGCTCGAAGCTGATGTGGCGCTCGGCCATCTTCTTCCAGATCGAAAAGGGATGCTTTTCGCGGCCGGTCACCTCGGCTTCGAGCCCATGGTCGGCGAGGTGGAGCTGCAGGCCCAGGCCGATCCTGCTGACCAGGTCGCCGCCCGCCTCATGCAGCTGCTTCAGGCGGCGGGTGATCGAGGCATAGGCATCCGGCTCCAACTCGCGGAAGGCCAGGCCCTGCATCTCGTTCATGATCTCGTACATGCCGATCCGCTCGGCGAGCGGGGCATAGATATCCATCGTTTCCTTGGCGATTCGCCGGCGCTTCTCCTCCGATTTGATGTGGTGGAGGGTGCGCATGTTGTGCAGCCGGTCGGCGAGCTTCACCAGCAGGACGCGGATGTCGTCGCTCAGGGCCAGCAGGAATTTGCGCAAATTTTCGGCGGCGCGCTCATTCTCCGATTGCGCCTCGATCTTGCTGAGCTTGGTGACCCCGTCGACCAGCCGCGCGACGTTCGCTCCGAACAGCTTCTCGATCTGCTCGGGCGTTGCCACCGTGTCCTCGATCGTATCGTGGAGGATCGCGGTGACGATTGTCTCGTCATCGAGTTTCAGGTCGGTCAGGATGCCCGCGACCTCGATCGGATGGCTGAAGTAGGGATCGCCCGAGGCCCGCATCTGGGCGCCGTGTGCCTTCATCGAAAAGACATAGGCGCGGTTGATCAGCGCCTCGTCGGCGTCGGGGTCGTAAGACCGGATTTTCTCGATCAGCTCATATTGCCTAAGCACATTGGCAATGTGGGGGAGCGGGGGGTCATTTCGCAAGCGCGAAAAGGAAGTTGGGTGAACGGCCGCTTCACCACTGAAGCTATCGTTTCGTTTTCGCTCCGGACCTAACTGTTAATTTTCACCGGGCTGTGCAAATAAAACTCGTGGGAGAGGTATTGCGTTGACTCATTCGCTTGTCGTGAACGGCTCCGACATCGAAATTTTTCGATCGGAAGCCCTGAATTGCCCTTTGCCACCGTCGATCGAGCTGATTGGCGAGAAATGGTCGTTCCTGATCCTGCGCGGCGCCTTCAACGGCCTGCAGCATTTCGAGCAGTTCCAGGCAGGCCTCGGGATCGCCCGCAACATATTGTCGAACCGACTGGTCCGTCTCGTCAAAGGCGGGATTCTCGAACGGCGGGCCGACCTCACCGACCGGCGCAAGGTGATCTATTCCCTGAGCCCGAAGGGCGAAGCCTTGCTGCCCGTCCTGATCGCGCTGAGGCAATGGGGCCAGGATTGGGGGCATGGGAAGACCGACATCCTCCTTGCCGACAAGCGCGACGGCGTTCCGGTGAAGCGAATCCGCGTGCAGGCCGCGGACGGGCGCGACCTCAAGCTTGGCGAATTGATGTGGATCGACCGGCACAGCGGGAAACCGATCAAGCACGGACCGCAGGAATGAAAAAGGGCGGCCCCGACGGACCGCCCTTTGTCGATTTTCGGTTTCCCTGAACCTTATTCGTAATCGCCGCCACTGGGCGTCGGGCGCGGTGGGGCGGCGGCGGTGAGGCGCAGCGCCTCGGCCGATTCGCTCAGCGACGCCAGCTCGTCCGTCTCGTCATCCTCGTCGATGCGGACGCGCTGCAGGTTGGAAACGATCGCTTCCTCTAGGTGCTTGGGCTTGACCGTCTGCTCCGCGATTTCGCGAAGCGCGACGACCGGATTCTTGTCGCGGTCGCGGTCGATGGTGAGGTCGGCACCGCCCGAAATCTGGCGGGCGCGTTGCGCCGCGGCCAGAACCAGGTCGAACCGGTTGGGAATCTTGTCGACACAATCTTCGACTGTCACGCGCGCCATAGGTCGCTTTCGCCTCTTGTCCTAAGCAGGATGGGAAGCCGGCGAGATAGGGACGAGTGCCTCAAGAGTCAATGAAATCGCGCTTTCCCCCTCCTTGCCAGCGGCCCATCCGGCATCCAGAAGCAATGCCGATGCCCGCTGTCGAACCGCCGCCGGAACAAAGCCTCGAGGTCGACGGCAACCGGTTGACGCTCCTTCCGACCGGGCCGGACCGGCTGCGGGCGCTGCTCGCCCTGATCGACGGCGCACAGCGATCGGTCCGCCTGATCTATTATATCTACTCGCAGGACCAGTCGGGTACGCTGGTCCATGAGGCGATCGAGCGGGCGCTGGACCGCGGCGTGCAGGTCTCGCTGCTGGTCGACGGGTTCGGGCTCAAGACGTCGGAGGACTATTTCTCGCCGCTGGTCGCCAAGGGCCTCGTCTTTTGCAAGTTCCACCCGACCTTCGGCCGCCGCTACCTCATTCGCAACCATCAGAAGATGGCGCTGGCCGATGACCGGACGGTCCTGATCGGCGGCTTCAATATCGAGGACAGCTATTTCGGTTCGGTCGAGGAGGGCGCCTGGCGCGATCTCGGCCTGTTGGTCGATGGGCCGGCGGCGGCGCGGCTGGCGCCCTATTATGACAAGCTGATCGCCTGGGCCCTGACCAAGAGCGCCCGCATCCGCGACCTCAACCGGCTGATCCACTTCTACAGCGAGAACCATGGGGTGCTGCAATGGACCCTGGGGGGGCCGACGCGGGGTCTTTCCCCTTGGGCGACCGCGACGTCTCGGGACCTTCTATCGAGCCGCGACGTCGAGATGATCGCCGCCTATTTCGCGCCGACCTGGGCGATGCTGCGCCGGATCGGCAGGATCGGGCAGAAGGGCCGCGCACGGATCATCACGGCGGCCAAGTCCGACAATCACGCGACCATCGCCGCCGCCCGCTACACCTACAAGAACCTGCTTCGGCGCGGCGTGGAGATTTTCGAATATCTGCCGACCAAGCTCCACACCAAGCTGGTGGTGCTCGACGACGTGGTCCACATCGGCTCGTCCAACTTCGATATCCGCAGCCTCTATCTGAACCTGGAAATGATGCTGCGTGTCGACGATCCCGGCTTCGCAATGATGATGCGCGACTATTTCGGACAGCAGCTGTCAGCATGCGAACAGATTACGCCAGAGGTGAACCGGAAGCGGTCAAGCTGGTGGATTCGCCTGATCCAGGCTCTGAGCTTCTTCTTGGTGACGACGGCCGATTATACGGTGACCCGACGATTGAATTTCGGCCCGCGACTCTAGTCGCGTTCGCGCCAGGCCCAGAAAAGGGTCGCCGGCGGCACGTTGATCCATTCGAACCCGCGGTCGATCCGTTCGAAATGCGGGGCGATGAACTCACGCACCTTGGGGCTGAACTGATAGACCAGGAAGGCGCCGCCGTCGCGGATCGCTCGGCCCGTCGCTGCGCCGATTTCCTGGCCGACGCCGGGCGGCAGCGTCGAAAAGGGCAGGCCCGACAGGATGAAGTCGGCATGCTCATGGCCATGCTCGGCAATGATCTTCTCGACGTCGGCGGCGGAGCCATGGACCGCGATGAAACGGTCGTCGTCGATGTCACCATTGAGATAATCGATGAAATCGGGGTTGGTGTCGATCGCGATCAGCCGCGCATCCTTGTGGAGTCGCTCCAGGATCGGGCGGGTGAAGGTGCCGACGCCCGGCCCATATTCCACGAACAGCCTGGTCTTCGACCAGTCCACCGGTTTCAGCATCCGATCGATCAGTATCTTGCTCGACGGGATGACCGACCCGACCATCACCGGGTGCTTGAGGAATCCCCGCAGGAACTGCCAGCGCGGACTCTTCCGGCCTCGGCCGGCCCGGAGGGCATGGCGGCGGCCGTTAAGCTGATTGGCACGACTGGCGTTCAAGTGAAGCTCCAGATTAGGAAAGGCAGGCCAAGGCGTTGGCAAATGCTTGGGGCAAAGGCAAGTTCCGCTTGCCGCCTTCCCGCAACCGCCTGGCGGCGCTAAGTGCGATCCGATGCGCCAACCTACTACCCGCGTCGCCGGAAGCGCACTGACCACCCGGCATTTTCTGCTGCTCTACGCTGCCATGCTGGTCGCGGCGGCCGGGAATACGGCGCTTCAGTCGGTCATGCCGGCGATTGGGCGCGAAATCGGCATCTCCGACTTCTGGGTCACCGTATCCTATACCTGGTCGGCCGTCCTGTGGGTGACCCTCGCTCCCTTCTGGGCGCGGAAGAGCGACCGCCACGGCCGCAAGAATTTGACCCTGGTCGGCGTCGGCGGTTTCATCGCCTCGATGACGCTGTGCGGGCTGGTGCTGGCGGCGGGGCTTCGGGGAGCGCTTGCGGGCGGGCTCACGTTCGCGGCGTTCGCGGTCGCCCGCGCCTTCTACGGTTCGCTCGGCTGCGCCACGCCCAGCGCGACCCAGGCCTATCTGGCGTCGAAGACCAGGAGGTCCGCTCGCGTCGAGGCCCTTTCGGCCTTGAGCAGCAGCTTCAGCCTGGGGACGATCGTCGGACCGGCGCTGGCGCCCTTGTTCGTTCTCCCCTTCGTCGGCCTGGCCGGCCCGCTGTTCGTATTCGCGGCGATCGCCATCCTCGTGTTCCTGGCAATCCTCGTCGGCCTGCCCGACGACACGAAGCCGCGCCACGGGCAAAGGGCGGGCCATGGCGCGGCGATGAGCTATCCCTCGCTGGCCAGCACGCCCACCGGCGCAAGCGTCATCGCGGCGACCGCGCCGAAGGTGAAGCGGCTCAAGTGGAACGACCCGCGGATCCGCGGCTGGATCGTGGCGGGCGTCATTTCCGGCCATGCCCAGGCCGCGACCCTCGCCTGCCTCGGATTCTTCGTCATCGACCGGCTTCATCTCGCCCCGCACGGGTCGGAACAGTCGATCGCCATCGTCATGATGGCCGGAGCCGCCGCGACACTGGCCGCGCAATGGGGGCTGATCCCGCGGCTCGGCCTTTCGCCGCGCTCGCTGATCCTGTGGGGCGCGATGATCGCCGCGCTCGGCCTGGTTGTGACGATGCTGGCCGGCGACCTTTACGGAATCGTGCTTGGGTTTGGCATCGCCAGCCTCGGCTTCGGCTTTACGCGCCCCGGTTTCACGGGCGGCGCCAGCCTGGCGGTTCCGCTGGGCGAGCAGGGCGGCGTCGCAGGCGTCGTGACGGCCGCCAACGGCTCAAGCTTCGTCTTCGCGCCCGGAATCGGAATCCTGCTCTACGGCATCGACCCGCATTGGCCGTTCGCGGTCGGGGCGGCGCTGCTGATCGGCCTGGTGCTGTTCGCCCGGCGGAAACTGGACATCCGCAAGGTTGCCTAGGTCTTGCCGTTGCCGCCCTTGCCCGGAGTCCTGGGCTGCAGCATCCCCGGAAGCACAAAGCCGATCCCGCCGATCGGCTTCACCGCATCGGACTTCAGCGTTTCCTGGATCTTTGCGTAATCGGCCAGCATCTCTTCGGTCACCGATGCCCTGGTTTCCTTCAACGCCGCTTCGAAATCGGCGGCCGTGACGTCGCCGCTGTCCAGGTTGCGGCGCAGGGCCGTTAGCCCGGCGCGTCGGACCAGGTCTTCCAGGTCGGCGCCGGTGAAGCGCTCCGTGCGAGCGGCGAGCGCATCGAGGTCGACATCCTTCGCCAACGGCATGCCCTTGGTGTGGATGGCGAGTATCTGGCGCCGCCCGCCAGTGTCGGGCGTGCCGACATAGATCAGCTCGTCAAACCTGCCGGGGCGGAGCAGCGCCGGGTCGATAAGGCCCGGACGGTTGGTCGCGCCGATCAGGACGACATTGTTGAGCTCTTCCAGCCCGTCCATCTCGGCAAGGATGGTGTTGACCACCCGTTCCGTGACCTGAGGCTCGCCCATCCCGCCGCCGCGCGCCGGGACCAGGCTGTCCAGCTCGTCGATGAAGATGACGGTCGGCGCGACCTGACGAGCCCTAGCGAACAGGCGGGCGATCTGCTGCTCGCTCTCGCCATACCATTTGCTGAGCAAGTCGCTCGACTTGGTCGCGATGAAGTT
>Ga0307414_10001121_pt1 | contig 13700 bp, 10 predicted proteins | sample DK1Ometagenome_FD_203804 | JGI IMG/M metagenome (GOLD analysis project Ga0307414, IMG submission 203804) | Maize rhizosphere microbial communities from greenhouse at UC Davis, California, United States - DK15-O-3 | ecosystem: Host-associated > Plants > Roots > Rhizosphere > Soil | place: USA... | reverse complement strand
AACGGAAGTAGCGGTAGGTGGCTGGCGTCCGCTCCCGGACCTCCACCCGGCGCGTGGCGCTGGTGCTTCCTACGCCGTTGCCCGCCGTGAGCGTGTAGATTTGGGTGGCGGAAGGGGAAATCTCCAAGGTTCCCGTTGCGGAGACCACGCCGGGAGCGGGCGTGAGCACCGCGTTCTGCGCTCCGTCCGTCTGCCAGCGAAGCGTTGTCGATTGGCCCGGCTCGAGAAGCGGATTGTCCGCGGTGAAGGCGAGAATCCTGGGCGCTTGTTCGTTCACCGCCGAAAAGGGCCCCGCGGCCGTTTTGCGAGCGGTCGGCGTCGCGTGATCGGTCTGGGAATCGAGCAAGTGCCAGACCAGCCCGTCGTCGCTGCCCTCCAGAGTCCAGCTCACCGGATCGCGATCGGCAACATCGTTGGCGGTGGTGAAGCCGTAGGCGTCGATCTGCATTGCGTCGCCGAAATCGAAGACCACGGCACCCTTGTTGTAGTCGAGCCACTTGGTGTCCACGCTGCGATCTACCAGGTTCGCGGGAGGCTCGTTGGCCGGATTATTGCCGCCAGGGTTGCTAACAAAAGGGACGGCGTCCGGAATGACTGAAAGGCCCTCCCGCAAGAACTCGAACTCCGCGAGCTGCACGCTGTTCACCACGGCACCGTTGCGCAGCTTCGTCGGAGTGAAGCGGTAGTAGCGGTGGTTCACCGCCGGGGGTTCCACGCCCGCCGCGATGTAGCTGCTGCGGCGGGTCAGCACCACGCCATTGGCACCGGTGACCGAGAGCGAGACGCTGTAGAGCCCGGCGCTCGTGTAGGTGTGGACCGGATTTTGGGAGGAGGACACATTGCCATCGCCGAAGTCCCATGACCAGGCGGTCGCGCCCGGGACCTCAGACGTATCGGCGAAGCTCACCTCCAAAGGCAATTCGCCGGAAGTGACATCCGCCTGGAAGCGGGCGAAGCCGGTGAATCGGACGCGCAGGACGTTCGCCCCGCCATCGGTTGGCCCGCTGCTGTCGGTGTCCCGGTAGAGATCGGTGAAATAGAGGCCATCCGGGCCGGCTGCGATCCCGCAGGCGGTGGCCCGGCCGCTGCCATTGTATTCGACCAGCGTTTGCGGTGTGCCGACCAGTGTGCCGGTCCCGTCGAGCTGGAATTCCTCGATCCGTTTCCCGAGCCCCTGAGGGCCGGAAGCATAGGTCGGTCCGCTGAGGGTGACGTAGGCGCGTCCCATTTTCCCGGCGGGAAACGCCGAGCCGGAGAAAGTTTCCGGCTGGATGAAGCAGAGGTTCACCGGTCCCGTCGAGGGCTCCCAGTTATAGAGCGCATTGATGGACATGTCTGCATTCGCGCCAGCCCAGCCGTAGCTGGTTCCGCCGGTCACCTTTGCGAAGCGGTCACGGCTGGGGCCGTTTTCCACCTCGTAGTGCTGGCCGTCCGCCGCCCGCCACGCACCGCCGAAGGGATTCCGGAAGCCGTACGCCCACACGTAGTCGCGGGCATTGATGCCGTTGCCGGCGTTGTAAAACGGGTTGTCGGAGGGGGCGCTGCCGTCCAGGTTGACCCGCAGGATCTTGCCGCGGTACTGATCGAGATTGAGCGCGGTGCCCGCGTCGAAGCCGTCACCGTTGTGGAGGTAAAGCTTGTCGTCGGGACCGATCGTGAGGTTCGAGCAGAAATGCGACTGCCCCTGGGCCTCGGGCGCCATGTCCAGCAGCACGGTCTGGGTGGCTGCGGTCAGGCCGCCGTCGGTGCTGGTGAATTTCACCAGGCGAGGATTGTTACCGGTGCCGGCGTTGCTCCGCAGCATCGTCACGTAAACGTCGCCGGTCGCCGGGTGCACGGCCAAGCCCCCCAGACCCTGCTCTCCCGATCCGGGAAAGGCCCCGCTGGGAGTGTAGTTCAGGAGGTTGTCCGCATAGGTGGAGACCGTGCCGTCGCGGCGGACGACCTTGATCGTGCCGTAGAGTTCGGTCACGTAATAGAGCGGGTCTTCCGGGTCGGGGCCGGGATTCGGGATGAAGACGACATTCACCGGCATGCGGAAGCCGCTTGCCACGACTTCGACCACGTAGCCGGGTTGACGGGCCGCCCAAGGCACCGCCGAGCCGCGGGCGAGATTCGAGAAAGAGGGGGAGGTGTCCGCGAGCGAGCCGTGGTAGGTGCTACCGTTTAAAGATACCCAGAGCACCATCGTCTGACCGGCACCCAGGCTGAAGGAGGGCAGATAGACGGTATGCGGGGTCGCGAGATTGTCGGAGAAAACCAGCGTGGTCGGCGGCAGGGCAAAGGAGCCCGAGCCGGAATTCAGAAGAATCTTGAACGCATGGTCATGATCGCCCGCCGCCGGGTTGATGATCGTGTTCGTCACCCCGTCGTTGCCGCGGATTTCCAGAAGATCGAAGTCCCCGTCCTCGCTCGTCAGCCGGAGGGAGGGGGGTGTCGCGCCCGCGGGGAGAATCACCGGCTGATTGGTGGCGCTCCGCCAGAGCGGTACGGGAGTATCGAGGACATCCAGCAGGAGGATCGGGAAAATGGCGCTCGGCGAGCCGGTGCGGAAGGGCCGCTGGCTCCAAGGACTGTATTCCGTCGCGGGATCGCTACTGTTGTCCCGGTGCCGGACCCGGAAAAGATAATCGGTGTCGAAAAGGAGATCCACCCGCCCGGCGTGGGAATTTTCGAACACCCCGTCCCCGAGGTGAGTGTGAAAGCTCTCCACCCCTGTCATACCCAGCGAGTGCCAGACCCGTTGGGAGGGCGAGACGGACCAGATTTCGAAATCCGTACCGCGGAACTCCCCGTCGGCCCCGGCGTCGGCGTCGTCGAAAGGATGGGTTTCCAAGTGGACGTCGGCCGGATTGACAATCTGCCCATCCACGCCCGGCTCATTGATGAAAGGCGCGGCGGGCGGGGAATTCGCAAGAAGGGGCGAAGTCGCGAAGAGCAATATGGCGAGGGTTTTCTTCAAGAACATGAGAAATCTCCGGTACAGGGGGAAGGGCACGGTAACTACTGCCGTTCAGACACTCATGGTTTAGTCCGGCGGGAAATTGACGCCTTGTTTGGAACGCCCCGGACAAGTCTAGTGGAGCAATGCACGAGCTGTGGTCGCAGTACCTCGATCGTCTCAGGGAGGCGCCGGATGCCGCTTTGGAGTGGGGCCGATCCGGCGTGGCTTTCCTGAAGTCTTCGGTCGGATCGCTTCCGTTTTTCGCGGCCACTTCGGCCGACACCGCGCCGGGAAATCCGGAGCGGGATGAGACCCACTATTTCCTCGTGCCGGATCCCTGCGAGGCGGGAGGATTCACACTCGCGGAGCGCCGGCGCTTGCCGGAGGGGACGGGAGCCGTGAATTCCTTGCCAAAGGTGAGGATTTTCCACGTCCACGATCCGGCCGCTGTCGCTCTTTTGGAAGATCGTCTTGCGGGGAAGCTATCGGCAAAGAGGCAGCGTCCGTCCGGCCTGGAGGACGATCTCGCGGCGCGTCTGGAACAATTGGGAGAGGAGATCGACCGGCAAAGCCACTGGGTGACCGGCGGACTCATCTTGGTCGGCGGGGTGGTCGCGGTCGCCAATCCTGTGATGGGAATCGGGATCGCTGCGCATGCGCTGCTTCCCGGGCTGGGGGCGAAACTGGCGAAATTCGGCTTCGGAGCCACCGCCGACACCTTGAAGCGGGCCGGCGGTTCGTGGAGGGCGAACTCGGCCCGAAAAGAGGCCGCTTCGGAGGTGAAGCAGATGAAGGCGGAACTCCTTGTTGATCCCGTCCTGACATTTCTCGACCGTATGGTGGCGAGCGGTCTCGCGGACACTCCTGACCTCGCCGAAATGGACCATCTTCCGGAATGGTGGCTCAACCGGGATCAACGGATGACGATGGAGGTGGCCGCGGGAATCTGGCGGCCGAAGGGACCGTGGGGCGAGTGGTCCCGAGATGTGCGCCAGAGACTTGAGATCTTTGACGAGAGCAAGCCCCGCCCGGCAGACTGAAAAACAAAAAACGCCGCCCGGCACTGGACCGGGCGGCGTTTTGAATCGGTTCGCGGATCTTCAGGCAGCGGCGGTCGCCTTCTTCTCGAGGGCGGCCTTGGCCTGGGCGACGATCGCGGAGAACGCGGCTGCGTCCTTCACGGCGAGGTCCGCCAGGATCTTGCGGTCGGCTTCGATGCCGGCAGCATTGAGACCCTCGATGAAGCGGGAGTAGGTCAGGTCCTCGTTGCGGACGGCAGCGCTGATGCGCTGGATCCACAGGCGGCGGAACTGGCCCTTCCGCTTCTTGCGGTCGCGGTATTCGTAGGTCATCGCCTTCCGGACGGCGTCCTTCGCGTAGCGGAAGAGCTTCGAGCGGAATCCGCGGAAGCCCTTGGCACGGTGAAGAACACGCTTGCGACGGGCGCGGGAAGCCGGGCTATTGGTGGCGCGTGGCATGGTATCGTTTCGGGTCGGACAGGCCGTTGGTTATTCTTTCCTCCCGCAGTCTCGCTTGTCCGGTAGTACCCTTGCGGGTCAGGCTGCGATGGAGGCCGTCCGAGGCGCGGACGGGGGCGCGGTTTGTTGCTTTTGCTTAATGGAACGGAAGGTTTTCCTTCACGTTCTTGATGTCGGCATCGGAGACAAGGGCGGAATGGGTAAGATTCCGTTTGCGTTTACGGCTCTTGCATTGGAGCAAGTGCCGGGCGCCTTGTTTCCGGCGCAGAACCTTACCGGTTCCTGTCACCTTGAAGCGCTTGGCAACAGCCTTTCGAGTCTTTGCTTTTCCTGAGACGCGTGGCATGGGGCGGCGAAACTAGGGGTCCGACCCGTCTTGGCAAGGGAAAAGTGGTCCGCATGAAGGGCGGCTCCGGCGGCTCGCGCTCGCATGAACACCTCCCCCGGGCTTGACCCGGCGGCGGGCTCCCCCTTTCTTCCGCCCGTGGATTCCATCACACAGGCGGCGCTGGGAGCGGTGGTCGGGGAGCTGGTGCTGGGGCGGCAGCTCGGCCGCCGGGCGATCGGCTGGGGGGCGCTTTTCGGCACCATCCCGGATCTGGACGTCATTTTCACCCCGCTGCTGGATACCGCGCGGAATCTCTCCGTCCACCGGGGCCTGTCGCATTCGCTCCTGCTGATGATCGCGGCCTCCGTCTGGCTGGCCAAACCGCTCTCCCGGCGCTGGAAAAAGGAGAAGGTCACCCCGCTCCGGGCGGGAATCTTCGTTTTCCTCGCTTGGAGCACCCACGTCCTGATCGACATCTTCACGGTTTACGGGACGAAGGTGCTCTCTCCCTTTTCCAGCTATCCCGTCTCTTTCGACAATCTCTTCATCGTCGATCTCTTTTTCACCATCCCCCTGCTGGTCGCCGTGGTGATCGGGCTTTTTGTGAAGCCGAAGGAGTGGAAGAAGGGGCAGGGGATTCGCGCGGCATGGTGGTGCCTCGGGGTCAGCATCTTCTACGTCGGCCTGAGTTTCTGGGCGAAATACTCCGTGAGCCGGGCCGTGGAGGCGGATTTGGCGCGGCGGGGGGTGTCGTGGGAACGCCGGATGGAAGCACCCTCGCCCTTCAATATCGTTTTCTGGCGGGCCCTGGTGGAGCGGCCGGGAGAAATCTGGATCGGCTACCGCTCGGTTTTCGACCCCGCCGATCTGCCGGTCCGCTGGATCGTGGTGCCAAAGGGAGAGGAAGCCCTGGCGAAATATAGCGGCGAGCGCGAGGTGAAGACGGTCCTGAATTTCTCGAAGGGCTGGTGGATCGCGCGTGAAGCGCCCGGGGGGCTCTGGCTGGCGGACCTGCGCTTCGGGGAAGGGCGCTCCTGGGACGAACGCGGGGTCGCGTTGAGGCCGGTTTTTGCATGGACCTTCCAAGCGGAGGATCCGAAGGATCGGCTCCGGATGCGCCGCCCGGAGAGCCGGGGCGGGATGGAAATGGTCCGCCGGATGGTCCGCAGGGCGCTGGGCGAGAGCCCGGCGTGGGATGCTGCGGGCGGAAATTCGACGCCGCGCCTGATCGGGAATCCGGGTGCGCTCCAGGAGTATCTCGTCGAACGGCCCTAACCCATGGGGGCGGGCGGGCGGCGGCGTGGGAAAGTCGCGACCTTAACCGAGCCACCGCAGCGCATCCGGCAGTTCGTCACGCCAGGGATTGATTTCATGCACTCCGGGGTGGAGCCGGAAAGCGACTTCATGCCCCTGTGTTTTCAGAGCTTCCGCGAATCGCTCGCAGGCGGGGAGCTGCGCGACTTCCTGACGCATTCCGCTGGGCTGATGCGAGATGCCGGATTGGGTCTCCCTGTCACCCACGCTGATCCAGAACTTCGACTTCTGCCCCGGCATCTCCGCCACCCGGCCGGTCAGCCGCTCGTCCTCCCACCAAAAGGAGCCCGACTGGCTAAGGCAGCGGGAGAAAACCTGCGGATACGAGAGGGTGATGAAGGCCGCGGCCAGTCCGGCAAGGCTGGTTCCCCCGATGAAGTGTCCGCCTTCGGGCAGCTCCGGGGACCGCTCGCGGATCCATCGTATCAGGTCCGTGGCGATGAACTCCGCGTAGCACTCGTTGCAGGGGAAATCACGATGCCGCGAAGCCGCGTCCACATGGGAAACAAAGACGCAGGTCCTCGGCGGGATTTCCCCGCGGCGCTGCAAGCCGCGGATGAGGTCGGGGGCTGCCATCTTCTCCACATAGCATTCCCCGTCCAGAAAGACGGCGATCCCCCGGGGGGATCCGGCCGGAGCCTCGAGCAACCGGATGCGGCGCGAGCAGGTGCCCGAAGAACTGCCGACCTGATGCTCTTCAAGCTTCATCGCGGAAAAGAGGAGGGAGCTACTTCGGCACGTGCGGCTCGAAGGTCATCGCGCGTTCATGCTCCCGGGCTTTCGCGGTGCGCCGGGCCTCCTTGAAGAAATACTCCTGGGCGCGGAATTTCTTCTCGCCGCTGCCCGGCTTGAGGCGTTCGGAGGAGCCGTCCGGGAGAATCCTGGAGGATTGGACGTTGTCCTGGAAGAAAGACTCCAGGATGCGCAGCAACCGCCGCCGGGCCCGGCTGTCTTCGATCGGAATCATCAGCTCCACGCGGCGTTCGAGATTCCGCCCCATCCAATCGGCGGAGGCGATGAAGATGTCCGGATCGCCGCCTTGATGGAAATAGAAGATCCGCGCGTGCTCCAGGAAGCGGTCGATGATCGAGACCACCCGGATGTGCTTGGAGTGCTTGGCATCGCCCGTTTTCAGACAGCAGATGCCGCGGACGTTCAGGTTGATTTCCACGCCGGCCTTGGAGGCTTCGTAGAGAGCGGTGATGATCTCGGGATCCTGGAGCGAGTTCACCTTGGCAAGGATCCGTGCTGGCGCGCCCTGACGCGCGCGCTCGGCTTCGGAGGCGATGAGGTCCAGAAGGCGCGGCTTCATTGCCGTGGGCGCGGGCACCAGACGCTGGAAGCGCAGCAGCTTCGAGCGGCCGGTCACCGCATTGAAGAAAAGGGAGGCGTCCGCGCCGTACTCGGGACGGCAGGTGAGGAGGGAAATGTCCGTGTAGAGGCGGGCGGTGCTCTCGTTGTAGTTCCCCGTGCCGAGGTGCACGTAGCGGCGCAGGCGGCCGTCTTCCCGGCGCACGACCAGGCAGATCTTCGCGTGGGTCTTCAGGCCCTTCACGCCGTACACGATCTGGGCTCCCGCACGCTGGAGTTCTTCCGCGCGGAGCAAATTGCGGGCCTCGTCAAAGCGGGCCTTCAACTCCACCAGCACCGTGACGGTCTTGCCGTTTTCCGCGGCGCGGATCAGCGCATCGATGATGCGGGACTGGCGCGCCGTGCGATAGAGCACCTGCTTGATGGAGACGACATGGGGATCGTCGGCGGCTTCCTCGATGAGCCTCATCACGGGCTCGAAACTCTCGTAGGGGTGATGCAGCAGCACGTCCCGCCGGACGATCGCCTCGAAAATCGAATCGCCCGGGGCGAGTTCGGGTGAGGACTGGGGGGTCCAGTCTTCGTCCCGCAGGTGGCCGAAGCCGGGCAGGAAAGCCAGGTCCATGAAGCCGGCAAGGGCGAGCGGCCCCGCGATCCGGTAGGTCTCCTGCGAACCGGCTCCGCATGTTTCCTGGATGACCTTCGCGAGATCCCTGGGAAGGCTGGCCGGGAGTTCCAGGCGCACGGTGTCGGAAAGCTTGCGGGCCGCCAGCACTTCCTCCATCTCGCCTGCCAAGTCTCCCGCCTCGTCTTCCTGCACGGCGATGTCGCCGTTGCGCGTCACTCGGAAGCAGGCGGTGGCGACGACATCCTCCCCCGGGAAGAGATCCCCGGCATGACGGGCGACCACATCCTCGATCAGGACGAAAGCCACGCCCTCGCTGCCATCGCTCACCGCGACACGGCGGCCGATGCCGTCGGGGATCGGGATCAGGGCATGGCGGAGGGTGCCCGTCTCATTGTCGCTGATCCGGCAAGCCACCGCCAACTGGAGCGCGGGCACGAGCGGGGGTTCCTCATCCGCTACCACCGCCAGCGGCGTGAGGAGCGGCGAGATCGAGTCGTGGAAGGCGGCCGCCACCTGATCCGATTGGGCGGGAGAGAGGGCCTTCGGATTCAAGAGCCGGATGCCTTTTTCCTGAAGCGCCTTGCAAAGCACCTCGTTGAAGAGCCGGTATTGGTCCTCCACCATCTGCTGCACGCGGCGACGGATTGCCGCGAGCTGCTGGGTCGGCGTCATGCCGGAGGGATCCGGTTTCTTGCGGCCGCTGCGTTGCAGCAGCATCAGGCTGCCCACGCGGACCTGGAAAAACTCGTCGAGATTCGAGGCGGTGATCGCGAGGAATTTCACCCGCTCCAGCAGCGGGACATCGCCGCGCAGGGCTTCGTTGAGCACCCGCTGGTTGAATTCCAGCCAAGACAGCTCGCGATTGATGAAAGGAAGAGGCATGGGAGATGATGAATTTAGCCGGCATCGTCGATGACGACCTCGAGCCCGAAGACCTGCTCGAAGAGGTCGCCCTTCGAGGTCATGGCCAAGCGTTCCACGGCGGCATCCGCGAGGCCGGGGAGCATCAGCCGGAGGCGCCGCTCGTCGCGGCGGATCACGATCTCGTGCACGCGCTGGTCATGCGTGCGCTCCAGCGCATCCGCGACCCGGAGGATGGCGGAAAGCTTCGAAACGCGGATCCGATCGGCGGTCTCGAGGTCGCGGTAGTTCGGATGGTCGATACGGGGCCCCGAGTGCCGGTGGTAGCGCGCCACCAGGGCGATCATGGTGATGTCGAGCCGGTCGAGGCCGAAGATCTCGCTGTTCAGGATGATGTACTCGGAGTGCTTGTGGTGGGCACGGGGGCTGACGAAGGTGCCCACCTCGTGGAGGATCGCCGCCACCTGGAGGAGCATCGCATCGTGCTTTGTCATCCCGTGGAGGCCTTGCAGCTCCGTGAAAAGGTGATCGCACAGCCGGGCGACATGTTCGCCGTGGCGGGGATCGGATTGATAGCGGAGAGCGAGGATGCGGGCGGAGCGCAGCACCTCCTGATCGAGCGTGTCCGCGAGACTGCCCGACACCAGCAAGTCCTGCAGGATGCCCTGTTCGTAATCGCTCACCGGAATGTGGACCTCCTTCAGCCCGAAAGCCTCCGCGATCGCCAGGTTCGTCTCCAGCGCGGGCAGGAGGGCCTCGGAGGTCTGGTAATCGATCTGGAAGTGCGTGACCAGGTCCAGCTCGCTCATCTGCGAAGCTTCCAGCGCGATCTTCTTAAGGCCTTTGGTCGAGCAGGTGCCGGAGCCTTTCGATAGATCCCGCGCGATCTGCTGGATTTCATAGCCGATGACCACGAGAGCATCCAACTGCACGTCATGATAGTCGAAATGCATCTGGGCCAGGTTGCCGCTGGCATGCTCCCGGATCACCCGTAGCATTGCCGGGCCTTCCGCATGGGAGCCCTCGGTGGCCTCCCGCGTGCGGTGGGTGCCCAGGCGGTAGCTGGTATAGCGGGTGATAGCTCCTTCCTGGAAAAGCAGGGCGCGGGTGTTGCCGGGGCCCACGTGCACCACCAGCGTGCAGCGGCGCTTCATCGCCGGGGTGTCCCTGAGGCGGCGGCGCGTCTTCAGGTAGATCAGCCGCGTCATCTCGCCGTCGTCGATCGGATTGATCGAGAGGCCGCAGGCGATTCGGATCCGATTGAGGAAAATGTCGTGATTGGTGGCTTCGACGAGGATGTTGGTGGCCACGGCGCGGGTGATGTCGCGGCCGTCCGCTCCATACTCGGCGAGCGCGTTCTGGTAGTCCTTGAGGATTCCGACGATCCGCTCCGTCGTTTCGGCGCTCACCACGCCATGCCGGAAGACGTCGCGGGCGAGGGGCGCGGGCTGCTCCAGGAAATCCACCGCGCGATAGGTCCCGTCCGGCTGCCTTTCCGCGACCAGCAGGGAAACCGCGCTGGCACCGACGTGGATCGCGGTGGCCAGCGGTCCGTGGGTCTCGGCGGGCGGAGCGGATGACATTGGCTGAAGACAGCGCGGGCGGACGCGCCTTTCAATGACGAATATGTGACGCCTGGAGGACATTCGACTCCATGCTTGCCAGCGCCTTTTCCGGCAGGAACGATGGCTTCCGATGAAAATCGGCGAGGCCATCAGGAAATACCGGGTGAAACCCGGGGAAAAGGTGGACCTCAAATCGATTGACCCGGGTGATTGCTCGCTCTTCTCCGCCGGTGGCAAGAGCGAGTCCCAAACCGTTTTCGATGAGCTCCGGGATGAGCTCCAGACCCAGCAGAAGGTCCTCTACGCGCAGCAGAAGCACCGCATTCTCATCGTGCTCCAGGCGATGGACACCGGGGGGAAAGACGGCTGCGTGAAGCATGTCTTTTCCCGCGTGGATCCGCAGGGGATCGACGTGAAGGCTTTCAAGAAGCCGAGCGAAGAAGAGCTGGCCCACGATTTTCTATGGCGGGTCCATCCGCATGTGCCCGGGAACGGGCAGATCGTCATTTTCAACCGCAGCCACTATGAGGACATCCTCGCGGTGCGCGTGAAGAAGCTCTTCGGCGACGAGGTGTGGAAGCGCCGCTACCGGCACGTTGCCGATTTCGAGCGGATGCTGGCGGAAGAGGGCACGACCATCGTGAAGATGTTCCTGCACATCTCGAAGGACGAACAGAAGCGGCGCCTGGAATCACGCCTCGCGAATCCCGCGAAACACTGGAAGTTCAATCCCGACGATCTCTCCGACCGCGCCCGCTGGGACGATTTCCAGAAGGCCTACGAAGACCTGATCGAGAAGACGAGCACGGAGCATGCTCCCTGGTACATCATCCCGGGCGACCGGAAGTGGTATCGCAATCTCGTGGTCGCGCGCATCGTGGTGGACGTCCTGCGCGGGTTGAAGATGGACTTCCCGAAACCTGCCTGGGATCCCGCGTCGGTGAAGATCGACTGAAACGGATGAAGAAGCTCTTTCTCCTTGCATGCATGTCGTCGGCGGCGGGTCTCGCGTCCTGCGGACTCCCCGGCACGGAAGACGAGTCGGTGAAACTCGATCCCTACCGCGCGCTGATGGCGGACCGGATCAACGCGGTGCTCTACACGCGGAAACCGCCGGAAAAGATCATGGCGAAGCTGGGGGAGCTCGGCGTGCAGCCGGGGCGGCTTTTCGGCGAATTCAAATCGACTACTGGCATCGACGATTGGTTCGGGGAGGAATGGAAGCCGGGCATGAAGCGCTACACCTCCTTGAGCTGCGGCCTTTCCCCCGTGGTGGACGATGCAGGGCGGATGACGGCCTTCTATCGCAACCGCAAGTTCATCGACGGGAAGATGTATCCGGAGATCCCCCTCTCGCCCGGACTGGAAGCGCGGGAGTGAATCACGGGGTCGCCTGATTTTCTTCCTTCGAGGCCTTCCGGGCCTCGGCCACGAAGTGATTGCAGGCCTCGCGGCAGAGCAAGGGGAGCGCCGCCGCGCGGTCGATCCCGCCGATGACTCCGTCGAAGCGGCTGGCGTCGCTCTCCTCCAGAGGCGTCGCAGCGTCGATCTGCCACAGGATTTTCTTCACGCAGCAGTTCCCGGGGCCGCAGACTTCCCGCACCAATCGCTGCGCGCCGGCATCGCTCAGGTTGCGGGCGAAGCGGTACATCCCCGTCTGCCGGTTCAGCTTGTCCCGCAGGTGCTGCACTTCGAGTTGCCCGTCCTGCCATGCGAACCAGAGCCCCGCAGCGGCGGGATAAAAGCTGTCCAAGGCCTGGCGCAGTTCTTCTGCGGAGGCCAGCCGCAGGAGCCAGCCGCGTTTCAGCGAAAGCTCTCCTTTGGTGAAGCGGTAGTGGCCGTCCTCGGCCCAGGTCGAGATCGTGCGCGCGCCTGCCGAGCCGTTGTGAACCTCCAGCTCGGACGGATCCCGCGATTCGTCATCGATGTGGCAAAGTACGTAGGCGGCACCCGCGGCCTCGGGCCGGATGGCGATCTGGCCGATGCGGCGGACGCCGTTTGCCACGGCTTGTGAAAGTCGGTCAGCGAGCTTCATGGGATTTCGCGTCAAAGTCCGCCACCTGGTCCAGGATCACCTCGGCAATATTCCGGTCCGTGCCGATGGCGGAGGAATAGTACAGGGTCTTGCCGCGCAGCCGGTGCGGATTGTGCCGGAAGACCTCGCGTTGGCTCGCGGCTTCCCCTGGTTCGGTCTCGATGCCGAGCAGCACGGGAATGTCCTGATAGCTATGAAGGCCGTCCGCGATGAAGAAGGGGACCACCACCACGTTCGGCGTCGCCGCCAGTTTGTCCCACTCTCCGATAAACGGCTGCTCCTCCATGTAAGCGTCCAGCACCTCCGCGTAGCCCGCGCCGGAGGCCTTGATCTGGTCCGCCTGATCGCGGATGGCTTTCCTCGAGTTCTGGTTGAGGCCGGTGCCGTGGCCGACGATGAAGAGCGTGGTATCCGCGGGATCCGCCTCCGGTGCCACCTCCTTCGCTCGCTGCAAGAGCAGGCCGGTCATGGAGGGGTGCACGCCGACGGGGAGCGTATAGTGCCAGATTTTCCCCGCCCGCCGGGTCGTGGGGCCCTCGAGCCCCAGCTCGCGAGGGATGACATCCTGGGTGAAGTAGCCCTCGCTGATGAAATCCGGGACCACGTAAACCTCTTCCGCATCGATCATGTAAACCGCTTCCCGCATCGACGGCTCCTCTTTCCAGAAGCAGCAATGAACCTCGCCGAAGACGCCGCGGCTGCGGATCTCCTCCGCGTGCTCGAAGTAGGGCGTGGAGGAGTCCGGGTTCTCGGTCGAGCCGTGGCCCACGATCAAAAGGGCGGCGTGCGGCTTTGGCGTGAAGGACATGGCTCGAAATTGGGCCGGAGACCGCCGGATGCAAGGGTTTGCTTCGTCTCCCCCCTTATGCCAGCAAACGGGCGTGCTCCCGCACCTGTATTTCTGGATCGACCCAGTACCCCGCGATGGCCCGGGAAACATGGCCGTGGACGAATGGTTGGTGGAAACCTGCCGGGAACCCTTTCTCCGCTCGTACCGCTGGGCGCCCGGTTGGGGCAGCTTCGGCTATTTCGTCAGGATGGCGGATCTCCCGGAGGGTGATTTGAAATGGGTGCGGCGCTGGACGGGCGGGGGAATCGTGGATCACCGCCAGGACTGGACCTACACGCTCTTTGTGCCGCGGGGTCACGCCCTCGCCGAGGCCCGCGGAGCGGAGAGCTACCGCGTGATCCATGGAGCAGTCGCGGCCGCTCTGCGCGCGGCCGGTCATCCGGCGG
>Ga0307414_10001120_pt1 | contig 13702 bp, 14 predicted proteins | sample DK1Ometagenome_FD_203804 | JGI IMG/M metagenome (GOLD analysis project Ga0307414, IMG submission 203804) | Maize rhizosphere microbial communities from greenhouse at UC Davis, California, United States - DK15-O-3 | ecosystem: Host-associated > Plants > Roots > Rhizosphere > Soil | place: USA... | reverse complement strand
CTCCGCTCCGGTAGTACATAAAAAAACACCGCCCAAAATGAGTAATGCTGCAGGGTTATTTACTAATAATACAATGGCATAATAAGGATTTAATGCTTTTAAGATGCTGAAGTCCTGAACAACGAACAGAATTCCTAATAATCCCAATGCACTGAACCATAAAAACATTACAGGGCCGAAAAGTTTCCCAACGAGGTTTGTTCCAAACTGCTGAATGATAAACAAAATGGAAATGATAATGATGACAATAGGAATAACAGGAACGTCGGGGAATTTTAGCTGTAAGCCTTCTATTGCCGTGGTTACTGTGATACTGGGGGTAATGATCCCGTCGGCCAGCATCGCACATCCTCCTATAACAGCAGGAATGACGAGCCATTTCGCGTTCTTTCGGACCAGGGAGTATAAAGAAAAAATTCCTCCCTCCCCTTTATTGTCTGCTTTAAGAGTAATGACCACGTATTTTATAGTCGTCTGTAAGGTAAGCGTCCAGATGATACAAGAAATCGCACCAAGTACTAACTCCGGGGTGACCGTCTGTCCGGCACCCTTTACCGCTGTGAAAATTGCCTTTAATGTATAGAGTGGTGAAGTACCAATATCCCCGTAAACAATCCCAAGACTAATGAGTAACCCTCCGGCACTGAGCGCATTTAAATTTTTTTGATTTGACACTTTCTTCTAATTATGCGGTAAAATTACAGTAAATAAACAAATTTACAATCCCATAAAATGCAGGAGGCTCCCCTTTTTCTATAAAATGTCAAATGTAAGGAACGACGTAAGTTGTTAAATATTGTTAAATATTTAATAAGTAAACAAAATCATTGATTTTTTTGTTTTATTATTTATATTTTTGGCATCATCCAAACATGAATAGAAAACTACGAATAGCGCTGCTCTTGAACATTTTTTGCATTTTATGCATGAGTGTCTTCTGTAGCCTTAATGTTTTCGCTCAGCGTTCAGATAGTACCATCTCCAATGTAAGGGCAAAAAAGATTTATAAAACGCCTCAGATCAAAGCTAATGTTCCTACCTATAAGCCCCGATCTACTTTTGGCTATATTCCTTACAATGATGTTGCCAATACAAAGACCACTTCCAATATCAAGCAGGACAAAATTCTTACGGTACTAAAAGTATATCCAAATCCGGTAAGTGATCAGATTAACCTGATCCTAAGATTAGACCGTGAATCGAATCTTTCGGTAAAAATAATGGACCTCCTGGGCAATGAAGTGGTGACCCTCTCCAATGAACGTATCCCTTCTGGTGAACAAACAAAAAGTTATACAATTCCCAACCGCTTAAACAGTGGTATTTATTTCCTAAAGATTGTTTCCGGATCTGAAACTGTGGTAAAACGCATATCGGTTCTATAATTCCCCCTATTCTTTAGTATTTTTGGCCTTGAGGAAACTTTCGGGATTTTATCTTGTTAGCTGTACATAATTATTAAACACCAATCTGAAGATGAAGATAATTGCCATTGGCCGTAACTATGTTGCGCATGCCAAAGAATTAAACAACCCCGTTCCGGGAACTCCGGTTATATTTCTTAAACCGGATACTGCAGCACTAAAAGACAATAAACCCTTTTATATCCCTGACTTTTCATCGGACATCCATTATGAACTGGAAGTTGTCCTTAAAATCTGTAAGGAAGGAAAACACATTTCAGAAAAGTTCGCCCCGAACTATTATGAAGAGCTGGGACTTGGTATCGATTTTACAGCAAGGGACATTCAGGCCATCCATAAAGAAAAAGGATTGCCATGGGAACTGGCTAAAGCATTTGACAATAGCGCAGCCTTCAGCAACTTTATCCCGAAAACAGAAATTGAAGACATTTATAACCTTCCTTTTGAACTTAAAATCAATGGAACATCCAGACAAAATGGAAATACGAACAATATGATCTTCTCTTATGAGCACATCATTTCCTTTGTCTCGAAATACATCACCTTAAAAAAAGGAGACCTTATCTTTACAGGAACCCCTGAAGGCGTAGGCCAGGTTCATCAGGGCGATAAACTGGAGGCCTGGATGGCCGGACAGCAGTTACTTAATTTCGATATAAAATAGCTTCAATGATTAAAGCAAAACTCCTACTTCTTTCGCTGGTACTCTTAACTGCCTTTGCACAGGCTCAACAAATCTTCAGCAATAACAAATACCCACTGGTAGATTTCCGATCGCCCCTGGATATTGTCCCTCCGGCACTGGCAGGTTCATTCGGAGAACTCAGACCAAACCATTTCCATTCCGGAATGGACTACCGGACCAATCAACGGGAAGGATATCCTGTATATGCGATTGCAGACGGCTATATCTCCCGCCTAAGGGTACAGAATAGTGGCTTTGGACTTGCATTATACATCAATCATCCGAATGGCTATACTTCAGTATATGGCCATTTGCAACGCTTTAACCCAAAAATCGCAACACAGGTAAAGACCATACAATATCAAAAGAAGTCTTATGAAATAGATGAATTTCCCAATTCGATACAAATTCCGGTACGTAAAGGAGAAGTGATCGCCTATACGGGAAATACAGGGAGTTCAGGAGGTCCACATTTACACTTTGAAGTGAGAGATACCAAAACAGAAGCCACGATAAACCCTCAGTTGTTTGGTTTCGAGATTCCGGATAATATTCCTCCGGTGATTTATTCGATGTATGTATACCGACTGAATAAAAAGAGCTTTAATGAGTTTACACCCAAACAATATTTTCAGGTGATTGGTGGGGCGGGGAAGTATAAACTCAACAAAGTAAACACCATCAACCTCAGTGGAGAAGTGGGCTTTGGAATCATCGCAACCGATAAACACAATGGCGCTTCAGGTACCAATGGCGTTTATTCTATAGAATTGGAACTGGATGGCAAGACGGTCTTCACTTCCTCTTTAGAGAAATTTAAATTTGAAAATAGTAAAGCCATAAATTCTCATATTGATTATCCTACGTTTGTCAATACCAGGAAAAGCATTCAAAAAAGCTTCGTTGATCCTGGAAATCCATTAACTATTTACAGTAATCTGGTCAATAATGGAAGGATAGACTTCTCAGATGGAAAACTTCACGAGTTAAAATATATCATTACGGATTCGAAAGGCAATAAGAGTATCCTTCCGTTTAATGTGCAGGCAGACAGCAAATCAACCATCAATACCCCCGAGCAGAATCCTGGAACACTTTACTCCTATGCCAATCAAAATGAATTTAACAATGGAGAAGTAAAGGTGATTTTGCCTAAAGGAACGCTATATAACGACCTGAATTTTCATTACAAAACGTTACCGAAGCCTACCGGAAATGCCTACTCTGCCGTTCATCAGATTCAGAATAGCCTGACTCCGCTTCATACCGGTTTTGAAATCTGGATCAAAGCAGATAGCAATCTGAGTAAATATAAGGAAAAGGCGCTGATCGTAAATACAAGCCGATCTTCTCAGGGTGGTTACTTTGAGAACGGATATGTAAAAGCAAAGCCCCGGAATTTTGGTGCTTTTTTCATCGCCATAGATACACTCCCTCCCGCATTGACACCAATCAATGTCAGCGATGGGAAAAATATGGCGGGGATCAGCAAAATGTCCTTCAAGTTAAGGGATAACTTATCCGGCATTAAAAGTTTCAATGGCTTTATTGACGGCAAGTGGATTTTAATGGAATTTGACACCAAGTCGGCCAGCTTATGGCATACCTTTGACGACAGGACAACGCCGGGAAAGCATACCCTGGAAGTAATTGTTACAGATATGAAAGACAACAACAGAAACTATTCAATCACGTTTTATAAATAACATTATGAGTGAATTAAAAGAAGGTCAGGCAGCTCCTGACTTTACCGCAGCAGATCAGGATGGAAATACAGTTTCTTTAAATCAGTTTAAAGGCAAGAAAGTAGTCCTTTATTTCTATCCAAAAGATGATACCCCGGGATGTACCGCAGAGGCATGCGACTTCAGGGACAATTACCAGGGCTTAATTGCAAAGGGAATTGTGGTATTGGGCGTAAGTGTGGACGACGAGAAATCTCATCAGAAATTTGCGACGAAGCACAGCCTTCCTTTTACCTTAATTGCAGATACAGACAAAAAAATCGTTGAAGCTTATGGCGTTTGGGGAGAAAAGAACATGTATGGCAAAAAATACATGGGAACTAACAGAAAGACATTCCTGATTGATGAGAAAGGGAATATCTCACATATCATCAGTAAGGTAGATACCAAAAATTCAACAGCACAAGTACTGGAGCTGTTAAAATAAAAACAAGAACATGACGGCGGCAATTGATAAAGCCGCCGCCATGACTGTTTATAGCCCCCCGGCTGTGCTGCCTACCAACATTTCTATCTTTTGATACAGTTCTGTAGAATCAAATGGTTTGGATATATAATCGTTCATGCCGATATCAGCACATTTTTCCAATTCTCCTTTTATCGTATGCGCAGTCATTGCCACAATAGGAATTTCACCCTTATGCCCTTCCATCATCCGGATAATACGTGTGGCCTCATAACCATCCAGTTCAGGCATTTGCAGGTCCATTAAGATAATGTCAAAATTGCTCTTTTCATATTCATCGATAGCAATTTTTCCATTTTCGGCAACAGTAGTCTCATAGCCTCGCTTTTCTAGTAATTTGATCACCAACAGCTGATTAATCGGATTATCTTCTACCACCAAAATCCTAACTCCTTTTCCCGTTTCTAACTGTATATCAGGTAATGCGGATAGCAACTGTTGCGTTTTTCGGCTGACCTGTTCAGTTACCCTGGCAAAAGGCAGTCTGAAATAAAAGTCAGAACCGGAGCCGACAATGCTGTCCAGAGACACCTCTCCACCCTGTAATTCTACCAATCGCTTTACAATACTTAAGCCAAGCCCTGTCCCGGCATACCTTCTGGAGGTATCATTGGTCACCTGTTCGAAGAAATCAAATACTTTTTGATGTTTATCAGCAGGAATCCCTATTCCAGTATCTTTTATCCGAAATTCTATGATTACCGTTTCTTCAAGATTTTCAACCAACTGCAGAGAAATCCTGATCGCTCCCTGCTCGGTAAATTTTATCGCATTAGAGGTAAGATTCAAAAGAATCTGTCCCAAACGCACCGCATCTCCACCTAGAACGATCGGTAGCTCTTCAGGAATCACATAACTAAAGTTCAATTCTTTCAGCGCCACTGCAGGCTCCATTAACCTGTATATGGAACGTACGGTATCCCTAAGCACAAACGGTTGGTTAATAAAATTGATATCACCCGATTCTAACCTGGAAAAATCGAGAATATCATTCAATATTGCCATGAGCTGATCGGCCGATTTAATGATCATTTGAAGGGATTCCCTTTGGTCTTCATTCACCAGAGACTCCTCGAGTAACTTTGCAAAACCCAGTACGCCATTCATTGGTGTCCGGATCTCATGACTTATATTTACCAGAAAAATTTGTTTGGCTTTTTCCGAAGCTTCTCTCTTTTTCCGTTCTCTAATAATCTTTTGCTCTGCCATTTGCAAGGAAAGATCCTGAAGCCTGAGGGCTTCCACCATTTCCTGGTAGGAGGGAGACTGCCCTTCAGCAATCTTATCAGGAATAGTAAAAATATGTTTAATACGCTTTACTAAAACAAAACACAAAACAAGTACTATAGCCCCTGTAAATAAGGACAAAGCAATCAAAAACGGACTTCTATCGGAAAACAGCAATGTCCCGTAACCGATGAGCGTAGCGAGGGTGATAAGCGATATCAAAAGATATAACCTTCCTGAAACAGAAATGTTATTCAACCTCTTTTTTAAGGTGGAAATGAGCATATAAAAACGTTAAAGCGTAAGCGCCCCCCTATCGGATGATATATAAAAATACCATTTTACACCTGACTTTGTTTTTATAATGTCCGTTCATTTTGTTCAGTATTAAATAGATAGCCCAACTCCAAACAAAAAAGACAGAAATAAAAAGGGGAAGCTTTTCGGCTTCCCCTTTTTATTATTAGGATTTCGTTCTGATCTTATGCCCACGAGCGGCAAAAAACCAGATGTATAAATAACAAGGCAAAACGCTGACAAAAAATGCCAGCTGGAAATGCATATGTGCGTAATCTTTTAAATAACCATAGATCAACGGCCAGATCGCTCCACCAGCAATCCCCATAATCATAATTGCAGATCCGGTTTTTGTGAATCTACCCAGGTCTTTAATTCCCAGAGGAAAAATCGCCGGCCACATCAGTGAATTTGCCAATCCCAATAAGCCAACAAATACAACCGAAGTATAACCCGTGGTCAGGTAAGCTGCAGTAATAAAAATCACACCCAAAATAGCACAGATCTTTAAAGCCGCCTGTTGGGTAATGTATTTAGGGATCACAATAATTCCGATTACATAACCAACCAACATACTGGCCAGTGTCAACGTGGTAAAGTATTTACTGATATCTGCACTAATTCCAAGAGATTTACCATAAACTCCGATAATGTCACCTGCCATTACTTCTGCAGCTACATACACGAAGATACAGAAGGCTCCAAGGAACAAATGTGGAAACTGGAAAATAGACGTTTTAGTTACACGAACCTCATTATCTGCAAGCACCTCTTCCTTATCCACATCCACTTCCGGAAGGTTCGAATACTTGATAAATAAAGCAAAAGCAGAAAAAACGATCGCCAATACTATATATGGAGTATGAACACGACCCAATACTTCTTGTAATAAAGCTTCACGTTCCAACACAGTCGTCGCCGCATCAGCGATTTTTGTTTCAATAGCAGAAGCATTTTTAAGGAAAATAGTTCCCATAATAATCGGCACAATCAGACCTGCAAACTTATTACACAGTCCCATAATACTGATCCGTTTCGCTGCGCTCTCTATTGGGCCAATAATACTGATGTATGGGTTAGAGGCAGTCTGCAATAAGGATAAGGCTGCACCCTGAATGAAAATACCAGTCAGAAATAAACCAAAGCTTCTGGTATTCGCTGCCGGAATAAAGATTAGCGAGCCAAATGCCAAAATAAGTAAGCCAATGATAATCCCGTTCTTAAAACCAAGCTTTCTTAAAATCCAGGAAGAAGGAAGTGCCAGGAAGAAATAGGCAATATAAGAAGCAAATGTAACCAGAAAAGCCTCGAAATCGGTCTTAAGACCACAAGCTAATTTAAGAAAGGGAATTAAGGTACTATTGGCCCAGGTTACAAAGCCAAAAATGAAGAACAAAGCCCCAATGGTTACAATGGGAGAGATTACTGATTTTTGTGTTTGGTTTGTCATGATTTGGTTTAAGTATTTTTAGTTTTCAATTTTGCGGTGTTTGGTTAGTTTTTTTTATGAAAATCGAAGATATCAGTCTCTAAAAATATAGAATTCTACGGAATATCACGCTTATCTTGCAAAAAGCGTAGCAAAATAAACAAATATCCCTACCTTTTGGCCTGATACCAAACTTTACCTTAACATGTTACGTCCAAAGTATTTTTAATTACATTTGTCATATTAATCAATAACCCCAATTAATGAAACATACAATCAATGAATTAGAAGATATCGCTTCTCAAGTAAGAAGAGATATTGTTAGAATGGTGCACGGTTGCCAGTCAGGCCACCCGGGAGGATCATTAGGATGTGCAGACTTCATGACTGCGTTGTATTTTGACGTCATGAACCACTCTACTGATTTCACAATGGATGGAATCGGAGAAGATTTATTCTTCCTTTCTAACGGACACATTTCACCGGTTTTCTATAGTGTATTGGCAAGATCAGGTTACTTTGAGGTGAGCGAACTTGCAACCTTCAGAAAATTGAATTCAAGATTACAGGGACACCCAACCACTCATGAGCACCTTCCGGGAATCAGAATTGCTTCCGGATCTTTAGGTCAGGGCATGTCTGTAGCAATTGGGGCTGCACAAGCTAAAAAATTAAATAAAGATAATTCCATCGTATATTCCTTACATGGAGATGGTGAATTACAGGAAGGTCAGAATTGGGAAGCCATCATGTATGCACCTTTTAATAAAGTAGACAACCTGATTTCTACCATTGATTATAATGGTCAGCAGATCGATGGCCCTACAGAAAAAGTACTTTCATTGGAAAGTCTGCAAGCTAAATTTGAAGCTTTCGGATGGCATGTAATTACCTCTAATGGTAATGATATGGACGATATCGTTAAAGCATTGCACTATGCTAAATCTTTAACCGGTAAAGGCAAACCAATTTTAAACTTAATGAGTACAATCATGGGTAATGGTGTAGATTTCATGATGGGATCTCACAAATGGCATGGTGTTGCTCCAAATGATGAGCAGCTTGCAACAGCCTTAGCACAATTAAACACGACCCTAAAAGACTACTAAGACCATGAAAAAGTACACATATACTGAAAAGAAAGATACCCGTTCCGGTTTTGGAGCAGGATTACTTGAAGCCGGAAAAAAGAATCCCGAAGTGGTTGCACTTTGTGCCGACTTAGTGGGATCTTTGAAAATGGATGCCTTTATTAAAGAATTTCCAGAGCGCTTTTTCCAAATCGGCATTGCCGAAGCAAACATGATCGGCATCGCTGCAGGTCTCACCATCGGAGGAAAAATCCCTTTCACAGGAACTTTCGCCAACTTCTCTACAGGAAGGGTTTATGACCAGATCAGACAATCCGTTGCTTACTCCAATAAAAATGTAAAAATCTGTGCTTCACACGCAGGATTAACTTTGGGTGAGGATGGGGCAACTCACCAGATCCTGGAGGATATAGGTTTGATGAAAATGCTTCCGGGCATGACCGTAATCAATACTTGTGATTATAACCAAACCAAAGCAGCAACAATTGCTATCGCAGAATTTGAAGGCCCTGTCTACTTACGTTTCGGACGCCCGGTAATTCCTGTATTCACTGACCCTGATCAAAAGTTTGAAATTGGTAAAGCATGGATGGTAAATGAAGGTACTGATGTAACCATCGTCGCTACCGGACACATGGTATGGAAAGCAATTGAAGCCGGAGAGAAATTAGCAGAAATGGGCATTGATGCAGAAATTATCAATATCCACACCATTAAACCACTTGACGAAGCAGCCATCCTGAAATCTATCAAGAAAACAGGTTGTGTGGTTACTGCTGAAGAACACAATAAATTTGGTGGTCTTGGCGAAAGTGTAGCGAGGTTACTTTCTACCGAGCTTCCATCACCTCAGGAATTTGTTGCTGTAAATGACAGTTTCGGAGAAAGTGGAACACCTGATCAATTGATGACTAAATATGGTTTAGATACCATTAACATTATCGAAGCAGTTCAGAAAGTAATGAAAAGAGCAAACAAATAAGAACCTTGATGGTTCTGGTATCTGTATAAAACTCACAGATAAAAGACAATAAATGAAGCAGGTTGAAGATTCAGAAATCTTAGAGAAATTTTCCAATGAAAAAACTCGGCATGAAGGCTTTAACCTGCTTCTTAGTAAATATCAGCAAAAGATCTATTGGCACATTCGCCGCTTAGTCATTGATCACGATGATGCCGACGATCTGGTTCAGGAAACCTTCGTTAAAGTCTGGAAAAACCTGGATAAGTTTCGCAGCGATTCCAAATTATATACCTGGGTCTACCGCATCGCCACCAATGAATCAATTACCTTCCTGAATAAAAAGAAACAACGGAACAATACTCCGTTGGATGAAGTTTCCGATGAACTCGCAGAAACCCTCGTTGCCTCCTCCTATTTTAATGGAGATAAAATTCAGATGAAATTACAGCAAGCCTTGCTGACTTTACCCGAAAAACAACGCCTGATCTTTAACATGAAATACTTTGACGACCTCAAATATGAAGAAATATCTGAGATCACAGGAACGAGCGTAGGAGCTCTTAAAGCCTCTTTTCACATTGCGGTAAAGAAAGTTGAAGTTTTTATGCTAAATGAAGACATTACCTTTTAAACCTTTTGCCCCGGATTGTATCAATATAGTAGCAATGGAAAATGATTTAGAAAATAGCGATTGGAAAAACGAAGCCCCCTACCTGGCCGGACTTGGTATGAAATCTCCTTTTGCTGTTCCTGAAGGCTATTTTGAACAACTTCCTGAGCATATTCATCAGGCCATATATCTGGAAAATCTTAAGGCAGAACTTCCGGAAGATGGCTTTAAAGTTCCCGAACTTTATTTTAATGAACTCAGTGCAGGAATCGAAGCTAAGCTTACCGCCGGGCGATTAAAAGAAATGGTGCCGAATAATGGTTTCACCCTTCCTGGAGATTACTTTAACCAGTTGCAGGCTAAGATTTCTGAAAAAACAAAGCATAAAGAAACTAAAATCGTTCGCCTGTGGCACTCTAAGTTGTTAAAGTATGCTTCTGCAGCTTGTTTCGTATTAATCAGCGCCGCTGGGATTTACTTTTATCCGGGAAATTCGACCGGACAGTCCGCATCTGCGGACTTGGCAAATGAACAAATGCTTTACGATATCGACGAAAATACCATTATAGAACACATTCAATCCAATAGTCTGAAAGCGGAAAGCCCTGCTGTAGCAGACGCCGATTTAGAAAACTACATTCTCAGCAATTATAGCCAGAATGATATTGCTTCAGATTTATAATTATTACCAAGATGAAACCATCATAAACATACCGCTTACAAAAAGAATAAACATGCTTATGATCGCTTCATTACCATTGAAAAACAAATATATTCAGATGAAAAACAGAGTCATTGTCGCCTTTCTTTTGATGTTGCCATTCTTTGCTTCCGCACAAAGAGGAGAAAGATCCCCTGAAATAGAATCATTCAGAATTAGTTATTTAACACAAAAAATGGATCTTTCTGAGGAGGAAGCCAAGATCTTCTGGCCAATATTTAACGAATTTCAGAAAGAACAGACTGCTTTAAATAAAGAAAGAAATCAGAATATGATCAGTTTCAGGAAGATCCCTGAGATAGACAACCTTTCCGATACAGAAGTACAAACCTTGATCGTGAATGAACTGAATTTTAAACAGAGAAACCTAGCGATTGAAAAGAAATACTATTACAAGCTGAAATCCAATCTACCCATCAAAGTAATCGGCAAATACTATCGTGCACAGGAAACTTTCAAAAGAGAACTGCTTTCCAGGTACAAAAAAGGGGGACCTGAGCGAAATTAATTTGTATTTTTGTGCATGCTTACACAACGTCAATTATTTCTTCAACATAACGCCCAAACCACACTAGAGCCCCTTCTTTTAGAATTCACCAAAGCCAGCGGCATGTATCTTTATGATACAACAGGAAAAAAGCACCTTGATCTGATTGCGGGTATTGGTGTAAGCAATGTTGGCCATTGTCATCCGGCCGTAGTCAATGCAGTGAAAGAACAGGTAGAAAGCTATATGCACATTATGGTGTATGGTGAATTTGTTCAAAGCCCACAAGTGAATTTCGCTAAAGCACTGGCTGATGTGCTCCCGGATCACCTCAACTGCACTTATTTTGTAAACTCCGGAGCCGAAGCCGTAGAAGGTGCGATGAAACTTGCCAAAAGATATACCGGCAGATCAGAAATCATCGCCTGCCACCATTCTTATCATGGAAGTACGCAGGGAGCCCTCAGCTTAATGGGGAACGAAGAGTTCAAACAAGCTTACAGACCACTCCTTCCTGACATTAGTTTCATTAACTATGATCATTTACAGGACCTTGATAAAATCACGAACAAGACCGCAGCAGTTTTTATAGAAACAATCCAGGGTGAAGCCGGAATCAGAATTGCAGACAAAGCCTATTTTGAAGCCCTGAGAAGCAAATGTACCGCAACAGGCACCTTGTTGGTCCTTGATGAAATCCAATGCGGTTTTGGACGCACAGGAAAGCTTTTCGGTTTTGAACATTATGAAATTAGCCCTGATATCCTGCTATTGGCCAAAGGAATTGGTGGTGGAATGCCAATCGGTGCATTTATCAGCTCCACAGCAATCATGAGGAGCCTGGCGACAAACCCGATCCTTGGGCACCTGACCACTTTTGGTGGTCATCCGGTGAGCTGTGCTGCAGGACTGGCCACACTTCAAACCATACTTAATGAAAACATCGTTGCCGGAGTAGAAGAAAAAGGAGAACTCTTCAAAAAACTACTTGTTCACCCTGCCATTAAAGAAGTACGTGGAAAAGGCCTGATGATGGCCATAGAGTTTGAAAACTTTGAGATCAATAAGAAAATCATTGATGCCTGTATTGCCGATGGTGTCATCAGCGACTGGTTTCTTCATTGCAGCAACTCCATGCGTGTCGCGCCACCATTGATCATTACAGAAGAACAGATTCATGATGCCTGTGAGGTAATTCTGAGAAATATAGAAGCCATCGCAGGGAACTAAATTAGTTCATTTTCTGTCTCTTAATCAGATAAGCTTGTAAAATAGGATGAAAGCCGGCAGCAATGTCGGCATCAATCATGTCGATCTTATATTGACTGCATTTCAGATCGATGGCCTTTCTGTAACTACTCATCCGGAAAAGGTACTCCTCTTTTACATTTGAGGCGTGTGCCTTGATGACTGCCCCTGTTTCCATATCGACAAATTCATAGGGACGGTTTTCAAATTGAAAATCTACCTCTTTAGATTTGTCAGCTACATTAAAAATGATCACCTCATGTTTATTGAATTTCAGGTGCTGAAGTGCAGAGAATAAGGCTTCAATATGATCGACTCCATGAAGTGTATTCAGCATATCACTAAAGATCACCACCAATGAACGCTTGTGGATCAGCTCCGCAATCTGATGTAAAGCCTGGGCCACATCGGTCTTCACATTCATCGGCTCCGAAACCAGGAGCTGTTCCAAATGATTAAACAGATATTTCTGATGCGTAGTCGTTGATTTTGCAGGGGTATTCAGCAACAAATGATCGGTAAATAAACTTAGCCCGAAAGCATCCCTTTGTCTTTTAAGCAGATAAACCAGCGACGCAACTGCCTGTACAGAAAAGTTGAGCTTATTATATTCTTTAGCGGGGAAATACATAGAGGAGGAGACATCAACAATAAACTGACACCTCAGATTGGTCTCTTCCTCATATCGCTTGCTAAATAATTTATCGGTTCTGGCAAACAGCTTCCAGTCGATGTTCTTTACGCTGTCACCTACATTGTATAAACGATGCTCCGCAAACTCCACAGAAAATCCATGAAAGGGACTCTTATGGAGCCCGGTAATAAAACCTTCAACAACTTGTCTGGCTAATAATTCCAGGTTACCATTGAAATGGAGTGTTTGTTCATCAATTGCTGACTGCATAGCGTAAATATAAAAAAAGCGTTCATAAACTATGAACGCTTTTTAAACTAGTATATGTCGAGTTTATTATAACTGCTTATCTAATTTTTGTGCCAATACTGATTTTGGAACTGCACCAACTTGTTTATCTACTACTTCTCCATTTTTGAAGAACAATAAAGCCGGAATGTTGCGGATACCGAATTGAGTCGAAATTTGAGGGTTGTTATCCACATTCACTTTACCTACGATTGCTTTTCCATCGTATTCTTTTGAGATCTCGTCTACGATTGGTCCTACCATGCGACATGGACCACACCATTCTGCCCAAAAATCAACCAAAACGGGTTTATCTGATTTTAATACAACTTCCTCGAAGTTTGCATCTGTAATTTCCAAAGCCATAATTCTTATTTTTATTTTAT
>Ga0307414_10001119_pt1 | contig 13704 bp, 9 predicted proteins | sample DK1Ometagenome_FD_203804 | JGI IMG/M metagenome (GOLD analysis project Ga0307414, IMG submission 203804) | Maize rhizosphere microbial communities from greenhouse at UC Davis, California, United States - DK15-O-3 | ecosystem: Host-associated > Plants > Roots > Rhizosphere > Soil | place: USA... | reverse complement strand
ATCGTCATCACCGCCATCGTCGTCGAAGCCGGTGTGATCGACCGTAACACTGCCGTCCGCGTTGCGGGTGATCGTGTAATTCGCGAACACATCGGTGTAGACAGCCGTGTCAACGTCGCTGTTGTCCGCATCGCCGTCGAGAAGCTCGCGGACGATCGACAATTGCCCGGGATTGATCTCGCCAGCGACCATGCGCGCCGCGATTTCGGTCATGCTGTCGACGCTGAACGCCTGCCAGGTGTCGCCTTCCTTGGGAGTGACGAGGATACGAACGTTGAGCCAACGGTCACCGTCGATGATGTCGTTGCCGGCAAGGCCCTTCATCGTATCGCTGCCGCCGCCGCCGAGAAGGATGTCTCCAGCCTCTGACGTGCTGAAGATGATGCGTTCCTGCACGCCATTCTCGTCGAGCACGGGGATGGTCTGCCCGTTCACCACCTTGGTCACCGGGATGCCCGCGCCCAGATGCGCGACCAGCACGTCGAGCCCGTCGATCAGGTCGACATTCTTCGCCAGCAGATCGTTGGAATAAGAGTCAAGCGGCGAGTCAGGCCCGGGGATGGCTGCGGTATTCTGCAATTCGCCGCGCGCATTGGTGCTGCGGCTGCGTCCCGTCAGCGTGTCGTCGTGGATCCAGCCCGACAGCCCCTCGACCAGATCGAAGCGGTCGCGCAGGATGAACGCTTCCTGCGTCTCGAAGATCGGGATGCCAAGGTCGGAATTGGCCGCGGTGACATCGCCCTTGTGGATGCCCCAGTCGAAGCCGGCCTGCCCGTTCGAGCGCTGGATGCCTTCATTATTCTGGAACATGATGTCGTCGCCGGATTCGGCGTCATAGTCGGTATCGCCGCTGCCGCCATTCATCACGTCATGGCCGATGATCGAGGAGTTGAAGAACAGCTCCGAATTCTCGCCCGCCAGCGTGTCGAAACGCTGGCCGCCTTCCAGCCAGTCGTCGCCTTCGTTGCCGAGCAGGAAGTCGCCGCCCGAGCCGCCGAGGATGAAGTCGTTCCCGGTGCCGCCGAAAGCCTCTTTGCCGTCGGGCCCGGTGATGATGAAATCATTGCCCTGGTTGCCGAACAGCAACGACAGGCCCGACCCGCCGTGGATGACGTCATTGCCTTCGTTGCCGTGCAGGAAGTCTGCCTCGCCGATGTCGGTGCCGGCGTTGGTGATGATGTCGTCACCCTCACCGCCGAACACTTTGTCGACGCCATAGCCGGCCTCGATCCGGTCGTTGCCGCCCTTGCCCCAGATGGCATCGTCGCCGCCGCCCGAGACGATGACGTCATCATTCTCGGTGCCGCCTACGACGAAATGCTCGTTGCTGTTGATGCGGATATATTCGGCGACGCCGTCATTATTGGCGTCGATGCGCTCGACGAGGCTGGAGAAGCCGCCGAGGAAGGGATCGTCCGACACCGGATCGGCGCCCAATTGCTTGCTGATATCCATTTCCAGCTGCGGCATCTCGAACCCGGAAAAGAGATTGCCCGGCAGCGCGGTCGAATGATCGTCGCCCAGATCGGTGTTGCGCATCACCAGTTCGGCGAAGGTGTTGTTCTCCAACTCGTTGAGCAGGTTGAGGCCTTGCGTGCGCGACAGATAATAGAAGCGGTCGGCGTCCTGCAGGTTCTCCATCGTCATCTGGAACACGAAGCTGAAGGTCGAACCGAGCATGCCACCGAACGCCATCTTCTTTTCGGCGAGGCCGCCGATCCAGAAATCGATGTCGTTGAGGCCGCCGAGCTTCGCGTCATTGGCATAGGCGCCCTCGGCATTGAGGAAGTCGAGCCGGTCTGCCGGTGCGCCCGCGCCGCCGAGGACGAGCAAGGTCGCCGCTTCACGCAGCTCCTCGACCGTTTTCGGGTTGGCGGCGGTGTTGAGCACCGATTCATGCGTGCCATAGGCCGCGATGAAGTTGATGATCGACGCCGGATTTTTGAGGTTGAGCGCGAAATCGGCCCAGCTTTCATAGGGCTTCAGCAGCGTGTCGCCGGTCGCCTCGAAGAAGCGTTCGCGCGCGGTCTGCAGCGAGGGCATGCCCACGTCGCGGCCACGCGCGAGGTTGATCGTCGCCAGATCGAGCGGAATGCCGAGCAGCTGGTTGCGCAGCACGTCGGTGACGAATTCGTCGATTTCGCTGCCGGTCTGACGGCTCATGCCGCGGATGATCGCCCCCGACGCCTCTTCGGCCGTACCGAGCGAGTCGTACATCACCGGATTCAGGAAGCCATCGAACAACGAAATGTCGTTCTGGACGGGATTGCCGTTCGCATCCATCTCGATGACCGCGATATCCTGCCGCAGCATCGAGTGGCCGAAACGATAGACGACATGTGCGAATTCGGCAGCGATGCTGGGGTTGATGTCGGCCGAGGGCTCGAACACGAAGGCGTCGATATCGGGCTGCATCATGCGGCCGAATTCTTCAAACACCAGATGCTGATATTCCATTTCGTTGGTGAAGCGCCCGACCTGGAACAGCCGTTCGCCGTCCCACGCCAGCGATTCCGACAGCGTCGCGATCGCGGCGGGATTGCCGCTCGTCAGCGTCGCGAACTGGGCATCGGTCAGGTCGGTCAGCAGCCATTCGTTGATGAAGGCGCGGTCCATCGAGGCGAGCGTCACATCCTTGGTGTGTTCGACGATGCGGTTATGCTCGGCGTGGAACACCTGATGGACGGCGGTCAGCGCGATATTCTCGTTCGCCCGGCCGTCGCCTGCGATGAAGTGACGGTCGAGCAGTTCATTGTCATAGGCCGTGGGGCCGCGTTGGCCCTGCGGACCCGGCGAACCGTCTGCGTTGGCATAACCGAGTGCCGAATCGCTATCTTGCTGCAGCACACCGGCGCCGTTCACGATCGGCGCGGCGGCATGCGCGATATCGTCGAGGAAGGCATGACCGGTCAGCGCGACGCCTTGGGCACTGACGGGTGACGTCGGATTGCCTTCGCGCATGACATCGTCCGCGGTGCCCAATTGGCCGTCGGGGCCCAGTCCTGCGACCATCTGCGGATAGCCGTTCGCACCGGGGATGAAATTGCCATAGGGATCGGTCGCGATCAGCGGGATGTTGCCGACGTTGAGGTCGGTAAGCTCGATCCCCAACATGATCCGCGCCTGCGCCTTGATGTCTGCCCAGGTCGCGAGCCCGCCATTGCTGCCTTCGAGCAGCAGGCCGGTTGCGATCGGCTTTCCGTCCGGACCGGCGACATATTCGCGCATGAAGACCTGCTTCGATGCGGAGGAGGCATAGGTCTGATTCTGGTCGACCCACGGCGTCGTCAGATTCTTCGGCCCCGGGCCGTCGTCGGCGGTGCCGAGAATGCCATCGGCGCCGGGGTTCACGGACACGCGTGTGAGCGGAATATAATTCTGGCCGCCCGGCACGTAGAGCGGATCATCGGGCGACAACGGCACATAGACCGTGCCGTTGCCGCCCTTCGCGACCAGATCGAGGCCATGATCGAAGAATTGTCCAAAGATCGTCATCCAGCCGTTGAACGGCGACGATAGTCCTTCGTCGGGCGATACGTTGGGCAGATAGACGGTGTTGCCGTCCATCTCGACCCCATGTTCGGCGAGCGCCGCATCGAGCGCGGCGCTGGCGGCTTCGTCGGCACCAGCGGCAGCCTGCGCGTCCGCCAGCGCGGTTTCTGCACCGGCAAGCGCAGCCTGCGCCGCCAGAAGCGCAGCGGCGGCATCGGCAGCAGCCGCAGCCGACGCCGTCGAGGCAGCTTCCGCCGCCCCGGCATTGTCCTGCGCGAGCTGATAGGCGGCTTCCGCTGCGTCATAGGCATCTTCGGCAGCCGTGATTTCGGCGGTCTGCTGGTTGTTCGGTATCGCGTCGGCGAGAAGCGCCACAAAGGCAGCGAGGCTCACGTCGCGCACCACCATGGCAGGGGCGACTTCGGCATCGGCCGCTTCGGAGGCGGCGAGGTCGGTCGCGGCCTGAGCCACGGCTGCCGCATCGGCGGCCTGCGCATCGGTCAGCGCGAGCTGAGCCGCAGCGACAGCGGCAGTGAGGCCGCCGATCGTTCCGTTTGCGGCTGCAGCCGTCACCACGGCGGCTTCGAGCGCATCACGCGCCGCAACGATCTGGGTCAGCGCGGTCATCAACGGCTGGCCCGACAGGCCGGCATGCGTCAGCGCTGCCGCAATGGCGGCCGGATTCTTCAGCGTCTGGTCGACGATCAGGTTGGAGATGATACGCGGATCGGCGTCGATCACCGTGCCGCTGCCGGGTCCCGGCTGCGACCCCGTGCGCGTGCCCGCATTTGCGTAATTGTTGTTGGTGTACCAGCTCACCCCCGTATCATCGGCCGTTCCCATGATACCATCGGCTCCCGGCCCGTTGGGTGCCGGGTTGAAATCATAACGGTCGCCGTCGGCGTCGTTCATATATTCGGGTGTGAAGATGCCGGGGAACGACTGATCCGCCGCGCCCCAATTCTCGCGGCCGGGCAACAGATTATTATAGCTGCCATCGACGGTACGCAGGCCATAGGGCAGCAGATGCGCCTGCGCGAACCCGTCGTTGCCATTATAGCCAGCGACCAGCGCGGCGAGATCGCCGCCTGCGGCATGCGCCTCTGCAATATTGATCTGGGCGAGGATGAAGTTGAGGTCGTGTTTCGTAAGCTGTACCATGTCGCATCTCCGGTCCGGCCGAATGCGAAGGACGCACACGGCCTCATCCGCAAAATCGTGCGGACGATAAGGTTGAACAGAAGCTGGTGCGGCCCCCCGCCAGCAAGGCCGAATGTCGTGAATCCAATCGACTCACCCGACGGCTTAAGATCAGGTTAAGAAAAATCTGTAATGGGAGTCTATTGGACTTTACGGACTAGCCCGATATGGGACTCGGTGAGTCTTACTCTTTACCTGTACGGCTAGAGTACTTAATACTTTTGGCCGATACATGGATGAACTTCATTCACCCCGGCCCGAAAGCAAGATATTCCGGTCCCGGTGAGGATTATCCGTAAGCGCGTGTTCTGAAATCGGTGTTCGGTCGACGGCCGAGGAACTGGTCCCGGGCAAAAGCCGATGTGTCTCCGCGGCTCTGCAGCGCGGCCACCGCTCCGACGCGATTGTGCACGCCGAGCAGGCGGAATGCAGCGGCCACATGGACCTTGACCGTACTCTCCGAGATGCGCAGCGAGCGGGCAATTTCCTTGTTCGACTTACCCAAAGACATATGCGTCAGCACTTCGCGCTGGCGTTCGGTGAGGCTGGACAGCGACGCCTGATGCGAACCCGAAGCGCCCTTGACCCGCTGCTCGGTGTCGACGTCGCTGACGATCGGCGGAACATAGACCTGACCCGCCATCACCTGACGGAAGGCGTTGAGCATTTCGTCCTGCTCCATGTCCTTCGGAATGAAACCATGCGCGCCTTGGGCGATAGCCCCGAGCACATCGTCGCGATCGCGCCGCCAGTCGACGATCACCAGCGAAAGTTGCGGAAAGCGGTGACGCAATCCGCGAATACCGTCGGGCACCACCGAGGCCAGGTCGATCCCGCCATCGAGAACGAGCATGTCCCGCGCGCCGCTTGCGGCCAGCCAGTCGAGAGCCTGATCGGCATCTCCTGCGGTCGCAACGTCGCAACAACCGAACTCGCCCCGGATGATGGATGCGAGACCGCTTCGGCAAAGCAATTGCCGCTCCCAAATCAGTGCCCTTGATACAGCGGACAAAATATTTCCCCCAAGTTCATCAACGGTTGCGACCCGCTGTGAACGCCGGACAGCTGCTCCCCTTTTTCTCTCAAGCTAGTCCGTCGGAAAGACTCGCCCTACCGAATCCTTCAGCCCCAGATGTAGCGGATTTTGCTTACAGAAAGCTGACGGGTCCGAAATCTGTATCAACTTACTACAATATTTCCGAAATCTAGCTCGATCGATGGCTGTTCCGGATGGCTTTTCATCGTTCCGCCATGGACTTCCATGATTCGCGCGACGATCGACAGGCCAAGGCCGGCACCGCCATAACTCGCATGTTCGCCGCGCCGGAAGCGGTCCGACAAGGCAAGCAGCCTGGCAGGGTCGATCCCCGGCCCGCCATCGACAATGCGAATAGTGGGGCCCGGCCCGCGAACGATAACCACTTCCTTGCCCGCAGCGGTCACCCGAACGGCGTTCTCGACGAGATTGCGCAGCGCCGCGGTCACCGCTTCGATACGCCCCATCACCGGAGGCCCGCCCTCATCGCGATAGGCAAGCGCGACACCCTTTTGCGCCGCATCGACCGCGCAGAGCTTGATCGCGTCGAGCGCCGCATCCGCCAGATTAATGGGCTGGAACGGCTGGGGCGCCGCCGCATAAGCGTCGAGCTGGGCCAGCACCAGCAATTGTTCGACCAGTCGGTTCATCCCGGCAAGGTCGGCGCTCACCCGATCGGTGTCGGCCGTCTTCAGCCGCCCCAGTTCCAGCATAGCGACAGCAAGCGGCGTCTTGAGTTCATGCGCGACATCGGCGGCAAACCCCTCCTGCCGCCGCGCCGCATCGTCCAGCCTCGACAACAGGGCATTGACGGCCTCGGCAAAGGGCATGGCTTCGGTCGGGAAGTCGGCAAGCGTCACGCGAAAGCCCCGCTCGCGGCCGGTCGCCTGGTGAATAAACTCCGCCGCGTCATGCAGCGGCCTCAGCGCCCGGGCGATCAGCCATCGTGTCGCGATCGCCAACGGGGCAAGCAGGACGATAATCGGGAAAATGACATGATCAATCACCTCGTGGGCGATGCCGATATGTCCGTATGTTTCGCGAATATCCTTCCGGACCAGCTCGAAATCGACAACCAGAAAAGCGGCGAGCACAACGCTGCCCCCTGCCGCCATCCACGCGAAACCCGTTCGCAGTTCGTCGATGATGGATCGCCCCTGCTGCATCAATCGACGGGCTCGAGCATCAGATAACCGACCCCCCGAAGGGTCACCAGCCGATCGTGGATTCCCAGATTCGCAAGCTTCTTCCTCACCCGCGATACCAGCACTTCGATCGCATTCGGCGTTACCGGCTCGTCGAAGGAATAGAGCGACGCCTCGATCTGTTCGCGGCTGACGACACTGCCGGCCTTGACCATCATCAATTCAAGCAGCGCCGCTTCACGTTGGCTGAGGTGGAGCGGTTTGCCTTTGCAGCTCCCCACACGGGCGATCGTGTCGAAATCGACCGGCCCCACGGAAAGCACAGAGCTCGAACGGGCGCCCGGCCGGCGAAGCAGCGCGCGCACGCGTGCCGCCAGCTCTTCGATGGCGAACGGCTTGACCAGATAGTCATCTGCCCCCGCATCAAGGCCGTCCACACGATCCCCCAACGCCGAACGCGCCGTGAGCATGATGACCGGAGTGATAAGGCCGCGGGCGCGCTCGACCGCCAGCCATGCGCGCCCATCGCCGTCGGGCATCCCCAGATCAAGCACGATGATGTCATAGCTGGTCGCCGCCAGAAGTTCCCATGCTTCGGATAGCGTCGGTGCGATGTCGCAGCAAAAACCCATCGCCGAAAGCCCTTCGGCGGTCAAAGCCCCAATCCTGGCGTTGTCCTCGACGATCAATATCCGCACGCCGTTCCCCCGGCGGGAGTGCAGCACCCCTCTGCCCGCTGGTCAAGCGCGACGACCTAATCCCTACGGCTTAACCCGATAGGTCGATGGACGACCGAACGCGATCGCGCTTGAATTGTTACAACAGGGGCTGCAATTGTATCTGCGGGCGAGGGGGACAGAAAGTTATGCGCAAAGAAGGCTGGTTCCTTGGCGTCCTCGCTGCGCTGTCGCTGCTATGGCTGCTACTCCACGCGCTCGACATACTGTAGCCGCCGGCCATTCGCGCCGTCACCTTCCATCGGGCGCTTGCATCCGAAACCTCTCCCCCCTCTGGCCGAACGGCCGAGATCAGATGCAAAGCCAACGGCGACGTCTTTGGGGCTACATCATGATGTGGCCGTCTCCCGGCCAACCCCATGTTTCGGTGAAGGCGGATGTCGCCAGACGCTCCTGCCTGTGCGCGGGTCCAAGAAATTGTAACCAATGATTTTACAGTTCGCCAGCAACGGCGATGGACGCTCCGATGGCTAACGCAAACGGGAACAATCTCTTGCTGATTTCGCCGGACAAACATGCCCTGACAGACCGACACAGCGGTATCACAAGTAATTGAAATATAAGGAATGGCGCACCCGAAGGGATTCGAACCCCTGGCCTCTGCCTTCGGAGGGCAGCGCTCTATCCAGCTGAGCTACGGGTGCCGGTAGAGCGCGGCCTCTAGCAAGCTCCGCGCGCGCCAGCAATGGCCTTATCGCACGATCATTGCGCGTGCGCGCGCAGATGTGCAAAGCGAGGCACCGCCACGGCACAGGGAGCCGAAGTGAAACCATCCGAAACGGGCTGGCCGATGGCCGCCGATCTTTATGGCGAGATGCAGCTCGAGGTGCACCCGCCCGCCCGGCACCGCTGGCGCGACTATCTGCCCGGCATTCTCGTCACCGGCATCGCCGCGCTCGCCGCGGCGTGGCTCGCCGATCATTATGCTGCGCCGCTGGTGCTGATGGGGTTGCTCATCGGCCTTGCGATGAGCTTTTTGTCGCAGGACAAGCGCACCCACGCCGGGCTGGACCTCCTGTCGCAGACCGCGCTGCGCATCGGTATCGTCCTTGTCGGCGCGCGAATCACAGCGCAGCAGCTCGCCGAACTCGGCCCGCTGCCCTTCGTCTTTCTCGTCCTGATCATGCTCGCCGTGATCATCGTCACCGTCGCGACCGCGCGGCTGTTCCGGCAGGACAGCCACGCCGCGCTGCTCGCGGGGGGCGCCACCGCGATCTGCGGCGCATCGGCCGCGCTCGCGCTCTATTCGCTGATCGGCGACAAGCGCGTCGATCAGGCCCGCTTCACACTCACCCTCGTCGGCATCACCGTCGCGAGCGCGCTCGCGATGTCGGCCTATCCGGTGCTTGCCGCCGAATTCGGGCTCACCGACGCGCAGGCGGGTTTCCTGATCGGCGCGTCGATCCATGACGTCGCGCAGGCGATCGGCGGCGGCTTTTCCTTCTCGCCGCAAGCCGGCGAGGTCGCGACGATCGTCAAGCTGGCGCGCGTCGCCCTGCTCGCGCCGATGCTGATGCTGATCGCGATGTGGCTCAGCCGCGGCGTCGCCCGCGAAGACGGCAAGCTGCGCATCCCGCTGCGGCTACCCTGGTTCATCACCGGTTTCCTGGCCGTCGCCGCGATCAACTCGCTCGCCGTGATTCCCGCGCCGGTTCAGCACGCCGCGAACGGCGGCGCACAGGCACTGTTGCTGCTCGCCATCGTCGCCACCGCGATGAAGGCGCGGCTCGCGCTACTACTCGATCAGGGCTGGCGTAGCTTTGCGCCGATCATCATTGCGACATTGACCAGCTTCTTGCTGTCGCTCGCGGCGGCACTCAGCCTGTGACGCTATGACGCCACATCAAACTGCTGTTTACTCTAGCTTTTGGGCAACGCCCAGCTGACGGTCAGCTGCGTCGCGCGGCGCGGAATGTCGAGCTTCGCTTCGCTGAAATTGACCTTTTCATTCGGCGGCAGCATTCGCACCGGCGGCTTGATCGTCCAGCTGTAGACGATCGTCCCCTGCGCATCACGCAATTCGGCGAGGATAGGCGGCACACGCTGTTCGCGGTCGGTCGGATTGATGATCACCCCCGACGCGGCGAAATAGATCGTGCCGTCGGCGAGTTCGCGATGATCCTGGTTCGGCGGCAGCTCGATCACCAGATCGGGCTCGTCGGTTGCGCCGGGAAGCCCCAGCCCCTGCGCCCAGCTCGGCAACCCGAACCAATAGAGTGCGCCGGTCGCCCCCACCATCAGCGCCGCGGCGCCGGCGGCGATGATCGTCCAGCGCTTCGCCGGATTGCGGCGGGCGCGGCGGAACGGCAGCGGCGCATCATTCACCGGCGTCCGGGCGGGCCGCGGTGCGGGCTCTACCGATGCGGGAGCCGCAAACGTCTCGGGCGGCGGGGGCGGCGCAGGGTCGGCGACTGCCGGAGCGGCAACATCGGCCTCCGCAGCGGCTATGGGTGCGGAAGAAACAGGCGTGGGAGCGGGCGCCGGTTCGGCAACCGCTTCCGGGGCCGGCGGCGCGGCCGTGGCAGCGCTCGCGGCGGGTTCCTGAAACCAGCTGTGGCGACAACTGGCGCAACGCACCGTGCGACCGTTTGGACCGATCGCCGTGTCGGGTACGACATAACGGGTGTGGCAAGACGGACAGGCGAGGATCATGGGACCCCTCTAAACACGCTGAGTCGCGGTGTTGCAAGCGCCGCGTCGTGCCATCACGATTACTCGCCGCTTTACCTCGCCGAACAGCCGTGCAACAGGCGTCGGGATGAGCGCGGAGGCTCCCCTGCTGACCCAATGGGCAAAGGCGCGAAACCGCGCCAGGGTGACACCATGACATTAACCGCAACCGCAATTCCCCGCCCCGGCGGCGCGATGGTCGAATTTGACGGCGTCGGCCTGCGCTATGGCCCCGATGCCGAAGTGCTCGCCGACATCAGCTTCAACCTGCAACCGGGTAGTTTCTATTTCCTCACCGGCGCATCGGGTGCGGGCAAGACCTCGCTGCTCAAACTCCTCTATCTCGCGCAGCGCCCGAGCCGCGGTATCGTCCGCCTGTTTGGCGAAGATCTGGTATCAATGCCGCGCCACCGCCTGCCCGGCTTTCGCCGCCGCATCGGCGTGGTCTTTCAGGACTTCCGACTGATCCCGCATCTGTCGGCGCGCGACAATATCGCGCTGCCGCTGCGCATCGCCGGGGTCAGCGAAGAAGATTTGTCGGGCCCGGTCGGCGAAATGCTGAGCTGGATCGGGCTGAGCGAGCGCGCCCATGCGCACCCCGCGACGCTGTCGGGCGGCGAACAACAGCGCGTCGCGATCGCCCGCGCGGTGATCGCGCGCCCGCAATTGCTGATCGCCGACGAACCGACCGGCAACGTCGATCCTGAAATGGCGATGCGGCTGCTCGGGCTGTTCGAGGCGCTCAATCGCCTTGGCACCACCGTCGTCGTCGCGACCCACGACATCCACCTGATCAGCCGGATCGAAAATGCGCAGATGATGCGGCTCGAGCGCGGCCGGCTCGCCGATCCGACCGGCGCGCTGCGCTATCCGCCGGCGAACAGGACGTGATTTGGGCATGATCATCCCGCGCGTCCCCGTCCAGCACCGCCGCCTGCTTCCCGACCGCCGCCTGTCGGGTCCGACGCCATGGGTGATCGCAATCCTGATGATGCTCACCCTGCTCGCCGCCGCCGCCGGGGTCGGGCTGGCCCGCTCGGCGAATGCGATCGGCGATGCAATCGCGGGGCGCGTCACGGTGCAGATCGTCAACGCCAACCCGGTGATCCGCGCCGAACAGGCGCGTGACTTGCGCCGCCGCGCCGCCGCACAGCCCTTCGTCCTGTCGGCGCGCTCGGTCGAACAGGAAGAGCTGCAAGCGACGCTCGGCCAATGGTTCGGCAGCGCCGAGGGCGACGATCCGGTGTTAAAGTCGTTGCCGCTCCCCGCGCTGATCGACATCGACTTCGTCGGAGAGAAGCATGCCAGCCATATGCGCGCGCTGCAAAAACTGGTGGCGCAGGAAGCCCCCGGCGCGCGGATCATCCCGCACGCCGAATGGCTGGGCCCCGTCGCGCGGCTGATCCGCTCGCTGGCATGGGTCGCGGGCGGGCTGGTGCTGCTGATGGCGCTCGCCAGCGCTGCGGTGGTGATCATGACCGCGCGCGCCGCGCTCGCCACCCATTATCCGACGATCGAGATGCTCCACCTGATCGGCGCGACCGACCGCCAGATCACCCGCTTGTTTCAGCGCCGCATCGCGATCGACACCGCCTATGGCATCGCGCTCGGCACGACGGTCGCCACTGCGATCCTGCTGCTGATCGGATGGCAATGGACCGGGGTGACCTCGGGGCTCGCCGCGACCGCCTCGCTCGGCCCCGCCGGCTGGCTGCTCTTGCTGGCCTTGCCGCTATTGGCTATCGCGCTTGCAGCCCTTACCGCGCGGCAAACCCTGCTCAGCGCGCTCAAGAAGATTTTATGATCAAGCGCCTGATTTCCTTGCTCTTCCTGGCCTGGGTGCTTGGCTTCGCCTGGTTCGCGCTGCTCTTGCCGCTGCCCGCCAAGGATCAGAAGACCGACGCCATCGTCGTCCTGACCGGCGGCCCCGGCCGGATCGACCGCGCGCTCGAACGGCTGGAGGCGGGCGATGCCAAACGGCTGCTGATCAGCGGCGTCGCGCGCGAGGTCAAACCCCGCGAACTCGCCGCAACCTATCAACGCCCGATGAAATTATTCGATTGCTGCATCGCACTGGGGTTCGAGGCGGAGGATACGCGCTCGAACGCGACCGAAGTCGCCACTTGGGTTGCGCGGCGCAACTATCAAAGCATCCGCCTGATCACCACCGACTGGCATATGCGCCGCGCCGAATATGAAATCGCCCGCGCGATCGGCGACAAGGTGACGATCCTGCCCGACGCGGTGCGCAGCCGGCCGAACTTCGCGACTTTGTTTCGCGAGTATCACAAATATCTGGCGGGAATCGCCGGCGGGTGGCTTGGCCTGTGAAATATATGATCGCCCTGATCCGCTCGATCCTGTTCTGGATCGCCTTTTTCGTGATGAGCAGCATCAGCTCGATCGGCGGCGTTATCGCGCTGCCGATCTCGCATCGCGGCACCATCTTCTTCGTGCGCATCTGGGCGACGTCGCACCGCTATTTCTGCCGCTTCCTGCTCGGCCAGACCATCATCGTCGAAGGCGAGATGCCCGACATTCCGGTGCTCTATGTCTTCAAGCATGAATCGGCGTTCGAAACGGTCGAGCAGCCGATGCTGTTCAAGCACCCCGCCGTGTTCGCAAAGGAAGAGCTGTTCTCGATCCCGGTGTGGGGTCAGGCGGCGCGCTTCTATGGCCTGATCCCGGTCGACCGCGATGGCGGCGGCAAGGCGATGCGCGCGATGCTCGGCGCCGCCAAGGCCGCGCTCGCGGCGGGCCGGCCACTCTGCCTGTTCGCCGAAGGGACGCGCGTTCCCCATGGCGAGGCGCCGCAATTGCGCGCCGGTTTCGCAGGCATGTACCGCCTGCTCGGCGTGCCGGTCATCCCCGTCGCGGTGAACAGCGGCGTCGCCTATCCACCGCGCCGCTGGGTCAAATGGCCGGGGACGATTATCTACAAGGTCGGCGAGACGATCCCCGCCGGGCTCCCGCGCGAGGAAGCCGAAGCACGGGTGCGGGCGGCGATCAACGCGCTGAACCCGCCCGAGGCGTTGTTGTCCGGCGAAGCCCCAGCCGCATAAACACCCCGTTCGCATCGAGCGAAGTCGAGATGCCCCTCGGCATTGCGCTTAGGCTCACGGTGTCTCGACTTCGCTCGACACGAACGGAAATCGAGGGAGGGTCGGGTCTCTAGTGCTTCCGCCCGAAATCGGGCGCCGGATCGTCCTGCCCCTCGGCGATGATCGACCGGCGAATCGCGCGGGTGCGGGTGAACCAGTCCTCCAGCTTGCCGCCATCGCCGCGGCGGATGGCCTGCTGCAACACCGTCAGATCCTCGTTGAACCGCTGCAGCGTCGCGAGCACGGCATCCTTGTTCGCAAGGAACACGTCGCGCCACATCACCGGGTCGCTTGCCGCGATGCGGGTGAAATCGCGGAAACCG
>Ga0307414_10001117_pt1 | contig 13707 bp, 9 predicted proteins | sample DK1Ometagenome_FD_203804 | JGI IMG/M metagenome (GOLD analysis project Ga0307414, IMG submission 203804) | Maize rhizosphere microbial communities from greenhouse at UC Davis, California, United States - DK15-O-3 | ecosystem: Host-associated > Plants > Roots > Rhizosphere > Soil | place: USA... | reverse complement strand
GCAAATTCCATGCTTTTCGACTCTTTTTCGTCATCGGCCGGTTCATTGGAATCTTGTTGCGACTCCTGGGCGATTGCTATTTTCTCCACTAAATGATCTGCAAAAACCATATTGCTCTTTACAAAAAGGAAAGTGAATAAAATAAATATACCTGCCAGTTGTCTAAACATCGTGTGCAATCGTTTAATTTTATATAGGTTGCTCTGTAGCGCAAATATATATGTTAAACTAATATACGCAAGGCATGTTTCAAATTATGTATTTAATATGATGCGTTTTTGTAATAATGGCTGGAGTCGTGATTGAAACCTGTACCCTTGCCGGCAAGTCTTTTCAGGTTTTAATGATTGGTATAAGGGTTTGGTTTAATGGCAATAAGTGACATCTCTTTTTCCTTTCCTCTCAGCTTTATTGACCCGAGCATCTGTGTGGTAAAGGTGCTTTCAAAATTCAGCTCGTCCATCAGATCAGCGGAAACAATCACTTCTTCGTTGAATTGTTTGCACATACTCTGGATCCGTGATGTGGTATTGAGTACATCCCCGGAATAAGTAACGTCTCTTTTTATAATGCCGATCTCGCCCGCTACTACCCTTCCGCAGTGGATGCCTGCCTTAAAAGTAGGCAGCAGTCCGTAGTTGCTATGGTATTTTTCAGCATGAGTGGCCAGGTGGTCTTTGATGTCAAAGAAACACTGAATGCATTTGCTGTTCTCTATACCGTCTTCATATTTCCATGCGATCACGACTTCGTCGCCGACATACTGATAGATCTCGCCCTTATTGTCCAGAATTGGATTGGTAATATCTGTAAAGAAGTCTTTTAGCAATTGATGATACTGCTTGTCACCGAGTTTCTCTGCAATTGTTGTTGAAGAGTTGAGGTCCAGAAACATAAAAATCCGGGTTTCATCGCGTGGTGTGTTGTATTTTCCGCTAAGAATATTCCAGAAGATGCCTGGTCCGAATTTACTGTTGATCTGCAGCATCAGCTGGGTTATGGCTACGATAATACTCCATACCAGTCCGTTCTTTTCAAACCTGTGGATGTCTGAAACGGATATGTATCTCAATATGATATTGATGATAAGAATGATCAGGATAAATGAACCGGTTACGACGGCAATGGTATATAAATAGGGTTTATCATGATATTTTACATTGACGTAGAAAACCAGCAGGCTTCCACCGACTAGGGCGCCGAATAACGCGATCCCCATATTTAGTATGACAGAGGTCGTTAGCGAATAACCGGGCACGGTGCCTAGGGAATTGTGGGTATGCAGCACCAGATGTTCGTAGATGGCTATCACAAATCCAACTATCATCCAGGAGATTACAATGATAACCAGTTGTTTGAGTTTGTAATTTGTCCTGCGGTTCATTGGTTTGGTAGGTGTTCTTTTGCAATCTAAGTTATTCAATTTTAGTAAAAAATAGCCTACCGCATGTACTTTATGTTTTCAGATCGGGAGTGGATTGTAATGGTGCCAGAGCTGGCATTTTCTGCATAGATTGAGGTTAAGTAAACTTTTTTAATTTTATTTAGTTAAATAATGAAATAATCCTATCTTTGCACCCTCTTCAAAAAGAGAATGATTCCGTAGCTCAGCTGGTAGAGCATTACACTTTTAATGTAGTGGTCCTGGGTTCGAATCCCAGCGGGATCACATAGAATAACAACCTACAAAACCCTGCAATCGTACGATTAGCAGGGTTTTGTTTTTAGGGCAAACTGCAAAATATTCAAAAAATCGCATATAAAAGGTGAGCGGGAAATCTTTCTCAGGCCAACTATTATTCTCACAATTTTAAAATATTATATTCGTGAAACGTTTTGAATGAAACCTGAAATACAAATACTCCATAATGTCTGGTCTGATAACAGATCAGTAAAAATCACAGACAGTAACAAGATCTCTTTTAATGAGCTTACAAATTCGATAATAAGCACGGGACCGTTTTCCTTTTTCATTATGGACTTCTACGATATGTCCATTTCCCATGTGAGTGACTCACTTTATGAAATGCATGGTCTCCATCCAGGCAATATTACAATTAATGAGATATTAGGTATGCTTCATCCAGACGACATTGGTTTTGTGATCAAGGCAGAAGATTTTCTTACCACGTTTTTTACAAACAAAGTTGGCAGGGATAAGTTAATGAGCTATAAGATCAGTTACAATTATAGAGCCCGGTTAAAAAACGGGAATTATGTTTTATTCAATCATCAGGCACTCATGCTTACGCTGGATGACAGCGGTGGGTTTGGGAAGTCGTTGATTATCAATACCCGGATTGACCACCTTGGTAAGGTCCCTAACTATAAAATTTCGCTTATCGGCCTACAGGGAGAGCCCTCATTCATGAATTTAAGTATTGATGGACATGCAGAAGTGCCTGCCCAGTTTTCTAAAAGGGAAATCGATATCATTAGAAATATAGCTGAGGGTTTGGACAGTGCGGAAATAGCCGAAAAGCTGTTTATTGCCGAATCAACGGTAAAAAAACATCGCAAAAATATTTTGGAAAAATCTGATTGCAAAAACACTGCGCATCTGATTAAAACCTGCATTCTCCAGGGTTTGATTTAGCATATCCTCCGATGTAACACAAAAGCAGAAATTTATACTAAAGCAGCCGCAGCTGTTGTAGGAGTTTGTTGGATGAATGGGAATGCCTCACCGAAAGAAAAGAGCGAAACTTATAGAGCCTTTGTTATTTAGCAGTTGATTTCCAACACCAAAATCAATTGAACGACTTAATCTGTTTAGACCGGGTATTCCACCAGCTGTAACCACTCACTCCGCATTTAAACTATTATTTTTCTTGAACGTTTTTAACAAGAAAGTAAACAGACATTAGAAAGGTTAATACATATACAATAGTTAAAGCTGGTTTTTCGAATTTTAAGTTTTCAAAATCAAACTGTTTAAAAATAGCCCACCCCAAAACAATTACTATAATTACAAATGGAAATGGCTGTCCTTTTTTATTGCTCATAAGTTTTAATGTTTAATTATTAGATCTGTTAATATGCCAATTATTCTTGCTGCCAATGAAAAAGTAAACACTGTTTCTGCCTGTATTTTGGTTTTAAATAGGATTCCATATAATAGAGCCCACGCGTAATCCGGGGAAATGCTTCTCTAGCCATGCAACAATTGTTTCCGGTAAAAATGAAAACAAAAAAAATCCCATATACTACACTTTAGTGTAAATTTGCTGCTAAGCCCCTAATAGCTAATGAAAAACCACGCTAATTCAAGCCTGCTTACCAGGAACAGGCTTGGAAAAATATCAGAACAGGACCGTCTTCAACAGCAACATTATTTGGATGTTGTAAAATCTTTTGCAAGGTTGACCTATGAAAGTATATACGTTATAGATTATGAAAAGATGGCGTTTGAATACGTATCAGAAAATCCATTGTTTTTATGTGGATATTCTTCTGAGGAAGTGTTAGATATGGGCTACGATTTCTATTTTAAAAATGTTCCTGAAAGTGATTTGGAACTGTTAAATCTGATTAACGATGCAGGATTTGATTTCTATAAAAAATTACATGGCAATGCGAAAAAATTGTATAGCATAACTTACGATTTCAATTTGGTTAATAAGGATGGTAAGCATATCCTCATCAATCATAAGCTTACTCCGTTGTTTTTAACAAGCGATGACCAGTTATGGAAAGCAATGTGTATAGTTTCTATTTCGCACCATAAAAGTGCAGGTAATGTTTGTATTCACAAACAAGGCACTGAGGAAACCTGGAAACTAAACATAGAAAATAATGTATGGCATAAATCAGAAAAACCTAAACTCACGAAAAGAGAGATAGAGATATTACGGCTACATGCGCAAGGGTTAACAATTAGCCAAATTGCAGAAAAAATATTTGTTTCTTCTGATACAGTGAAGTATTACAGAAGGCGAATTTTTGAGCGTTTAGGTGTGAGCAATGTAGTAGAAGCACTTTCTTACGCTGTTAACAACAAGATTATTTAACTTGACGTTGTAATTCAATTTAAACAATAAAAAATGAAAGTAAAAGTTATGGGCATCCCTGTCCGCGACCAGGAGAAAGCGTTGGAGTTTTATACAGGGAAATTGGGTTTATAAAAAAACATGGCGTTCCGTTAAGCCAAAACAGCAGGTGGCTGACGGTGGTCGCAAAGTGGAACGGAATGGCACTAAAGTTTGTTAGAACAGCGCCAGATTATTTTTGATTAAACCGGAAGGCCTTTAACTTTTGCTGGTTAATTCCAACCAGCAAAGTGTTATTTACAACAATTGCACTTCGCACGTCTCCTTTTAGCTTGAGGCCACTTTCCTGTTCAGGGACATAATTAAACTTGCCTTTTCCGTTGCCCTTTAGCAGTACGCCGTGGTTGGCATCGTATTTACCTAATCGGATGCGCGACTGGTTGATGTTGCCACATAAAAGCAGGTCTTTATTGCCGTCTCCGTCGTAATCCAGGCAGGTGATGGTATATACTGGGGATAACTGCGCCTGCAGCGGCAATTGCTTCTCTTTGAACCTGCCATCTCCGGTTCTTTCAAAGTAGGCAGTCTTGAGATAGCTGGCCTTTAAGCGCTTTGCACCTTTTAGTTCTTCTTCGGTAAAGATTTCTTTTAACCCCGCTTCTGCATAGCTTTTATAATCAGGGAAGCGCGGACGCATAATACTCATCTGATCAAGCATCTCGTCCCGGCTCAGGTATGGATAACTTTTGCCCATAATGTAGAAACAGAGGATCGGATCCATGCCTCCGTTGTTGTCAAAGTCTTTGTAGATCAGTTCTGCCGGTTCTTTGTCGCTTACCCGGCATTGGCTGTTGAGTCCAAGATTGCCCATCACAAGGTCTGGCCGGCCATCGCCGTTCAGGTCTTCGACTTTCAGGGTATTCCACCAGCCGCTGTATTGTTTGTCAAAATATTTATCTGTCCTGTTCTTTAGCTTACGGCCGTCATTGAGGAATGCGGTAACGGGCATCCAGTCTCCCACAACAATGAGGTCCTGTTTCTTGTCGCCATTGAGATCCAGGACCGCAGCATCTGTCACCATACCGATATGCTCCAGAGTGGGTGCAATTTGCCTGATCTGATCGGTAAAGTGCCCTTTGCCATTATTGATCAGCAGGAAGCTCTTCGGTGTTTCAGGATACCTGGAAGGTGTGACACGGCTGCCCACAAACAGATCTGGATGCCCGTCTCCGTTGAAATCACCTGTTCTTGCACAGCTCTTGCTCACCCACATTTCCGGAAGTGAATTAACGGATTTGTTAAAATTGCCCTTGCCGTCATTGAAATAAAGCCTGTCCTGGAATAGCGGATCATTGTCTTTAAAGCTTGCATATCCTCCGCTTACGACATAAAGGTCTGTATGACCATCGCCATTGGCGTCAAAAAATATGGCATCTGTATCTTCACTCGCTGCGTCAGTTATAAACGGTTTCTGGTCTTTAACAAATTTTCCGCCTTTTTTCTGGAAAAACAATGCACCGGACTGATTGACATCGCCGCCCACAAATACATCTTCCAGGCCATCACCGTTTACATCTGCCTTGGCCATGCAAGGTCCGGTAAAGGACAGCGCATTGACCAGCAAGGGCTGGCGTTTATAATCATTGATGTCATTTTTAACCTGCACTGACGCAATTGGCGGGGTTATTTCGGTAAATAGAGGTTTTGGTGACATCGGCCTGCGGTAGGTCTCTTTGGCGTCGCTTTCGGCAAACAATAATTGCCTGGAGGCAGAAACATCGCTCAGAACCTGTTTTCTTCCGCTGAGCCAAACTACGCTTACTGAATCGACTTTTTTCTCCTTGCCCAGGCCAAAATGCAAATTTTGGGATACGCTGGAAAGGTATCCTCTGGATGGCATTTGCTGCAGACACTGTTGCTTTCCTTTGTTAAATACCGTTACGACGGCGCCAAGTCCATCTGTATTTTTACCACTGCCTTTTAGTTTGACTTTTAAATAGTGCGCAGAGGAGTCGCTTTGATTTTGGTAGACAAAAGCGGCTTTATTGATGTTATTGACTATAATATCGAGGTCTCCGTCGTTGTCGAGGTCACTGTATGCCGCCCCATTGCTGTTTGAGGGGATATTGATGCCCCAGGCAGCGCCTTTATTGGTAAAGGTAAGATCACCGTTATTTTTATAGATATAATTCTTTACATTAGAGGAGGGTACATTTTCAAGGATGGTTTCCAGATCTTTTGGTGAGATCTGGCCATTGAGGCTTCTCATGTAGTTCTCATTGAATTTAAGCACGTCCATATTGGTAAAGTCGCGCATAAAACCATTGGTGATAAAGAGATCTTTCCAGCCGTCATTGTCATAGTCCGCAAACAAAGGGGCCCAGCTCCAATCGGTATTGGAGATGCCTGCCAGTTGCCCGATCTCACTAAAGGTGCTGTTGCCGTTGTTGAGATGCAGCATATTCCGGACATACTGGTAGTAAAATCCATTTCGCAGGTTAATGTTAAAGGACTCGTAGTTATCCGTCCCTCCTGCGAGTAGTTTTTGACGTTTGTTGTCTTCAGGAAGCATATCCAGGGTGAAGATATCCTGCAGACCATCATTATTGATATCAGCGATGTCATTACCCATCGAAAACAGCGAGATGTGGTCCAGCTTTTCAGACAGCTGATCTGTAAATGTACCGTTCCCGTTGTTGATGTACATACGGTCAGGAATGGCATAGTCATTAGAAAGGTAGATGTCAGACCATCCATCACCGTTGATATCAGCAACGCCTCCACCCAGTCCATATGACAAGGTAGATGTACTTAATCCGGCCTGTTTGGTTACATCTTTGAAATGTCCGTTGTCATTTCTGAATAATTTCGAGCTCGCAAGCGGATCGTCCTGCTTTTTTAATTCTTCTATTGTGCTGTCATCCAGATTACTGAGTACGTTAACGTTGTCGTTTACCAAAAACAGGTCCAGATCACCATCCCGGTCATAGTCAAAGAAGACCGACTGTGTACTGTAGGATGGGTCTGCCAGTCCATAAGTTTCGGCCTCGTCTTTAAAAGTAGGGATGCCATCTTTGTTTAGTCCCTGGCTGATAAAGAGCTGATTCTTTGATTCTGGTCCGGCTTGTCTTCCTGCGTAGCATACATAAATATCCAGATAACCGTCGCCATTGACATCAACCATATTCACCCCGTTTTTCCATCCGGGAATCCGCGCACCTACTCCTGCGGTTTCGGTAATGTCGGCAAACTTCATATGACCGAGGTTGTGATAGAGTTTATTGCCGTTCATATTGCCGGAGAAATAGATTTCATCCAGCCCGTCGTTGTTAAGGTCGCCAACCGCCACACCGCCACCGCTATAGAAGCCCTGGTAAAATCCCTGCATGCTTTTTTTAAAGTCCTCTTTGATCACATTGTGAAACAGGATATTGGTGCTGGTAGAATCAAGCAGGGTGAAGAGTGGATTTTCTGCTATGTTGGTTGTTTCGTGTTTTTTCGGTCCTGTACAGGAAAACAGCAAAAAAAGGCATAGGCCTGGAAAATAGGATTTTACCAGTGGTGTTCGGTTCATAGTTTGGTTATAGTCTGGTTCTATACTCAACATTCACCTGAATAATTATGATGAATATTAAATATAGCATACAGGCTTATGACAACATATCTAATAAAAAGTCCTATCCGGGCCTTAGAATTTTATGGTATATATTGCTAAGTTTACATTGCAAAGCATAAACACATAAACACGACAATGAAACAGAACTTTATTTTTTCTATAGCCAGAGCATTATCTATCCTGCTCCTGTCTTTTATATTTCTTGGCAGTTCGCTGGAAAAGCCAAAACCCGGCCCTAAATGGGAACAGCTTTTTAACGGAAAAGACCTCAGTGGCTGGAGTCCTAAAATAAGGTATCATGATTTTAATGAGAACTTTGGAAATACTTTCCGGGTACAAAACGGAAATATAGAAGTAAGGTATGACCAGTATTCGAAGTTTGACGAAACGTTTGGCCATCTTTTTTATAAAAAGCCTTACTCTTATTATCTTATTGCCGCAGAATACCGTTTTGTAGGGGAACAGGTAAAGGGCGGACCCGGCTGGGCATACCGGAACAGCGGTATCATGATCCACGGTCAGGATCCTTCGACCATGAAAAAGGACCAGGATTTTCCCAACTCCATTGAAGTACAGCTTCTGGGCGGTGCAGGTAATGGCGAGCGGCCTACGGCCAACCTCTGTACTCCAGGCACTCAGTTTGTCAAAGACGGTAAAGTGATCAAGACGCATTGCATTGAGTCAAGTTCTAAAACATTTAACGGTGAGCAGTGGGTCCGGGTTGAAGTACTGGTCCTGGGTGATTCCCTGGTGGTGCATTATGTAAACGGCGAGGAGGTTTTACGTTATGAAAGGCCACAATCTGACCCCGTTGGCGGAGCAGAAGAAGGTGCTCTTCTAAAAGGCGGCAGCATTTCACTTCAAAGCGAAAGCCATCCGGTAGATTTTAGAAAAGTAGAGATCATAGATTTAGAAAAGTATGCTAAAAAACCGGCAGAACTACAAGGCGTCATCAAAAAACTGATGGCAGAAAAGAGGATTGCCAAACAGTAACTCTTGACCTATCTATTTTTCCGAAGGTTTGATTCTTGTAATTAATCGTTTGAATTTTACAATTCTCTGCTTTAGGTTTCGTTTATCTTTACATCAATAATTAGATACTATGATAGCAGCAAAAGCATATGCGGCGCAAAGCCCTGAAACGAATCTGGCCCCCTGGAATTTTGAAAGACGTGAAATAGGGCCTCACGATGTACAATTTGACATTTTATTTTGCGGTGTTTGCCACTCGGACCTGCACCAGATCAAAAATGACTGGTTTCTTGGGATATTCCCCATGGTCCCGGGTCACGAGATCGTTGGCCGTGTCATTAAAGTAGGTGACCATGTAAAAAACTTTAAAGTAGGCGACCTGGCCGGTACAGGATGTATGGTTGATTCCTGCCAGGTCTGTGAAAACTGTAAACAAGATCTGGAGCAGTACTGCCTCGAAGGGAGTACGCAGACTTATAACAGCTTTGAACGGGATGGTAAAACGCCTACCTATGGCGGCTATTCAAACACAATTGTTGTCAGGGAAGAATTTGTTTTGCACATATCAGATAAATTGAACCTGGCGGCTGTTGCGCCTTTGTTATGTGCTGGTATTACCACATACTCTCCATTGAGACACTGGAAAGTAGGTAAAGGCCATAAACTTGCGGTACTGGGCCTGGGCGGCCTTGGCCATATGGCGGTTAAGTTTGGAGTCGCCTTTGGTGCCGAGGTAACGGTACTCAGCACCTCACCTAAAAAGGAGGAAGACGCACGAAAACTTGGTGCTCATCATTTTTTAGTGACTACCGATGCGGATCAGGTCAAAGCAGCGAAGGGTACGTTTGATTTCATACTGGATACGGTGTCTGCTCCTCATGATTTTAACATGTACCTCTCCTTATTGAGAACTAATGGCAGCATGATCTGTGTTGGCGTGCCTCCGGAACCGGCGCAAGTGGCTGCATTTAGTTTACTTGGCGGCCGTAAAAGCCTGGCGGGGTCTAGTATTGGAGGTATTGCCGAGACCCAGGAAATGCTGGATTACTGTGCGGAGAACAACATAGTGTCAGAGATTGAGATGATCGATATAAAAGACATTCAAAAGGCCTATGACCGCATGATCAGGGGCGATGTCCGTTACCGGTTTGTAATTGACATGGCTACTTTATAGCACTGGTTTATTTGTTTACGAAAGCTATTGCCATTCCATCGTATTCCTTAGCTCCTACGGTTTGCAGTATAGTGGCAGTAACTTTCGTATTTTCGGAAAGCATTTGGTTTAGGCGCCTCACTCCTGCTACCCGGTCATCACTGCTGTTCTCATCCAGTACTTTTCCCTCCCTGATCACATTGTCACAAATAATGACCGCCCCGGGGCGTGCCAGATCAAGCGCGGCTTCAAAATATTCTTTATATGGCGGCTTATCGGCATCGATAAATATAAGATCAAAATTTATTTCGCCGGACTCTTTGAGCTGCTCCATCACTTCTGATGCTCTTCCGACGCGTAAATCCACCTTCTCTAAAAGGCCTGCGTTTTCTATATTTTTCCTGGCGATACTGGCGTGATGGGGGTCGAATTCAACCGTTACGATCTTGCCATCAGCTGGGAGTGCCCTGGCCATCCATATCGTACTATATCCGCCAAGAGTTCCAAGTTCAAGTATCTTTTTAGCATTGCACATCAATGCAATGACCTGTAAAAATTTGCCCTGGTTTGCGGTTATGCTGATTTGCGGCATTTCTGCTTCATCGAGTGACTTTATCGTTTGCCGGAGTACTTCATCCTCAGGCTCCAGCAACTGACTGATATAGCCGTCCACCTTTTCAAACATTTGTTGATCCATACACAAATATAAAATTCAATCATTAAATTGCTTTATAATTATGAAAAAGTCAACGCTCTTCTTGTTCTTTTCTATCTTATTTTTCATGGCGGGATGCAGTCAGCAATCTCAGAAAGAAACGATCTCAGGCATTCCAAATCCCAAAACACTTAACGAAACTTATGTAAGCAATCCAGATCAGCTGCTTGACCCGGAAACTGTTTCGGATCTAAATGCAAAATTAAGTACCCTTGATCAGGCAGGCATTGCGCACATCGACGTGGTATTGGTAAAAACCATCGGGGAACTCGTTCCAAAAGAAGTTGCGCATGAGTTATTCAATACCTGGAAGATCGGAAACAAAGAAACTAATAATGGTCTGCTGATCCTGATTGTTCAGGATCAGAAAAGGATCGAGTTTGAAACGGGATATGGATTGGAAGGTGTGCTGCCTGACATAATCTGCTACCGGATCCAACAACAATATATGATCCCCTACGCAAAGTTAAATGATTTTAATGGTGCAGTAACCCGTGGGGTTAACGCGGTGGTCAGCCATCTTACCTCCAATCCGGCTCCCAATTTGACGGACACAGCGGGTATGGGTTCGCCGGAGTTGACGATAACGCCGCCGGAGTCTCTGCAAAGCCTGACAGATATGGATTCCATGTATAGCAGTAAGGAACCAGGCGATATCTATTCATTAATTTTAGCTATCATCTACTTTATAATCTCAATCATAACAGGAATTGCCTTTTCCAAAAAAGCGAGTCTGAGAATACTGATCATTTTATTTATTTTCACAGCACCCGTCCTTTCTGTCGTTCACCTGAATCTTGACCATCCGGTTTCCTGGCATAACATCAGGGCATTATTGGTCGCCTATACCTTTCTGCTAATCTATACCCATATTCATATCTTTTTACTCAGCTGGATATCAGCTTCTTCGTTTAAAGTGGGAACCCAGCATGAGCAATACCTGAAACGCCGCAACACGTTTGCAGCTATGGAATGGCTTGCAAAGGTATTTGCATTTCCCTTCTTATGGTTGTTCTGGAAAAAACATCAGGCTACATTAGAGGCGTTGAGGTATGAAAATATCAATTGTGAGCATTGCGGAACGCTGATGACTTTAACGAGCGAGGATAAGGATGATGAATTTCTATCCAAAGGACAGGCAAAGGAAGAAGAAATTTTTTCCATAGATTATGACGTATGGGTATGTAAAGACTGTGAACTGAACAAAATTCTGGATTATAGTAATCTGAAATCAAAAGCCAGGGAATGTAAATTTTGTCATTTTACTACTTCATTGTTCTCAAGACGCGAAACGATTGAACCGGCTACTACATCGAGTCCGGGCTACGGATACGACTATTTCGTCTGCGCCAATTGCGGAAAAGAGACCAAGGAACAGTTTATAATAGCCAAAATCTCTACATCAGGCAGTTCCTCTTCTTCAGGCAGTTCGTCGGGCAGCAGTTCCTCAAGCAGCGGAGGATCTTCCGGCGGTGGCGGGGCGGGAAGCAGCTGGTAAACCCAATTATTCCTTCTTCTTAAACAGGCCGTTTAATTTATCAGCGATTGTATTCTTAACTTTTTCTGTCGCTTGCGCTTTAATGGTATCAACCTTAGCCTGAGCGACCGCTTTAATTTCTTCCTTTTTCTCAGCAACTGCCTGGCTTGCTACTTCCTTAGCCCCGGTTTTTGCATCTCCGGCACCATATTTCAGGTTAATGGTAGGTTTTAGTATTGTACCGCCCAAAACTGCGTTGACCTTTATAGTTTCGCTCATTGCAACATTAGTCCCGGCTTTACTGTTCAGCTTTGCAATAAAAGCGTTTGCTGCCTCGTTGGCTTTTGCGCCCAGCATAGCTCTTGGCACATTTAATCCAAGCTGATAATCTATACTCTGGTCCAGGCCATTTGAACCCTGAACATCCATCGAAATGTCTTCCTTTTTAATATTAAAAGGCGCAACGTTTAAACGCCCGTTTTCGATCCTGAACTTGGTAAGTACATTGTTTAATTCCAGTTTTTTAAATTTATCAGAACTTAAAGCAGATGCCAGTTTATTCAAAGGTTCAAATCCGTCAAGAACTGCCTGAATAATGTTGGTCAAGCCCTCGGCATTTATAGAAGAGTAAACAGGCATCATATTCTGGTCCAGATCAGAATTGAACTTTAAATTAGTAGAGAACACCCCCTTTGCAAATTTTGCAACGGGAGCCAATAATTTCACTGTATTGAAGGTGGTAAAAGCCTTTTGAATGTCCATTTTTTCTATACCGAAATCAATGTCAACTTTTGGCTTTTTAGGATCTGTTGTTGCATACGAACCGTTCATCTTTACTGTGCCGTCAAGCATGTTCATGCCCATATCTTTAAAGTATATGGTCTTGTTTCTTACTTCCAAAGCTCCTCTTGCATTGGTGATATCGTAATTATCATATAGTACGCGGCCTGCTTTTGCTGTGATATCAAAATCGATGTTTCCAGGCACTTCAAATACAGTTAATTTCGAATCGCTCCTTTTTTCCGCATCCACTGCACTCTCGGGGCCCATCAGCTCATTAACATCAATCAGGCTTGATGCAATATTGAATGTTCCCTGTAAAGCCTGGTCTTTTTTGAAGAAGTAGTTCAGGTAGTTATTCACTGTACCATTTGCTGTAAAATCACTTTTGCCAACTTTAGCTGTCAGATTACTTAATGTGATATTTCTAGGGCTAAAAGTCATTTTTGCCGAAGGGACATTAACTGGTATTGGCACATTTTTGCCTGAATAATTAAAATTACCTGCCAGCATTTGTCCTGATGCTTTGAAAGCTTCATACTGTCCTTTATCAACAGATGATTTACGGCCCGACGCCTGTACATCGGCATCCAGAATACCACTTAAAGTCATATCTTTCATCGGAAAAATCGTAGTCAGCTGTTTTAAATCCAGTTTTCCTTTGAGTGCCATATCTACAAATGGATCCGTTGCGGGATTTTTCAGCAAGAACCGCCCATCAATTGGTGCATTGCCAAACTCCATGTGAAATGCAGGCACATTTACAACGGTATGGTCCATTACACCGTCTGGATTACTGATTTGCGATTTAACTTGTATATTATTAATAGCCGAAGGCAGAGAAGGATATTTGATCTTACCATTTTCTATCGAAAGGTTGACGTCAAATGCAGGTAATGATTTCTCATTATATATCCCTTTTGCGCTTCCGCTCATGGCAAATTTACCGGTGGCATCCATGTCCTTAAAGTTGCTGGCATAGATTGCAGGTATTAAAGAAAGGAA
>Ga0307414_10001116_pt1 | contig 13716 bp, 5 predicted proteins | sample DK1Ometagenome_FD_203804 | JGI IMG/M metagenome (GOLD analysis project Ga0307414, IMG submission 203804) | Maize rhizosphere microbial communities from greenhouse at UC Davis, California, United States - DK15-O-3 | ecosystem: Host-associated > Plants > Roots > Rhizosphere > Soil | place: USA... | reverse complement strand
CCGGCAATCCAATATCGGCTCTGCTTCTTCCCTCACCTGATTGCAGACCGTGTTCGCCTAAAGACATAATGACAACATCGGCATTTTTAGCTGCTGTTATTGCTTCTGGAAATCCGCTTTTATCAGTAGTATTAATTTTAGTTTCGAAAATAAACTGTGTCTTTCCTTCCGTAACATCAGCACCTTTTGCATAAGTCAACTGATTACCTTTATAATTTTCTAAACCTTCTAACAAAGAAACTGCCGAATTATCATCGGCTGCTATACGCCAGCTTCCCAATGGACTAGTTTTATCATTTGCCAAAGCACCGATTACAACTATCTTTTGTCCTGATTTTTTAAGAGGTAACAGCTCTTTTTCATTTTTTAAAAGGACAATTGATTTTTTTGCCATTTCTAAAACACCTTCGTGAAAAGCTGCTTTTCCTACTGTTTCTTTTTCGTAATTTTCATCACAATACAAATACGGATTATCGAATAAACCCAACTCAAATTTGACTTTCAAAATTCGTCGGGCGGCGTCATCAATTAAGTATTCTTTTACTTTTCCTTCTTTTACTAAAGTCGCCAGATGCTCCACATAAGCATTGGATTCCATATCCATGTCTGAACCGGCATTAATAGCAATTTCGGCTGCATGTTTGCTGTCTTTAGCAAAACCATGAGGAATCATTTCGTTAATAGAACCCCAATCAGAAACCACAAATCCATCAAAACCCCATTCGGATTTCAGGATTTTTCTTTGTAAATAAGAATTCCCTGTTGCAGGAATTCCATTGAGCTCATTAAAAGAATTCATAAAAGTACGAACCCCGGCACCCACAGCTGCTTTGAATGGAGGGAAAACAATATTTTGCAACGTAGATTCGCCAATATCTACCGTATTGTAATCTCTCCCGGATTCAGCAAATCCATAGGCTGCAAAATGTTTGGCACAAGCCAAAATAGTATTTCTGGCTTTCAAATCGTCTCCCTGAAAACCTTGTACCCGGGCAATTGCTATCTGGCTTCCTAAATAAGGATCTTCTCCGGCACCTTCCATTACGCGTCCCCATCGTGCATCACGGGAAATATCTACCATAGGGGCAAAAGTCCAATTGAGTCCTACAGCAGCAGCCTCTTCGGCAGCAATGGCAGCTGATTTTTTTATTTCTTCTAAATCCCAACTGGCTGCTTCGGCCAGCGGAATGGGACTAATGGTTTTATACCCATGAATCACATCAAAACCAAACAACAACGGAATTCCTAATCGGGTTTCTTCGACGGCTATTTTCTGTAAAGCTTTTACGTCTTTTACTCCTTTCACATTCAACATGGAACCTACCAAGCCGTTTTTTAAATCGGCATATTTCTTAGCTGCCTGACCTTCTTTTGGCGTAGGCCCTGTAATTTCCCAAAAACCATTGTATTGATTGAGTTGTCCAATTTTTTCTTCCAAAGTCATCAGTTTTAAAATAGAATCTACTCTACTGTCTAACTGATTTTTTGAAACAAAACCTGCATTGGGCTTTATTATTTTTTGACTACAACTCCATATAGCAATGGTAATGAAAACAAATGATATTGTTTTTATTACTCTCATTTTGTGTATGTTTTTAATTAAAAGGCCGAATAAAACCGACCTTTAATATCATTTTTAATTTGATTATTGGTACACTCTTACATAATCTACTTCCATAGATGACTGAGTGAATGCCGGATCAATTGTTCCTCCAAAAGTTCCTCCCATGGCCACATTTAAAATCATAAAGAAGTCTCTGTTAAAAGGTAAACTACTGTCGTTAGCAACCGTATGAAAAAGTACATCATCTACATATATTTTTACTGATGCCGGACTCCAGACCGTTTTGTAAACATGGAATTCTGAAGAAGCATTGGTTATTAACGTACTGTTTGTGTTTCCGTTTCCTCCTGAACGTCCCGGATAATGAAGCGTCCCATGAATTCGATTGGGTTCGTTTCCTTTATGTTCCATAATGTCTATTTCACCACAGGCAGGCCAGGAATTAGTAGCATAATCAGCACCTAACATCCAGATGGCAGGCCAAGTTCCTCCACCAATAGGTAATTTAGCTCTTATCTCAACTTTTCCATAGGTAAAATCAAATTTCCCTTCTGATTTTAATCTTGCAGAAGTATAGCCTGATCCTACTTTTTTAGCGGTAATTTTTAAACTTCCGCCAGCAACAATTACATTATCAGAAGCATTGGTATAACTTTGTGCTTCGTTATTCCCCCATCCGGCAGTACCGGTACCTAAGTCATAAGTCCATTTAGTCGCATCAGGTGCTCCATCGGTATTGAATTCGTCTGAGAATTTTAAAACAGTATAGTCTGGATCAGGAGATGAAGTTGGCAAAGTAGTAGTAAATATAAGATACCAGGCTAGTGCTGCATTATTTCCTTGAACTAATCGCACGACCATTCTATTTTCAGTAATGGATAAAATTTCATACTGAGTAGCTCCCGCATAATAGCCCATAAAACCTCCATCAGAAAAATTCATTACTGTTCCTGTAGTTACTCTTGTCTCCACTGGATTTTTATAAACAACTGAAGACGAAGGGCTTAAAGCTACAATTTTAGTACCTGCTGTGCTGTAAGCTAAACAAGCATCATCACCACCATTTGTTCCGCCTGCAACACTTTTATAAGAGTTGTTAAAAAAGGTATTCCCTTTGTTATCTTGTTTGTATTCGATTTTACCGTTTACCAAAGCAAAAGTATAATCCCCATCATAGAAACAAGTAGTTGATTTTTCAAACGGCTCTGCCTGGTAATAATTAGCAAAATAATTTTTAGTAGCATCACCATCATTTTGTCCAACTCCAAGATGCCCTTTTTCGGAAGCAGCTAAATACCATTTTTTTCCAATAGCCGTACCACCAGTAAGAAACTGTGTAGATCTTTCATCGCTAAAATTACTAAAAACAGTGACTTCTACTGTTTCAGTGGTAGCTACACCACCTTTACCATAAGCAATAACTGTTACAGTATAAGTATTAACACCAACTGTTGTAAAGCCATGCTCTTCTATACCTCCTGGAGAATTTTTTGTTTCGCCGTCACCATAGATGTATTTATAGGAAATAGCATTATCGGCTGTACTCTTAAACTTAACAGTACCAGAACCATCTCCATTAGGTAAAGCATCAGTTTTTCCAACTATTTCAACTGTAACATCCAGATTAGTTGGAGCGTTTAATGTTCCAAAAACTAAATTATCCTCCTGACAATTGACCATCAATAGAAGGACAAAAACAGATACTATATTTACTATTATTTTTTTCATTTTTTTAGTTTTTAGTTAGATTGTTTGATATCATCAAAATAATAGGTCGTTCCTGTTCCATTTACACCAAAATCAGGGAATAAAATGACTCTATCATACGCATTAGCAGTATTAAACGCAGCTGAACTTGTCAAATCAAACGTGAGTACCTGCCATGAATTAGCCACAGTAGTGGTAGCTTCCACTTCAACAAAAACCGTTGGATTGCCATTGCCATCTTTTGGTGAAGTTGAAACCTCCATTTTTAATAATATCTTGGCTCCAACTTTGGGCGACCAAACATTCACTTTCACCTTAGTTCCTTTAGTAAAATCAACTTTAGCATCTAAATTCAAACTTGCTCCAGCCCAAACTTGTGCTCCTGATGGTTTCTCAATTTTCACCACTTTATTAGATAAATTATTACCCGATTTATCCGGATTAGTAATCACAGCTGCCGGAATAGCTCCAAAATCAGCTGCTCCAAAACCTGCCCATGGATAAGTAAGTGTAGCAGATTCAAAATCAATAGGCATTTCAATTAATGCCGAAGGCGTTTTGTAGAAATAAATATTATCAATAAAAACACTACCTCCAGCCCAAGGTGTACCTACAAATTTCAATTGGAAAATATCGGCTACCGTTAATCCCTGACTCGTAAAAGCTGAGATTGGAATATCAATACTTGTCCATTGATTTGCTGTTAAATTTCTAACAACCGGTTTTTCACCATTGGTTTTACTAATCAAAGACGTTTCTATTTTTTGTAAATCAGCAGTCCATACGTCCATGTGAATGAATTCCATTCCGGAAACATCAATGGTTGTTCCGTCGGCAAGTGCAATTCCCTGATAACTTAATTTTATATAATTAAGCATTTTATCACCATTTAAATCAAACTCTGTCCAGCTGCTTCCCTGACCAGCTTGTCCCCAATCCGGAAAATAATTGGTTCCGGCAACATTAGTATATTTCGAACCATAAATAGAAATTACATCGGCTGCTTGTCTGTTAGGCGGTGTTGGAGCAGAAGCAAAAGGCTTATTAACAACCGTTACTGTAAATTGCTGTGAAAATTCGGTAGTTTGAATCGCTGCACTTTTAGATACTACTCTTATGGTATAAACACCTGCGTTTTGATAGGTATAAGAGATAGATTCGCCATTATTAGCTGATACTGGATCGGGTTTTCCTGCTTCACCAAAATAAACATCATAAAACAGTGCATAATCTGCAGTAGCCATCACATTCACTTTTTTAGAAACAGCTAAATCATTTTCGATAGTAACCACTAAATTTTGCGGAGCTTTGAAAGAAACAACAACTTCCTGAATAACTTCTGTTTTTTTACCATTGAGAGTTGTTCCAATAATTCTCGCATTATAAATCCCTTCTTTGTAAATATGATCTACCGTAGCACCCGGATTTACATAAGCCGGTGTTGAGGTTGCATCGCCAAAATAAATTTCGAATTTAGTAACTCCCTCTCCTTTAGGCAAGAAAGTTACTTTTCCTGTATTATCCTGCGTAACGGTAGTTAATGCTGAAATATTAGTGGGAGCACCCAGTGTATCCAAATCAATCAGCTCATTCTCGGTTGAACAGCTAAAAATTATAGCTGCTACAATAAGACTTGTTATGTATTTTATCTTTTTCATTGTACTAATTATTATAGTTAGGATTTTGTTGCCAGTTTCCTGCTGCAAATTGAATCTCTTCAATTGGAATAGGAAATAATTCATTCTTATTAGCCGTAAATCCCGGAATTTCCTGAGCCGCTTTTCCTGTACGAACCAAATCAAAGAAACGATGTCCCTCCCCTGCTAATTCTACTCTTCTTTCTGCCTGAATAAAATCAGCTAAGGCTGCTCCAGATGCAGTAATGTCATGGTTGTTATCCCCAAAAGCACGACGTCTTACTTCATTCAGATAATTTCGAGCAAGGGCATCATTTGGGGCTGTACTTTTATTGTATGCTTCTGCTGCCATTAATAGTACATCAGCATAGCGAATGGCTCTGTAATTATTTGGACTTGTCAATTTAACATCCCCAGCTGCTTCTGTTCTTCTTTTTCTGGGTATGTATTTTCTATTAAAATATCCAGTATCTTGATTTTGTTTAGTGTAGCTTGTACCTGGATTTTGTGCTATCCATGCTACCATATCTAAAATAGTTACCTCTTTTCTTAAATCGCCTGCTTCAAAAGCACTAACGAGTTTTGGAGTAGGTAAATTGAAGTTGTTTCCATCAGCAAATACAGGACCAACGTATCCAAAAGGACCTGCAAAACCTACTGCAACATTCCCTTCGCTATATTGTAATTGTCCATAACTCGCACCTTCAACATCTGTGTACTGAATTTCAAAAACAGATTCAGGTCCGTTTTCCCCTGATTCTTCGAAAATACTTCCAAAAGGAGTCAAACCAACATTTATTTGTTGGGTTGTCAAATCAGCAGTTTTAACTAAATGGTATCTATCAGTAGCAATTAATTTTCCAAAAGTCTCGGCCGCTAAATCGTATTTTTTATCATATAGATATACTTTTCCAAGTAAAGCTAAAGCCGCACCACTTGTCGCTCTTCCCTTTTGTGCAGGAGTTGCAGGTAAATTTTCTGCGGCATAAATTAAATCATTTTGAATAGATGCATACACCTCTGAAACTGATGAGCGTGGTATGGAAGTCTCATCGCCAGGGGAAAAACGCGCGTCTCCTTTCATTGGGATACCTCCAAACCATTTTACCAACTCAAATTGATAGTAAGCTCTTAAAAAACGGGCTTCTGCAATAACTTTATTTTTTCCATCAAAATCTGTTTTATCTTTGAATTCAAGGATATAATTAGCTCTTTGAACTCCTGCAAACATCCAATCCCATAGTTGTTTTAAATTTTCATTCACAGGACCATGAATCATTTGATCAATTTGTTGGTAGCCTATAACATCTGTAGGACTGTTTCCTCCTGCAAAAGTGTTATCAGAAGCAATTTCTCCCATTAAAACATTAATAAAAGTAGACTGCAGTAAATCATAAGTTGCAATTACAGCATTTTCATAATCGGATTCAGAATTAAAATAATTCTCTGAATCAATAGAATATTGAACAGGACGACTCACAAAATCATCACTACACGAGCTAGTCATTGTAGCAAAAACAGTTATCGTCATTATGGTGATAAATAGATACTTTTTCATTTTAATATGAATTAAAAATTAATGTTTAAACCTAACATATACGTTCTTGGAGTAGGATAGAAACCATAATCTATCCCACCTCCTATAGGAGCACCATTAGAAGCACCCGGGTCAAATCCTTTGTATTTTGTAAAAGTGTAAAGGTTATTTACCCCAGCATACAGGCGTAACTTACTTAGTCCAACTTTTTCTATCATATTTGGATTTAAAGAGTATCCCAGTTGGATATTTTGGATTCTTACATAGGAAGCATCTTCAACAAAATAATCAGAAAACAAATTATTAGTTGTAGCTGCTGTCGTAACTCTGGGAATGCTATTACTAGTTCCTTCTCCGGTCCATCTGCCTAAAACATAATTTAAACGATTAGCATCTGGTGCAACACTCTCATAATTACGAACCATATTATTGCCTAAAGAAGCAAAAGTGTACATCGAAAAATCAAGTGCTTTGTAATTAAACTGCATATTGAAACCCATTGTTGCTGTAGGGATGGGATCTCCAATATCTGTTCTGTCATCAAAACTGATTTTACCATCTCCATTGACATCAACATATCTAATATCTCCTGGTGATGCCGCTACACCAAGCTCAACCTGAGAAGGGGCATCATTAACTTCTTGTTGATTTTGAAAAACACCATTTGTTTTTAAACCATAAAAATAGCCTATGGAATGACCTACCTGCATTCTTGAAGGCGCTTGTTGACCGATTCCAAAAGAGCCACCTGCAATAAATGGTGTTCCCATATAAGTTACGTTGTTACGTAGCATAGTAACATTGTAACCTAAACTCATATTAAAATCATCTGAAAAGCTATTGCTATAATTTACAGCGAATTCAATACCTTCATTTCTAACTGTTCCTGCATTAATCGTAGGATTTGAAGCTCCGGGTGCTTGCCCTCCTGATATCCCTGAAACCGGAATACCTGGAATTAATAAATCAGCTCTGGTATCAATAAAATAATCAACAACTATATTTATTTTATTGTCAAATAAATTCATATCTACTCCAACATCAAATTTCTTAGCTTCTTCCCATTTAAGATTCGGATTCGGAATTTGACCACTAGCGCGACCATTTATTAAAGTACCATCAAAAACATAAGTCCCTTCACCCGTAAGCTGAGAAATGTAGCCATTATTAGGAATAGCATCATTTCCTACTATACCATAACTCCCTCTCAATTTTAAGAAATTCACAATAGATGATTCACCAAAAAAACCTTCATCAGAAATAACCCAACCAGCCGTTACCGAAGGAAAATAACCTACTTTATTTCCCGGACCAAATTTGGTTGAAGCATCACGTCGTAACATGGCTGACAAAAGATATTTCCCTTTATAATCGTATTGTAATCTTCCAAAATAAGATAATCTTCTTTCATCATATACATAAGAGCTTACAGGCACTGTTCCCTGAGGAGGAGCTCCGTTAGCCAGGCTAATATCTGCAAAATCCCAGGAATTATTAGGCACATCGTACCCTGTTGCAAACAAACCGTTACCATATTCTTTATAAATAGTATTACCAACTACACCAACCAATTTGTGGTTTTCCGCTATGGTTTTAGTATAAGTAGCAAATAAATCAAAAGAATAATTATTATCGTTAACCGCATTTTGAGAAACGGAACTACGTGTGGTATTAAATACCTTACCACTACCGTAATCTAATATTGGAGAAAAGCTCTTAGATTCACTGTTTGCTGTCTTAAATCCAATGCTACTGCTTAACACAAAAGCGGAAGTAATTTTATAATCCAATCCAAAATTTCCATTTATTTGTTTAAAGTTATAATCATTATAACTATTAGCAATTTGAGCTAAAGGATTGATCATTTCATTTCCTAACGACCCACCCGGAAATACTGTAAAATTACCTGATGTATCGTAAGGGCTAAGATTAGATGGTGCATTAACAGCATTTAATAATACAGAAGCATTACTGTTCTCTGGCAAAGTTCTTCTATTAAAATAAGTGTAAATAACATTTGTTTTTAACTTTAGCTTTTCAGTAACATCTGCCCCCAGAGAAACTCTTGCTGTATTTCTCAAAAATCCAGATTTTGATTCGCCTACAATTCCTTCCTGATCTAAGTGCGAACCACTTACAGAATACGTAATCTTATCTGATCCACCTGAAAAAGTTAAATCATGATTAATAATAGGAACGCCTTTATTTAGTACTTTGTCTTGCCAATTCGTTCCTTTACCAAATCCGCTAACATTTGTATACGGTATTGTGTTTCCACTATTGGCATATCTTTCATTAAGCAACAAAGCATATTCCGTAGCATTTAATATTGGTAAAGTGCGTGAAGTTTCCTGGAAACCAGCATAGGTATTATATACTATTTTACCTTTAGAATTCTTTTTACCCATTTTAGTGGTTACCAAGATTACACCATTTGCCGCAGCAGAACCATAAATAGCAGCCTGTGCGTCTTTTAAAACAGTTATAGTTTCAATATCATTAGGATTCAATAGTCCCAACTCTCCAATATAACCATCTATTATAGTTAATGGTTTGGCATCACCATTAGTAGCAATACCACGAATTCTGATATCCAATGCTGCGCCAGGAGATCCGGATTGTGTAGTTACGTTAACCCCTGAAACAGTTCCTTGTAAAGCTTGTTCTATTCTTACAGGTTTTAATACTTCAAGAGTTTTACTATCCACAGTAGAAACTGCTCCGGTAATTTCTTTCTTTTTTTGGCTTCCATAACCAATTACAACTACTTCATCCAGCACTTTTTCATCTTCTGATAAAGCGATACTCATATTAGTATCAGTTCCCGTAACTGTATATTCAAAAGTTTTATAACCTATAAAAGTAAAAACAACAACGGATCCTGATGAAATTCCCTTAAAAGTAAACTTTCCATCAAAATCGGTAGTGGTACCTTTAGTGCTATTCTTAATTTGAATGTTAACCCCTGGTATTGATAAACCAGATTTTTTTTCTTTTACAGTTCCGCCTATGTCATAACTTTGAGAAAAAACCAAAGTAGAAAACATTAGAAAAACAATTAATAGATAATTTGATTTCATATAGTTTGTGTTTTTATTGTGAATTATAAAATTAGTATCTAAAAACGCTAATAAATTAAAAATAACCCCTACAAAAAACATACATAAAAAATAAAAACACTTTTATTTATTAATAATTCAATAAAAACCTTAAAATGTCAGCATTTATTAAACCTTAATTTTTAGTTAAAAAACATAAAAAAACCACAATATTTTGCAAATGTTGTGGTGATGTATAGTTTATTGTGTCTTTGTAAAGGTTAGCTATACAGTCAAAATGTACTCGACCAGCCCTTTTTCATGAGGTAAATTCATTTTTTTACGTAAACGGTATCTCTTTATCTCCACACTTCGTACAGAAATGTTTAATAATGGGGCTATTTCTTTAGAAGATAAATTGACTCTTAAATAAGCACATAAACGCAAATCATTAGCTGTTAAAGAAGGATGGGCTTCTTTCATTTTTTTCAGGAAATCCTGATCGGTTTTATTAAAAGCTTCCTGAAAAACGCTCCACGAGTCTTTTCCTGTAATATTTTTATTTATAGTAGAAATGACTGTTTTAATGCTTCGACTGTCACTTTCTTCATTGCTTTTTAAATCTTTCTGAATAAACGCTAATAATTCATTTTTACTATTTAAACTCATCGCCGAAGCAGCCAGTTCTTTATTAATTTCATCAACATTCTGAGACAACTGTTCGTTTTTCAATCGCATTAACTGCTGTTCATTTTCCAGTTCTTTGATTTCTAATAAAAGATTATTTTCTTCAATTAGTTTTTCTTTCTGGCGCTGGTAATATTTATTGTATTCTTTATGAAGTAACCGAATACCAAAAAATCCCAAAATGATATAAATAATAATAGCCATATTAGTCGCATACCATGGTTTTAAAATGGTAAAACTATAAGTAACTGTGTTTTCCAGATTCGAATTAGCCAGTTTTGCTTTCACTTTAAAAACATAATTTCCGGATGGCAAATTCTTAAAATTAACTGAAGGTCTCACATTCCAATCACTCCATTGATCCTGAAAACCTTCTAAAATGTACTGATATTCCACATTTATGTATTTATTATACTCCGCTACGGTGTATGAAAAAGTAATATTATTTTCATCATGGGGAAATTCTCCTTTGTCAAAAATAGGATTCGTTTGCACAGGACCATTTAGCGTACTGCTACTGATATTTGAAATGGAAACTTTATAATTTTCGAATGCCAGTTCGTTAATATTCATGGTATAATAACCGTCAGTAGTACCAAAAAAATAAGTAAAAGGAGATAATTGAGTAATGTTTTCATACCCTAACATAGAATTAGTCAGAGAGGCAGGAATAGGAATACTATTTCTTTTAAGGTTATTAACCAATTTATTTGAAGCATAATAACTGATGTAATTTTTAGAAAACAACCATATTTTATTCGAATGGTCCACAATCATTTTACCCGAAGTATATTCGTCTTTTTCAAAAACAGAACTCAGCACAGGTTCCTTATAAAACTCTTTGGTAGCACTATTCAATTTAAACACCCCTTCTCTGTTAGCATAATAAATGTTGTTATTAAACTGAATCAAACTGGCATTCTTTCCTTTTTTAGGATTTTTATAAGCAAAATATTTATCTATGTTTTGAAGTTTTGTGTCCGTTTCTAATCTAAAAACGCCCTTGTACTCATGACTCACATAAATTTCAAAGCCTTTAGTAATCTCAAAATATTTAGACGAATAATCAAACCCTTTGATTTTATTTCGAAAAACCCATTCCTCATTTTTTTTCTCCAAAACAGAAATACCATAATAATTCCCTTGCAGTAACAGCTTTTTATTTCCGGGAACTTTTATAAAATTCCAGGTTCCTGATTTAGAAAATATATTTTTTACCGATGCATTTTTTACCACAAAAGTCCCTAAATCATGTCCGCAAAACAAGGTGCCGTCATAGATATACAAGGACCACACCTGCCCTTTTGTACCGCTAATAAACTTAAATTCCTCATTGCTTTGATAATCCTTATAAAACAAACCCTGATTAGTACCTACATACAATTTTCCATTATACAATTGTGAGGTATAAACCGTACCTAAAACTCCCGAATCATCCACATAACTTTGTATAGGCGAATTAAGATTGATACAATTAATTCCATTATCAAGACCTATCCAGAGGTTTTTTTCTTTATCCTCAAAGAGTGACAAAGCAGTATTATTACTCAGACCTTTCTTTTGAGAGATATGGTATTTCTTTTTTCCGTCTTTAGTAATTATAAAAATTCCGTTAGAAACCGTTCCTATAACAAAACCACCATCTGATAATAACTCACAACTATACACGCTTTCGTCCAAAAAATCAGTATCAATCTCTGTTGGAAATTTCTTTAACTCTTTACCTAAAAGACTGAAAAACCCGGCTCGTTGCGTTAATATCAAAAGTTCTTCTCCTTTTTCAAAAACATTTACAACCCTGTTTTTCTTCAATTCGGGATGAGCAGAAATCAATTTACTTTTTCCGCCTTCAATCTCAAATAATCCCTGATTATTGGTTTGATAATAAATGGCATTTTTAGTCTTAAAAGCTTTAACAACATCAGTATCAGGTGCAATAATTTTAAAACTATTGTTCTGTGTATCATAAATATAAATCCGGTTTAAAGATTGAAACACAACCCAATAATCATAACTTAAGATGTTCCAAAATTGTTCATCGTCTAAAATTTTAGATTTTATGGAATTGCTTAATGACTTATATTCTAACAAACCATCGGGTTTTCGTTTCCAAAAACCAAATTCCATATAACTGCCTGTATAAATTCGGTCTCCAATTACTTTTACTGACCGGATAATCGTTTCATTAGGCGAAGGATATAATTTCCAATACGAACCATTAAATTCTAAAAGCCCTTCATTATTTGCAAAAAAAACAAACTGATTCTGATCTTGCGAAATCATCCAGTTTTGATTTCCTGCTCCGTAATCACCAGGCACATATTTTACAATGGGAGGTAAATCTTGTGAGAAAACGGTAAATAATAAAAATAAAAATAGCAGTGTAAATTTTGTCTTCAAGGCTTTGGTTTTTTGGTGGTCTCATGTAAATTTAGAATTAAATCCTATTAGTTGTTCTAAAAAATATCAGATAATAATTATTTTATTTATTGGGCTCAGCCACTAACTTATTTAACAAAATTTAGGTTTTGTTCATCCCTGTTTGTCGTTTTAAAAATGATTACTTTTGTAGAAATCAATATTTTTTTATGCAAGTTGACTTTTCTAAAATAGATCCAAAGAAAAATATAATAATAAAAGGCGCTCAGGTTCACAACTTAAAAAACCTTGATGTAGTTATTCCTCGTAACAAGTTAGTAGTGATTACAGGACTTTCCGGTTCAGGAAAATCCAGTTTGGCATTTGATACTTTGTATGCCGAAGGACAGCGCCGTTATGTAGAAAGTCTGTCTTCTTATGCCAGACAATTCCTGGGCAGATTAGACAAACCAAAAGTAGAATACATCAAAGGAATTGCTCCTGCTATTGCTATTGAACAAAAAGTAAATACCAGTAATGCCCGTTCTACCGTGGGGACTTCGACAGAGATTTACGATTATATGAAATTGCTGTTTGCCCGAATAGGTCGAACTTTTTCTCCGGTTTCAGGTCGTGAAGTGAAGAAAAATACGGTTTCGGATGTTATCAATGATGTTAAAAAATTAGAACTTAACAGTAAATGGCTTTTGCTTGCCCCTATTCATCTGGAAGAAGGAAGACAACTGGAAGACAAATTAAAAGTTTTACTGCAACAGGGTTTTTCCCGAATATTAGTTGATAATGAAACAGTACGTTTGGACGAAGTAAACCAACATTCGTTAGACAATAAAGATGTTCTTTTAATTGTGGATCGAATTGTAGTTAAAGACGAAGAAGAATTTTATAACCGTCTTGCTGATGCCGTACAAACTGCCTTTTATGAAGGAAAAGGAATCTGTTATTTACAGGAATTAAATACGGACAAGCGATTGGATTATTCCAATAATTTTGAGATGGATGGCATTAATTTCTTAGAACCGAATGTTCATTTATTCAGTTTCAACAATCCTTACGGAGCCTGTCCAAGCTGTGAAGGTTACGGAAACATCATTGGGATTGATGCCGAATTAGTTGTTCCCAATACCAGTTTGTCCATTTATGAAAATGCCATTTTTCCGTGGCGTGGCG
>Ga0307414_10001115_pt1 | contig 13723 bp, 13 predicted proteins | sample DK1Ometagenome_FD_203804 | JGI IMG/M metagenome (GOLD analysis project Ga0307414, IMG submission 203804) | Maize rhizosphere microbial communities from greenhouse at UC Davis, California, United States - DK15-O-3 | ecosystem: Host-associated > Plants > Roots > Rhizosphere > Soil | place: USA... | reverse complement strand
TGAAGTCGGGCTTTCCAAGCTGCGTCTTGGCTTCCTCCACAAAAATATCGAACAGCAGGACGGCGTCGTCCTCCCGCTCGCGGAGCGGTGGGACGCGCAACCGCGTCATCGCAAGTCTGTGAAACAAGTCAGCACGGAAACGACCTTCGACGACCGCCTGCTCAAGGTCGGCCTTGCTCGTTGCGATGACGTGAAGGTTGAGCGGTTCCGGACGTTCGGCGCCCAGCGGTTGAACCTCCCGCTCCTCAAGAACGCGAAGCAGCCTCGCCTGCATGGTCAGCGGCATACTGTCGATTTCATCTAGGAGCAGGGTGCCCCGGTTCGACAAAGCGATCTGGCCTTTGCGAGCAAGCCGCGTGTGCGGAACGACGTCTTCTGCATGGCCGAACAGCGCAAGTTCGAAGCTGGACTCGATCAGCGCCGCGCAATTCACCGCGATAAACGGCCGCCCCGCCCGTGGGCCGAGACGGTGGAGCAGAGCCGCGACGATCTCCTTGCCGACCCCGGTCTCACCCTCGACCAGAACATCCAAGTCCGCCGCCGCGAGTTGCCGGATGACCGAGCGAAGCTGTGCCATTGGCAGGCTTGTGCCGATCAGCGGGCTTTCGGCATCGTTCGCCTCTGCGGCGGCACGCAGTCTGCGGTTGTCGATCAGCAGCGCGCGATGTTCGAGCGCGCGCTTTACGACGGCGACCAGATGGTCGGTCGCGAACGGCTTGCTGAGAAAATCAAACGCGCCGTTCTTCAGCGCGTTGACCGCCATCTGGACGTCGGCGTGTCCCGTGACGAGGACCAATGGAATGTCGCGATCGATGGAGCGTACCGCGGCTAGCAATTCCAGCCCATCCATGCCCGGCATTCGGATGTCGGAAACAATCGCTCCATCGAACGCGCCGGTGATGGCGTCGAGGGCGGGTTGTGCGCGGCTGAAGCTCTGCACCGATAGTCTCGCAATCTCCAGCGCCTGCGTCGTCGCCGCGCGAAGCTGATCGTCGTCTTCAATGAAGATGACGGGCTGGCTGAGGCCGGTCATGCGGCGATCGGCAATGTCAGACGGAAGGTCGCACCGGGTTCCTTCGACCTGACGAGGATCAACTCGCCGCCGAACTCGCGGGCGATGTCGCGAGCAATTGCCAAGCCGAGACCGAGCCCGCCCGGCTTTGCCGTCTCGAACGGATCGAACAGCGTATCGCGGATTGCCGGATCAACGCCCGACCCGTTATCGGCAACGCTAACATGCATTCGGCCTGATTCCTCCCGCGCGGAGATCGTCACTTGCGGATCGGACTCCTGCTCGACCGCATCGAGCGCGTTCCGCAACAGGTTGATGAGGATCTGCTCGACCCGCACCCTGTCGCCGGCGAGAACGCGAGTGCGTTGTCTGGCATTGGCGCGGATCGTCACCTTCGATCGCCCTGTCTCGCCACTTAGCAAGAGGGCACCGTCAAGAATCGACCCGAGTTGCGCGGGGACTGCCGTCGGCGTCTTCCGCCTGGTAAAGCTGCGGAGTTCCGATGTGATCGTGCCTATCCGTTCGGTAAGTCCGACGATACGCAGCAAATTCTCTCTCGCTCCGTCGGCGCGATCCTTGTCGATCAGTGCTGTGCCATTTTCCGCGAACGTCCGGATTGCCGCCACGGGCTGATTGATCTCGTGCGCGACGCCCGCCGTGATCTGTCCGAGTGTTCCGAGACGATTGGCCCGGGCGAGGTCCTCGCGCGCCGCATTGTATCGGGCAATCGCCTCTTCGCGCTCCTGCGACTCGACGATCAGCCGCTCATTGGCATCACGAAGCTGCGCAGTCTGGCGCGCCACTTCGCGCTCGAGACCAGCGCTGGCTTCGCGGAGCAGCCGCTGCTTTTCGGTCTGGCGGAACGCGAGCATCGCAAGGCTGCCCACGACCAGAAGCGCTGCCAGTGCCCAGAGCATGGCTTCGCTTCGCGCCGCCGCAAGAGGCGGCCCCAGAGGAGAGAGATGGTAAAGGCGCCCCCCTGCAAGCGGCGTCCTGACCTCTGCAACTCGGAATTTCTCCGCTTTTCCGTCTGTCGTCACTGTAGCTGTCGAGCCCGCAAGGGTGAGCGGAATTCGCGCGGGCGGCTCGACGCCGAATTGCAGGGACCGGCGAGCGTCGGCCAGCGTCTCGGAATCAAGCGGGCTTGTTGCTCCGAACCGCCAACCTGGGACGCCGGTGATCAGGATCACGCCATGCGGATCGGTTACGAAGCTGATACCCGGACCGCGCGCCCAGTTCTCCTCGACCTTCGCGAAGTCGACTTTGACGATGATGGCGCCGAGCGGGCGGGATCCCCTATCGACGCGGCGAGCAAGGTACAGGCCCGGTTGCCCGCTGACCGTGCCTAGCGCGAACAGCTCCGATGAGCCTTTCTTCATCGCGTCGCGAAAATAGGGCCGGAAGCCGTAGTTCTGCCCCACGAAGCTGGTCGACTGGCGCCAATTGCTGGCGACCCGCGTGGTACCGCCGCTGTCGATCAGATAGATCGCCGCCGCATCGGTGCGTTTGGCGAGCGCTTCAAGTTGCACGTCGAGCCGTTGCTCTGCTTCCGGATTACGAGTCTCCAGCACGGCGCTGACGTCAGGATATTCGGCTAGCACGACTGGCAGCAGCCGAAATTTCTGCAGCTCGCTGGCCAGCAGTCCTTGATGAACTTGCGCCGTCTGAGCCGCCGCAATGTCCGCCGATTGCGATGCGCGAGCCGAGGCCCATCGCGATCCGCCCCAGATAGAAGCTGCGACCGCCACAACAAGCGCTGCCGCGAGAATCAGGATCGATGAGAGCGAAGGACGATTCATGTGCGGAAATCCACACAAACGGGCACCACCGTACGCGAAATCTCACATGGTTTGGGATCGTCGTCGAACATCTTTTTACTGAAATATATAGCAATGTCAATGTCTTGCTCGAAATCTCGTTTGTTATGGAGCGCCGCCATTGCCCAGCTAGGATGCACGCACGGCGGCCCAAGGCAAGAGAGAGCCAGGGGTTTCCGGAGGGAGAGAAAAATCAGGTCATCAGTCGAGCCGGGCGCGCAAGCGCCTGAGCGCCGTCCGCTGTACCGCACGCTCTACGTGCAGGTGCTCATTGCAATCGTGCTCGGCGCGATCATCGGGCATTTCTGGCCGACCGTGGGTGAATCGCTAAAGCCGCTCGGCGACGGTTTCATCAAGCTGGTCAAGATGATCATCGCGCCGGTGATCTTCCTGACTCTAGTGACTGGTATAGCAGGCGTTCGGGAAATGGCTGCGGTCGGCCGAGTCGCCGGAAAGGCCTTCGCTTACTTCCTGTTCTTCTCGACGCTCGCGCTCATTATCGGCCTGATTATTGCCAACGTGGTCCAGCCGGGCGCGGGCATGAACGTCGATCCGGCAACGCTCAACAGCGGTGCCATCGCGGACTATGCGGAAAAGGCGCACGAGACGAGCATCACGGGCTTCCTGCTCGACATCATCCCGACAACGATGGTCTCCGCGCTGACCGAAGGTTCGATCCTTCAAACGCTGTTCGTCGCCATCCTGTTCGGCATTGCCTTGTCGCTGGTCGGAAGGCCCGCAGATCCGATCCTCGACTTCCTTGAGCGGCTTAGCCTGGTCGTCTTCCGGCTGGTCGGCATTCTCATGCGCGCGGCTCCGATCGGCGCGTTCGGAGCCATCGCCTTCACTATCGGCGCCTACGGCATCGGCACGCTCGCGAATCTCGGCGCCCTGCTCGTCACCTTCTACATCACGTCGTTGTTGTTCGTGATCGTTGTGCTGGGCGCTGTCGCGAAGCTCAACGGCTTCTCGATTTTCAGCCTCATTCGTTATTTAAAGGAAGAACTTCTGCTGGTCCTCGGCACCTCGTCGTCAGAAGCCGCTCTGCCCGCATTGATCGATAAGATGGAGCGCGCCGGGTGCGCGCGAAGCGTCGTCGGGCTCGTCATTCCCACCGGCTATTCGTTCAACCTAGACGGCACAAACATCTACATGACCCTGGCTGCCTTGTTCATCGCGCAGGCGACCGGCGTCGATTTGTCGATCGGCGACCAGATCGCGCTGCTGCTTGTGGCGATGATCAGCTCGAAGGGTGCGGCCGGAGTGACCGGCGCCGGCTTTATTACGCTTGCGGCGACCTTGTCGATCGTTCCGACGGTCCCGGTCGCGGGACTGGCGCTCATCCTCGGCATCGACCGCTTCATGAGCGAATGCCGCAGCCTCACCAATTTCATCGGCAACGCTGTCGCGACAATCGTCGTCGCGCGCTGGGACAATGCGCTGGACCGCGACCGGCTCAACGCAGCGCTTGCTGGTCGGCCAACGACGGCGCCGCGCGGCGAGTCCCACGCAAAGCAAAAGATCGAACAGGAGCTGGAGGCGCTCGATGCGCTTCCGCAGGATTAGGGGAGACTATCCGATGCGTATGAAAACTCTGCTTCTCGCCACGGCAATCGGAACGATCCCGGTCCAGGTTCTCGCGCAAGACGCGACGCAGCCCGGCGCGCAGACCGCAGAACCGGAAGTCTCGCCCACCGGCGAAGTCCAGCCGACCACGACAGTGCCGGGCCAGACCCCGAAGGACGACATCGTCGTGGTCGGCACGCGCATTGCAGGCGCCAAGGTCACGGAGGCTCTCCCGGTCGTCGTGGTCAATGAAGAGAAGCTCGATGCGATCGGCGCGGTGAGCGGTGACGAGCTGATCCGCGCCATCCCGCAAATGGGAGACGTGAGCTTCAACCCTGGCAACAATGCACAGACTAGCAATGCTGCGCGCGGCGACGTCGGTTCGGTCAACTTGCGAACACTTGGCGTCGGCAACACGCTCGTGCTGCTGAACGGTCGGCGTATCGTCACCCACCCGGCGAGCCAGGGGCTTTCGGATACGGGCACGGTCCCGGTGCTCAGCTACAATTCGAACGCCATTCCCACGATGGGCCTGCAGCGGATGGAAGTGCTGCTGGAGGGCGCAGCGGCGCTTTACGGTTCGGACGCCGTCGCCGGCGTCGTCAACACGGTGCTCAAGGACAATTACAACGGCGTGCGGCTCGAGGCGCAATATGGCGGCGCCGAAGGCACGCACTTGCGCGAGTTCCAGGCGGGTGTCCTCGCCGGGCACAACTTCGACCGCGGCAATGTCACCGCGTCGATCGAGTACACCAGTCGAACCGCGCTACGCGCCGAGGATCAGGATTTCACCGCCAGCGCCGACTTGCGCCCGTTCTTCGCCGACGATCCTGATTTCGGCGGACTCGTAGCGCCTGACACTCGAGCGACGCGCGGCACCTGGCCGGCCTTGCAGGTTCAAGTCACGGGCGGTCGTCCGCGCCGCGGGACGACCAACCTGACCTCGGCTGCCGGCGCCTTTACCATCCGCCCAGTCAGTCTTGGCGGCTGTGCCTACAATCTGTCGCCTGACCTGTGTCTGGTGAATACCGCACTCGCCACCGGCGGCGCCTTCCGCGACCTGCGCTACGACACGGCAGTCGGCACTACCGTCCTGCCGAAGGTCAAGCGTGTGAACGCTTACCTCACAGGCCATTATGACCTGACGGACGGCCTCACCCTGTTCAGCGAGCTCGGTTACTATCATTCGGATACGGTTCGCCTGCAGCCGCCGGTGATCAATCTCAACCGCATCTGGATCCCCGCTTCGAACTATTACAACCCGTTCGGACCGACCACGATCAACGGACAGCCTAACCCGAACCGCATACCGGGCCTGACCAACGTTCCGGCATCGGGCCTTCCTGTGCTTTTGACCAACTATCGCTTCGTTGATGCAGGTCCGCAGAAGGTCGACGTTACCGGCTCGCAGGCCCGTGCACTGCTTGGCCTCAAGGGCGAGACCTTCGGCTTCAAGTGGGACAGCGCGATCGTCTATTCGGAAGCAAGGGCAAAGGACAGCTCGTTCGCCGTCAAAAGCTCCGCGCTTCAGCAGAGCCTCGCTCTGTCGACTCCGGATGCGTACAACCCGTTCAACGGCGGCTGCCTCGATACGCTGAGCTACGGCGATTGTACTCCAAGCTCCCAGGCGGCGATCGATGCCATCGGGTTCCAGCTGGAGCGCCGGTCGAAGACGACGCTGACGATGGCGGACTTTCGCGCCTCGAAGGCGAACCTGTTCCCCTTGCCGGGCGGAGATATCGGGATGGCTCTTGGCGTCGAAGTCCGTCGCGAGACGCAGCGCGACGATCGCGACTCCGCAGTCGACGGCTCCTCGCCCTTTGTCGACATGGTCTCCGGCGAGGTAACTGTCAGCGACGCAGCGGCGGTAAGCGACAATCCGGACACCTATGGCAAGCGCACGGTCGCCGCAGCTTATGCCGAGCTCGCCGTGCCCGTCGTATCCGAAGACATGAACGTGCCGCTGATGCGGCGCTTCGACCTTCAGCTCGCCGGCCGGTGGGAGCATTACAGCGACTTCGGAAGCGTCGCCCGACCGAAGGTCGCAGCAGCTTGGGACATGGTGGACGGCGTGCGCCTTCGAGGATCCTACTCGAAAGGCTTCCGCGCCCCGAACCTGGAGCAGGTCAACGCGGTCGAATATGCCCGCCTTTCCACGACGCAGGACTTCGTCCGCTGCGAAGCCGACCTTCGCGCCGGGCGGATCACGAGCTTTGGTGCTTGCGGCAACAGCGTTGGCTATTCGCGCCGCGTGTCCGGCAACCCGGACCTGAAGCCCGAAAAGAGTACCAACTACAATCTCGGCGTCGTGCTGGAACCCAAGTTCGTTCCATCGAGCATCGGCAAGATGACCTTCACCGCCGACTATTGGTCAATCAAGCAGAAGGGCATCGTCGGAATCCTCGGCAACGACACGGCAATCGCGCTCGATTATTTGCTTCGGCTCCAGGGCCAGTCGAACCCGAACGTCATTCGCGACCCAGCCAATGCCGACGATGTCGCCTTCTTTGCTGGGACCGGCATCGCCCCCGCGGGTCGCATCATCACGGTGCGCGACCAGTTCATCAACCTGCAGCCGCAGACGGTCCGCGGTCTCGACCTGGCCTACTACTGGACGACACCCCGCACCAAGGTAGGCCGGTTCGACCTCTCCATCAATGCGACGCGTTTGCTCAAATTTTCGCGGGCGCCCGGACCGGCAGTCGATGCGCTGATCGCTGCCCGCGCCGCAGGCGATATCAACGCGGGAACGCCGCTGCCCGAGGCGCAAGACCTGATCGAGGCCAACGGCCGCCCGAAATGGCGCGGGACGGGCTCGCTGACTTGGTCTCTCGGTCAGTTCAAGCTCGGCGCCTTTGCCCGTTACACGGGCGCAGTCGATGAGACAGGTTTCGTCGACGCCGACGGCAATCCGTGGCGGGTAAAGTCGCAGTGGACCGCAAATCTCTACGGCCAGGTGACGATAGCCAACCGCTTCCTTGGCGGTGGCGAGACACGTTTCCGCGTGGGCGTCCGCAACCTCTTCGACAAAAAGCCTCCGCTTACCTCAGAGGGCTATCTCGGGGCGCTCTATTTGCCCTACGGCCGCTACTGGTATGCGTCGGTTGGAGCGGACTTCTAGGATGCGCCTCGGCGTGTTCGGCCTCGCACTCGCTTCAGCATCAACGTCGACGGTGGCTGCTCCGCTGCCGACGGCGCCGAAGACGATCCTCTTCATCGGCAACAGCTTCACGCAGGGCGCGCATTCGGCCGTGCGGAACTGGAAGGCCGACACAGTCACCGACCTCAACAAGGCCGGCTACGGGGGTGTTCCAGCGTTGTTCAAGGCCTTCGCGGAACAGGCCGGTCTGAATTACGCGGTAAGCCTCGAAACCCAAGGTGGTAAGTCGCTCGGCTTCCACTTCGATGAGCGCAGACAATTGTTCGACCGCCCGTGGGACATAGTTGTGCTCCAGGAATATAGCGTTCTCGACCGAGCCAGGCCGGGCGATCCCACTGCATATGTCCGCGACGTCGGACGCCTGACTTCATTACTACGCGCGCGTAATCCAAGGGTCGACGTTCGCCTAATGTCGACTTGGACGAGGGCCGACCAGACGTACCAGCGCAAAGGCCATTGGTACGGGAAGCCTGTGACGAAAATGGCGATCGATCTGCGCCGCGCGGCTGACATCGCGCGCGCACGCACCCCTGGAGTCGCCCGTGTCCTGCCTGTCGGACAAGCGTGGAACCGAGCCTTCGCGACAGGTGTCGCCGATCCAAACCCCTACGACGGACTCAGCTTCAGCCAGCTGAATCTCTGGGCCTACGACCACTACCACGCGAGCATCGCCGGCTATTATCTCGAAGCTTTGATCGTGTTCGGACAGGTCGCTGGTATCGATCCGACGACGCTGGGCGCCCAAGAGAGCGCCGCGGATGAGCTGGGCCTTAGCCAGGCCCAAGCCACTGCCCTCCAGCGGGTCGCGAGCGACGAACTAGCGGCGCATTGCCAGAATTAGCGCGACGACAATGTCCGCAATGGGTGCAAAGAGGACATCGACGCCTATTGCTTGCGGTCTCAGCGTTGACCGCGGATCTTCTCGTGAGCCGCTCGCGCATGTTCGTCGCAAAGCAGAGCCCCCTCGACTATCATGGCAGCGGCATTTGCACAGTCCCTCGACGAACAAGGGGGTAGGACAGGCTTGGCGAGATTTGCATCGAGTCCCGTCGGTCGAACTGCCACGAGGGTCAGGGAGCGCTCCACTCCACCTTTGAACTGGCCCGGGACCAGTGGGCCCATACTTATTCGTTGCGGCGGGTCTCCGTCGGTGACGACGAACGTATGGTGGCCAGCCCATCCCATGAAGCCGATCCTTTTACCCAGTCCATGATCGTAGGTAGGCCAAGCCACTAGGCCACGAGTGTAGGGACGCATGGTTTCCCAGTCGAACTCAAGACCTTTGACCGGCGCTAAGACGTGGAGTTCTCCACCTGATCGATCCGTGTAGCGGAATACAAGGACACGCCAGCCGTGGCCCTATCCCTCTGCTGGGACAGCTCCATAACGAAGTCTGCGAAGCACGCGGGACCACCAGCCTCTGATCCGACATAGACCGCGAGAATACCAAACCCGGAAGGCGAGGCTGTCGGGATCTTGCAGCATACGGCCAAACATGTTGCCGATGCTGGCAGGGGCAACGATCGTCTGCAATGGTCGAAAGCGGGCACTTGCGGCTTAACGTCGGCAATTCGTGAACATCTACGATGCTACGTAAGCGCTTCATCCATACGTCCACGCTTCATGAAGAGCGAGACGGCAGCGACAGCAAGGGGCTGAACCGTTTCGAACCAGCCTAAGCGAGCCAAGTCGTCGGCATCATGCTCTTCCAAACCCATTCCTTGAGCCCATTGAAGTCGCGCGGACTGATTGCAGATAGTCGACATCGCCGCATAAACCTTATGGCACGCGGCGAGTTCTTCCGCTGTCACGGCAGGAGTTGGCGACCAATTCTGCAGTGCATCACCTAGCGTCCGGCCCAGATGCTGATTTGAGAGCGCGTTGACGTCGAGTGCGGTAGCCAAGGCTGAAAGATCTTGGAGAAGGTAGAGCCGGAACTGCCGGTCTCTTGCTGATATTGGCGTGGCTTTAGTGTCGTCCACGAGGAGGCACATTTCCTAGTTGAAGAATCAGCGCTCTAAGCGCCCGACAACCTAGAATTTCAGCTGTCAGGGTCTGGAAAGCGGAGGCTCGAGGCTGTGGGAGAGTCTGAACGACCATTGAGCACCCGCCATACCACGAGTGTAAGGGGGTAGTATCGCCTAATCGAATTCATGGCTCTGATTCGGCTTTAATCTAATCTCCGCAATGGGTCGAAAGCGGACACTGGCCACGAGCCTTCAATCAGCCCGTTTTCTGAAAGAGTCCCAAACTACGACGGGGACGGTGCTGTTAAGAAAACCAAGTCCGCAATGGGTGGAAATCAGACATTCAGTGGAGCAGCCAGACTGCAGCGAGGACGAGGCAAAGGACCCCGCCGATGCGCACCGCGCCTGCTGGGAGCGGCCCCGTCAATGAACCGTGGCGCGTCTTGGCCGCTCGCACCGTGTCGCGACTCACCTGCTTTGCTGACAGGAGGAGAAAGGCGCCGCACAAGCCGAAGAGCAGTCCTATTACCGCCTGCATGGTGCGAGATTACCGGTTAGCCAAATGTCCGCAATGGGTCGAAAGCAGACCTAAGACGCTGATGTCTCGAACGGGTGGAAAGCTGACATTGCGTTGGGCCTGCCGATGTAGGACCGTGCGCCCATGATGCTCTTACTTACCTTTGCGCTTGCCGCGACCCAACCTGAAGCGCGCAGTGGTCCTTCAAAAGCGGAACTCGCTGCCGCCTTCGATGCTGCTCCAGAGGTCATGGCCCCCGCGAGTATGAGGGCGGACACCATCCACTCCGTCCGGTGCCGTGCATTTGAGGAGGAACCTACGGAGTATCGATGCCGCTTCAAGGCTTCGGACGCTGATGGGCGCTTGAGGCGGCGCTCCGCCATCGTCGCGCTGGGCAAGGATGGGTGGGTTCTCCTGTCGCTGAAATAAGCCAGGCGCGAATGGCAGGAATGGGTCGAAGGCAGACGTAAGCCGCTACTGTCGTGAATGGGTGGAAAGCGGACATTTGCGGCGGGCAGCCGCACTGTGAGTTGGCGCGGCGTGTAACTTCCTGCGTGATCGCGACTGGACAAGCCCCATGGGACGTTGTTTTTTACGCGCAGATGAGGGGGGGCGACTTGAGATTATCAAAGTTCAGCGCTGTGGCGGCATACGCCGCGATGATTTGGCCTCAGATGGCGCTGGCGCAAAGCGTCGATTTGCAGGGGTGCCCAGAAGACCGCTCGAAGGTCGGACATCTTCTGATGGGTCGACAGGAGCTGGGCCGTATGTCGAATGGAACGACTTCCTATTCTCCAACCGGCGTGAACTTATTCGGCGATGCAGTCTTGGGGATTTTCCAGGCTAGTGACAACACATCCTGGCTGCACATCCGCTTATCCCGCCCTGGCGCAACCTACTTTTCACCAATGATGAGGAAATACTCGTCGGCTGCGGAACGAACTAGTTGTGGTGAAGGATATGACGGCTGTTACATGAAGCTGAAGGACGACGGCCGCATTTACAGCATGCACAGCTTCGACTTTTCGACTTTCAGTGGCCGCATGGAAAAGGAGGGGGAACCCGACGGCGATTATCTCATCTGCTTCTATAATTGAGCGCCAGTTGCCGCGAAAAAGTGCGCTACAGCGCTAACTTTTCATGGAGCATGGCGAGTAGTTGACCAAGCTCCTTCGCCGACTTCACGGCAAACTCGCGTCAAGTCCTGATGTCCGCAATGGGTCGAAAGCAGACCTAAGCGGCTAGTGTTCGGAATGGGTGGAAAGCGGACATTCGATGTGACTGAAATCTGTCGAAAGCAGGCGGCAGCCCCGCTTCAGCGACCCACCGCTTTCTTGATTAATGGGTAAATCAGCTGTGCGTCCTGGTCCGATTTCGCCCGCCAGCGACTCACCAGCGCCCGCGTCTCTCTACGGTAATTAAGCCAGTCGCTGCTTATAGCATCGAGGGTCCACTTCGCCGTGTGCGCCGTTGCCGCCTGAAGTATGAGCTGATGAGACGTTCGAAGCTCGTCCAAGGCAACTTGTTCGGCTTCGGTCGCCCGGTCGACTAAGAAGTCTGACAGACGTGTGATCAATGGTCCGCGAGTGAGCCGGATGCCCGCCAACCTGAGACGGACTGAGGTGAGGGCGCTCGCGTCGAAGGCAGACTGCGCCAGCACTTCTTCAAGTTCGCCCAGGCAGGCGTTTAGGGTGCTGGTTGCCTCATCGATGTCACGCAAAAGGATGCTCGCGAGGTCGAACTCGTTATCGTCTACGCTCTTAAGGGTAGTACTTGAACGCATGTTACTTCCATTCACGCAACATCAGCGGCGCTAAATCGACACTGCAGAACTGCCTTTTGACAGAATCGACTTAATCGAATGACAACCGTGATGGTTAACGGGCGCGCCGTTGGCCTCGCGTCGAAGGACGAGTGGAGCGGGCACCTTGGCAGCCCAAAGACGCTAAAGCTCTACGAGGGCCATTTCCACGACCTCCTGAATGACCTTGGCCGGGAGCAGGTGATCACCGCTTGAGCCAAGCCTAATGTCCGCAATGGGTCGAAAGCAGACACTCCGCTAATGTCGGCATTGGGTGGAAAGCAGACGTTAGGAACTACGTCGTAGCTGTCGCGCATGGACGAGTATGGATCAGGCTAGGCGAAATCTGCTGATAGGCGGGTCTATCTTCGGTGTCTGCGCCGTGGGTGGGCTGCTGCCTTCCTTCTGTGCAAGGCGCCAGATCAACAGCGGGCCATCGAAGCCAATGAACAGCATTCCCAAGCGCCCGAATGGGAAAGCGAAATCCATGCTGGAGGAAGATATCGCGCCGGTGCTCGCGCGCCTGGACGCTTGGTTTGCCGACAATCTAAAACCAGACAAATATGTCTTCAATCCGCCGGCCACGGACGCCCAGCTCGATGAATTTGAACAGCTTGTCGGCTTCAAGATGCCGCGGTCATATCGCCAATTGTACAGATGGCACGATGGCGAAAATGGCGACCGCTGGGGCCACATTTATGGACTTCCGCTATTGCCACTGAAACAAGCGGCCGCCGATTTACAGCAGTGGAAAAGGACGTTGTCGGGGTTTGGCGGCAATCGCTACGCCGTTCCAGGCGGATCATGGCCGGAGGGCGCGATCGACCCGGCCTACACCAATCCAGCCTGGGTACCATTGACCAACGACGGTTCGAGCAACTGCATCGGCCTGGACTTGGACCCATGGCCCGAAGGTCGCGTAGGCCAAGTCATTATCTTCGGTCGCGATGAGGATGTGAAGGTCGTGCTTGCTGAATCTCTGGGTAAGTTCCTCGATTGGATCGCGGGACTTCTGGAAAGCGGCAATTTCAGACTAGTGTCAGCGCCTGACGAAGTAGTCCTAAGGCAGTTTAGACTGAGATGGCCGTCGACAGACCACTTTCATGAAGGCGCTCGTATTCTCCTCGGTGCGCCAGAGCAATTTTTGTGAGGCGAGTAGGCGTAATGGCCTAATTCTGTTTCCATGAAACGCGCCCTCATCCTGCTCCTCCTCGCCGGCTGCACGCAGCGGCCGTCCGGGCCGGCCAACACCGCGAACGAGGCGGCGGCGTCGGCCCCAACCGCCCCCGCCGCTCCATCCGCGCCCACTCCACCCGTCAACGACGCATCCGCGCAAGCCCCGCTCAACCCGCCCGCGCCGGGTCAAGGGGGCGGGCTTCGCGACGACCGCACGCCGATCAGCGAAGGGCCGATCGATCCCAAGAGCGCTCAAGGCGCCGGTCAGGTGCTTCAAAGCTATTTCGCCCTGCTCGAAGGCCATCGCGACGCGCAGGCGGGCCAACTGTGGTCGAACAGCGCCGAGAAGGCGAAGTTCGACGCGCGCCTTGCCAAATACAGTGAGATCCACGCCAATATCGGCAAGCCCGGCGACCTCGAAGGCGCGGCTGGATCGAGCTATGTCGACGTTCCCGTCCAGATCTACGGCCGCCTCAAGGACGGCAAGGAGTTTCACTCGCTGGGGTCGATGACCCTGCGACGCGTCAATGACATCGATGGTTCGACCGCCGAGCAGCGCAAGTGGCACATCTACAGGGCCGACTTCCCGGGCTGAGAATCCGCTTTCCTATTGGGGTTTGCCGTGCTTCGCTCCGCGAATGCGCGCGACCTCGTCGATCTGCTTGGTAATGACGGTCGAGAAGGCGTCTAAAGGTCGAACAAAAGGC
>Ga0307414_10001114_pt1 | contig 13723 bp, 17 predicted proteins | sample DK1Ometagenome_FD_203804 | JGI IMG/M metagenome (GOLD analysis project Ga0307414, IMG submission 203804) | Maize rhizosphere microbial communities from greenhouse at UC Davis, California, United States - DK15-O-3 | ecosystem: Host-associated > Plants > Roots > Rhizosphere > Soil | place: USA... | reverse complement strand
GCCGATCCCAGCAAACATGCCGCACATGAAGTCGTTCACGCGGATCGCCATGTCGGCGATGTCGTTCATCTCGTCCTGGCTGGCCCAGCCGAAGCAGGCGATATGCTCGTCGGCGATCATCGGATCGCCCAGCGCATCGTCCTTGTAGTAATATTCGATGATGGTGCGGGGCAGCTGAGTGCCCTCCTCGATACCCAGCCGCTTCGATATCGATCCGGCGGCGACGTTGCGCACGACGACCTCGATCGGAACGATCTCGACCTGGCGAACGAGTTGTTCGCGCATGTTGAGCCGGCGGATGAAGTGGGTCGGAACCCCGATCGTCTGGAGCGCGGTGAAGATATGCTCGGAAATGCGGTTGTTGAGAACGCCCTTGCCGCTGATCGTACCGCGCTTCTGCGCATTGAAGGCAGTCGCATCGTCCTTGAAATATTGGATCAGCGTGCCGGGTTCCGGACCCTCGTAGAGGATCTTGGCCTTGCCTTCGTAGATCTGGCGGCGACGGACCATGGGCGCTGGAGACTCCGGCTGAAACGAGAAGAGGGGCGGCTATAGGCGAGCCGCCCCATGTTGCGCAATCGAACTGACTGATTAGCCCTCGATGGCCTCGAAGTGGGTGACTTCGGGTTCCATCTCCAGAAGGAAATCCGGATCGAAATCATAATATTTGGCGCGGGTAAGTTCTTCCCCGGCGAAGCGGCGGATCGCCGCCAGATCGGTCCACAGCGTGAACATCTCCACATGGACGATGTCGCCCTCCCGCCGGTACAAGCACCATGCGCCGCGGTTGCCCTTGGTCGAACGATAATCGGGAAGCCCGACCTTGGCCATGAGGGACAGATATTCCGCGCCCTTGGGGGCCGGAACACGGCCGTGCCAACGTCTTGCGATCATGATGCTATCCGCAAAGAGTTTGAGGGGGCTCCCATGCCCCGGCTTCCGGTTGAAGATCCCGAAAGCCGGGGCCGGGAGCGCTTACCGCTGGCCGGCAATCCGGCGAACGCTTGAACGGTCCCAGGGCGCATCGAACTGGATTGCAGCAAGGACGCGGAACGTTTGCATGGCTCCAGCAACCAGCCGATCAAGTCCGTCATGCAGCGCGTCACGTCCGGCCTGGTAATCGCGGTCATAAAATTCATCACGCATCATTTCCTCCATCGTTCAGGCAGCGAGCTCGAGCGGGCAGCGCGCGGGTTGTGCCGATGCCTGGTTCCTCAGAAGTTCGAATTTATGCGCGGACAACCGCGCAACGCGGGCACGCTCGGCGAGGACGGCAGCGCCGTTTTCGACGAATTGCGAAAGGTTCACGCGGTACATCACAACGGGCCTCCTTTCGGTTGGCGCCGGCGGTTCGGGTTGGGGGAGAGGGACCGCCGGCGCTTGGTGATGATGTAGCGGTCGGAGCCCTGCGCGCCCAATGAAAGGCTGGACGCGATCAATAAGTCTGGCTTATGGGTTGTGAATGAGAAAGTTGCCTCCGTTGTCGGCCATTCGTGTATTTGAGGCGGCGGCCCGCCTGGAAAATTTCACTTCCGCGGCGAACGAACTGGGCATGACCCAAGCGGCCGTTTCCTATCAGGTCAAATTATTGGAGGAACGGCTGGGAGCGGCCTTGTTCGTCCGGGAGAAGGGGCGAGCCAGGCTGACGCCGATGGGGGCTCGGCTGCTGCCGCCATTGACCAGGGCATTCGACGCGATCGAAGCCGCGTTTGCTGCGCATCGACAAGACGATGAAGGTTTGCTCACGGTCGCGACGACATTCACCTTTGCCAACACCTGGCTCGCATGGCGGATGGGTTCGTTCCAGGTCGAGCATCCCGATCTGGCCGTGCGCCTGGCTACCTCCAACAAGTTGGTCGACTTGAAAGCCGGAGAGGCCGATGTCGCGATCCGCGCGGGGGCCGAGCCGACCGACGACCTGGATTGCATCGAACTGATGAGGGTCGATTTCAGCCCGATGTGCGCGCCATCATTTCTCCGGCGGACCGAAGAGAGACTAGGCCGCCACATCGAACCAGCTGACTTGCCCGGGCTGCCTCTGATCAGTCCCGAGGACTATTGGTGGGACAAATGGTTCGAGGCGGCAGGAGTCGAGGGCGCCAATCGGCCCCGGCGGGCGGGGCTCAGGCTCGACAGTCAGGCGGACGAGGGGCATGCCGCAATGGGCGGGCAAGGGTTCGTGCTCCTTACGCCCGCCTTCTGGCGCAACGATGTTCGGGACGGGCGGTTGGTTCAGCCGTTCGAGCTGACCGCGACTGGGGGGTTTCGCTATTGGCTGGCCGTGGCGCCGGAGCGGCGCCAGGTCCCAAAGATCAAGCGGTTCCGGGAATGGCTGCTCGCCCAGGTGGAAGCGGCAAATCTCGACCAGGGTCAACTGGCCTCCGAATAAAGGGAACAAAAGAAACCCCGGGAAGGCCTGAGCTGTCCCGGGGTCGCTTTTTTGACCTAGCCTGCGAGCTTAGCCGCGTTCCGGCTCCGGCGGCGGCGGCGGCGGAGGCGGCGGAGGCGGCGGTGCCGGGCACACGTCGGTTGCCAGAATCACCGATCCATCCGGGCAAGTCTGCGTCGCCGGTGGAGGAGGCGGCGGAGGCGGCGGAGGCGGCGGGGGCGGAGGCGGCGGTTCGGAGCCACCGAAGTTGAAGATCAGGCTCGCCAGCAGGCTATGCGAGCGGAACCTCTGTTCGAAGTCCGTGAATGCCGTTGCGTCCGTAGTCACAACCGTCGTGATCGGCGCGCCTGCGGCATCGGTGCCGACAACTGTTTCCGCGTTGCCGACGAGGCCGACGCCGGTATCGTCAACCAGGTCGAGCTTGCCGGTCCGGAAGTAGCGGTACTTCAAGCCGATATCGATGTTGGGGCTGATGGCGTAGCGCACACCCGCGACGAGCTGCCATGCCCAGGCGCTGTCTTTTTCCCCGGCGACCTTGACGCGCGCGCGGCCAAAGCCCGGACCGGCGTAGAAGGAAAGGCCGTCTTCATTGCCGAAGTCGAGCAGGGCATTGATCATGCCCGACAGCACGGTAACCTTGCCGTCGAGGTCGAAATCGCTGTCAACCAAGGCCGGGAGGGTGCCGCACGGATCTGCGGTGCCGCAGTCCACGTCAGGCAGGTTAAGATTGGCGTTTACATCGGTGATGAAGCCGCCATCGACCTCGAGGTCGTTCAGTTTCGCGCGCTTCCACCCAAGCTCGCCTTCCAGGCGAAACATACCGAAGTCGTAGCCAACGATGGCATCGACATCGAGGCCCTTCTTATAGTCCAGGCCGAGTGCGTCTTCGTAGAGAACCGAGCTCGTTCCGGAAAACGTCGGGGTCGTCGCGACCGTCTGCGTCGTGGTGTAGTCGACGAGCACATCGGCATCCTGGTCCTTCGGGAACAGAACACCACCCTCAATCCCAAAATAGGGCTGGCCATCCCGCGCATAGGCAGGTGATGCGAGCGCCGTCACTGCCGCAGCGGCCAATAAATACTTCCTCATGCAAATTTCCCTTTTGGTTGATTTTGCAAACACCCCAACCCCTGCGGTATGCGAAGGTTTCCGCCATTCTTCCGCGTCGCAACAATTGAAGAATCATAGTTGCGAAACGGCAACAGGTCGGGGAGGAAGGGCCGCATCGGCCATTTATTGGACGGCGAAGGTTGAACTGACACTGGCAGCTAGGGTTAATATAGCTGCGTGTAAGGAGCTGGATGTGCATCGAAAATATTTGAAGACCGCCGCTTTCGCGACCCTCAACCTGGCTGCGCTGCCGGCTTTTGCGGCTGTTCAAGCGGTTGCCGGGAGCACCCCTGTTGCAACGGTGGCGGCGACATCTGCTGCTCGTCCGGACGTTGTCCAATTCTATGAGGTTCGGAAGAACCCGGCGATCTGGTTCCGTTCGGGCCAGGCTGATGCCGCTCCACAACTGATCAACATTCTCCGCCGTTCTTCAATCGAGGGCTTCGCCCGCGGACCGCAGCTTGCAGCCGACATCGAGGCGGTATTTGCGCAAGCACAAACCGGCAACGCTGCCGCGGTCCAATCCGCCGAGCGGGTGATGTCCAGCGCCTGGGTGCAATATGTTCAATTCCTGAATCAGCCCACGCCAGGGATGATCTATGGCGAAAAGTGGGTGACGCCCTGGACCCCAAATGCGACGCAAATCCTTGCGCCGACGCTCGTCGCGCCCTCTTTGGCGCTTCACCTGAAGTCGGTCTCGGACGTTAATCCCATCTATGCATCGATCCGCGACGCGGCGGTGGAGCAGGCCAAGCTGCCCGGCGGCGGCCAGGCGGCGAAATATGCCGCCAATCTGGAACGGGCACGTTCAATTCCGGCCAAGGGAAAATTCGTGCTGGTCGACTCCGCGACGGCCCGGTTGTGGATGTACGAGGATGGCCGGCCGGTGGACTCGATGAAGGTCGTCGTCGGCGACCAGAAAAATTACGGCCTGCCCACGCCGATGATTGCCAGCGCGATCTGGTACACGACGTTCAATCCATATTGGCATGTGCCTGACCATTTGGCGAAGAAAGCGGCCGTGAAGGTCCTCAAGGAAGGCCAGGCCTACATCAAGCGTGTCGGCTATGAAGTCGTCGACAGCTGGAGCGACAATGCCAAGGTGCTTCCGTGGGACAGCGTCGACTGGAAAGCGGTTGCCGCCGGAACCGCCCACGTCAAGTTGCGCCAGCTACCGGGGCCAACCAATTCCATGGGCAAGATGAAGTTCAATTTCGCCAACAGTGAAGGCATTTACCTGCACGATACACCGCAACGTGACTATTTTGCGCTCAAGGATCGGCACAAAAGTAACGGCTGCATCCGGTTGGAAGATGCGAAGCGTCTCGGTCGCTGGCTAATGGGCCGCGATGCGGTTGCCCCGTCCACGCTTGCCGAACAGCATGTGCCGCTGCCCCAACCGGTGAAGGTCTACGTCACTTATCTGACATCTCAGCCGCAAATCGGCGAAACGGCATTGGCCACCGACGTTTACGGACGCGATATCGACGCCAATCAACAGACGGCGTCGCTTCAGGCGGCTGCGGGGTCGTAAGGGATTTGAAGGACCAAGCACCGCTTCGTTCTACTTCGCGATGCTGGTGAGCCGTGCTGGATTCGAACCAGCGACCTACTGATTAAAAGTCAGTTGCTCTACCGACTGAGCTAACGGCCCGCACCAGCGAAGGCAGCCCGTTAGCCCGCTCTCCGCCGCTTGCCAAGGCGTGAGAGGAGGTGGCGGACCGACAAATTTCCGATGATCGGCCAATCTGGCGCGATGGCAGCCAGCGGGTCCAGGACGAAGTCGCGATCTTTGAGACGGGGATGCGGGATGGTGAGCCTTCTTGTGTCGAACCTCGGTCCGTCCCAAGCGACCAGATCGAGATCGAGGACCCGCGCTCCCCAGCGTCTGCCGGGACGCCGTCCAAAAGCGCGCTCCATGGACTTGAGTTTCGCCAGCATGACGTCCGGCGACAGGGCGGATTGAACCAGCGCTACCGCGTTGGCGAAATCCCGGCCGGCGCCGCCCGCCGCCTTGTTGAGAAGAATCGGCGACGCATCGAACAGCTCGAACTCGGCATCCAGTTCGGCGATGGCCGCCTCGACCACGCCGGTGGGTCGGCCATGGCGGACGTGCCGCCGGTTGGAGCCAATCGCGATGGCATAAAGGTGCGTTGCGCGTGGCATCGGCGGTCGCCTAGGCTAGCGCGATGATATTCGCCAGTGACGAAATCCGCTCCGAACGCCTGCTTCTCCGCCGGGCCAGTATGGATGACGCCGCCGCCATGCACCTCATCATGAGCGATCCTCGCGCCATGCGATATTGGTCGACGCCGCCTCATGCCGATCTGCGCGAGACGGAGAGTTGGATGGCGTCCATGGTCGAAGCCGATCCTGCCGGCAGCGACGACTTCATCGTCACGCTGGATGGAAAGCTCATCGGGAAGCTCGGTGCGTGGAAATTGCCCGAGGTCGGTTTCCTGATCGACCCCGCGCATTGGGGACATGGCTATGCCACCGAGGCGATGGCCGCCTTCGTCGATCGAAGGCGTTCGCTTGGCTCAACCGAGCTCAACGGCGACGTCGACCCCCGCAATCTCGCTTCGATCAAGCTGCTCGAACGCTGCGGGTTCGAGGAAACGCATAGGGAAAAGGGCACATGGCAGGTCGGCGACGAGCTTTGCGATAGCGTCTACCTGAAGCTGACGCTCTAGCTCAAACGTCTTCGGTCAACCGTCCGTAAAGCTCCGGCCGCCGATCCCGGAAGAAGCCGAAGGCGGCGCGATGCTTCTTCGCCTGGGCGATGTCGAGGGTCGCGACCAACACGCCGGTCTCCTCCGATCCAAACTCGGCGAGGATGTCGCCACGTTCGTCGCAGATGAAGCTATGGCCATAGAAGCGCTGGCCGTGCTCGGTTCCGATGCGATTGGCGGCGACGACTGGGACGACATTGCTGACCGCGTGGCCGATCATTGCGCGCCGCCACAGGCGCGATGTGTCTAGGTCGGGATCGTGCGGCTCCGTGCCGATCGCGGTGGGATAGAAGAGGATTTCGGCGCCCATCAGCATCATCGCCCGGGCCGTTTCGGGATACCATTGGTCCCAGCAGACGCCGACGCCCAGCGTAGTCCCGGCGCCCGGCCAGACCTTGAAGCCGGTGTTGCCGGGGCGGAAGTAGAATTTCTCCTCATAGCCCGGCCCGTCGGGAATATGGCTCTTGCGATAGACGCCCGCCACCTTTCCGTCGGGCCCGATCATCGCCAGCGAGTTGTAGTAATGCGGCCCGTCGGCCTCAAAGAAGCTGGTGGGAATCCAGATCCGCAATTCCTCGGCCAGCTTCTGCATCGCCACGACCGAGGGATGCTCGGCGGTCGGTCGTGCGGTGGCGAACAGCCCTTCGTCCTCGACGCGGCAAAAATATGGGCCTTCGAACAGCTCGGGCGGAAGGACGACCTGGGCGTCCTTGTCGGCCGCCTCGCGCACGAGCTCGGACACGTTGGCGATATTCTCGGCAATATCCTCGCCGAAAGCGAGTTGGAGGGCGGCGACGGTGATCTTCTGGCTCATGCTGGCACCTGCTGGCTGATGCAGTGGAAGCTGCCGCCTCCGGTCAGGATATGGTCGGCGCGGAGGCCGATTGCACGGCGATCGGGGAACAAGGCCTGGATCGCCTCCACCGCCGCTGCGTCGTTCGCGGCACCATATTGCGGCACGACCACGGACGCATTGCCGATATAGAAGTTCATGTAGCTCGCGGGAATGGTCTCTCCGTCACGCTCGACCAAGCCCGGCGACGGAATGGCCACGACCTCCAGGTCGGCGTCGAGCAAGGCTTCGGCAGCATCGGCGTAGGTCGCCGCGTTGGGATCGTCGACAACCGCTTCCGGAATGGCGACCCGGCCCGGCGCCACGAACCGGGCGAGGTTATCGACATGGCCGTCAGTATGGTCGCTGACCAAGCCCTCGCCGAGCCAGACGACCCGGCCTGCGCCAAGGTCCCGTCCGAGCCTTTGCTCAATCGCTTCCTTGTCGAGATCCGGATTGCGGTTGGCATTGAGCAGGCACTGTTCGGTCGTCAGGAAAAGCCCTGTCCCGTCACCGTCGATCGCGCCGCCCTCCAAAATCCAGTCGGACTTCGCGTAGGGAAGGGATGCGCCAGCCGCCAGCCGCTCGCCGATGCTGTCGTCGCCGGGCAAGTCATATTTGCCGCCCCAGCCGTTGAACCCAAATCCCTGCGCGCGGCGGTCGGCGCCGCTTCCCAGCACGATCGCGCCCGTGTCGCGAAGCCAGATATCGCCAAACGGTTGGAGGATGACCTTGGCAAAGGGCGCGAGCCGACGCGCTTCGGCGGCGGCGGCTTCGTCAGCGGCGACCAGCCAAATCTCTTCGCCAGCACCGTCTGCGTAAACGGCGGCGGCAAATGCCGCGACCTCTGCCTGTGCAGGGCCAAGATCGGCTTCCCACAAGTCGGCGGCGCTCGGAAATCCAATCCAGACGGCCTGGTGAGGCGCCCATTCGGGGAGAGGTGCAAGAGTCATGGGAGGCCATCTAGTGACTGAAACGAAAAAGGGCGACCCCGAAGGGCCGCCCTCTTGCCTTGGACTAAACGTCAGGATCAGCGCGAATAGAATTCGACGACCAGGTTCGGCTCCATCTTCACCGGATAGGGAACCTCGTCGAGCGTCGGGACGCGCGTGAAGGTTGCCTTGGCGGTGCCGTCGGGAACGACATAGTCGGGGATGTCGCGCTCGGCGAGGCTCTGGGCTTCCATGACCAGCGCCATTTCCTGGGCCTTGGGGCCCAGCTCAATGACGTCGTTCACGTCGCAGCGGCGCGATGCGATGTTGCACTTCACGCCGTTGACGCGGATGTGGCCGTGGCTGACCAGCTGGCGCGCGGCCCAGATCGTCGGCGCGAACTTGGCGCGATAGACGATCATGTCCAGGCGGCGCTCGAGCAGGCCGATGAGGTTCTGCGAAGCGTCGCCCTTCATCTTGCTGGCGTGTTGGAAGGTCTGCTTGAACTGCTTTTCGGTGACGTCGCCGTAATAGCCCTTCAGCTTCTGCTTGGCGCGCAGCTGAATACCGAAGTCGGAAACCTTCGACTTGCGGCGCTGGCCGTGCTGGCCGGGACCATATTCGCGGCGGTTGACCGGGCTCTTGGGACGTCCGAAGACGTTTTCGCCCATGCGGCGGTCGAGCTTATACTTGGCGCTTGAGCGCTTCGACATTTTGATACTCCAATTCGCGTTTCAAACTGTCCGGAACCGCACCGCCTGGCCAATTGCCAAACGCGACCACCGCTTCACCGGACGTGCAGGGTCAATTGCGAAGGCGGGCGCCTAGCGTGCGAAGTCTGAAAGGTCAAGCCGACCGGCTATTGCGGAGCGGAATCGCGCCCCAGAGCAGGACCAGGATTATTACCGCGCTGGTTGATTTGCTGCAGCTCTCGCTGTGTATGCCTTTCCTGATAATCCCAATCGGATTTCTTCATGCATATTTTCTTGGGCTTGATGCGCGTTCCAACGACGGATTCGCTTCGGCCCCGGCAAACGACCGGATCCTCTTGCGCAAGCTGTGTAGTTGCTTGCTGAGCGGCCGTGACAAGCAACAGCGATATGGCAGCGGAAATCACGGGACTCTCCTCATTATCCTGATTGGTAGATTTATATCATGTTCCAGATTTTTGGCGAAGCAATTCCATTCGTGGACTGGACAGCGGACGGACACTGCCTAAACGGCACTTCATGGTGCAAACACCTAACCCTGATGATTGCTCGACAATGGCGGAAGTCCGGTCGGGCGTCGACGACGTAGATCGTCAACTTGTGGCCCTATTGAAACGCCGGTTCGGTTACATGGACGCGGCAGCCCGCATCAAGCCTGACCGTGAATTAGTTCGTGACGAATGGCGCAAGGCCGACGTGCTCGCCAAGGTCGATTCCGCTGCAGTGGAGCTGGGTGTAGACCGCAATCTGATGGCGAGGATTTACGAGGATTTGATCGAAACCTCGATCGCCCACGAAATGGAAGAATTCGATCGGACTCGAGCCTAGCTGCGGCCCGGAGGACGAGGCGAGGTCAATGCGCGAATAATTCCGCGCAAGGCCTGCACTTCGCGGGCGGACCAGCCAGCCTTCGTCAGGATCGTGCGGATCGTGGTTTTGGTAACCTGGGTTCGCTCCGGCGGGTGGAAATAGCCGGCCCGATCAAGGTTCTGGTCGAGCTGTCCAATCAACCCTTCCAAATCGGCCATCGGCGCGGCCGGCTCTTGTTCCTTCTGGGTCGGCTGGGCCAGTTCGGTTCCCTTCGACCATTCATAGGCGAGAAGGATCACTGCCTGGGCCAGGTTCAAGCTGCCGAAGCTCCGGTTGATCGGCACGGTGACGATGCGGTTGGCAAGCGCCACGTCCTCGCTTTCGAGGCCCGACCGCTCGGGGCCAAACAGGATCGCGGCGCGACCGGTGCCGGAATGAATTTCCCGCGCCATCTCCTCGGGTCCAACCACGGGAAGGACCAAATCGCGGCGGCGGACGGTCGATGCGAAGACGAAGCTGCAATCGGCAACCGCGTCTGCAACCGTATCGAACAGCTGGACATTCGCCAGCACCACATCGGCGCCGCTTGCCGCTGGCCCCGCGTCCGGATTGGGCCACCCATCGCGCGGAGCGACCAGCCGCATTTCCGTCAGCCCAAAGTTCAGCATGGCGCGGGCCGCCTTTCCGATATTTTGACCAAGCTGGGGCCGGACGAGGATGATGACGGGCGGCAAGCTCATATCAATTTGTCGAGTAGATCCGGCCCTTCGGGTTGCGTTTCGCCGACAGCCTCCGCGATTTCCGCGAAGTCGCCGGGGTCGCTGAAGTCCTTGTAGATGCTGGCGAAGCGAATGTAGGCGACGTGGTCAAGCCGCTTCAGCCCGGCCATTACCGCCTCGCCGATCTGCACCGTTGTGACCTCGTCGCCCCGGGTCTCCAACTGACGCTGGATGCCGCTGATTAGCTGGTCGATCTTGGCGGGGGCGACTTCACGCTTTCGCGTGGCGTGGCCGATCGCGCGTTCCAGCTTGGCTCGATCGAACGGCTCGCGCTTGCCATCCTTCTTGACCACGGTGAGTTCGCGCAGCTGGACGCGTTCGAAGGTGGTGAAGCGGGCACCGCACCCTTCGCACTGGCGGCGCCGGCGGATTGACGTACCGTCCTCCGTGGGACGGCTGTCCTTTACCTGGCTGTCTTCATGGGCGCAGAAGGGACAGCGCAAGGATCAGCCCTGGTAAATGGGGAAACGGGCGCAGAGATCGCGGACGCGGGCATTCACCGATCGCTCGACTTCGCCATTGCCTTCCACGCCATTCTGCTGGAGGCCCTCGAGGATGTCTGCGACCATATCGGCGATGTCGCGGAACTCGGCCTCGCCGAAGCCGCGGGTGGTCCCTGCGGGAGAGCCGACGCGAATGCCGCTCGTTTTGATCGGGGGAAGCGGATCGAACGGCACGCCATTCTTGTTGCAGGTGATGCCGGCGTGCTCCAGGCTCTGGTCGGCATCCGCGCCCGTCACGCCGAGCGGGCGGAGATCCACCAGCGCGAGATGCGTGTCGGTGCCGCCAGCCACCAGGTCCGCGCCACGCTCCTTGAGGCGGTTGGCGAGAGTCTGAGCATTCTTGATCACGGCATTGGCGTAAGTCTTGAAGCCTGGCTCCAGCGCTTCGCCGAACGCCACCGCCTTGGCAGCGATGACATGCATCAACGGACCGCCCTGAAGCCCGGGGAAAACCGCCGAGTTGATCTTCTTGGCGATCGTCTCGTCGTCGGTGAGGACCATCCCGCCCCGTGGGCCGCGTAGCGTTTTGTGTGTCGTTGTCGTGACCACATGCGCATGGCCGAATGGCGTGGGGTGTTCGCCGGCGGCGACCAATCCCGCAAAATGGGCCATATCGCACATGAAGATTGCCCCCACCTCGTCCGCGATGGCGCGAAAGCGGGCGAAGTCGATATGCCGAGGATAGGCCGAGCCGCCGGCAATGATCAGTGTCGGCCGATGCTCCTTGGCAAGCGCCTCGACCTGGTCGAAATCGATCAAGTGGTCGTCCGGCCGAACGCCGTATTGGACGGCGTTGAACCATTTGCCCGACATCGCAGGCTTGGCTCCGTGGGTCAGGTGCCCGCCCGCATCGAGACTCATGCCCATGATCGTGTCGCCGGGCTTGGTCAGCGCCAGCATGACAGCGCCATTGGCCTGCGCACCCGAGTGCGGCTGGACGTTGGCGAAGCCGCAGTTGAAAAGTTGCTTGGCGCGCTCGATCGCCAGCGTTTCGACCGAGTCCGACGGACCGCAACCTTGATAGTAGCGGCGGCCCGGATAGCCCTCGGCATATTTGTTGGTGAGGACCGAGCCCTGTGCCTCGAGCACCGCGCGGCTGACGATATTCTCCGACGCGATCAGCTCTATCTGCGTCTGCTCGCGGGTCAGCTCCGCCTTGATCGCCTCCGCGACCTTGGGATCGGCGGCAGCTAATCGCTCGGTGAAAAAGCCCAAGGGCTGGACATCGGTCAGGTCGGGCGCGGTGGCCATCAGTCGCTTTCCTCGAGAAGCCTGGAGAGTTGGTCGACGCGGCGCTGATGCCGCCCGCCGGCGAATTCGGTGCCAAGGAACGCCTTCACGCAGGCCTTGGCCATGTCATGGCCGATCAGCCGTCCGCCCATCGAGAGGACATTGGCGTCATTATGTTCGCGAGCGAGCGCAGCCGAGAGTGGATCGTCGACGCGTGCGCAGCGGCACGCGGGGTTGCGATTGACTGCGATCGAGATACCGATCCCGGAGCCGCAGACGGCAATACCATATTGAGCCTCGCCGCCGGCGACCGCCTCGGCGAGCTTGGCACCGAATTGCGGATAATCGACACTTTCGGGACCGTTGGTGCCCAGGTCGAGTACTTCATGACCGGTCTCGCGCAGCCAAGCGGCGAGCTCGTCTTTCAGAACATATCCGGCATGGTCGGCGGCAAGGGCGATGCGCATGGCAATCACCTAGGCCAAGCGCACGAGATTCGCCACCCTTCAGGCGGCTTTCCGGAACTCCAGTTCCAAGCGATCCCAGATTTCCACGAGGGCCTTGGTCAGCTCATCCATCATGGCTTCGCTGTGGGTCGGTCCAGGCGTGAAACGGAGGCGTTCCGTACCACGCGGGACGGTCGGAAAATTGATTGGCTGGACGTAGAGCCCATATTCGGCGAGCAGGATATCGCTGATCCGCTTGGCCTTGACGGGACATCCGACCAGCAGCGGGACGATGTGGGTTACGCTATCCATTACCGGCAGTCCGGCGTCGCGGAAGCGCGCCTTGAGGCTCGCGGCGCCCGCCTGCTGGGCGAGGCGCTCCTCGTTTGAATTCTTCAAATGACGGACGGAGGCGAGGGCGCCCGCGACCAGTACCGGCGAAAGGCTGGTGGTGAAGATGAACCCGGGCGCATAGCTGCGGATGCAGTCGATGATCGTCTTGTCGGCAGCGATATAACCACCCATCACGCCGAACGCTTTGCCCAGCGTTCCCTCGATAATCGTGACCCGATCGGCGACCGCGTCGCGCTCCGAAATTCCACCGCCATGGTCGCCGTACATGCCGACCGCGTGAACCTCGTCGAGGTAGGTCAGCGCGCCGTATCGGTCGGCGAGGTCGCAGATCGCACCGATCGGGGCGATGTCGCCGTCCATCGAGTAGACGCTCTCGAACGCGACAAGTTTGGGCGTGTCGGGGTCTTCGGCCGCGAGCAGTTCTTCGAGATGCTCGAGATCGTTGTGCCGGAAAACCCGCTTCTCGCAGCCGGAATTGCGGATGCCCGCGATCATCGAGGCGTGGTTGAGCTCGTCCGAGAAAATGATGCAACCAGGTAGCAGCTTGCCGAGCGTGGATAGCGCCGCCTCGTTCGAGACATAGCCGCTGGTGAACAGCAGCGCCGCCTGCTTGCCATGAAGGTCGGCAAGCTCAGCCTCTAAGTCGACATGATAGTGGGTGTTGCCGCCGATGTTCCGGGTTCCGCCCGAGCCGGCGCCGACGCTGTGCAGCGCTTCTTCCATCGCCCAGACGACGGCCGGATGCTGTCCCATGCCGAGATAGTCGTTGGAGCACCAGACGGTGATCGGCTTCGGGCCGTTGTGGCCGTGGAAGCAGTGGGCATTGGGAAAGCTGCCCTTGGTCCGCAGAATGTCGATGAACACGCGATACCGGCCTTCGTCATGCAGGCGATCGA
>Ga0307414_10001113_pt1 | contig 13729 bp, 7 predicted proteins | sample DK1Ometagenome_FD_203804 | JGI IMG/M metagenome (GOLD analysis project Ga0307414, IMG submission 203804) | Maize rhizosphere microbial communities from greenhouse at UC Davis, California, United States - DK15-O-3 | ecosystem: Host-associated > Plants > Roots > Rhizosphere > Soil | place: USA... | reverse complement strand
TCGCGCAGTTCGTCATAATCGTGGCTCTGGTCGATCAGCTTGAGCGGGCGCGGGAACCAGAGTTCGCTGCCGCCGGGGCCGTCGCCCGCACCGTCGAGGACGATGTCGCTGCGCGCGATCCGCAGCACTTCGGTGATTTGCGTGCGCCCCTTCGGGAAACGCAGCGTCACCTTGCCCTTTACCGCATTGGCGGCGGCGAGCGCGCGGAGCACCGCTTTCGTATCGTCGAGGCCGTCGTCGGGGATCGCGCCATGGTCGGTGACCTCGACGATCGTCCCCACATCGGCGGGAATCGGCGCGAGGCCGAAACCATAGCCCGCGTAACTGAAATCGGGCAGCGGGTTCGCCGCCGCGGTCGCGGGGTCCGAAAGGATTTTGGGCAATTTCGCTTGCTGCGCCTGAACCGGAAAAATCAGCGCCGCGCCCAGCGCCACAACCGAAATAAGGCGCGCACGCCGATTGACCAAAAGCATCACTCATTCACTCCCTGCGGCCCGTCGCATGGCGGCGCGCGACCAGCAAAGGTCGGGGCGCCGCCATGCCGGGAAGCTCGTTCATACTTCACACGCGCGCCGGCCGTAAAATATCAGAGCTGCCTTTCGGCGCCAGCCAATCGCCCATCTATTTCTGTTCGTTGCCGGCATTGGTAACCGGTGTCACGGATCATGCAGGAGAGAGCGAAGCCGTGTCAAGCAAAAATTGTATGACAACTTTCCGGTCGCGCAGGGCGATCGGCCTGTCAGCCGAAAATTTGTCGCAAATTGTCGCATCGTCTCCATGGGACTTGCCAGCGCGGAGGCAATGGGGTGAATAGGCGCCAATCCTCCCCCCGTTCCGCCTTGAAACGAGATTAACTCCTATGCTGGACAAGAGGCCGCTGCTTCGTGCCGGAGCCCTGTGTGCCATCGCCCTGTCGCTTGCCGCCTGTTCCGCCGGAGAGGACAAGGGCGGGCGCAGCGCGCCCGAGGTCGGCTATGTCACCGTCGCGGTCCAGCCCGTGCCCGTCACCACCTCGCTCGGCGGACGCACCGTCGCCTATGAAACGAGCGAAGTGCGGCCGCAGGTGAACGGCCTGATCCGCCGCCGCCTGTTCACCGAGGGAAGCTTCGTGCGCGCCGGCGAGCCGCTCTATCAGATCGATGCGCGCCTCTATCAGGCGGGGGTCGATCAGGCGGCCGCGAACCTTGCGAGCGCGCGGGCGAGCGCCGAGGCGGCCGAGGAACGCGCGCGCCGCCTCGAACCGCTCGCCAAGATGCAGGCGGTCGCCGAGCAGGATTATACCGACGCGCTCGCAGCGGCGCGAATGGCGCGCGCGGCGGTCGCGCAGAATTCCGCCGCGCTCGAAACCGCGCGCATCAACCTGCGCTTCGCGACGATCACCGCACCGATCAGCGGCCGCATCGGACGCAGCCTCGTGACGCCGGGCGGGCTCGTGAGCGCGAGCCAGGCGACCCCGCTCGCGGTGATCCAGCAGACCGATCCGATGTTCGTCGATATGCAGCAGTCGAGCGCCGAGCTTACCGCGCTGCGCCAGGCGATCGAAAGCGGCGGGGTTACCGCCGGCAGCGCGTCGGTGCGCCTGCGCCTCGAAGACGGCAGCCGCTATGGCTTTGCCGGGACGATCCAGTTTTCGGACGTCACGGTCAACGAGGCGACCGGCACCGTAACGCTGCGCGCGCGCTTCCCCAATCCGAAGGGCATGTTGCTGCCCGGCATGTTCGTGACCGCGCTGTTCGACCAGGCGGTGGACCCGTCGGCGATCCTGTTGCCGCAGGCCGCGGTGCAGCGCGATTTCGACGGTTCGGCCTTCGTCTATCTCGTCGGCAAGGGTAACAAGGCGGTGCGGCGCAAGATCGTCGCCGACCGCACGTCGGGCGCCAGCTGGGTCGTCACCGACGGGCTGAAGCCCGGCGAGCGCGTCATCACGCAGGGGATCGGAAACCTGCGGCAGGGCGCGGCGATCCGTCCCGTCCCGGCGAGCAGCCCGCAGCGCGTCGGCACGCCGAAAGGCGAAGGCGCCGGGGCGAAGGGCAGATAGCGCCGCATGTCGCGTCTTTTCATCAACCGTCCAATCTTTGCCTGGGTGCTGGCGATCATCGTCATGCTCGGCGGCGTCGGCGCGCTCTTTTCGCTGCCGATCGAGCAATATCCCGATATCGCGCCCACGCAGGTCAATATCCGCGCCTCCTACCCCGGTGCATCGGCCGAAACGATCGAGAACAGCGTCACGCAGGTGCTCGAGCAGCAGCTGACCGGGATCGACGGCCTCCTTTATTTCAGCTCGCAATCCAGCTCGCGCGGGCGCGCGGATATCACCGCGATCTTCGTGAAAGGCACCGACCCCGACATCGCGCAGGTGCAGGTCCAGAACAAGATCCAGTCGGCGGTCTCGCGCCTGCCGCAACAGGTGCAGCAACAGGGCGTGCGCGTCACCAAGTCCAATTCGGATTCGCTGCTGCTCGTCGGCGTCTATGACACGACCGACACGCGGTCGAACCAGGACGTGTCCGACTATCTGTCGTCGAACATCCAGGATCCGCTGTCGCGCGTCGAAGGCGTCGGCGACGTCAATGTCTTCGGGTCGCCGCACGCGATGCGCATCTGGCTCAATCCCCAGCGGCTCGCGGCGACGTCGCTGATGCCGAGCGACGTGGTCGCGGCGATCAGCGCGCAGAACAGCGAGGTCGCGGCGGGCGATGTCGGCGGCCTCCCCGCACCCGAAGGTCAGATGCTCAACGCGACGGTCACCGCCCAGTCGCGGATGCAGACCCCCGAACAGTTCGAGAATATCGTGCTGAAAACGCTGCCCGACGGCGCAACGGTGCGGATCAAGGATATCGCGCGGGTCGAGATCGGCGCCGAAAATTACAGCGCGATCGTCCGCGTCAACGGCCATCCCGGATCGGGCATGTCGATCTCGCTGTCGCCGGGGTCCGACGCGCTCGAGACCGCCGAGCGCGTCAAGGCGCGGATGACCGAACTCGCCGCCGATTTCCCCGACGGCCTCGCCTACAGCTACGCCAATGATTCGACCGCCTTCATCAAGCTGTCGGTCAGCGAGGTACAGAAATCGCTGCTCGAGGCGATCCTGCTCGTGATCCTCGTGATGTTCGTCTTCCTGCAAAGCTGGCGCGCGGTGCTGATCCCCGCGATCGCGGTGCCGGTGGTGCTGCTCGGCACGTTCGGCATCTTCTATCTGCTGGGGTTCAGCATCAACACGCTGACCCTGTTCGGGCTGACGCTCGCAATCGGGCTGCTCGTCGACGATGCGATCGTCGTCGTCGAGAATGTCGAGCGGTTGATGGAAGAAAATCCCGGCATGACGGCGCGCGAAGCGACGATCCAGTCGATGCAGGAATTGCAGGTCGCGCTGATCGCGATCGCGCTGGTGCTGTCGGCGGTGTTTTTGCCGATGGCTTTTTTCGGCGGATCGACCGGCGTCATCTATCGCCAATTCTCGGTCACCATCGTGTCGGCGATGGCCTTGTCGGTGCTCGTCGCGCTGATCCTGAGCCCCGCGCTGACCTCGACGCTGCTCAAGCCCAAGAATGGCGACGGCGCCGCGGATAGCCGCTTTCCGCGCCTCCACGCGTTTCTCGATCGCGCCAAGGCCGGCTTCAACACGCGCTTCGACGGCGCGGTCGCCCGCTATGTCGGCAGCGTCACCAAGGTCGTCGACCGCAAATGGCTGTTCCTCGCCATCTATGCGGTGCTGCTCGCACTTCTCGCCTTCCTCTTCCTCCGCCTGCCCGGCGGCTTCCTCCCCAACGAGGATCAGGGACGCGTCTCGATCCAGTTCCGCCTGCCCGCAGGCGCGACGCAGGCGCGCACGCTCGAAGTGCGCGACATGGTCGAAAAATATCTGCTGACCGAGGAAAAGGCGAATGTCGGGGCGCTGTTCCTCATCGCCGGCGGCGGGGGGGGCGGCGCGTCGGGGCAGAATACCGGCCAGGGCTACGTCAACCTCGTCCATTGGGACGAGCGGCCGGGCGAGGAACGGAGCGCCGACGCGATCACGGCGCGCGCGCGCGCCGCGCTCGCCGGCGTGCGCGACGCGCAGATATTCGCGCTCGTCCCCGGCGCGGTGCGCGGCCTCGGCGATTCGTCGGGCTTCACGATGCAGTTTCAGAACCGCAGCGGGATGAGCCGCGACGAATTCGTCGGCGCGCGCGACAGGTTGCTCGCGATGGCGAACGACAACCCCAATCTGACCTCGGTGCGCCTGTCCGACCTGCCCGATGTCTCGACGCTCAAGATCGACGTCGATACGCAGCGGCTGACCGCCTATGGCATCGACAATGGCGACGTGAACAACACGCTCGCGACCGCGTGGGGCGGCCGCTACGTCAACGACTTCATCGACAAGGGCCGCGTCAAGCGCGTCTATGTCCAGGGCGACGCCCCCTATCGCGCCAGCCCCGAGGATCTCGGCCAATGGTTCGTTCGCTCGACCGATGGACAAATGTCCCCCTTCTCGGCCTTCGCCACGATGGACTGGTCGACGACGCCGAGCAGCAGCTCGCGCTTCCAGGGCGTTCCCGCCTTCGAAATCTCGGGCCAGCCCATGCCCGGCACCAGCTCGGGCGAAGCGATGGACGAAATGGAGCGCATGGCGAGCCAGATCCCCGGCACCAGCGTCGCCTGGTCGGGCTCCTCCTATGAGGAACGCCTCTCCTCGGGGCAGGCCCCTTTGCTTTACGGCCTGTCGCTGCTCGTCGTCTTCCTTTGCCTCGCGGCGCTCTACGAAAGCTGGTCGATCCCGCTCGCGGTGCTGCTCGTCATTCCGCTGGGGCTGATCGGCGCGGTGTTCGCGGTGAATTTGCGCGGGCTCGAAAATGACGTCTATCTCCAGATCGGCCTGCTCACCACGATGGGGCTGGCGGCGAAAAATGCGATCCTGATGATCGAATTCGCCGAGCAGGAGGAACGCAAGGGCAAGCGCGTGATCGAGGCGGCGGTCGAGGCGGCGCGCATCCGCCTGCGCCCGATCCTGATGACCAGCTTCGCCTTCATCTTCGGCGTGCTGCCGCTCGCGATCGCGACCGGCGCCGGCGCGAACAGCCGCGTCGCGATCGGCACCTCGGTGATCGGCGGGATGCTCACCGCCGCCTTCCTCGCGATCTTCTTCATCCCGCTCTTCTTCGTCCTCGTCCGCCGCGGCGTGCGCGACGGGCTCGCCGCGATGCGCGCGCGCTTCGGCAAGAAGAAGGGTGATGACGCCGCCGAGGTGCCGGCATGATCGGCCCCCGCGCGCTCCTCCTCGCCGGCACGCTCGTGCTCGCCGGTTGCTCGCTCGCGCCCAGGACGGTGCTGCCCCCGCCGCCGGTGCCGCAAGGCTGGCCGGTCGGCGACGCCTATCTGCTCCAGAGCGAGGCGGCGCTGCCGATCCTCTCCTACAAAAGCGTCTTCACCGACCCGCGGCTGCAGACGCTGACCGAACAGGCGCTGGCCAACAATCGCGACCTGCGCATCGCCTATGCCAATGTCGCCGCGGCGCGCGCGCAGGTGCGCGTCACGCGGTCGGGACAATTTCCCGAGCTCGGCGCCAGCGCGGGCGCGGGCTATTCGGATAATGGCTCGGAGAGCGGCAGCGGCGATTTCTCGCTGCGCGGCGGCGTCACCGCCTTCGAGATCGACCTCTTCGGCCGCCTCGCCAATGCGACCGAGGCCGATCGCAACCGCGCGCTCGCGACCGAGGCGGCATCGCGCACCGTGCGCCTCGCGCTGATCGCGAGCATCGCCGAGGCGTGGGCGGCCTATGGCGCCGACCGCGACCTCCTCAAAATCGCCGAGGGCACCGCCGCCAACGCGCGCGAAAGCGTGCGGCTCACCCGGGCGCGGCTCGACGGCGGCGTCGCGCCGCGCACCGACCTCCGCCAAGCCGAACAGATCCTTGCGACCGCCGAGGATTCGATCGCGCAGCAAAGGACCGCGCTCGCGCAGGACGAGAATCTGATCCGCCTGCTCGTCGGCGGCGACGTCGACCTCGCGCTGCTGCCCAGGGGCCTGACCGAAGTCACGCCCTCGGTCGTGGCGTTGCCCGCGGGGGTCAGCTCCGAAATATTGCTGCGCCGCCCCGATGTGATCGAGGCCGAATATGACCTGCGCGCCGCCAACGCCGACATCGGCGTCGCGCGCGCGCGGCTCTTCCCGTCGATTTCGCTCACCGGTTTGCTCGGCTTTGCCAGCAACGCGCTCGGCAGCCTGTTCGACGGCGGGTCGTTCAGCTGGTCGGCGGGCGGCGACGCGACCGCGACGATCTTCGATGCGGGCGGCCGCCGCGCGGGGGTGGCCGTGACCGAGGCGCAGCGCGACGCCGCACTCGCGGGCTATGAAGGCGCGATCCAGACCGCGTTCCGCGAGGTTGCCGACGCGCTCGCGGTGCAGGGCACGATATCCGAACGCGTCCGCGCCGCCGCCGCGAACAGCGAAGCCGCCGCCGACACCGCGACGCTGACCGACGCGCGCTACAAGGGCGGTGTCGACAGCTTCCTGTCGAGCCTCGACGCGCAGCGCAGCCTTTATTCGGCGCGGCGGAGCGAGATCGCGACGCAGTTGCTGCTCGTGCAGACCCGGATCGCGCTGTTCCGTGCATTAGGGGGCGACAGCAGCGCGGGGTCGGACGCGGCGTCGCGCTAGAATATTTCGCGCGAAGACGCGAAGGCGCGAAGAGGTTGCGCTTGCCGCGAAGCGGCTTTCTCTTTCAACGATGCGGTCGCTCCCGCCTGTTGAAGAAATGGTTTTATCGGCCCGAGCCAGCCTCTTCGCGTCTTCGCGTCTTCGCGCGAAACAATTGGCCCGACGTCGATGCCTTGACAGATGCCCTGACTCGCGCGCTAATAGAACATATCAGGAACAAATGATGCGCGAGTCGTCCCCCTCTCTCGCCGGGCTGCGGAAACGCATCGCCCGGATAGCCGCCAGTGGTGGTTTCGAAAGCCGTCCGGCCGAGGGCTGGCTGGCGAGCGGACACGCGCGCTTCGACGCGGCGATCGGCGGCGGGCTGGCGACCGGGCGCACCCATGAATTTTTCGCCGCCGACGCGCTCGACGCGACCAGCGCCGCCGCCTTTGCCGCGCTCGTCGCGCTGCGCACGCCGGGCAAGACGCCGCTGATCTGGCTGCGCACCACCGACGCCGGCAGGCGCAGCGGCCATATCTACGCCCCCGGCATCGCCGAACTCGGCGGCGACCCCGACCGGCTGCTGCTCGTCGAGGCCGCCGACCCCAAGATGCTGCTCGCCTGCGCGAACGACGCGATCCGCTGCGCCGGATCGGCAGCGGTGATCGTCGAAAGCTGGGGCAAATTTCCTTTGCTCGACCTCACCGCGGGACGGCGGCTCGCACTCGGCGCACGCGATGCGGGCACGACCCTGTTCATGCTCCGCCTGAATGCCGTGCCGACGCCAAGCGTCGCCGAAACGCGCTGGAACATCGCCGCCGCGGCCTCGCGCGCGCTCGAAGCCGACGCCCCCGGCGCGCCCGCCTTCGACCTCGAATTGCTGCGCTGGCGCGGCGGCCCCGCGGGGACGCGCTGGCGACTGGACTGGAACCATGACGAACAAGCTTTCCGGGACGCGCCGCTATCTAGCGCTGTTCTTCCCCTTCCTGCCCGCCGAGCGGTGGCTTCGCACCGCGCCGCGGCCGCCTGACGCCCCGCTCGTCTTTGCCGAGAAGGCGCGCGGCGCGATGCGTCTGGCGAGCGTCGATGCGGCGGCGCTCGCGGTCGGGCTGCGTCCCGGCATGCCGCTCGCCGATGCGCGCGCGCAGGTCGGCGAGCTTGCCGTCGTTCCGCACGATTCGCCGTCCGACCAGCAATGGCTCGACCGGCTCGCGCAGGGCTGCGCGCGCTATACGCCGCTCGTCGCGCTCGACGCGCCCGACGGGCTGATCCTCGATATTGCGGGCGCCGAGCATCTCTTCGGCGGCGAGATGGGACTGATCGTCGATGCCGAGATGCGGCTCGCGCGGCTCGGCATGACGCTGCGTCACGCGCTCGGCCCCACCGCCGACGCCGCGCGCGCGCTTGCACGCTATCAGACACGCCCTGCCCCCGACGAAGGCCAAGCGATCCGCCGCCTGCCCGTCGCCGCGCTCGAACTGGAGCCCGAAGCGACGACCGCGCTCGTCCGCGCCGGATTGAAGACGATCGGCGACCTTGCGAGCCGCCCGATGGCGAACCTCGCCGCGCGCTTCGGCGCCGACGCCGCGATGGCATTGCGCCGGATATTGGGCGATGCGCCCAGTCCGCTCGACCCGCGCGTGACACTGCCTCCGGTAGCCGCCGAACGCCGCTTCGCCGAACCGCTCGGCAGTAGCGCGCACGCCACCAAAGTGCTTGCCGAACTCGCTGCCGAAGCGATCGAAGAGCTTGGCGAACGCGGCAAGGGCGGACGCCATTTTCGCGCCACCTTCTTTCGAAGCGACGGCCTCGCCCGCACGATCGCGATCGAGACCGGCCACCCGACGCGCGACACTGGGTTGGTGATGCGCCTGTTCGCCGAGCGCATGGACAGCCTCGCTGACCCGCTCGACCCCGGCTTCGGCTTCGATATGATCCGCCTCGCCGTGCCGCGGCTCGAGGCGTTCGGCGCGAGCCAGCTCAAGCTCGAGGGCGGGGCGGTGAAGGACGCCGCGATCGACGAACTCGCCGACCGGCTCGCGACGCGGCTCGGGCGCGGCCGGGTGCGTCGGCTGCGTCCCGCCGACACGCATATTCCCGAGCAGGCGCAGCTCGAACTGCCCGCGATCGACGCGCCCGCGCCGCTGCCCTGGCAGGCGCCCGAGGCGGGCGAGCCGCCGACGCGCCCCTTCCACCTCTTCGATCCGCCGCAGCCGATCGAGGTGATCGCCGAGGTACCCGACGGCCCGCCGCACCAGTTCCGCTGGCGCCGGCAGGCGCATGCGGTCCGCCGCTACGAAGGTCCCGAACGTATCGCCGCCGAATGGTGGCGCCGCCGCGACAATGGCGGGCTGACGCGCGACTATTACCGCGTCGAGGATACCCAGGGTCGCCGCTTCTGGCTCTTTCGCCACGGGCTCTACGACGAAAAGCCCGACCCGCGCTGGTATATCCACGGGGTCTTCGCATGAACGATACGCCCGAAACCTGCCCCGAAACGGGTTTCGCCGAGCTGGTCGCCGCGACCAACTACAGCTTCCTGCGCGGCGCCTCGCATCCTGCCGACATGGTCGCGGAAGCGCTGGCGCTCGGCATGACCGGCATCGGCATCGCCGACCGCAACAGTGTCGCGGGGGTGGTGCGGGCGCTCACCGGATTGCGCAAATTGCGCGAAGACGCCGCGGAGGAGGGTGTCGAACTGCCGCCGTTCAAACTCGTCGTCGGCGCCCGGCTGGTGTTCGACGACGGCACACCGGACATCATCGCCTATCCGGCCACGCGCCATGGCTGGGGCCGGCTGACCCGGATGCTGACCATCGGCAATCGCCGCACCCGAAAGGGCGACTGCGTGATGAAGCTCGAAAATCTGCTGATCCATTGCGAGGACATGATCCTGATCGCGATGGCGACGGCGAAGGATGAGTTCATTCTTCGCCGTCTGAAAAAGGCCGCACCGGACTCGCTGTGGCTAGGCGCGACGATGCCGAGAGGCGGCAGCGACCGCCGCCATCTTGCCGGACTGAACGATCTGGCGGAGCGGGTCGGGATTCCCCTGCTCGCAACCAATGACGCGCTTTACGCGACGCGCGAACAGCGGCCGCTCCACGATGTCATCACCTGCATCCGCGAGGGCACCAATCTCCATGATGCGGGGCGTCTGCTGTGCGCCAATGGCGAGCGTCATCTGAAACCGCCGCAGGAAATGCGCCGTCTGTTCCGGACCTGCCCCGAAGCGGTCGACGAGAGCGCGAAGATTCTCGATCGCATCGCCTTTTCGCTGCGCGATCTCGAATATGAATATCCGCACGAGCCGGTTCCCGCAGGCTGGGAGCCCCAAAGCTGGCTCGAACACAGGGTGATGGGGGCCGCCAACAAGCTTCATCCCGCCGGACTGCCGCAGCGTTGGCGGGAGGTGCTCGACGAGGAGCTTTCCCTCATCCGCAAATGCAATTTCGCCTGCTATTTTCTGACCGTCCACGACATCGTCAATTTCGCCCGCACGCAGGACCCGCCCATCCTGTGCCAAGGGCGCGGTTCGGCGGCGAATTCGCTCGTCTGCTATCTGCTCGAAATCACTTCGATCGACCCGATCACCAACAATCTTCTCTTCACGCGCTTCCTGTCCGAAGAACGGCGCGAGCCACCCGACATCGACGTCGATTTCGAGCATGAGCGGCGCGAGGAGGTGATGCAATATATCTATCGCCGCTACACGCGGCGGTGCGCCGGCATCGCCGCGACGGTGATCCATTACCGGCCGCGCAGCGCGGTGCGCGAGGTGGGCAAGGCGCTGGGGCTCAGCGAGGACATCACGCAGCGGCTCGCTGACACGACCTGGGGCAGCTGGGGCGGCGAAATGCCGGTCGAACGTTTCGTCGAAGCGGGCCTCGACCCCGAACAGGACGACATCGCGCGGCTGCAATGGCTCGTCGCGCAGCTGCTCACCTTCCCGCGCCACCTGTCGCAGCATGTCGGCGGCTATGTGCTGACCGAGAACCGGCTCGACGAGATGGTGCCGATCCACAATGCCGCGATGGCGGACCGCACCTTCATCGAATGGGACAAGGACGACATCGACGAACTCAAACTGATGAAGGTCGATGTGCTCGCGCTCGGCATGCTGACCTGCATCCGCAAATGCTTCGACCTGATGCGCCTGCACGATCTGGGCGATCATGTTCTCAAGTCGGTCCCCGAAGAGGATCCGGTCGTCTATGACATGCTCTGCAAGGGCGACAGCATCGGCGTCTTTCAGGTCGAAAGCCGCGCGCAGATCAACATGTTGCCGCGGCTACGCCCGCAGGAATTCTACGACCTGGTCATCCAGGTGGCGATCGTTCGTCCCGGTCCGATCGAGGGCGACATGGTCCACCCCTATTTAAAGCGCCGTAGCGGCGAAGAAAAGGTGGACTATCCTTCGCCTGCGCCGCCGCACGATCCCCGGGAACTTTACCATCTGCTTTTCAGGACATGCGGCGTCCCCCTGTTTCAGGAACAGGCGATGAAACTCGCCATCGTCGCCGCCGAATTCACCCCCGATGAAGCCAATGGCCTGCGGCGTGCGATGGCGACCTTTCGCAATGCCGGGACGATCCATCAATATAAGGAGAAGATGATCGGCGGCATGGTGCGCCGCGGCTATGAAGCCGACTTCGCGGCGCGCTGCTTCAAGCAGATCGAAGGTTTCGGCAGCTATGGCTTTCCCGAAAGCCATGCCCAGTCCTTCGCCAAGCTCGTCTATGTGTCGTCATGGCTGAAATGCCATCACCCCGCGGTCTTCGCGTGCGGCATCCTCAATTCGCAGCCGATGGGCTTCTACGCCCCCGCGCAGCTCGTGCGCGACGCACGTGAGCATGGGGTCGAGGTGCGCGCGGTCGACATCAATGCGAGCGGCTGGGACAACAGCCTCGAGCGAAAGGATGACGGCAGCCTCGCGCTGCGGCTGGGGTTCCGGCAGGTCGACGGGTTCCGCGCGGAATGGGCGGCGCGGATCGCCGAGGCGCGCACGACGCCTTTCGCTTCGGTCGAGGAACTCGCGCGCCGCGCCAATCTGCCGTCGCGCGCGCTGCGCCTTCTCGCCGATGCCGATGCGTGCCGGTCGATGGGGCTCGATCGGCGTCCGGCGCTATGGGATGCGCGGCGGGTACGGCAGGGGGTGTTGCCACTGTTCGGCGCCGCCGAGGCGAACGAGCTCGGCTTCGAGGAGGACGCCGCGCTGCCGCCGACGCCGATGGTCGAGCATGTGCTCACCGATTACCAGACGACGCGCCTGTCGCTGAAGGGCCATCCGATGGCCTTCCTGCGCCGCGATTTCGAGCGCGAGGGCGTCTTGAGCGCCACCCAGGTTGCGGCGGCGAAGAACGGATCGATCGTGCGCACCGCGGGCGTCGTGCTGATCCGCCAGCGGCCGGGCAAGGGCAATGCGATCTTCATCACGCTCGAGGATGAGGGCGGGATCGTCAACATATTGCTCTGGGCGCGCCTTTTCGAACGCCAGCGCCGCGCGGTGATGGCGTCGCGGCTGATGCTCGCCGAGGGCGAGGTGCAGCGAAGCAAGGAAGGGGTGATCCACCTGATGGCGACGCGGATCATCGACCGGACGGGGATGCTCGATACGCTGGGTAGCGAACGGCGCTTCGATCCCGAAGTTTGCACGGCCGACGAAGTCAAACATCCACAGTTGCCGCGCGGGCCTGCGGCGCAGCACGGCCATCCGCGTAACGTCCGTATCCTGCCAAAATCGCGCGATTTTCATTGAGAGGGACGACTGTGCGGATTGCAGATGCGGCAGTTTTGGGGTGGTGAGTGGACATTGCCGATCCTCCCTGTGGCGAAGCCATGGGGAGGGGGACCGCTCGCTGAAAGCGAGTGGTGGAGGGGCAGCAACCTCGCGCCATAGCCCCTCCGTCAGCCCTATGGGCTGCCACCTCCCCATGGCTTCGCCACAGGGAGGATTAAGGCCGCTTCCGGTCGAAACTTGCCGCGGCGATGGTTCACGACCGCCGATCGCCCAAAATGAAGATGCCCCGGCTGTGGGGGCCGGGGCATCGAATCAGGCTATCTAAGGGACCAACCGAATATAGCCTGAAATAGGATCGCGGATTTTAGCCGCGGAGCAGGTTCATCACGCCCTGCGAGCTCTGGTTCGCCTGGGCGAGCATCGCGGTCGACGCCTGCGCCAGGATGCCGGCGGCGGCGAGGTTCGTCGATTCGACCGAGAAATCGGCGTCTTCGATGCGCGACTTCGATTCCGACAGATTCGTGACGCTCGACGTCAAATTGTCGACAGCCGAGGTCAGGCGGTTCTGCTGCGCACCCAGGTTGGCGCGTTCGGTGGCGACCGTGTCGATCGCCGTGTCGAGCGTCGCGAGCCCGGCCGATGCACCCGCCGCGGTCGAGAAGTCGAGCGCGTCAACGCCGAGAGCGGCGGCCTGAAGGTCGGCGACCGTGATGTTCACGACCTGACCGGTATCCAGACCCGTCTGGATGTCGAAGCCCGCGGCAACGCTGCCGTTGAGCAGCACATTGTCGTTGAACGTGGTGCGGGTCGCGACGTCGCCGATCTGCGAAATCAGTGCGGTGACTTCTTCCTGCACCAAGGCGCGGTCGTCGTCGCTCAGCGTGCCGGTCGAGGCCTGCATCGCCAGGTCACGCATACGGACGAGGATGTCCGAGATGCTGCCGGCGGCGCTGTCGGCGGTCTGCGCCAGCGAAATGCCGTCGTTGGCGTTGCGGATCGCCTGGGTCAGACCGCGCGCGCTGGCTTCCATGCGGGTCGCGATGGCGAGGCCGGCGGCGTCGTCCTTCGCGCTGTTGATGCGCTTGCCGCTCGACAGGCGTTCCATCGCCTGCGACTGCATTTGGCTGGCGACGCGCGAATTGTTCTGGGCGCGCAGCGCGCTCACATTGGTGTTGATGACAGTCATCTTTGTTCCTTTCCGGCCTCGATGGCCATTCCCGTGATGTGAGGGCTCGAGGAGCGGTCACGAAAGCAGTAACGACGCACCGCCGGGGCGTTTAAGTCCGGCGCGTCAAAAAAATGCCGAAAGCCGCCGGCGACCCCAGCCTATCTGATTTAAGTATCCGAAAATATTAGATTAATTTTTTT
>Ga0307414_10001112_pt1 | contig 13729 bp, 12 predicted proteins | sample DK1Ometagenome_FD_203804 | JGI IMG/M metagenome (GOLD analysis project Ga0307414, IMG submission 203804) | Maize rhizosphere microbial communities from greenhouse at UC Davis, California, United States - DK15-O-3 | ecosystem: Host-associated > Plants > Roots > Rhizosphere > Soil | place: USA... | reverse complement strand
CGATCAGGGGCGGTTGGTGGGGGGACTCTATGGCGTCGCCATCGGCCGGATGTTCTTCGGTGAAAGCATGTACAGCGGCGAATCGGGCGGCTCCAAGGTCGCCCTTGCGGCCTTGGCCCATCGCCTGAGTGGGTGGGGCTGGCCGTTGATCGATGCCCAGGTCGAGAATCCGCATCTCCTGAGCCTGGGTGCGGAAAGCTGGCCGCGAGCCGACTTCCTCGCCCGGGTCGCGGAGCTGACCGGATTTACCGGAACCGTGGGCAGTTGGACTGCCCCATTCGGCGCGCTGGAGGCTTCAGCACTAGCTGAAACCGGCGCCGGTTAACACATTTTTTGCATGCGGGCCGGGCGGCGCGTAGAATCCCCGCTCTTACGGCCCCGTGCCGCCCGCAACACCTGCAGGTCTACATGTCGAAAGACGACTCAATCGAATTCGAAGGCACCGTCACCGAGACGCTGCCCAACACCATGTTCCGGGTCAAGCTGGAGAACGGGCACGAGATCATCGCCCACATCTCCGGACGCATGCGCAAGAACTACATCCGCATCCTCACCGGCGACAAGGTCAAGGTCGAAATGACCCCCTACGACCTGACCAAGGGTCGCATCACCTATCGCATGAAGTAATACGGCATGAAGTAACACGGCATGAAGTAAGCGCCGGCGCTTTGCATGCTTTGGCTTTGCACTATGCAATTGGTCATGGGCACTTCATGCAGGTCCGCTTTTCCACGCAGGAACCTAACCTGAGTTCGGCCCGCTTCCGGGTCGCCACATCAGCCAGGCCTGTCCATGTTCAGATCCACACTCCCGATCGCCCTCATCCTGCTGGCGGCATGCGCGACAGCTGCCGATGCGAAAGACCGCAACCAGCCGTTGAGCGATTGCGTCGAGCTCTCCCCCGATTACCAGGTCGCACGCTCCGGTTCCCAGTACCTGATGGTGAAGGATGGCGATGAGTACTACCGCATCGGGTTCGGCGGGAGTGGCTGCAGCGCCATCACCCTTTCCTCCACCGTCAAGATCACCACCGACGGGAAGGACAGCCAGTTGTGTCCGGCGGCCAGCAAGGTGAAGACCAAGCGCGACAGTTGCAATGCGCGCGAGGTATTGCGCGTCGATGAGATCGAGTACGAGAAGTACGCACGCCGCCAGCGTTGACGCCGGCGGCATCGAAGAACCAACGGCATCGAACGGGCATGCTGCCGGCGCCGGTCAGACCGTCGCCGGCAGCAACCGTTCGGGCTCGGACTGGGCGTCCACGACCAGTTCGTCGTCCTTGACGTCGATGCTCACGCGACCGCCACCCACCAGCTTGCCGAACAGCAGCTCGTCGGCCAGCGGGCGCTTGATCCTGTCCTGGATCAGCCGGGTCATCGGCCGCGCACCCATCAGCGGGTCGAAACCGTGCTTGGCCAGCCAGTCGCGCGCGGCCGGGGTGCTGGACAGGCCGACATGCTTCTCCTGCAGCAGCATCTCCAGTTCGATCAGGAACTTGTCCACCACCCGCAGGATGTGATCGAAGCCGAGTCCCTGGAACTGCACCACCGCATCCAGGCGGTTGCGGAATTCCGGGGTGAAGCTCTTGCGGATCACTTCCATCGCATCGGTGGAGTGGTCCTGCTGGGTAAAGCCTATCGTGCGCCGTGCGGCCTGGGCGGCACCGGCGTTGGTGGTCATCACCAGGATCACGTTCTTGAAGTTGGCTTCGCGGCCGTTGGTGTCGGTGAGGATGCCGCGGTCCATGACCTGCAACAGGATGTTGAAGATGTCGGGGTGGGCTTTCTCCACTTCGTCCAGCAGCAGCACGCAATGCGGGGTCTTGACGATCTTCTCGGTCAACAGGCCACCCTGGTCGAAACCGACGTAACCCGGAGGCGCGCCGATCAGGCGGCTGACCGAATGCGATTCCATGTATTCGCTCATGTCGAAGCGGACCAGCTCGATGCCCAGTTGCAGGGCGAGCTGCTTGGTCACCTCGGTCTTGCCCACGCCGGTGGGGCCGGCGAACAGGAAGTTGCCGATCGGCTTGTCCGGGTTGGCCAGGCCCGAACGGGCCAGCTTGATCGCCGAGGCCAGGGTCTCGATGGCCGGGTCCTGGCCGAAGATCACCATCTTCAGGTTGCGCTCCAGGTGCTGCAGCACGTCCTTGTCGGACGAGGAAACCTGCTTGGCGGGAATGCGCGCCATCTTGGCCACGATGGTCTCGATTTCCTCGACGTCGATCAGTTCCTTGCGCACTCCAGCCGGCAACAGCCGCTGGCGCGCGCCGGCTTCGTCGATCACGTCGATGGCCTTGTCCGGCAACAGGCGATCGCCGATGTGCTTCACCGACAGGTCCACCGCGGCTTGCAGGGCATCGTCGGCGTAGGTGACGCCGTGGTGGGTCTCGTACTTGGGCTTCAGGCCCTGCAGGATCTCGAAGGTCTCGCCAACGGTGGGTTCGACGATGTCTATCTTCTGGAAGCGCCGGGCCAGCGCCCGGTCCTTTTCGAAGATCCCGCGGTATTCCTGGAAAGTGGTGGAACCGATGCAGCGCAGATCTCCCGAGGCCAGGGCCGGCTTGATCAGGTTGCTGGCGTCCATGGTCCCGCCGCTGGCGGAGCCGGCGCCGATGATGGTGTGGATCTCGTCGATGAAGAGAATGGCGCCCGGCAGCTTCCTGATGGCCGACAGCACACCCTTCAGGCGCTTCTCGAAATCGCCGCGGTACTTGGTGCCGGCGACCAGCGCACCCAGGTCCAGCGAATAGATGGTCGCATCCAGCAGCACGTCGGGCACCTGGCCCTCGACGATGCGCTTGGCCAGGCCTTCGGCCAGGGCGGTCTTGCCGACCCCGGCCTCGCCCACATATAGCGGATTGTTCTTGCGCCGGCGGCACAGGATCTGGATGGTGCGCTCCACTTCGTCGGTGCGGCCGACCAGCGGGTCGATCTTGCCGTTGCGCGCCATTTCGTTGAGGTTGCTGGCGAACTCGGCCAGCGCGTCGGCCTTGCCCTCGCCTTCTGCACCTTCGCCGGCCTTGCCCTCCCCTTCGGATTGGCTGCCGGGTTCGTTCTCCTCGCCCTGCTTGGCGATGCCGTGCGACAGGTAATTGACCACGTCCAGGCGGGTCACGTCCTGCTGGGTGAGGAAATAGACGGCGTGCGAGTCCTTTTCGCCGAAGATCGCCACCAGCACATTGGCGCCGGTGACCTCCTTCTTGCCGGAGGACTGCACATGGTAGACGGCGCGCTGCAGCACCCGCTGGAAACCCAGGGTCGGCTGGGTGTCGCGGCCGTCGTCCTCGGCCAGGCGCGAAACCGAGGCTTCGATCGCCTGCTCCAGGTCGTTGCGCAGGCGTGGGGCATCGCCACCGCAGGCCTTGAGCACGGCCTGGGCCGAGGTGTTGTCCAGCAGGGCCAGCAGCAGGTGCTCGACGGTCATGAATTCATGCCGTGCCTCCCGTGCGCGCTTGTAGCACTGGCCTATGGTTTGCTCGAGGTCTTTGCTGAACATGGGTTACTCCGACTGCCGTTCCCCACAATATGAGGCCTGTATAGCGGATTTCCACAACCCTGGCGGGTTTCATTGTTCAGGATTTGGAAAGCAGCAAGGAGTGAAGGGTAAAGGGTAAATGGCGAAGGGGGAAAGTGACAATCCGGCTCCTTCAAGCGTGCCGAAGCTCGATATTCCAGCTCTTCCCCCTTCACCCTTTATCCTTTCCTTTTCACTGCCCCTACGTCTTTTCCATCGTGCATAGCAGCGGATGCTGGCTCATCCGGGCATATTCGTTGACCTGGGAGACCTTGGACTCGGCCACTTCCCGGGTGTACACCCCACACACGCCACGGCCGCGGGTGTGCACGTGGAGCATTACCTGGGTGGCCTTCTCTATATCCATTCCGAAGAACTGCTGCAGCACCAGGATCACGAAATCCATGGGCGTGTAGTCATCGTTGAGCAGCAGGACCTGGTACAGCGGCGGGCGGGCCACTTCAGGCTTGCTGGTTTCCACCATCACGCCATGGTCGCGTTCGTTTTCGTTGTTTCGGGGCATGGGAGAATTATACGGATTGGACGGGCCGCATCGCGGCCCGCACAATTCATGTCCCGACCGGAGATCCTCCTTGCACTGGAAACCGTCCCTTGCCTTCCTGCTTGTTCCAGGCCTCTGCCTGACGCTGTCCCTGCCCTTGCTTGCCCAGGAACCCGCTGCGGACGCCGGCATCAAGGCGCAACTGGCTGCGCTGGATTACCAATACGAAGTCGACGCAGACAACGACTTCAAGCTGGTGTTCGAGGTCGGCGAGGAAGGCCGCAGCCAGATCGTGTACATCCTTTCCGCGGTGGAAAGCTATGGCGCGCACAAGGTGCGCGAGATCTGGTCGCCTGCCTACGAGTCCGCAACCGGTGATTTCGCCGCCCCCATCGCCAACCGCCTGCTGGAAGCGTCCAACTCGGCCAAGCTGGGCGCGTGGGTCAAGCAAGGCCGCAATGCGGTGTTCGTGGTGAAGATCGCCGCAGACGCCAGCAAGGAAGCCCTGGATGACGCGATCGGCGCGGCTTCGGGCCTGGCCGATGAAATGGAAGCCGAACTGTCGCCCGGCAAGGACGATCTCTGAAATGAGCTATCGCGAAGGCCGCTTCTGGCAACCCGACGTGACCGTGGCCACCGTGGTGGTCCGCGACGGGCGGTTGTTGATGGTGGAAGAGCGCGCCCAGGACAAGCTGGTGTTCAACCAGCCCGCCGGCCACCTGGAACCCGATGAAAGCCTGTCCGAAGCCGCCCTGCGCGAAACCCGCGAGGAGACCGGGTGGGATGTGAAGCTGACCGCGTTTATCGGCGCCTATCAATGGAAGGCTGAAACCAACCGCCACTACCTGCGTTTCGCCTTCGCCGCCGAGCCTTTGGCGCACGACGCGTCGCGCGTACTGGACGATGGCATCGTCCAGGCGTTGTGGATGACCCCGGCCGAATTGCAGGACCAGCAGGCGCGTCATCGCAGCCCGCTGGTCTGGCAAGTAGTCCAGGATTATCTGGGCGGCCGCCGCTCACCGCTTTCCATGGTGCAGCAGGTCCCATGAGCGCGCCGCGCATCATCGTGGGTGTTTCCGGCGGCGTGGATTCGTCGGTGGCCGCGTTGCGCCTGGTCGAGGAGAAGGAAGCGGTCGCCGGGCTGTTCATGCAGAACTGGGCTGACGATGGCAGCGGCGATTGCCGTGCCGAAGACGACCGCCGCGACGCGGTCGCGGTTTGCGGGAAACTGGGGATCCCCTTCCATTTCCGCGATTTCTCCGCCGAATACTGGGAAGGCGTGTTCGCGCATTTCCTCGCCGAGTACGCTGCCGGTCGCACCCCCAACCCGGACGTGCTGTGCAACCGCGAAGTGAAGTTCAAGCATTTCCTAGATGCGGCGCGCGAACTCGGCGCCGAGAAGATCGCCACCGGCCATTACGCGCGGATCGCTCATGCTCATGGCGTCGCGAAGCTGTTGCGCGCGGTCGACCGCAACAAGGACCAGAGTTATTTCCTGCATCAGTTGGGCCAGGAGCAGTTGTCCGCCACCCTGTTTCCGGTGGGCGAGCTGCAGAAATCAGACCTGCGCACGATCGCCAGGGAGGCCGGGTTGCCCACCCATGCGAAGAAGGATTCCACCGGGATCTGCTTCATCGGCGAACGCGATTTCCGCGAATTCCTGGGTCGCTATCTGCCGGCGAAAACCGGCGAGATGCGCGATCCTTCGGGACAGAAGATCGGCGAGCATCCGGGGGTTTTCTATTTCACCCTTGGCCAGCGCGAAGGGTTGCAGATCGGCGGTGTGCGTGGACGGGCGGCGGCACCGTGGTATGTCGTCGGCAAGGACGTGGCCGGCAACGTGCTCTACGTGGACCAGGACACGGCAAGCCCGTACCTGCATTCCACGACCCTGTGGTCGGAACGCGCGCACTGGGTGCAAGGCGGTCCGCCTGCCGATCAATTCGAATGCACCGCACAGACGCGTTATCGCCAGACCGACGAACCCTGCAGTGTCGACGTGGCGGACGATGGCTCGTTGCGGGTGCGGTTCCAGAATCCCCAGCGTGCAGTGACGCCGGGACAATCCGTGGTCCTTTACCAAGGCGATGAATGCCTGGGTGGCGCGGTCATCGCGCGCACCGATGCACCGCTGGAACAACAACTTGCGGAGCAGGCAGCTTGAGCAGACCCCTTCCCGAACGCGTGCTGGCCCTGGCCGGCGTAGTCCAGGCCCTGGCCCAGGTCAGGCGTATCGCCGACACGGGCCAATCCGATGCTTCGGTGGTGCAGACCGCGCTGGACAGCATTTTCCGCATCGATGCCGACACGCCGGAGGCGGTCTACGGCCGGGTGGCGGATCTTGCGCCGGGCCTGCGCCTGTTGCGCGATCATTTCAACAAGCAGGCGAGCGCCGGCGCGAGCGGCGACGAAGGATTGCCGCGCCTGGCCTTGTCGGTGCTACAGCTGGAACGTCGTTTCGTCGGCGAACCGGATACGGTCGCGGCCGTCGCTGGCGGCATTGCGGAGATCGCTCCGCAAGCCGACGCCTCCGGCAGCACGCATCCGGAAGTGTTGTCCGCACTAGGGAGCCTGTATGCCGACACCATCAGCCACCTGCGCCCGCGAGTGATGGTGCAAGGCAATCCGCATTACCTGGGACAGCCCGGCGTAGTCGCCGAGATCCGGGCGATCCTGCTCGCCGCGGTGCGCTCGGCGGTGCTGTGGCGTCAGCTGGGTGGTAGCTTCTGGGACCTGGTTTTCTCGCGCCGGGCCATGGCCGATGCGGCCAGCGAGTGGCTGCGCTGAAGCTGCTTGTGCAGGAGCGGGGCCATGCCCGCGAGCTCTTCGTGAATCTGCCGCAAAAAGCTCGCGGGCATGGTCCCGCTCCTGCAAAGCCTTCAATAACGTTTCCGTAAAAGAAAACCCGGCACTGCCGGGTTTTCTTTTGGTCAGGCGGAAACCGTATCCGCCACTTCCTTGTAATCCCCGATCTGGTCGAAGTTCATGTAGCGGTAGATTTCCGCTCCATTGGCGCTGAGCACGCCTATGTCGGCCATGTATTCGGCCTTGGTCGGGATGCGGCCCAGCCGCGAGCAGATAGCGGCGAGTTCCGCCGAACCCAGGTACACGTTCGAATTCTTGCCCAGTCGATTGGGGAAGTTGCGCGTGCTGGTCGAGAACACCGTGGCGCCTTCGCGCACCTGCGCCTGGTTGCCCATGCACAGAGAGCAGCCCGGCATTTCCATGCGCGCGCCGGCCGTGCCGAAGGTGCCGTAATGGCCTTCCTTGGTCAGTTCGGCGGCGTCCATCTTGGTCGGCGGCGCGACCCACAGCTTGGTCGGGATGTCGCGTTTGCCTTCCAGCAATTTGGAAGCCGCGCGGAAGTGGCCGATGTTGGTCATGCACGAGCCGATGAACACTTCCTCGATCACCGCGCCGGCGACTTCCGACAACGTCTTCACGTCGTCGGGGTCGTTCGGGCAGGCCACGATGGGTTCGTGCACGTCGGCCAGGTCGATTTCGATGACAGCGGCGTATTCGGCGTCGGCATCACGTTGCAGCAGCTGCGGATCAGCCAGCCAGGCTTCCATCGCCTTGATCCGGCGGGTGATGGAACGCACGTCCTGGTAGCCTTCGGCGATCATCCACTTCAGCATCACGATGTTGCTGTTGATGTATTCGATGATCGGCGCCTTGTCCAGATGCACGGTGCAACCTGCGGCGGAACGTTCGGCGGAGGCATCCGACAATTCGAACGCCTGCTCCACTTTCAGGTCCGGCAGGCCTTCGATCTCGAGGATACGGCCGGAGAAGATGTTCTTCTTGCCCTGCTTGGCGACGGTGAGCAGGCCGGACTTGATCGCATACAACGGAATCGCGTTGACCAGGTCGCGCAGGGTCACGCCCGGCTGCAGTTCGCCTTTGAAACGCACCAGCACCGATTCCGGCATGTCCAGCGGCATCACGCCCGTCGCCGCCGCGAAAGCGACCAGGCCGGAACCGGCCGGGAAGGAAATGCCGATCGGGAACCGCGTGTGCGAGTCGCCGCCGGTCCCCACGGTATCGGGCAGCAGCATGCGGTTGAGCCAGCTGTGGATGATGCCGTCGCCCGGACGCAGCGGAATGCCGCCGCGGGTGCTGATGAAGGCGGGAAGCTCGTGATGGGTCTTCACGTCCACCGACTTCGGATAGGCGGCGGTGTGGCAGAACGACTGCATCACCAGGTCGGCGCTGAAGCCGAGGCAGGCGAGGTCTTTCAGTTCATCGCGGGTCATCGGGCCGGTGGTGTCCTGCGAGCCCACCGAGGTCATCTTCGGTTCGCAGTACGTGCCCGGGCGCATGCCCTTTCCTTCCGGCAGACCGCAGGCGCGGCCGACCATCTTCTGCGCCAGGGTGAAGCCCTTGCCGGTGTCGGCGGGCACCTGCGGCAGGCGGAACAGGGTGGAAACCGGCAAGCCCAGCGCTTCGCGCGCCTTGGCGGTGAGGCCGCGACCGATGATCAGCGGGATGCGGCCACCGGCGCGCACTTCGTCGAACAGCACCTCGGACTTGACCTGGAATTCGGCGATCACTTCGCCGTTCTTCAGCGCCTTGCCCTCATAGGGACGCAGTTCGATGACATCCCCCATGTTCATTTGCGTGACATCGAGTTCGATCGGCAGCGCGCCGGCGTCTTCCATGGTGTTGTAGAAGATCGGGGCGATCTTGCTGCCCAGGCAGACGCCGCCGAAACGCTTGTTGGGAATGAAGGGAATGTCCTCGCCGGTGAACCACAGCACTGAATTGGTCGCCGACTTGCGGCTGGAACCGGTGCCGACCACGTCGCCGACATAGGCGACGAGATTTCCTTTTTCCTTCAATGATTCGATGAACTTCACCGGGCCGCGCTTGCCATCTTCCTCAGGGGTGATGCCTTCGCGCTTGTTCTTCAGCATGGCCAGCGCGTGCAGCGGGATGTCCGGGCGCGTGGTTGCGTCGGGCGCGGGCGAAAGATCGTCGGTGTTGGTTTCACCGATGACCTTGAGCACGGTCACGGTCAGGCTTTGCGGTACTTCCGGACGGCTGGTGAACCACTCGGCCTCGGCCCAGCTCTTCAGGACGCCTTGCGCATTGGCGTTGCCCTTGTCCGCCTTGTCCTTGACGTCGTGGAAGGCGTCGAACATCAGCAGCGTCTTCTTCAGCGCTTCGGCGGCGATCGTGCCCAGTTGGGCGTCGTCCAGCAGTTCGACCAGTGGATGGATGTTGTAGCCGCCGAGCATGGTGCCGAGCAGTTCGGTGGCGCGTTCGGGTGAAATCAGGGCGCATTTCTCGCTGCCGAAAGCCACGGCTGCCAGGTACGACGCCTTGACCTTGGCTGCCTCGTCCACGCCGGCTGGCACGCGATGGGTGATCAGGTCAACCAGGAAAGCCTCCTCCCCCGCGGGCGGCGACTTCAGCAATTCGATCACATCCGCGGTCTGCTGCGCGGACAGCGGCAGTGGCGGGATTCCGAGCGCGGCGCGTTCGGCAACGTGTTGGCGGTAGGCTTGCAGCATGGATACGTCTCCGGGGAAATCGGTTGCAGTGAACGGGTTCAAGCCGCGGGAACGATCAGCTTGAGGCCCTTGAAATAATCGCGATAGAAACTGTCGTCGCGGGTGATCAGGCCGTCGCATTGCAATAGCGCATGGGCGCCGATCAGGAAATCGGGGACCGCGCGGCTGCGCATGCCGCCGCGTTGGCGATAGCGGCGCTGCATCTCGCCCGCGCGCAAGGCGGACTTGGCTTCCAGTGCATTGAAGCGGATGCTCATTTCTTCCAGCACGCTCAATGCTTCCGAGCCATCGCGCAACGCGCTGCAGACCTCGGCCAGGGCGACGTCGCAGACCACGACCGGGCCATTGCTCAGGCACTGGCGCAGGCAGGCTTCGGCGGCATCGGCCTGGGGGCCGTCGGCCAACAGGTCGACGAGCACGGAGGAATCAATGGCGATCATCGCGGACCGCCTCAGGGATCCAGCGGATCGCCGGGCGCACGGCCACGGATGGCGCGCATGGCCTCATCGGTGGATTCGAAGCCATCCAGCTTGAAGCGTCCGCGGGCGCGGGAAATGGCATCGTCGACGCTCTTGCGCAGGACGATGCGCCCGTTCTCCAGCTCGACTTTCAGGATGCTGCCCTTGGTCAGTCCAAGGGCGTCCCGCACGGCCTTGGGCAGGGTGATCTGGCCACGTTCGGCGACAGTTGCTTCCATCGGCATGCTCCGGAGTATGTGCTGATGATACGTACTTTATTATCCATACTCAAGCGAGCATACTGGTGAAACCCGAGACAACTCCTTAGTTGTCACACGGCCTGTCCCCGGATCCGGGGATAATGAACAGAACGCCGACGTGGTGTCCTTGATCTGGCACCCGTATCAACCGGCCATGATTTCCCCAGCTACGGAGCCTCCCATGAGTGATTCCTTCGCCACCCGCACCTCCCTGCAGGTCAACGGCAAGTCCTATACCTACTTCAGCCTGCCGAAACTGGGGCAGCGCTTCGATATCGCCCGCCTGCCCTACTCCATGAAGATTCTGCTGGAGAACCTGTTGCGCCACGAAGACGGTGGCATGACCGTGGGCAAGGACCATATCGAAGCGGTGGCGCAATGGGATGCCACCCGCGAACCGGATACCGAGATCGCCTTCATGCCGGCGCGCGTGGTGCTGCAGGATTTCACCGGCGTGCCCTGCGTGGTCGACCTGGCGGCGATGCGCGACGCGGTCGCCAGGCTCGGCGGCAAGGCCAGCCAGATCAACCCGCTGATCCCCTCGGAACTGGTGATCGACCATTCGGTGCAGGTGGACGCATTCGGCCGCCCGGACTCGCTGGATATCAACGGCAGGATCGAATTCGAGCGCAACAAGGAGCGCTATGGTTTCCTACGCTGGGGCCAGAAATCCTTCGGCAATTTCAAGGTGGTGCCGCCCAACACCGGCATCGTCCACCAGGTCAACCTGGAGAACCTGGCGCGGGTGGTGATGGAGCGCGAAATCGATGGAGAACTTCTCGCGTTCCCGGACACCGTGTTCGGCACCGACTCGCACACCACCATGATCAACGGCATCGGTGTGCTCGGCTGGGGCGTGGGCGGCATCGAAGCCGAAGCCGCGATGCTCGGCCAGCCGTCATCGATGCTGATCCCGCAGGTGGTCGGCTTCAAGCTGACCGGCAAACTGCCCGAAGGCGCCACGGCCACCGACCTGGTGCTGACCGTCACCCAGATGCTGCGCAAGTTCGGCGTGGTCGGCAAGTTCGTCGAATTCTACGGCGACGGTCTGCAGCACCTGCCATTGGCCGATCGCGCCACCATCGGCAACATGGCCCCGGAATACGGCGCCACCTGTGGCATCTTCCCGGTCGATGCGGAATCGCTGACCTATCTGCGCTTGTCCGGACGCAGCGAAGAGCAGATCGCGCTGGTCGAAGCTTATGCCAAGGCCCAGGGCCTGTGGCACGAGCCCGGCCAGGCCGAGGCCACTTACTCCGCCACGTTGCATCTGGACATGACCGGAGTGATGCCATCGCTGGCCGGCCCCAAGCGTCCGCAGGATCGGGTGCTGCTGGGCGACATGAAGGCCAACTTCCACGACAACGTGGGTGCCATGACCCATGGCCGGCAGCCGAGGACCGGTTGCGCGGTCGATGAGCTCAAGGCCGAAGGCGGCGACCAGCCGCAGGCGCAACGCCTCGCCGCCAAGCCGATCTCGAAGATCCGCGTGCACGACGAGGATCACGAACTGACCGATGGCTCGGTGGTGATCGCCGCGATCACTTCGTGCACCAACACCTCCAACCCGGCGGTGATGATCGGTGCCGGCCTGCTGGCGCGCAATGCGGCGGCCAAGGGCCTGAAAGCGGCGCCGTGGGTCAAGACCTCGCTCGGGCCGGGCTCGCTGGTGGTCACCGATTACCTCAACAAGGCCGGCCTGATGGTCGAACTGGAGAAGCTCGGTTTCTACCTGGTCGGCTACGGCTGCACCACCTGCATCGGCAATTCCGGCCCGCTGCCGGACGCGGTGTCCAAGGGCATCGCGGCCAACGACCTGGCCGTGGCCGCAGTGCTGTCAGGCAATCGTAATTTCGAGGGCCGCATCCACGCCGAAGTGAAGATGAACTACCTGGCTTCGCCGCCATTGGTGGTGGCGTACGCCATCGCTGGCACCATCGATATCGACCTGCTCACGGAACCACTGGGCAAGGACGGCGAAGGCAATCCGGTGTTCCTGCGCGACATCTGGCCCGGCAACAAGGAAATCGGCGACACCATCGCCCGCACCATCGGCCCGGAGATGTTCAAGCAGAATTACGCCGACGTATTCAAGGGCGACAGCCGCTGGAATACGATCGCCTCCCCCGATGGCGAACTGTACGAATGGGATGCCGCTTCCACCTACATCAAGAACCCGCCCTACTTCGACGGCATGACCATGCAGGTCGGCAGCATCGATGACGTGCATGGCGCACGCGTGCTCGGGCTGTTCGGCGATTCCATCACCACCGACCACATCTCGCCTGCCGGCAACATCAAGAAGGATTCGCCGGCCGGCCGCTTCCTGCAGGAGCGTGGCGTGCAACCGGTCGACTTCAACAGCTACGGTTCGCGGCGTGGCAACGACGATGTGATGGTCCGCGGCACCTTCGCCAATATCCGCATCAGGAACCTGATGCTGGGTGGAGAGGAAGGCGGGAACACCCTGTATTTCAGCGACCGGAACGCTGTCGGAGAGAAGCTGTCCATCTACGACGCGTCGATGAAATACAAGGCTGGCGGCGTGCCGTTGGTGGTCTTCGCGGGCAAGGAATACGGGACCGGCTCCTCGCGCGACTGGGCCGCCAAGGGCACCAACCTGCTCGGGGTGAAGGCGGTGGTCGCGGAAAGTTTCGAGCGCATCCATCGTTCCAACCTGGTCGGCATGGGCGTGCTGCCATTGCAGTTCAAGGCCGGCGAGAACGCCCGGACGCTGGGACTGGATGGCTCCGAAACCTTCGACATTACCGGACTGCGCGACGGCGCCAGCAAGCAGGCCACGATCACGGCCACGCGCCGCGACGGCAGCACACTGGAGTTCGAGACGGGGGTCCTGCTGCTCACGCCCAAGGAAGTCGAGTACTTCAGGAATGGCGGCCTGCTGCACTATGTGCTTCGACAACTGGCGGCCAGAAAGACCGTGTAAGCGTTCCCGATGCCGAGCGATCATGCTGCCCGCCTTCGCCGATCCGGCGAAGGTGCGGTCAGCGGGGTGTTCTCCCCTGTCCCGCAACAGCAACCATGACGCCATCCGCGCACATGATGGTCAATGCGGACGAAAAACAGGCGTGATGACCATCGACAGGCCATGATGACGAAGGCTGGAAAGGAGGTCCTCCCTCACCCCGCGCAACAAGGCGCCGGGTGTCGGGATCGCCTTATTCAAAATACAAATGATTCGGCGCGGGTCCATCGATCACAGCGCAGGTTCCCATTGCGCGTAATAAACGCGCCATTCCCCGCCGTCTTCGCGCCAGCCACTGGTGATCGAATAAGCCTGCGCATTGACTGGCAGCATGCCCCTGCCGGTACTGTTGCCGCTCAGCGCGACCGTGAATCGAACCGTCGCCTTGCCGTCCTGCATTTCGATGTCCAAGGGACCACTGGCGATGCCGATCCGGGTGCGGGTGAGAACTTGCGCACGCAGTAGATTGTGCAGTGCGGCACGATCCGCAC
>Ga0307414_10001111_pt1 | contig 13729 bp, 13 predicted proteins | sample DK1Ometagenome_FD_203804 | JGI IMG/M metagenome (GOLD analysis project Ga0307414, IMG submission 203804) | Maize rhizosphere microbial communities from greenhouse at UC Davis, California, United States - DK15-O-3 | ecosystem: Host-associated > Plants > Roots > Rhizosphere > Soil | place: USA... | reverse complement strand
GCTTCCACGGTCCCAGGTCGCTGTCCCAGCCGGTCATCTCGGGTTGCTTGTCCAGGTGACCGTACAGGAGCACGGTATCGGCTCCCGTTTCGGGGCCCGTAGCGGGGATCTCGATGAAGATCAGTGGTGTGCGGCCTTCCAGGCGCACCACTTCCAGTTGCATGCCCGGGATCGACTGCTTGCGTGCCCACGCTTCCATCAGCTTCACCGCATCGTCCATGTAGCCGTGCGCCACCCAGTCCTTGTCGAACATCGGCGATTTGTTGGGGATGCGGATGTATTCGACCAGTTGGGGCACGATTTCATCGTCCCATTTGGTGGCGACGAAGCGGTCGATCTTGGCGGTATCCATGGTTTCTCCGGTTGCTTGCATGTATGCCGATTCTACGCCCGCGGGTGTAAGCGGGCGTTCGCGTAATTCCTGCGAATGGCCGCATCCCGGATGCCGGTATCGCGATCGAGGCGGAGGGGTAGGGATTTTCCTACGGACCAGCGCGGCAAACCCCGGCATTGCTTGCCGGGATCCGGCGATATTCGGGCCAAGGGCGTCGGCGGAGACTGTTCACACCGGCGGACGGAACGTTCCGGCCCCGGCGGACCCCAACCACAGCCACAAGGAAAGTAGCCATGAAATCGTTCGCCATCATCCTCAAATCCATCGCCCTGTCGCTGCTGCTGGCCACCAGCGCCTACGCCGCCGACAGGGTCAACATCAACACCGCCGACGCGGCCACCATCGATGCGGTGCTGGTCAACGTGGGCCCGGCCAAGGCCCAGGCCATCGTCGACTACCGCAAGGCCAACGGCGTGTTCAAGAGCGCCGAGGAACTGGCCATGGTCAAGGGCATCGGCTTGAAGACCGTGGAAAAGAATCGCGACCGCATCGAACTCGGCCGCGCCGTGCCGGCGCAGAAACCCGCGGCAGGCAAGGCCGCGACGGCGGCCAAGGCCAAGCCAGTCGCCCGTCGCTGATCGGAATATCCCCGCGCCACGCCCGGTACAGGGACACCGTGCTGGCACAGGGGGCAGGAAGCCAAGGGGGATTACGGCAAGGATGCCGACAAGGACGTACTTGTATCGCCAGGCAGCCATCGCGGCTGCGTGGAGGGACAACGGGCAGGAAGCCGCCAGTCGTCGGCCGGAAGCCCACAGGGAAGTAACCATCGCCCGGCTCGCACAGACAGTGCGGCCGGGCGATGTCTTTGTGGCGGTTAAACTCTTTCCGGATCGAAACGGGGAAGCAAGGGCATGGCGGATGCATCGACGGTGATCCCGGCCAACGAGTACCGCCGGGTACGCTGGAAGAACGGAACCGGCTGGACCCGCGAGATCGCGCGCCTGCCCGACCGCGAGGATTGGGACTGGCGCCTGTCTATCGCGGAGATCGAACAGGATGGGCCGTTTTCCGTATTCCCGGGTATCGAACGGGAGCTGGTCCTGATTCGCGGCAATGGATTGCGGCTGCGCTTCGAAGACGGTGAAGTGCGCGAGCTGCAACCGCCGCACGAGCGACTCCGCTTCGCCGGGGAACGCGTGGTGCGCGGCGAATTGCTGGATGGGCCGACCCACGACTTCAACCTGATGTGGCGGCGCGAGGCGATCGCCGCCGAATTGCTGCATCGCCCGCTGGTGGGCCCGATGCTGTTCTTCACCGGGCCCGGCACGAGCTGGGCGATCCATCTGCTGGCGGGCCAGGCCGGATTCGACCGTGGCTCGGGTTTACCCGACCTGTGGGCCGGGGATACCGCGCTGTTGATCGCTGGCGACGAGCGCCGCCGCTATGCGCTGGAGGGCGGCGGCGAACTGCTGGCGATCAAGTTGACCCATTTGTAAGAGCGCCCTGGGCGCGAGCTCCTGGTTTGTTTCGCGACCGGATCGGAGAGCTCGCGCCCATGGGGCGCTCCTACAGCTCAATACACGTCGCGGCGGTAATGGCCGTCGGCGAGCATGCTTTCGACTTTCGTATTGCCCAGAACCTGGTGCAGCACCGCATCCACGCCCGGCGCCATCCCGGCCAGGCTGCCGCAGACGTATATCGCGGCGCCCGCATCCACCCACTCGCGCAGGGCTTCACTCGCCGCGTGCAGCTTGTGCTGCACGTAGACGCGCTGGTCCTGGTCGCGTGAGAAGGCCAGGTCCACGCGCGGCAGGAAACCCTGCGCCTGCCATTCGCGGATTTCGTCGCCATGGAAGAAATCGCGGTCGACGTTGCGTTCGCCGAACAGCAGCCAGTTGCGTCGCGCGCCGGCGGCGATGCGCGACTTAAGCAAGCCACGCAGGCCGGCGATGCCGGTGCCGTTGCCGATGAGGATCTGCGGAGTGGCGGGATCGGGAGCATGGAAGTTGGGATTGCTGCGTAGGCGCAGCGCGATCTCACCGCCGAGAGGTGCGTGGTCGCACAACCAGCCGCTGCCGAGCCCCGGAGTGCCATCCGGGCGCAGCATCCTGCGCAGCAGGATCTCCACATTGCCATCGGTGGGCAGCGAGGAAATCGAATACTCGCGATGCGGAAGCGGCCTGAGCGTTTCCGCGATGGCTTGCGCATCCAGGCCGCGGATCGCTTCCACCGTGGGAAGATGCGAGCGCGCCACCAGGCTGCCCAATGACTCCTGCGCGCCGTGGACGACCACGGCCGCATCGGCGGGCTGGCCGATCGCTTGCAGCAGGGTCGCCACGGACCGGGTCGAATGGCGTGGTCCGATCTCGGCGATGTCGCCCGCTTGCCACGCAGGCGCAGTGCCCGCGGGCGGCGCGATCGAAAGGTGGAATGCGCCCCCGCCGGCGCTGCCGGGGTTGAGTTCGCGCCGTTCGCGCAATACCCATGATTCGTAGCGTGGAGGAGTCCAGTCCGGCAGGTCGGTGACGCCGCCGATCCGGCCCAGATGGTGCTGCCAATGGCGCAGCGCGCTTTCGTCGGCGTTGTCGACTTCGACCAGGTCGAACAACGGCCGCGCACCGTGCTGGCGCAGCCAGGCGTCGAGCTGGTGGCCGAAGCCGCAGAACTGCTCGTAATCTCGATCGCCCAGGGCCAGCACCGCATAAGCCAGGTGCCCCAGCGCTGCCGGCCGTGCCATGACCCCTCGCACAAAACCGAGCACGGGATCCGGCGGATCGCCTTCGCCCGTGGTGCTGGCCACGAACAGTGCGCGGTCGGCGGTAGCGAGCAGTCCACCATCGACCTCGCCGAGCGCACGCAGTTTCACCGTCACTCCGGAATGACGCAGGCTTTCGGCGCTGCGTTCGGCCAGCTGCTGGGCGAAGCCGGTCTGGCTCGCGTAGGCGACCAGGACGAAGGATGTTCCCGCTGCGGAAGACGTATCTTCGCGCTGCCGACGTGGACGCGACCGCCACAGGAGCGCTGTGCAGAACACCGCATAGGCGAACACCGTTATCGCGGCGCCTATCCAGTGGATGTCGCGTGGCGCTGCCGGCCACCAGTCGCCCGTCTGCAGCGTGGCCAAGGCGAAGCAGAGCAGGGCCAGCAGCGACAGGATCGCGACATTGCCCAGCAACGCCCGCCTGTTCCAGGAGGAAAAGGAAGCGCCGCCACTCATGCCGGCAACCGTGCCAGGAAGGCGTCGGTCGTGCGGATGCGCAAATCCTCTCCGGTGCGCGATACGAAACGCGCGGCCAGGTTCCGGGCTTGCGCGAATCCGTAGCCGGCCTCCGCACCCATCACTGTCAACGCCGTGGCCCAGGCATCGGCATGCATGGCGTTGTCGGCGATCACCGTGACTGCGACAGGCGCGTGTTCGACCGGCTTGCCGGTGCGCGGGTCGAGGGTATGCGAATAGCGTTTCCCCTGCCGCTCGAACGCATGCCAATGATCGCCCGAGGTGGCGACGGCGCTGCCATCCAATGCGACCACGCAGGGTCCGGCCGCATCATCGTTGCCTTCATCCGGCGAGGCTTCCACGAGCACCTGCCATACCGCGCCGTCGGGTTTGCGTCCATAGCCGTAAAGCTCGCCACCGACTTCGACCAGCGCGGCACCGATGCCGATATCGCGCAAATGCCGTGCCACCAGGTCAACGCCGTAGCCCTTGGCGATCGCGCAGAGATCCAGTTGGATGCGGCCCGGTTGCAACAGGCTCGATGCTTCCTTGCGAAGCGACAAGCGTCGCCAGCCTGCCTCGGCCCGGGCCGCCGACAACGTGGCGTCGGTCGGAAACGAGGGCGCCTGGTGCGACGCGCCGAAACCCCAGGCTTCCACCAGCGCCCCGATCGTGGGGTCGTAGGCGCCTTCGCTTTCGCACGCGATCCCGAGCGCGCACGAGAGTACTTCGCAGAATTCGCCCGGCAACTCGTGCCAGGTATCCGCGGCGGCGCGATTGAAACGGCTCAGATCGGAATCCGCCTCCCAGTTGCTCATCTGCGCCACCACCAGGTCCAGTCGCTGCTGGATGCCGGCATGCAGGGCATGCAGGTCCGCGCGCGATGAGGCCGCCAGCTTCACGCACCACGAGGTCCCCATGGTTTCGCCATGCAGGGTGTGGAGGGTGGAAGCCGGAGGAAGAGCTTGGGTGGTCGAGGCGGTCGTCATCTTGCAGTCGCCAGCGTCGACCATGCGCTGCATGGTGACGATGGCGGCCTTGCCTGCTGTTACTGCGGCAGCACTTCCAGCGTGGCCACGTAGGTCAGGCGACGCTGTCTGGCCTGGGGCAGGGAAGTCCTGCCGTCCTGACTCGTGGTTTCCAGCCAGTACATGCCCGCTTCCGGCCAGGTCACGCTGAAGCCGCCATCGGCACCGGTAGTCACCTTGATCTCGTCCTGCGCATTGCGGTAGCGGGTGCCGCCACGCACGATCTCGATCTCCAGGCCCGCCGCCGGCTTGCCGTCGATCTGCAGCTTGAACTTCGCTTCCTCGCCCGCGAACAGGTCGTTGGGGTGGGTGACCGGGACCAGCTCGATGCCTTCGCCGGTCGGCTTCAGCGCGGTGTCGTTGGGCGAACCGTTGGTGACGAAGGTTTCCACGCGGCCCACCGATTGCGAGACCTTCAGGTCCTTCGCATCCTTCGGTACTTCGGTGGCGAATTTTTCCGCCGTGCCGCGCCAGCGTTTTGGCTTGCCATTTTCATCCCAGCTGGCGGACAGGCCACCGTTGACCATGGCGATTCGATAGGTGCCCTGCTGCTGCAACTGCACGTCGAACACGCTGCGATATTTGCCGGTCGCCCCGTTCTGCGGTTCGGCTTTGCTCCCGTCCGGTGCGGTGATGGCCACGCGCTCCAGCGGCAGGGCCACGTGGTTGAAATAGAACAGGTCGTTGGACACGGCTGCATCCACGGTGATCCAGGGATCGGTGCCGGCGATCACCGTTTGCGATGGCTGCAGCCAGGCTTTGTGCGCAGTGGCGGTGAAAGGGATGGCGGCGAGCGAGAGAACGAGTGCGAAAGCGGTGCGTTTCATGGAGTGCTCCTGCAAAAAATGGAAGAGGAAAGCGGAGTTCATCGGGCTCCTGCATCAAAAGTCAGGGTTTGATGGCCAAGGCCACGGCGCCCAGTTCGCTGCTGCCTTGCGCATTGCCCGCCTGCGGCGCCTTGGCCGGCCAGGTGAAGGGAATCCTGACCAGCTCGCGGCCACCGACTTCGCGCACGGCTTCGACCACCAGGGTGTAGTTGCCTGGCGCCAGTTTCGACAGCTCGGATCGTCTATCGCCGAACTTCAACGCGTGCTTGCCGACCGGGCGGGTGGGACCGCTGACCCCGTCCACCGGTACCTTCAAGGTGCGTCCGGATTTTCGCCACCACTGGCGCAGGTCCGGCAGCCATTTGGTGCCATTGCCCTCCTTGGTGTCCTTGGCCTGGTACCAGAGCGATAGATTGGCCGCCGCTTTCTGGTCGGCGCCTTCCACCCAGACCGCGACATACGGGCGATGGTATTCGGCCACGTTCAATTGCGGGATCTCGATGCTGAGGTTGAGTTCCGCCGCATACGCCGGCATCGCCAGCAGTCCGCTCAGGGCGATGGTCAGTTGGGTGGTGATATTGATCTTCGACATGGGAACCGCTCTGTAGGGGAGGGGATGCATCAATGGATGAAAAGCAGGGCAAGCAGCAGCGGTATCACCAGGCCCAGGCCGACATACGGCCAGGTCATGCGTCGTTGCCTGGCATGCAGTTGCAACAGGAAAAGGCCGGTGATGCAGAACACCAGGCAGGCGATGGCGAAGATGTCCAAGAACCAGCTCCATGCCGGTCCGGCGTTGCGGCCCTTGTGCAGGTCGTTGAAGTAGGAAATCCAGCCGCGATCGGTGCTCTCGTATTCCACCGCGCCGCTGGTCCGGTCGATGCTGAGCCACGCATCGGCGCCTGGCGTCGGCATCGACAGGTATATTTCTTCCTCCGACCATTCGGCCGCGCGCGAACCAATGGGGATCGAAAGCCTGTTGCCCAGCCAGTCCGCGACCGAGGGCGGCAGCGGCGCATTGCCCTCCTTTGGCCGTCCAAGTCCAGCAAGCAGGGCCGGGGACAATTGCGCTACCTGGTTCACTACCCGCGGGCTGGCTTCGATCTTCGCCGCATGGTTGAGGGTGATGCCGGTCGCCGCGAACAGCAGCATGCCGACCAGGCACACCGCCGAACTGATCCAGTGCCACTGGTGCAGTGTGCGCAGCCAGAATCCGCGGCGTTGCTGCGTGCTGGCCAGGGTGGAAGGTTCGCGCACCGCGCTCAGACCTCGGCCCAGCGGCGCAGCAGGTTGTGGTAGATGCCGGTGAGCTGCAACACCGCCTGCGCGTCGGCCTTGCTTTGCCGCAGGGCTTCGATCGAGGTGTCCATGTCGAACAGCAGGCGGCGCTGCGCGTCGTCGCGGACCATGCTCTGAACCCAGAAGAACGAGGCCAGTCGCGCGCCGCGGGTGACGGGTTGGACCTTGTGCAGGCTGCTCGAGGGGTAGATCACCATGTCGCCCGCGGGCAGCTTCACTTCGTGCTCGCCGTAGGTATCGCTGATCACGAGTTCGCCGCCGTCGTATTCCTCCGGACCGCACAGGAACAGCGTGCAGGAAATGTCCGAGCGGACGTGGCTGTGCGTTGCGCCGGGCTGGCCCGCCAGCATGACCGAGCCGTCGATGTGGAAGCCGTATTCGCCGCCGCCGTGATAGCGATTGAAGCGCGGCGGCAGGGTGCGCAACGGCAGGGCCGCGGCGAAGTAAAGCGGATTCCTTTCCAGCGCGGAAAGGACCACTTGCCCCAGTTCCCCGCGTAGCGGCGAGGCATCGGGAAGTTGTTCATTACGCTTGACCCGTGCACCCTGCACGCCCACGGTTTCCCGGCCATCGGCCCAGCCGGCCGCATCCAGCGACTGCCGCAGTCTCGCCAGCTCGCCTTGGGTCAGGATGTCGGGAATATGCAGCAACATGGGCAATCCTTGGAGCGGAGAGGGGGAAGCCAGGCCTCCCCTTCGCCTCGTCACAGACTCAGAAGCGGAAGTCCGCGCTCAACAGGAACGTGCGCGGCGTGCCGGGCGTATAGCGGTAACCGCTCTTGTTGATCGCGGCCACGTACTGCTTGTCGAACAGGTTGTAGGCGTTCAGGCGCAACACCAGATGGTCGTTGACCTCGTACGAGGCGACCGCGTCGTAGACCGTATACGACTTGGTGAAGGCCGGCGTGCCGACCGCGCCATCGGTACCGCGATGGGTTTCGCCGGAATAGCGTACGCCGCCGCCCAGGGTCAGGCCGAATGGAAGGCGGTACGTGGTCCAGCTGGTGAACGCCTCCTCCGGCGTGTAGCTGAGGTTGTTGGTGCCGTCGGCGGTGACCAGCGCGCCTTCTTCGATGCTGGTCTGCTGGTGGGTGTAGCCGGCCGAGACCAACCAGTTCTCGGTGATGTTGCCGACGGTCGATATCTCGATGCCTTGCACGCTCTTCCTGCCGGTCTGGAAGAACCCTTCCGCTGCATTGCCGGTGATTTCGTTGCTTACTTCGGTCTGGAACAGGGCCAGGTTCAGCGCCAGCGCATCGTCCAGCAGGTTCCACTTGGTGCCGACTTCGAAGGTCCTGGCCTTCTGCGGATCCAGGTTCGGGTTGTTGACGTTGCCTTCGACCGTGCTCAGCTGGAAGTTGCTTCCACCGGGGGGCTGTTGCGACAAGGCGTAGTTGGCGTACAGGCTGACGGTATCGCCCGCCTTGTAGACCGCACCCACTTTCCAGTTGAACAGGGTGTCGGATGCATCGGTATCGGTGGTGGTGACGATACTGCCGTCGGCGACGCCGGCCGGGCAAGCCACGCGTCCGCGCGGAACGGGCAGCGCGGTGGTGCAGGGCGCGACCGCGAAGTAATCCGTGGTGTAGTCGTCCAGGCGCAGGCCCGCGGTGAGCAGGAAGCTCTCGCCGAACTTGAGCGTGTCGAACAGGTAGATGGACGAGGTCGTGGTCTTGCCTTCGCTGTCGGCGCCGTTGTGCGCCCAGGTCAGGCCGGTGGCGTTGATGTCCGGATCGTAGAGGTTGGCCGGCGTCCAGGCGCTGCCGTTGGTCGCGGCCTGGCCCCACAGCTTCTGTTCTTCGCGGGTGAACTCGAGGCCCGTGCTCAGGTTGTGCTGCACGCCGCCGGTGGCGAAGTCCGCGCGCAGGTTCAACTGGTCGGTGAGGATCGTGTTTTCCTGATCCTTGAAGGTGGGATTGCCGCGGGTCAGCGTGTAGGCGGACAGGTCGTTCGGGTCGGCGCCGGCCGGGAGGCTGGTATTCGCCCCGGTGGACATGAATGCGGTCAGCAGGTAATCCTGCGCGGTCTTGCCCCAGCGTGCGGTATTGGTCAGCTTCAGGGTTTCGGAAAAATCGTGTTCGAAACGGAACGTCGCCATTTGCGTGGTGACGTCGTCATGGTCGGCATGGGTGCCGTAGAAATTTTCCGGATCGACCGGATGACCGGCCAATGCTTCCTGGCCTGCCTGCGGAGCCCAGCCTGGCAGGCCGATGGTGGGCACGAAACCGTCGGGGACGTTGTCCTGCTTCACGTACAGCAGGTTCAGGTAATAACGGGTGGTGGTGTCCAGTCCGAATCCGAACGACGGTGCCAATCCCCACCGCTTGTTGTTGACTTCATCGCGGCCCGCTACGTCGCTGTCCTGCCACATTGCGCTCAGACGCATCGCGGCGCTGCCGGCGAAGGTCTGGTTCCAGTCGGCGGTGGTCCGCTTCTGCCCGTCGGCGCCAGCGGCGACGGTGCCGGAAACCATGTCGCGCAGGATGGCCTGCCTGGTGACCATGTTGATCGCGCCGGTCGGCGCGGAACGGCCGTTGTCGGTGCCGGCGGGGCCCTTGGTCACTTCCACCTGCTCGATATTGAACAGGTCGCGTGAAACCGATCCCAGGTCGCGTACGCCGTCGACATAGATGCTGCTGGAAGTGTCGAAGCCACGCATGTAGACCGTGTCGCCGGTGCTGGTGTTGCCGTTCTCGCCGGCATAGAAGGTGCCCACACCCGGGCTGTTGCGCAGCGCTTCGGTGAGCGTGGTCGCGCCCTGCTGGTTGAACAGGTCGCTGGTGATGACCTGGATGGTCTGCGGAGTGTCCTGCAGCGGCTGGGTGAACTTGGGCGAGGCGACCTGCTCGGCCCTGTAGCCCGATACGCCATGGACTTCGACATTGTCGAGCGTGGTCGCATTCCGGTCCGAGGCCCCATCCGGGGCGACCTGCGCCGCGCTGGGCAGGGCAAGGGCCAGCCCGGTGATCAGGGTGGCGGCAGCCAGTGCCGGTTGCGCGCGCTGGGTGCGGACGGTGTGCTTGCGTGACTTGATGTAGCTCATGTGGGGTCCATTGGATTGTCTGGCGGTCCCCATTGGCTTCAGGCTGGTGGGTAGGCGGTGCGGGAATCCCGCGCGTCCACGAGGTGGCAGCTGCGGGAAGCGGGCGCAGCGTGCCGTGCGGCCTGCTGCGGGCGCACATCTTAAATGATAATGATTCTCCTTAACAACAGCCGCCGGCTGCCCGGGTCATTCGCGGTCGTCGCGGGTCCAGATCGCGCCGTGTTCCAGCTTGACCGGGAACTTGGGCACGGCGGAATAGGCCGGCGCGCAAAGTGCGCGGCCATCGCGGATGTCGAAGCGGGCGCCATGCAGCACGCATTCGATGGAAGCGGCCTCGGCGTCGTAACCGCCGGCCGAGAGTTCGAAGTCCTCGTGGCTGCAGCGATCCTCGAGCGCGTAGTACATGCCATCATGGTTGAACACCACGATGGGCACGGAAGTCGTTTCATCCCACGTGGTTTTCATTTCCCCGGGAAGCAGCTCGCTGATCGCGCAGACGAAGGTCCAGTTCCCGCTCATCCGTTGGCTCCGTCGAAGACCTTCTCCAGCACTTCGAAACGCAGGTCGCCGCGCTTCGGTATTCCGAAGCGCTCGTCGCCATAGGGAAATGCCTTGGTGATGCCGGTACGGCGGTAGCCGCGGCGCTCGTAGAAGGCGATCAATTCGTCGCGGATGTCGATCACGGTCATGCGCATGGTGGGCAGTTGCAGGTCCTCGCGCGCGTAGCGCTCCGCTTCCCGCATCACCTGCTTGCCGATGCCGTTGCCCTGGCCGTCGGGGCGCACCGAGAACATGCCCAGGTAGCCGGCGCCCTCGTCTTCGGCGACGTGCACGCAGGCGAGCAGCGCGACGCCATCCGCATCATGCCGCTCGGCGAGGATCACCCGGCTGCGCGGGCGTTCGATGTCCTGCCGCAGCACTTCGGGATCGATGCGCTGCCCATCCAGCAGGTCGGCTTCGGTGGTCCAGCCCTGCTTGCTGACTTCGCCGCGATAGGCGGAGGTGACGAGTGCCACGAGGGCGGGGATATCGGTGAGGGTCGCGGGGCGGAAAGTGAGGTCGGTCATGGGTGGGATTTTATCGGCTTTCCTTCTCCCCCCGGGAGAAGGTGCCCGAAGGGCGGATGAGGGAAAGAACGATCCGGAGCGATGTACTTTCCATGAGGCGGAGGCCTCGCTCCCTAATCCGTCGCTTCGCGTCACCTTCTCCTGGAGGAGAAGGGACACGTCAGGCCAGCAGACTCCGCGCCTTCCGCAACGCCGCCACGAAGCGCTCCACTTCATCATGCGTGTTGTAGAACGCCAGCGAGGCGCGACAGGTGGCGGCCACGCCGTAGGATTGCAGCAGCGGATGCGCGCAATGCTGGCCGGAACGGATGGCCACGCCTTCCAGGTCCAGCAGGGTGGCCAGGTCGTGCGCGTGCGCGCCCTCGATCAGGAACGAGATCACCGCGGCCTTGCCCGGCGCGCGGCCGAAGATGCGCAAGCCATCGATCTTCAGCAATTCCTCGGTCGCATGGGCCAGTAGTTCGTTTTCCCGTGTCTCGACGTAGGCCATGCCGATCGATTGCAGGTAGTCCACCGCCGCACCCAGGCCGATGAAGCCGGCGATGTTGGGCGTGCCGGCCTCGAACTTGTGCGGCGCGTCGTTGAAGACGGTGCCGTCGAAACTGACTTCCCTGATCATCTCGCCGCCGCCGATGAAGGGCGGCATCGCCTGCAGGTGTTCGCGCCGGGCCCACAACGCGCCGGTGCCGGTGGGGCCGCACATCTTGTGGCCGGTGACGGCATAGAAGTCGCAGCCGATGGCGGCGACATCCAGCGGCCGGTGCGGCGCGGCCTGTGAGCCATCGACCACGCTGACGATGCCGCGCTTGCGCGCCTCGCGGCAGATCTCGCGGACCGGGTTGACCGTGCCCAGCACGTTGGAGACATGGGCGACGGCAAGCAACTTCACGTCGTTGGTCATCGCCGCATGCAACGCGGCGAGGTCGAGGCTGCCGTCGGGCAGGAGTTCGGCGACCTTGATCCTGGCGCCGGTGCGCTCGGCGACCAGTTGCCACGGCACGATGTTGGCGTGGTGCTCCATGCGCGTGACCAGGATCGTGTCGCCGGCCTCCAGTCGCGGCAGCGCCCAGGAATACGCCACCAGGTTGAGGGCGAAGGTGGTGCCGCTGCACAGCACCAGTTCGTCGGCGCGCACGTTGAGGAATCGCGCCAGCTTGCCGCGCGCTCCTTCATAGGCTTCGGTCGCCTCGGTGCCCAGGGTATGCACGGCGCGGCTGACGTTGGCGTTGTGCAGGCGATAGAAATCGTCCACCGACTCGATTACCGACGCGGGTTTTTGCCCGGTATTGGCGCTGTCCAGGTAGACCAGCGGCTTGCCCTGGACCTCGCGGGCCAGCAGCGGGAAGTCGGCGCGGACCTTGTCCCAATCCGGAGCATTGCTTGCCATTGGCATGGCGTGCGGAGCATTCATGGCTCAGGCCACTCCGCTGGTTGCGAGCGCCTTGTCCAGCTGCGCGGTCAAAATCGCAGTGGTTCCGGCATCGGTCAGGAACATCAGCGGTTCGCGACAGAACGCGGCAGTCAGCAGTTGCTGCGCCAGGTCTTCCGGCAAACCGCGCGAACGCAGGTAGAACAGGGCATTCCCGTCGAGGCGTCCGACGGTGGCGCCATGCGCGGCCTTCACTTCATCGGCATGGATTTCCAGCACCGGTTGCGTGTCGATTTCCGCATCCACGGACAGCAACAGGTTCTTGTTGGAAAGCATCGCGTCGCTGCCATCGGCGCCCTGGTGGATCAGGATGCCTCCGTGGAATACGGCGCGGCCGCGTCCGGCGCCCAGTCCGCGCCAGGTCAGTTCGCACGAAGTATCGCGTGCGAGGTGCTCGATGCCCAGGCGCGTGTCGACGTGGCGCTTGCCGCTGGCCAGCAGCACGCCGTTGGCGGTGAGCCTGGCCCTGTCGCCCTCCAGGCGCACGTTCAATTCGTGCCGCGACAACGCCGCTCCGAGTTCCAGGTCCACGCGCCGGTATTCGGCGTCCTGTCCCAGCACCGCATCGGTACGCAACAGCGAGGTCGCGCGGTCGCTGTCGTCCTGGATGCGCGCGTGGGTCAGCGTTGCGCCTTGCGCCAGGTGCACATGACTCAAGGCATTGCTGAAGTGGGCATGCGCGCCGAGGGCGAAGTGGTGCTCGACGATGGCCAGCTGCGCGCCGGCGCGCAGTTCGATCAGGTTGCGCAGGTGCCAGGCGCGGTCGGCGCCGTCTTCCGCACCGATGAAGACCAGGTGCAGCGGCTGCGCGCTCACGGTGCCGGCCTCGGCGCGCAACAGCACGCCTTCGCTGGCCAGTGCGGCATTGAGGCGGGCGAAGACTTCGTCGCTGCGCTCGAAACGGCGGGTGAGGAAGCGTGCTGCTTCGCCACCTGCGGAAACGGCTTCCGAAAGCAATTGCAGGCTGACGCCTTCGGGCAATGTGGCGAGCGCGGAAAGCGTGGGGGCATGCCGCCCGTTGACGAACACCAGTCGCGGCGCGGGGATGTGCGCGACGGCCTCGATTCCTGTTTCCGGCACCGAATCGACAGCGGCGAAGCTGCGCCGTTCCAGTGCGCGCAGCGAGGTGTATTTCCACGCTTCGCTGCGTGCACCGGGCAGGCCGTCGCGCAGCGCGTCGTCAAGGACGCTGCGGCGGGTCGCGTCGCCGTTGAAGGCGGTGGCGAGGGAGTCGAGCAAGGCGCTCATCAGGCCGCCTTCTCCGGCGTGACCCGGTCCTTCAACCAGGCATAACCGTGGGCTTCGAGTTCCAGCGCCAGTTCCGGCCCGCCGCTTTCCACGATGCGGCCGTCGGATAGCACATGCACCACGTCCGGCTTGATGTAGTCGAGCAGGCGCTGGTAGTGGGTGATGACCAGGAAGGCGCGGTCCGGCGAACGCAGGGCATTGACGCCGTCGGCGACGTTCTTCAACGCATCGATAT